>Ga0157372_10003759_pt1 | contig 16306 bp, 19 predicted proteins | sample C55metaG_FD_115307 | JGI IMG/M metagenome (GOLD analysis project Ga0157372, IMG submission 115307) | Corn rhizosphere microbial communities from Kellogg Biological Station, Michigan, USA - C5-5 metaG | ecosystem: Host-associated > Plants > Roots > Rhizosphere > Soil | place: USA: Michigan... | reverse complement strand
GGTTGGCCCAGCGCTTCGAACGCAAGGCGTGAAACCTGGCCCTGCCGTGCGAGCTGATCGGGCGCGAGACGCGACCCGGTGGCCGGCTTGCGGAATGTTCGATTCATAGAGTCGCACCTTTTTTGAGCGGGAAGGAAACGCAGCGTCTCGCCCCGGAGGAAGCGGGCCGCCATCGCGCGCCATACGGCTGCGGATTACAGGCCTCGGCGCGGGCCAGGGGGAACTCACTGGTATTGGTCATCGGATGCGCCCGACGACGGGGCGGTCGGACCAACTAGCCGACCATGTCCGCCACGATCCGCTGCAATTCCTTGGTTGAAAGAGGCGAGGCGGTGTGCCGGTGCGGCGGGACCGAACTTTCGGAAAAACGAAGCGAGAGGCGTCGGCGCGGATGATCCGCGCTTTTCATGTTCTGAACGGGCATAAGTTCCTTGGGCGGCCCGCTGCAGGCCGCGCTTATTTCTGATCTAATAGGAGCTAGCGTCGGAAGCTGCGGCGGGGCCCACCGCTGCCAGGCGTGGCCTCGCGATATACGAGCCTTGCCTTTTCCAGGTCGTACGGCGTCATTTCCACATGAACGCGGTCACCCAGCACGGTGCGGATGCGAAAGCGCCGCATCCGGCCGGCCGTGTAGGCGATCACCCTGTGCTGGTTGTCGAGGAGGACGCGAAAGCGGCCGTCGGGCAGAACCTCTTCGATCAAACCTTCGAAGGTGAGCAGATCTTCCTTCGCCACTCAGGCTACGGCGAGCTTGGTGGCGGCCTGCTTGCCACGATTGTCGGTTTCGACCTCATAGCTGACGCGCTGGTTTTCGACCAGAACGCTCATTCCGGCGCGTTCAACTGCGCTGATATGAACGAAGCTGTCTGCGCCGCCGCCCTCGGGCGCGATGAATCCATAGCCCTTGCTGGCGTTGAAAAACTTGACGGTGCCAATTGGCATCTGACACATCCTTTGACGAAACGAAGGGGATCCCCCGGCGAGAAAAACCGGAAGAGCCATGAAGCGAGAAAGGGAAGATCAGGCCGCTTCGTCGAAGGGCGTCAAATTCCGTCGCAGGCGACGTTAGCTCTTTAAAAGTAGGCCAATGGTCCGCGATGTCAATGCGAGCGGATCACAATGGGCCGAACCCAGCTGGCCTTTGGATCGAATAGGGCAGGACCTCCGTCTCTATTTTTTGGAATATTTGGACCCGCTTGCAGTCGATTTTGTAAGGCGCGCATTGGTACGCGGCGGGGGCGCGAATCGGCCTCGCTCAGATCGATGAGGCGAGGCCAATCAGCCTTCAGCTATCAACTGACATGCACGCCGCCCAGCGAACCGAGAAGCCCAAATGCCTGGAGCAGCCACAGCACGACGATGATCACGACGACGACATTGAGGATGTTCTTTATCTTGCCGTCCATCGGGATGTAGTTGTTGACCAGCCACAGCAGCACGCCGACGACGATCAGCACCACGATAATCTGAAGCAGCATCGAAACTCTCCCATTCAGCCGGGCTTGCCACTTCAAGCGCCGGAAAGCGAAAAACGTTCCGCAGGTTCAACGAGGGGTCAAGCCACCCGCTCGAACTGGACTAGCCGCTTTTCGGCGTCGGCGGAGACCAGACGCACGCTGATCGGGTCCCCCGGCTGCAGACCATGCGCGGCCACGCGTGCCACGACGGGCTGATCGCACAGTTGCATCCGGGCGCCGCGATCGTCGGTATCGGTAACGACCGCCGAATAGACCTGCCCGTCGCTCGCCTGCAGCATCACGGCTTCGGCAAGGTCGAGAACCGCGCGCTCGACCTGTCCGCCCAGCGCATCCGCATGCGCCATGATGGAGGGTAGTCTTTCGAACGCCTGCGTCACCACATCCGGCACGTCCGTGCCGTTGGCAGTGGCGAGCGCCGCGCGCACGACATAGCGGTCTGCAAGCCGGCGCAGCGGTGCGGTTGCGTGGGCGTAAGTGGCCGCCATCGCGACATGCCAGGGTTTGAACCCAGGCCTGTACGGCGCGTAGGAGGCGCCGGCCCCCGCGCGGCGAACCGCGAGCATGAAGGCCGCCTCGCGCGGATCCGCCGGATCCAGATTCTTCTGGAACTGCCCCAGCGTCTCGGCCTCCGGCCAGGTGAGCCCGAAAGCCCGCGCGGTGAAGCGAAGCCGCCGGATCGCGTGCTCGTCGGGCGGTGCCATCACACGGAACAGGCCCGTATGATGGGCCAGCAGCGCGTCCGCGACGGCGAGATTGCAGGCAAGCGACAGTGCTGCATTTCGATCCTCGGAGAGGAGACGAGGGCGGTAGCTCAGTTCGAAATCGCCAGAATCGAGTCGACGCACTTCCTGCTCGGGCGGGTCGACGCGTGACGCGCCGCGCCGATCATCCGCAGCCTCAATGCGCTGCGAAAGCTCGGCGAAATCGGCGGGCAGGTCACTTTCCCGCACGCTGTCATAGGCCAGCTTGGCGCGGCTGCGGATGATGCGCGCTCGGCACGGTCGAGCCTGACGCAGCCATCCGTCGCGACGCGCACCGTGAAAATTACCGCTGGGCGGGGGCCATCCGGCAAAAGGCTCGCTGCCTGTTCACTCAGGATCGGGGGGTAAAGGGGCGCCTTCCCGTCCGGCAGATATTGGCTCGCGCCACGGATCCACGCCTCCTGATCGATCGCCCCGCCATCATCGACGAACCAGGCGACGTCGGCGATCGCGTAATGGAGCAGCAGGTCTTGCCCGTCCCGATCGATCGCAAAGGCCTGATCGAGGTCGGTCGAACTGGCCGGATCAAGCGTCACGAACGGCATATCGGTGCGATCGGAATGCTGGTTGGGCGCGCGTTTCGCCGCGATTTCGGCCTCAGCCAGCACTGCTGGCGGGAAGCTTTCGGGAATATGGAATTGGGTTCGGATCGCAGCCAGCCCGCGGGCCAATGCGTGCGTGGGATCGACGATCGTCTTCATCGCGTGCGTCGCTACACGCCCGAAGCGCGTGGCGGAAGCGGATGGGCGGCAACGGGGTTGATTTCGGCTTCGCCCGATCCGCGGGCCCCGGCGCGGGACCGGCTCCCGCCAAGATTCGCTATGTATTCGATCTTGTTGAAGTGGCAGAAGGGAAGGGACGGGCAGAACTGATAGCTCCGATGGGGAGCACGGATGAGATGTTGCGGGGCGGCAACAGGTCCGAAACGATACGAACGACGAACGGAATTTTTGCTTCTCCGGCCAAACGAGAGGCGTAAATCGCCCGACCTCACTCAATATGAGGTACCTCGACATGGCCTCTCATGGTCTCCGCGCGCCGATTCTCGCGATGGCCGGCGTTTCGCTGATCGCGCTGCTCGCCGCGCCCGCCGCCGGCCAAGCCCGGCCCGCGACCGCGCCTGCAACCACAGCGGACACGGCTGTTGCCGAAGCGCCTGAAGTCGTGGTCACCGGTACGCGCATCCGCAATGCCGATTTCGAGACCGCCAATCCCGTGGTCAGCATCAATGCGGCTCGCATCCAGCAGACGGGCGAGATCAATCTCACTCAATATCTGCAGCGCCTGCCCGCGCTGGTCGGCTCGTTCGGGCCGACCCAGGCCGCAGGCGGTAGTGGCGTTCTCGGCATCGGTCAGACGGGCCTCAATGAGCTCAACCTGCGCAACCTCGGCACCAGCCGCACGCTGGTCCTGATCGACGGGCGCCGGCAGGTGGGCGCTGAGCCAGGTGTCGCCTCGATCGACATCAACACGATTCCCACCGATCTCGTCGACCGGGTAGACGTGCTCACCGGCGGCGCATCGGCCATATACGGCGCGGACGGCGTGACAGGCGTCGTCAATTTCGTTCTCAAGAAGAACTTTCAGGGTCTCACGGTTCGCGGGCAGAATGGCATCTCAACCTACGGAGACGGTGCCCAGAGGCTTCTGTCCATCACTGCCGGTCAGAATTTCGGCGGCGGACGCGGTAATATTGCTGTCGCATTCGAATATGGCCGGAACGAACGGCTCGCGTCCAAGGACCGGCCGTACCTCGTTGGCCCGAATGTTCCCACCTTCCAGATCAATCCCAACGGCACCGGCCCGAGCCGCGTGCCGCTTACCAATATCCGCTATTTCGACAGTTCGCGTCAGGGCGGCGTCGATTTGGATTTCGACGGCATGCCCGACTATCTCGGCACCGGCCAGCCGTGGGATCCGGGCAGCTTCGTGCCCGATTTCTATCAGCAGGGCGGTTCGGGCACGCTGACCACCGACTATCGTGGCGACATCCTGCCGCAGGTTACCCGCTATATCGGCAACATCATCACCCATTATGACTTCAGTGATGCGTTCTCGCTCTATGCCGAAGCCAAATATGCTCACACCATTTCCTATTCGGTCGATCAGCCCACCTTCGATTATTACATCCTGATCAACCCGGATAACCCATACATTCCGGATTCGCTGAAGCCGCTCGTTGCAGATGCGGGCGGGGCCTTGCTTAATCGCGACAATTTCGATCTCGGCGTGCGTGGCGAGCGGATCATCCGGAACACCGCGCGGGGCGTAATCGGTGCGAGGGGCGACCTCTCGAGCCATCTGCGTTACGATGTGTCCTACACCTATTCGCAGAACAAGATCACCAACCACTTCATCGGCGACCAATATACCGACCGCTTCTTCGCGGCGATCGATGCGGTGTCCGACGGGCATGGCGGGGTGACCTGCCGGATCAACCTCGATCCGACGGCACTGCCCGACCAGCCTTATTCATCGCGAACCCTGCCAGACGCCCCGCTGACCTTCACGCCCGGGTCCTGCGTGCCGTTGAACCTGTTTGGCGAAGGTTCGCCGAGCCAGGGGGCCAAGAACTTTATCTCGGTCAACACGACCGATCATTCGAAGCTCACGCAGCAGGTGGCGACCGCCTCGCTGAGCGGCGACACCGGCAGCTTCCTCAACCTGCCGGGTGGTCCTGTCGGCTTTGCGCTTGGCGCGGAATGGCGGCGCGAGACGAGCAAGGACGTGCCCGACATCGTCGCCCAGCAGGGTCTGACCTTCACCAACGTGACCCCCATCTCCAAGGGCCATTTCGACGTGAAGGAAGCATTCGGCGAGATCGACGCGCCGCTGCTCCGCAACGTGCCGTTCGCTCATTTGCTCGATGTCGGCGGAGCAGTCCGCTTCTCCGATTATTCGACGATCGGCCACACCACCACATGGCGGCTTAACGGCCAATACGCACCCGTTCGAGACATCACCTTCCGCGCTACTTATGCGCAGGCGGTGCGCGCGCCGAATATTGGCGAGCTGTTCGCGCCGAATGGGCAGGATTTCGAGTTCATCAACGATCCCTGTGCCGCGGCCAACGTGAACCTTGGCAAGTCAACCCGCGCCGCGAACTGCCAGGCGCTGCTGAGCGGGCTCGGCGTTGCCGATCCGTCGACCTTCGCCGATCTCAATTCGGCGAACATCCCGGGCCTGCTGGGCGGCAATGCGTCGCTGACGCAGGAGACCGCCAAGACCTGGACGGCGGGCGCGGTGTTCCAGCCGCACTGGGTCCGTGGGCTGACGCTGTCGGCCGATTGGTACGACATCCGGCTCAAGAACGCGATCAGCTATGCATCTGCCCAGCAGCTGGCGGACCTCTGTGTCGATCAGCCGACGATCGACAACCAGTTCTGCGCGCAGGTCGAGCGCAACAATGGCGGCAATCAGCCCGGCCGCATCGTGGGGTTCACCCGCATCCCGCAGAACGTGGCGAGTTACGAAACCAGCGGTCTTGATGTCGACGTGAACTATCTGTTGAAGCCGAATTGGAATTACGGCTCAATCAACTTCCACTTCGTCGGCAACTATCTCAACAAGCTGCAGCTGATCGGCATCCCGGGTGCTGACCCGACCGATTATCGCGGCACGCAGGAGCTGCCGGCGCCGAAATATCAGTTCAACTTCGACGTGGCTTGGACCATTCGCAAGCTGACGCTTGCCTACAATCTGAACTGGTTCTCACACACACTGCGCTATTCGCGCGACACTGTGAATGCGGACCCCAACCACACTGCGCCCGAATACAAATATATCAAGGCACGCGCACAGCATGACATTTATGCCAGCTACGACGTGACGGAGAAATTCCAGGTTTTCGCGGGCATCAACGATTTCACAAATCCGAAGCCCGGATTTGCGGCGTTGAACTATCCGGATGATCCGCTCGGCCGCTTCTTCTTCGTTGGCGCGAAGGTTAAGCTAGCCAAGCTGTTCTAAGGAGGGGCGAGCGCAGATTTTGGGGGCGGCCGCCGATGCGGTCGCTCCTTTCTTTGCCCAACGATCTTCCATTCGGGAATTCAATCGCTTCGCGCGGACGCACCTTCCTTCTGCTACCGGTCCTTCTGCTGGTTGAACTCGATGCGTATCCTGACCCACGTCCCCAGTTGCTGTTTGTTGCCGATGCGCGGCGGCAGGACCTGAAACTGCCAGGATGCGTCGACCATGGCGCGCGCCAGTCCCGACCCGAGCGACTCGTCGATCGGGAAGCAGTTGGTCACCTTGTAACGCGCCACCATCTGGCAGCCGATAACCGCGAAGCCGGGCCCGGGGCGCGCGCGCTTTAAATAGAATGCGAGTTCCGCATCGGTCGGTTCGCGATACCAGTCGGCATCGTAGAGCGGCTGGCCGCCGGGGCCATAAGCGGCAGGACGGTCGCCGCTGTCGGCCATGGCCTCGTCGGTCGCGCTGGCATCCGAATTGGCCTGCGCCCTCTGCGTCTGCGGCAGCTGACGCACATCGAACCGCTCGAGCCCGGGCGTCAGAACCCACGGTGCCGCCTTGTCCGGCAGGACGACCTTGGGCGGCGGCACGACGGCTGCGGCGGGCGGCGATGCGGCATGCGTCCGGTGGGTCTTGGCGGTGCTGGTGCTGGCTGTCTCTTCCTGGGCGTCGGGTGCGGTCGGGACGGTGATGAGCTGCGCCCCGCCGCTCTTGAGGATCCGCCTTAAGGGCGGCGCGAGTTCCAGCAGCAGCAAGAGCAAGCCGATATGGATGGCGATCGTGAGCGCCATCGAAAGCAGGCGCCGCCGGCGCTCGGCCTGATCCGGGTCCGTTGAAGTCAGGAAGGACGCCAGATGCATCGGGGCTCGCCCTTAGGGGCGGCCGTGCCGACCCGCAACCCGATCGCGATGGACCGAAAGTCGCGCAAATCGGGCATGTCACGCGTGGACGCGCCGCATGGTAGCGCTATGCTTGCCATTGATTGCGGGACGGGCGAACGATCATCCGGGCTTTTGGGGAGCAGGCACATTTTTCAGGACGCCGCCTGACGCAGGTGGCGGCGTGCGCCCTGCTGGCATGTGCTGCCGGGTCCGCCGGCGCCAAGACCGATGCGGCGACCCAAGCTGACGCCGCGGGCACGGACGGCAAGAACGAACTGGTGGTGCGTGGCAAGCGCGGGTCCGCCATCGGGGACATCGCGCCCGTCGCGACTTTCGACAACAGGTTCATTGAAGGCACCGGCGCAACCAGCATGGACGAGCTGCTGCGAACCTTGGTGCCGATGGCGCGTTCCGCCGATGGCGGCGATCCGATCCTGCTGCTCAACGGACAGCGCATCAGCAGCTATGAGGAGGTGCAGAGCCTGCCGCCGGAGGCACTGGCGGGGACCGAGATCCTGCCCGAAGCCGCCGCCGTCCGCTACGGCTACCCGCCGACGCGGCGCCTGCTCAATTTCATGACCAAGCCCAAATTCCTGCAGATCGACGTTTCCGCCAACGCCGGACGCAGCACCGCGGGCGGCGCGGGCAGTGCGGGCGCCAATGCCGGCCTGACGAAGCTGGCCGACAAGAAAAGGCTGACGCTCGCGGGCGAGTACCGCCATACCGACCCTCTGCTGTCTTCCGACCGCCCGTTCATGCTCGATCCCGACAGCCTGTTCGACCCGGTCGGCAACGTCGTGGCCGCGGACGGAGGGGAAATCGACCCGGCGCTGAGCGCGGCGGCGGGACATCCGGTCTTCGCCACGGGCGTGCCGGCTGACCCGGCGGCGCGGAGCCAGCTTTCGGCCTATCTGCCCGCCGCGGGGCGGATCAACCTGTTCGACGTGCGGCCCACCACGACGCTGATCGGGCGCAATGATGCGTTCAAGGGAAATGCGGTGCTCAAGCAGCCGCTGTCGCCTGGCGTCGACGCTACACTGACGCTCACGGCCGAGCGAAGCTGGGGCAATTCCCTGCAGGGCCAGCCCTCGCTTTTCATCTTCGTACCCGCGACCAACCCATATTCGCCCTTCGATACTGATGTTTTCCTCTATCGGCGCGGCACCGACCGCGTGAACCGGCAGCGCACCGCGACCACCACGCTGCACGCGGGCGGGGTGGTCCAGGGTGGGGTCGCGGGTTGGCAGTGGGACGTAACCACCGCGCTCGACCAGAGCGACAAGACCAGCAATGGTGATCGCGGCTACAGCCCGTTCACGATCAACCAGGCGGTCGCGAACGGCGACAATCCGTTCGGAGACCTCGACGCCGCGGTGCTAGGCCCCCGCCTGACACAGCGGGCCAGCATCCTGACTCGCAAAGCGGAGGTGAAGGCGGTCGCCCGGGGCGCCCTGCTGCGCGAACCGGCGGGCGATGTTACCTTGGTCTCCACGGTTGAAGGGGGCTGGAACGATGCGCACAGCCGTTCGCGCGGCTTCATCGACAATGACGTCAGCGTGAACCAGTCGAGGGTCGAAGGCGGTCTCACGTTTGACGTGCCGATCACGTCGAGACGCGAAAATTCGCTGCCGTTCGTCGGCGATCTGTCAGCCAATCTGTCAGCACGCGTCCGCGGCGTGCGCGACTACGGGACGCTGCACGACACCAATTACGGCTTCAACTGGACACCCGTGAAGGGTCTGCAGTTCACGGTATCGCGCAACATCACGCAGGCGGTGCCCAATATCGAATATGCATCGGCGGCGACCGTACAGAACATAAACGCGCCCGTGTTCGATTTCGGCACCGGCCGCACCGCTTATGTAACGCTGATTACCGGCGGCAATCCCAACCTCACGGCGGAGCATCGCCGCGTGGAGAGTTACGGCTTCACGCTAAAGCCGTTCGACAAGACCTTCCTCACCCTGAGCGGCACCTATAGCGAAACGGTGATCCACGATATCGCCGGGATCGTCGGAGCGCTGACGCCGGCGACCGAGGCGCAACTGCCCGAACAATTTCAGCGGGATGCGTTCGGGCGGCTGACGGCGGTCGATCTCCATCCGTTCAATTTCTATCGCCAGCGCCAGCGCTCGTTGAACTTCCAGGTCAATTTCTGGACGCAATTCGGCAAGCAGCAGCCTGCCGGCCCGGGCAAGGCGGCCAGGAGCCGCGGCAGCCTCTATCTGGGCATGGCGCCCAACTTCTTCCTGCGCGATCGGCTGGAGCTGAAGCCGGGTCTACCCGCGCTCGATCTGCTTGGCGGGGATACGATCGATGGCTGGCAGGGGCATTATCGGGTCGCCGTGTGGGGTTGGGGCGGGCTCAGTCGGGCGGGGGACGGGTTCAGCTTCACCTGGCAATATATGGGGCCATCGAAAATCCACGGCGGATCGCCCACGACCGAATTGCACTTCAGCTCGCGCTTCAACCTCGACCTCAGCACCTTCGTCTGGCTGAGGCATTGGTTTCCCAAGGAAGATTGGCTGAGGAAGACCAAGCTCACGCTGCAGGTGACGAACCCGTTAGATAGCTACGTGCGCGCGCGCGATGCCAATGGAGATACGCCGTTCCGCTATCAGCGCGCCTTTACCGATCCGCAGGGCCGGACGGTAAAGATCACTTTGCGGCGGCTGTTTCAGTAGGCGCTGCTCGCACCTCGACTCCGATCAGCCGGTCGAGCGACCAGGCGCCGCCGCCGCGCGCGATCAGCGGCAGTAACAGGCCGGCCCAGCTCAGATGCGTCGGCCAGGCATCGGGATAGACGAAGATCTCGATCACGCTCGTCATGCCGAGCAAGGCCAGCGCCGCGGGCCGCGTGAACAGGCCCAGCACCAGCAGGACCGGAAAAAAATGCTCAGAATAGGTCGCGACATGCGCCGCTACCTCGGGCTGCAGGAATGGCAGCGCGTAGTCGGTGCGGAACAGTTCGTAGGTGGAGTCGGTGATCGTGAGCACGCCGTCCACCTTGGTGCGGCCCGACAGGAAGAAGATGGCGGCGATACCGCAGCGCGACACCAGCAGCAGCAGCGCGTCGGGCAGGCCACGCGTGGCCGCGTTCGATGCGCGACGATAAAGCGTAAGGATGGTGGTCATGGAGTTGAGCCTTTGTGGCCCGCCGCCACATGTCCGGCGGCGGGCGGGGAAGGTCAGGCCTTGGGCGTGAGCGAACCGAAGCCCTTGGGCGTCTTGATCGCGGTGCAGGTGCCGGCCTTGACCAGTTTCCAGGCATCCCCCTGATAGTTGGTCTTCGAGGTGCCAGCGCAGCTCGTGCCGGCGCCCGCCTTGCAGTCATTGTGGCCGGCGAGCGCGACGCCATAGCATTTCTCCATCGCGGTCTTGGTGGTATCGGCATGGGCCGCGCCGGCGGCGAGGGTGAGCGCGAAAGCGGCGGCGACCGCCGCGTGGGTCTTAATCATCGTGCGAAATCCTCGATTGTCGAAACAGGGTGGCGCGGCGGGTTGGGGAACGCCGCCGCGCCGTGACCCGGAAGGCTGCTCCAGGGGTCACCCCTTTTCGTTCGCGATTGCGGCCGGGTCGGTTACAATCTCCTAGGGCGGGGCAGGAAGAAGTGTTCGGACCCGCCGGGTGTAACCAGCGGTCTGGCCGGCGCGTATGCGCAGGCGGGAGCGGGAATGCAGGCAAGCGAAGAGCAGCTTCGGGCGTGGATGACGGGTGGGCTGGACGGCGATGCCGCCGCCCATATCGCGCTGTTGCGCGCCCTGACGCCGATGCTTCGCGGTTTCTACCGCCGAAGGCTGCGCGGCGCCGAGGATGACATCGAGGATCTGGTGCAAGAGACGCTGATTGCCGTTCACACCCGTCGGGCGAGCTACGATCGCGACCGGCCATTCGTGGCGTGGCTGTATGCTATCGCGCGTTACCGCATGATCGATCATCTGCGCCGTCGCCGCGTGACCGTGCCGGTCGAGGCGCTGGACGAGATATTGGTTAGCGAGGGCTTCGAGGATGCGGCGTCGGCGCGTGTAGACATCGCGCGGCTCTTGGCCGGCCTCAGCCCCAAGCAGGCGCGCGCGATTCAGGACACGCATATCGAAGGGCTGAGCATCGCCGAGGCCGCCGCGGCGGCGCGGATCGGCGAATCCGACGTGAAGGTTTCGGTTCATCGCGGCATGAAGGCGCTGGCCGCCCGCATCCGGGGCGTCCGGCCATGAATACAGACGATCTGATCCGTGCGCTCGCGCGCGATGTCCCGGCGGTCCGCCGCGGCGCGCTGCGGCGTCGCATCCTAGCCGGAGTGGGGGCCGGTGGGCTGGTCAGCCTGCTGCTGATCGCGCTCGGGCTCGGTTTCCGCCCGGACCTCTGGATCGCGATGCATGGCTTCGCCTTCTGGATGAAATGGGCCTACACGGCCTCGCTTGGGCTGGTCGCGATCGCCGCCACGATCCGCCTCGCGCGGCCCGATCCCGCGCCGCTCGGCTTGCTGTGGCTGCTAGCCATTCCCGTGCTGCTCCTCGCGGGTCTTGGCATCGGCGAGATGGCGCAGAAGCCCGCGCGCGAATGGCTCGCCATGTGGCTGGGCGGAAGCTGGCAGATATGCCCTTGGCTGGTCCTGACGCTCAGCGTGCCGATCTTCGCGGGCCTGCTCTGGTCCTTCCGCAGGCTTGCGCCCACCCGGCTGCGCGCGACCGGCGCGGCGGCGGGCCTGGCCGCGGGCGCCTGCGCGGCGACGCTTTATTGCTTCCATTGCGGCGAGGCGTCCGCGCTGTTCGTGCTGACCTGGTATAGTTTGGGCATCGTGCTCGCGGCGGGGCTGGGCGCGCTCGCCGGCCCGCGCCTGCTGCGGTGGTGATGTAACCGGCTTGCGGCCCGTCCCGTAGGAACGATGCCAACCCGGCAGTTCCTAGGGAGATATTGATGTTCACCACCCGCATCGGCATTTCGCTTGCCACCTCGGCCGCGCTCGTCGCCTTCGCCGCCGCGCCGACCGCGCCCGCCTTCGCGAAGCAGGCCGGCGCCCAGACGGTACATTGCTATGGCGTCAACACGTGCAAGGGGCAGTCGGACTGCAAGACCGCGCACAATGACTGCAAGGGCCAGAACAGCTGCAAGGGCCAGGGCTTCAAGGCGATGACAACCAAGGCTTGCAAGGCCGCGGGCGGCAGCCTGACCGAACCGGCCAATTGAGCAATGGTACCCGGCCGCACGCGGTGGCCGGGTACTATCCTTCTCGCTTCTGGAGCGCGTGATGTCGCCTTCATCCTTCGCCGGTTTCGGCCTCGGCCTGCGCAAGCCCCATTATGCGGACTTCCTCGGCCCGCGTGTCGCGGTCGATTTCATCGAGGTGATCTCCGAGAATTTCATGGTCGATGGCGGCCGGCCGCGGCAGTTGCTGCGCGAGATGCGCGCGCGTCACCCGGTGGCGCTGCACGGCGTTTCGATGTCGCTCGGCTCGGCCGAGGGGTTGGACCGCGGCTATCTTGGGCGGCTGCGGGCGCTGGTCGAAGAGGTCGAGCCGCTGTTCGTATCCGACCATCTGAGCTGGTCGCGGATCGGCGGCTTCAACGCACCCGATCTGCTTCCCTTGCCCTACACACGCGAAGCGCTGTCCCTCGTCGCGGATAATGTCATGCGGGCGCAGGATGCGCTGGGTCGCACCATGCTGGTCGAAAACCCCTCCACGTACCTGGCCTTCGAACGCGACGAGATGACGGAGTGGGAATTCCTCGACGCGCTGTGCGCGCGTACGGGGTGCGGCTTGCTGCTCGACGTCAATAACCTGTTCGTGTGCGCAGCAAATCATCGGTTCGATGCGCGGCTCTGGCTCGACAACTTCCCCGCCCGGCACGTCCGGCAGATCCACCTCGCTGGGCATAGCCAGGGTGAGGGCTTGCTGATCGACACGCACGACCGCGCGGTGCCGCCGTCGGTATGGGGACTCTATGCCTATGTGCTGCCGCGGCTCGGCCCGGTCGCGACCATGATCGAGCGCGACGACGCGATTCCGCCGTTGCACGAACTGCTTGCCGAGCTCGACACCGCGCGCAGCGTTGCCGCCAATGCGGGCACGCTGGCGGCATGAGCCTGCTCGCGCTGCAACGCGATTTCGGCGCCTGGCTGCGCGACGGCGATGCCGATGCCGCCGCCCCGGGCATGCGCGTCTATCAAAACAATTATCGCGCCGCGCTCGTCGCCTGTCTGGAAGACGCCTTCGCGCGCACGCGTGCATGGATTGGGGAGGAGGCGTTCTCGCGCGCGGTCGTCGAGCATGTCTGCCGCGTGCCCCCGAGCGGCTGGACGCTCGATGCCTACCCGCGCGATTTCCCTGACACGCTGGCGTTCCTCTATCCCGGCGATCCCGAAGTGACCGAGCTAGCGGGGCTCGAGCTTGCTTTGGGCGAGGCCTTCGTCGGCCCGGATGCCGTCCCGCTGATGCAAGCCAAGGCCCGCGATATCGATTGGGACCGCGCGATCCTTCGTTTCATCCCGACGCTCGATCTCCGCCCGGCAATCACCAACGCGCATGCGATCTGGCTGGCCCTCGCGGAGGAAAAGCTGCCGCCGCCGGTAGAGATTCTCGCCGGTGCGCATGCGCTGCTGGTCTGGCGTCACGACCTCACGTCCCGTTTCCGCCTGATCGATGCGCGCGAAGAGCAGGCGCTCGCGCTGGCGCGATCGGGGCTGTCCTTCGCGAACTTGTGCGCGGCGGTGGTCGCCGTGGAAGGAGAAGCGGAGGGGATTGCCCTCGCCGGTCAGTGGCTTGGCTGCTGGCTTGCCGACGGACTGCTCACGATCGAAACCGGAGGATGACGATGCGTACCCTTCTTCCGTTGCTGCTCGCCGCCTTGGCGCCGCCGGTGCAGGCGGCGGACCGGGATCATCCGGCGGTGGTCGAATTGTATCAAAGCCAGGGCTGTTCCTCCTGCCCGCCGGCGGACCTGGCGGTGAACGGCATCGCCGGCCGGCCGGACGTGCTCGCGCTCAGCTTCGCCGTGACCTATTGGGATCAGCTCGGCTGGAAGGATATCTTCGCCAGCCCTGTCTTCACCAAACGCCAATGGGATTATGCCCGCGCTGGTGGCCGGCAGAATGTCGCCACGCCCCAGGTGATCGTGAACGGACGTGGCGCGATCGTCGGGAGCAATCGTCCGGAGATCGACGCCGCGATCGCGCACTTCGATCGCGGTACGGACGGCCCCGTGCTTGCAGCCGACGGCCGCCTGGTCACGGTCGGCGTGGGGAAGGGGCGGGCAACCTTGTGGCTGGTGAGCTACGATCCGCGCACCATCCCGGTCGCGATCCGCGCAGGCGAGAATGGCGGGCGGACCATTCCCCATCGCAACATCGTTCGCCGGCTCGTGGCGCTCGGCCAATGGAAGGGCCAGCCTCTCCGAGTCCTGCTTCCGCCCGTGCCGGCCAATCTCAGGTCCGCGCTCTTGCTGCAGGCGGGGAAGGGCGGCCCGATCGTCGCCGCTCGCAAGCTGTGACGCTCAGGCTGCGGCGCGGCGTAGGCGGTCGTTGATCGCAGCGCCCAGTCCCGTCTCGGGTATGGGCGCGAACGCAATGCGCGGCGCTTCCCCAGCATCCGCCTGGTGCAGCAGCTCGAACAGGCGCGCGGCGGCCTCGGCAAGGTCGCCCTTGGCCGACAGCGAGACGTCACCCTGGATCGGGCCGAAGCCGATCAGCCATTCGCCCGCCTGGGCCTCGGTCGCGTTGAGCCGGACCGGCTTCGACGGCGCATAATGCTGCGCAAGCTGGCCGGGCGCCTCGATCCTGTCGGATGCGCCCATCGTGACGCTCAACCCCGATGCTTGGGCCAGTTGGCCCGCGGTTATCGGGCCCGGCCGCAGGATGCGCAGTCGGTCGCCGTCGACCGCGACGATCGTGGACTCAAGGCCGACCGCGGTGGGGCCCGCGTCGACGATCAAATCGATCCTGTCGCCAAGCGAGCGCAGCACATGTTCGGCGCGCGTGGGGCTGATGGTGCCGCTGGCGTTGGCGGACGGCGCCGCCAGCGGCACGGCGCATGCACGCAGCAGGTCGCGCATCGCGGGATGCGCGGGTGACCGCAAGGCAATGGTGGAAAGCCCCGCCGTCGCGAGTGAGGCGATCGGTGCGCCCGGCCTCAGCGGGGCGATGATCGTGAGCGGCCCCGGCCAAAAGGCCTCGGCCAGCGCGCGCGCCGTGCCAGGCAGCTCCGCGATCGCCTCCGCGGCATCGCGGTCGAGCACATGCACGATCAGCGGATTGAAGCTCGGGCGGCCCTTGGCGGCATAGATTGCGGCGACCGCCTGCCCGTTGGTCGCGTCTGCGGCGAGGCCGTACACCGTCTCCGTCGGCATCGCCACCGGCTTGCCTGCGGCGATCAGGCGCGCGGCTTCGGCGATAGCCTCGGGGGAATAAGGAAGAATAGGGGCCTGCCTCACGGCGAGGCACCTAGCGTCAGGCCGGGACGCGGTCGAGTAGTTCGGCGGGGTCGATATCGAGGCGGCGGATGCGCGAGGCGATCTCCGGCCACTCCTCGTCCAGGAATTGGGCGCGCGCCGCCGCGCGCAGGCGCTGGGCGGCGCCACGATCGACGAACATGCCGACGCCACGGCGAACGGTGACGAGCCCGTCTTCCTGAAAGCTCTGGTAGGCTTTGGCCACGGTCAGCGGATTGGCGCCCTGATCGGCGGCGAAAGCGCGAACCGACGGCAATGCGTCGCCCTCCCGAATCCGGCCATCGAGGATCATCGCGACGATTTCGTCGCGAAGGCGGAGATAGACGGGGCGATCGGATGCGGCCATGGCGTAATGGTGTCGTAACACACCATTGCGGGATTAGGCAAGAGAGACTGTCATAATTTTGTCCAGATGCGGACACGCGTTGTCGCGGAAACGCGCTCAGCCGCGCACATTAGGATTGTATAGCCCCCACGCGATCACGGCGACGCTCATGAACAGCAGAAACCAGCTGAAGCGCGCTGCCTCGCGATAGCGGGGCTTGCCGCTGTAGATGCCGAGCAGCAGCACCGCGATCACCATCAGGAGCCCGCCCGCGAACAGCGCCAGGTCCTTGACCGTCATCCCCGTGCTGGTCTGCAGCCACGTCGATATGGCCCCGGACCATGCCGCAAGGGTCGTCAGCACCATCTCCATGGCGCCGCCGCTATCGCATCGTCAGGAGCGCGCCAAGCGGCAGGTCAGCCCTGCCAAGTCGCGATGACCAGAT
>Ga0157372_10003756_pt1 | contig 16309 bp, 15 predicted proteins | sample C55metaG_FD_115307 | JGI IMG/M metagenome (GOLD analysis project Ga0157372, IMG submission 115307) | Corn rhizosphere microbial communities from Kellogg Biological Station, Michigan, USA - C5-5 metaG | ecosystem: Host-associated > Plants > Roots > Rhizosphere > Soil | place: USA: Michigan... | reverse complement strand
CTGGTTCTTTAAACCCGGCACCTCATGAACAAAAAAGAGGGCCAACCATTCATATTCGGTTTCGGTATCGAAGACCTCATGATTGATGATCGTCATTTGCGCATCCATGGTAATGCATTTTGGTTTGACCGAAAATTAATCGTTATTCCCCTTTCGAAAAACGTTGTTTTTCCCGTTTTTTTGTATTTTACGTAAATTCCGATCTGCAGCCCTGTTAAGCTGCCCTTGACTCCCGAATAAGCCTGAACCTTCCATGTCAAGAAATATCCTGTTAGCTGCCGTCAGATGTGCAATGCTGGCATTCCTTTGCTTGGGCATCACCCTTTGCGGGTTCGCCCAAACTCCTACCCCCCCTCCCACAATCCGGCTCAAATGCCGTCATATTACCACAAAGGCGGGATTGAGCAGCACTTATGTCCGAAAAATTGTACAGGACCCCTACGGTTTCATCTGGATCGCCACCCAGGACGGGCTGAACCGGTACGATGGTAGAAATTTCGCCGTCTACAATAAAGGCATCGCCGGCCGCTATACGCTTACGGGCGCCGATATCTGGGATATTCTCCTCGATACGACAGACCACCTGATTTGGGCGGTCAGCTCTTATGGCGGCATCGACGCCATCGACTATAATACAGGCAACAGAGTCTTTGACTACGATCAAACCCCCGACAAGGCAACCCAGCATCTTCGCTTTACCTCCCTTGCTCTCAAAGGAAACCGCCTGTGGTTGGGCAGTTCCGAAGGCGCATTTTTCCTCGATCTCAGGGACCGGCAGCTCTATCGCCCCGCTCTTCCCGGTGGGTCCGGCCTGGTAGATCGAATTTTTATAGATGCTGCGGGTCGTCTGTGGCTATTTTATCGGGATGCGGGCCTGGCACTGATCGAGACAAATTCCGATTCGTCCATCCGTTTTCTGAGCCAGCAACAGCTTGGTTGTCCTCCAAAGACAGGAATCCGGTTCTACAGTTGCATCCAAAACAAAGACGGCCGGCTCCTATTGGCTACCAACCGCGGACTCAGGGCTGTCTGGGCAGGAGGGACAGGCGCTATAGGGGTTGACAACAATCCTTATCCGGAGATTCCACTATCACAGGGCCGCGATATCTATAGTTGCAAACACGATAGCAGCGGCGCCACTTGGTTTTGCGCGGCGGGTAGCCTCATAAAAATCTCTAAAGGAAATTCGTTCGCCACCATCCGAGAGAACAGCAGCGCCGATGAATTTCGGTGGATCGACGCCGTCTATGACATCTTCTTCGATAAAAATAATGATTGCTGGCTGGGCTGTCAGCAGGGCCTGCTGTTCGCCGAGAACAGACCCGCCGGATTTGTAACCGTTCATAAATCCTCCGCCTCCGAAGCCTCGATTCGCCATGCGTATTACATCGATGCCCGATCGGACACCCTGCTGTATTGCTGCGCCCAGGATGGACTCTTCAGGGTCAACCCCAAAACCGGGCTTATCATCCCCATCAACACCGCAAAGCCATTTTACCATGCCTGGACCGATGTCTTTCATCGGATCATCGTTGGTAACTCCGATGGCAGCTATGTATTGACAGACGGTAAATTCCTTCCCCTGGCCAGTGTCTATCCGGAATTTGGGCCGCTCAAAAAGATCGAGATCAACAGCCATTGTTGCCTGGGAGATTCGCTGGTCATTTTTGGCACCGAGAATGATAGGGGCGTCGTGGCCTGGAACTACAAACGACGAAAGGCCACGGTCATCGATACCGCGTCTCCCGGGTTATTCCTGCAAGAGAATACGATCAACACAGTGTACAAAGATCTCGATGGCCGGGTTTGGGTCCTTGGCGATCACTCCGGCAGCATCCTGGACTTCGGCACTGGAAAAACGCATTCGCTGAACACCTATGATCCCGTCCGCAACCAATCCTATTCTATTTTCTTCGACGTCGTCCGGATCGGTCGGCGATACTATCTCGCAACCTATGGTTCCGGGGTCCTGGTCCTCGATTCGCAATACCATTTCATCCAGCAGCTCGATATCAACGCCGGTCTCACTTCCAATTCCACATATAAATTGCTTCCGTTCCGGGATAGCCTGCTCTTTGTAACCTCCAATAACGGCCTCTCCGCCATCGATCTCCGGCATAACGACACGATCAGACAATACTACGAGAGTGACGGCCTGCATTCCGATATTTTCGAAGAGAACAGCGGCGCCGTTTGCAATGGACTCTTATATGCAGGTGGGGTCGACGGATTGACGGTTATCGATCCCTTGCTGCTGCACGCCGCTCAAGCCGCACCGCTGCTCCGTCCAAATGCGATAACCATACAGACGGCTTCGGAAACGATCGATACGGCCAACATCCTGTTGACCTCGATGGATATTAGCAATAATGCCCTTCAAACTACGGTTTCCTTTTCCTCCTTCAATTATTCCAATCCAGACCGGGTGTCGTATTCGTACCGGATAAAGGAACTGAAAGGGAGGTGGATCAGCCTCGGCAAGCGGGATTTCATCAATTTTATCGGGCAGAACCCAGGCAACTATACCCTACAAGTAAGAGCCGCGGATGGAGACGGCAGGGTCAATGGAAAGATACTCGAGCTCTCCTTGAACTTCCTGCCGAAATGGTACCAGACCTGGTGGTTTAAATTTGCCATCGTGTTGGCCCTCGCTGGTATTTTTTACGGCCTGTATCGCTATCGTCTCCTGCAAATACACAAACAACAGCAGATCCGCCGGGATATCGCCAGCGATTTGCATGACGACATCGGCGGAACGCTGAACTCGGTAAAAATATTCACCCATCTCTTACGCCGGGATGGAAACAACGCGCCTCATTTGCTGCGGATCGAGGAGTCCATCGCCGAAGCATCCGCCGGTCTTCGCGACTTCATCTGGGTACTGGACGATTCCCAGGATACCATCCGGGAACTGCTTGAACGCATAAAGAAGTTTGCCGGTCCAGTCTGTCAGGCAAACGACATCCGCCTCGAATCCTCCTATGAGGAGACAGTAAGCGATTGGATCCTCTCCAAAACGACAAAGCGAAACCTGCTGCTTATTGCAAAAGAGACGATCACCAACGCCATCAAATACTCCCAGTGCCGGTGCATCAGCCTGTACATCGGCAGGGACAGCTCCCGGCTCGTCTTCTCTATTCGGGATGACGGGAACGGATTCGATCTGTCGGCCGCCACAATGGGACATGGGATTAAGAATATCCGCCAACGGGCTATCCAGATACGTTACTCTGCCGAGATCATTTCCGCGCCTGGAAAGGGAACTGAAATTTGGCTTAGGGAGAAATAGGGGTAAAAAGGGGCTATATTTTCGCGAGTCGGCGAAATCCAAGCAACCGCTCCCTGGCAAACAGTTCAATGCACACTTCATTGCCCTGGTTGCCGGCCAGCAGATAATAGTTTTCGTCGTCCTGATTTATAAAAAATCCGACATGTCCCAATTCGCCGGCCTTTTGTACATAAAATAATATTTCCGTGAAGCTAACGTCTCCTGCCGCCGTAGAAAACGGGAAAATTCCCGTATTCTTCCAGGCCCCTCACACAATCCCATTCTTCACCGCAAATATCGCCAGCCCCGCCGTATTCCGTACCCCCACCTTCTCGATCAACCGCTGCCGTATCCCCTCCACACTCCGCGGACTCAGGAAAATGATCTTCCCGATCTCGGTATTGGTCTTCTCTTCGCAAATGAGATGCAGCACCTGCAGCTCCCGTTCGGTGAGCTCCACATGGCTGTTGAAATTGGGTTTGATATTTCCCCGGATGACGAGTTTCCGGAGCAGGGCCTTGTTGACCAGGTCGTTGAAATAATAGCCCGTTTCATACACGGCATAGATGGCCTTGCGGATCTCGTCGGAGTCGGCATTCTTGAGCAGGTAGCCGTTGGCGCCCTTTTCCATGAGGTGGATGATGAACTTCTCATCGTCGTACATCGTTACGGCCAGGATCTTCACGCGGCCGAAACGCTGGCGGATCACCGTCGTCGCCTCCATCCCATCCATTCCCGGCATCCGCAGATCGAGCAGGACGACATCCACCTCCGTCCGGCCGATGCCCTCGACCAATTCCTCCCCGGACTCGGCCTCCAGCACGACCTCGAAATTGTCGTCCCTTGCCAAGCCGACCTTCAGCCCGTCGCGAATGATGGCATAGTCGTCGGCAATGGCAATTCTAATCTTGCTCATTGTTCTACGGTTATAAGGTTAATGGTCAGACAGGGTCAACGGTCAGACAGGATCAAAGGGTCTGGGGCAAATATAGGTCAATATAACAGCCGTCCGGCCGGATAGAAAAGAATAACTTTCCCTTCAGCAGGATGAGCCGGTTCTGGATGATCTTGAAGCCCATGCTCTCCTGCTTGAACTTCAATTCCTCGAACTGCTCCTGCGTGAGGCCCGCGCCATTGTGGAATAAGGTGAGCACCAATACCCCGCCGTTATTGACGCAGCTAATGTGCAGTTTGCGGGCATGGGCATGTTTGAGGACATTATTCACCAGCTCCTGCACCATGCGGTAGACGCTGACGGCATCCTCTTTGGATGCCGGGGTATATTGGCACTCGAGCGACGTGCCGGCCTCGATGAGATGCTCATCCACCGAAGTCCGCAGGAAATGTTTGATCGCCTCGAAGAGCCCGAACTCCTGCAGGATGCTCGAATGCAGGTTGTGCGAGATGCCCCGGATCTTCCGGATGGCCTCGTCCAACATCTCCTGGCCTTTGCAAAACAACGGCCAATTACCCGGGTCGTTCTCATTCAGCCGGATATTCTGAAAATGCAGCTTCGCCGAGAACAGCAGCGCACCCATCTCGTCATGCAGGGCCTCGGCGATGCGCGATCGCTCGGATTCCTCGCTGCGGACGGCCGCCTCTATCAGCAGGTCCCGCTGCGCCTCCCGCAGCCGCTGGAGGTTCTTTTGGTACTGATATTTCCGCCGCTGGGTCGAGATGAACACCAGCAGGAAGCTGACGAACAGCAGCAACATCACGGAGATGCCCAGTAAAACAAGGAGTTTGATATTTCCGTCGGGATGATTCATAATGGGTCGTATCTGGCGGCGGGAGGATGGGTCTTCTTCTGAATAAGCGCCCGAGCCAGGAATAGTTGCAACAGGATAAAGGACACATTGTGGACATTCCAGATGTCCACGGCAAACCGCGTATAATACACCGAAAGCTCTTTATAAAGCAGGAAGATGAAAAAATTGATCGCGACATAAACGCCCAGACCCGTCACCACCCAGAAATCAGGTTGATCACCGGCCATCTCCTCATCTTCCTTCACCTTATAAAAGTAATACTGCAGACAATAGAACAAGAGCAGCCCTGCTTCCAGGGCCAGCAGCCGGCTGCTCAGGTTACCATAATCGAAAAAATGCTCATAGAAGCCGAAGTCGACCGCCGCATAGACGCCGAAGACTACCGGGATCCACCGCTTCAACCTCAGCAGGAAGGGTTGTCTTAGTCTGACAAAAAACCAACCGAACAAGAAGAGTCGAACCAAAGAATGCAAATTATACAGCCAGTTGTTGGAATTCCAGGGTGGCGGGATCGTCAACCGCAGCTTCCAAATACCGTCGATGAGCAGGTCGGTCACAAAGGCGAACCAGACATAGGCCACTACCGGCGCCAAGTAGCGCGGCAGCGGCGGCTGTTCACCCAGGCGGCGCTTTCGCCGGGTCCACAGCCAGGCTGTTATCGGGATCAACGGCGCCCAGGCCTCCGACCAGTCCAACAATAAAGAGAAAACGACCCTCATGAACAAGTTTCTTAGCCCACTTGCACAGCCGCCATTGCCGTTGCGGGCGGCGAAGGATTGCTATTGATCGTCCCACCGTCGGTATCGACCACATCCCCGGCGTCCGTGTGCTGTAAGGCCGAGATCGTGTAATACACCTGCCCATGGGAATCCACCGCGGGTGTGAAAACGAGGAAATTGTCCTCGTCATTAAGCCCGTGAAGAAAGGCCTTCATCGCATCGGCCGTAACCAGGTTGGCCGTCAGTTTGATCGGTCCGGCCAACTGCAGGATCTCACCCGCATAAGGTCCCAGCAGATCGGGATCATACGCATTCAAATAATCGCCCTCTTTCCGGGCAAAGCAACACAGGTACAATGGCCGGTTGGGGTCCTCGGTCGCAGGGAAATACGAATCGAAGACAAAACAATCGACATCCTGGTGGATCCAGTGCCTCACCTTGTCAAGGGCATATTCCAGCCGGAAGAAGGAGAGATACTGGAGATTTTGGTTGGGGTGCATGGTGATGTGTTTAGTGTAACATAAAGCTAAAGGACCCGCCGCTGCCGGAGAAGCGTAGAAACACGCATTTCGGCGATTGCGCATTTCTACGTACCACCCCGGAAGGCCACGGCCGGGTGCTTCCAAAAGCACAGTAGAACTACTGCTTCCCGCATTTCCGCGTTTCCCCGCTTGTCTTACCCCCTATCGTTGCCCCAATTTTACAGCAAACAAAAACTTTTTACCATGGACATCAAGATCAATTTCATCAACCAATCGTACGATCAGAACAACTCCCGGATCGTCATCTTCCAAAAGAATGTAGCCACCAACTTCGGAGAGATCGCCGTCGCCTGGCGTGTTATCGAAAACTGCGGGCGTAACTGGAAGCACAGCTTTACCTATCCCATGGAGTTCCAGGTAGGTGCCCAGGACCCCTACGGCAATGTCTCCGATCTGCAGGATGCCGAGAACGGCCAGAAATGGGACGTCGTCCGTTCCCCTTCGGGAGACATTCTCGTGCTGGACCCCACCCAGGCCTCCTCGCTGAACGAAGTAGAGGTAAAGAACATCCTGCCGACGGGCTCCATCGACGCGCAGATCTACAAGAACGGCAAATTGCTGGCCACCAAAACCGGCGTATCCCCCCAGCAAAAAGCAGTATTCCAGTTCAAGCCCACCATCTGGGTCGGAGTGGTATCCGAGATCGAAGAGGGCGACATCATGGATTCGGCCATTCTCTCCGACATCAACACCGAGCTGAGCCTGTTGGGTCTCACTACGGCCGACCTGATCATGACCGGCGGGGGTGTTGGCGCCAACGCCATCCCGTTCAAATTCACGCTGGTTCCCACTGCCTGATCCCTATTCCAAAGGCCCGGACCGGCTCCGGGCCTGTTTTTAAATCTCATCACGATGACACAACCATTCACACTCACGTACGAGAAACGTTACCACTTCCGCTTCGAGTTCGATTTTGACCAGTTGGTCACCGATGGCGTCTTCTACTATCCGATGTTTATAAAGCTCTACCGCCAGGACGATCCCGTTACCGTCTGGGAGTGGCGCAGCAATCTCTTCCCGCATCAGAAAGTGGAATTCAGGTTGGACCTACCCGACTCGATCAACATGAAGGGAAGCTTTACCATCTTTCATTCCCAGCCTTCGAAAGAAGACCTGCTCTTCCTCGACGCCTTTTTCGGGGCGCAATATGAAGAGCACTACGAGGGCAATGCCTTTGTGCTGGGCCCTGATCCCAACCCGCCGCCACCCGATCCCGTTCCGCCTTTTCCACCCATCCCGCCGGTACCACCGCCCGACCCTCCGGTACCCCCGGCCGATGACCCAGCACCCGATCCCGGCGAGGACCGGGTGCTGCCTTCGGGCTACCACGATCTTTTCCCCTTTTTACAATTACAGTTCTGGCCGGAGCTCAGCCCCGCCGAAGCGGAGCTGTTCATTGAATACGTCGATAACGGAACACTTCCGCCCACGGCCGATCTCTATACCCAGCTACTGACCAAACTCAAGGAGCCCTCCGCCCGCGAGAAGATGGAAGCGGAGGCACTGCTGTTTATCAACGGCGGTGCGGGTTATGCCGGTCTCTGCATTGAAAGGATCGAGACCCTTCCCTCCCCCTTCGACAACTATCCGGATATCTACGAATGGCTGATAAAAAACGAAAGCGGCCAACCCGAGCTTCCTGCCTCATCCACAAATACGATTTTTTCCTTCGGGTCATCCGACTATGCCCTGCAACTGAACATCATCTGGCAGAACGTCATCGCCCTGGCGATAATCAATGGCTATCGCGTCGCTCTGCTCGAATCGTTGCTAAAGATCCTCATCGTCGATCATCTGCTTCAGTATGTCTTTGCCTCTGAGATTCTACCCCCTATCGCGCCGCTGGAACCCTGGCGCCGCCTCATCCGATCGTCTGTCGTCTTGCCGGGCACGCTCTTTCCGCTTCCCGTAGACGGCCTGGCGCCGATCGATCCGGCTCACTTCTCCGGCCGGATCACCCCCTACGCCATCGGCTGCCTCCAAAAAGTGCAACACTATCACACCGGCTATGCCCTCGGCGAGATCGCCCAGGTAGACAATATCGCCATCGGCGAAGTAAAACAGGTAAAGCATCGCCACACCCAGCTCACCGAAGAAAAGACCGATTATCATACCACCATCCAGAACGATCACCATCACCGCAACAGCGGCACACAGCTCGAGCAAGCCGTCAGCCACACCCTTGATCAAACAATAAAGGACGAATGGGATTTCACCAAGCTCAGCATTTCCTACGGCCCCCCAACCACCGGCACTTATGACGGCAAAGTAACCAATGACAACGACACCAGGCTGAAAAGCGACAGCGCCAATCGCTTCGCCCGCAAGATACTCGCCGAAGCCGTCGAACGGGTGGCCCAGGCCGTTATCCATCATCGCCAGACCACCGTGCGCCAGGAGACCGAGGACATGACCATCCGCACCATCGACAACCGGCGCGGCACCCGCAACATCCGCAGCATCTACCGCTGGCTGAACAAACTCTACCAGCTCCGCCTCGTCGACTATGGCCGGAGATTCATCATCGAGTTAATGATCGAACAGCCGGCCCGCCTACCTTCCCAGATCTTATCCTATAAGGATATTACAGTTGAGAATTACTCCCAGCTCGCCGCCCGCTACAATGTCACCGATCTACCCCATCCACCGCTCGCCACCCGAAAGGTCACCACTCTTCTCGATAATACAAATCCCTTCCCCGCCAAAAACCTGCCCGTCCCCGAAGGCTACCAACCCATCTCCATAACCGCCAGTTACAAAGTGGCGCAAGCCGCCGTACTCATCGCCGGAACAAAACAGGTATCCTTGTCTTCTACCGACACCACCGTCACCATCCCCGACCCCATGCAGCTAGACCGCAACGGCGCCGCCGATGCCGTTCCAATACTGCTCGATCTGTCATCCACCGATCCCTACTACTGCAGCATCGTGATGGAATGCGCCGTAGCTGCAGCCACGATCAGCGACTGGCAGCTGACGGTCTTCAATCGCATCTGGCCGGCCTACCGCACCACGCAGCAGGAAAACCACCCCGCCAATCCACAAATGGAAGAAAGAAGTCACCGCCTCCTGGTAGCGGACGCCTGCCTGGCCGTCCTCTATCAACTCCACAAAGACGGCGACGCCGCCGCACGGCCCGAATACACCCAATTCTTCGACGAAGCCTTCGAATGGCCCGAGATCAGCTATTCCCTTCAAGAAGACCACTGGCCAAGACACATGCGCGTCCTCCTCCCCGTAAAACCCCACTTCTCTTTCCGCGTCCTCTACTACCTCTCGACAGGGAGTCCCTTTTACGGCGTCGACCATCTCACCCCCGTCATCGAAACCCAAAAAAACATCGCCGCCGCCCTGCAACGCGCAGAGCGCGAAGGCCGCTGCCGCCTCTACGAAACTCAATTGGACACCTGGCTGGTGACCGTGCCGACATCCATGCAATGGCTGCAGGATGGCGACCAGCTCCCCGGCCTCAAAACCCCATTATCATGATACCTCCCCTTTCCCAGGCGCCCCTTCCCCCCGGCGCCATCATTGCTTTCGCCGGCGACATCGGCGACCCGGTGAGTACCCCACCCTCCTCAAACGACTATACCACCGACCCTATCCCAAACGGTGCTATCACCAATAATATTGAAGCCTGGGGATGGATGGTCTGCGACGGCCGGCAACTCTACATCAGCATGTACCCACAGCTATTCCAGGCCATAGGTTTTTTATATAGTCAGCAAAACGATCCCTACCAACCAGGCTACAACGGAACCCTGCCGGCAGACGCCGAATTCCGCATCCCCGACTACCGCGGCTATTTCCTGCGCGCCGTCTCCGGCACCACCACCGGTGTCGACCCCGATGTAAGCCTCCGGCTGCTCGCCAATCAACAACCCAATCAAGGCGTCGGTAGCATCCAGCAGGACGCCCTGCAAGACCACTGGCATCTATACTCGATGGCCGACGGCACCCCCGTCGAAGTTCAGGAAGGTGGCGCCCCCGCACTAGTCGGCACCGGCAATACCGCCACCCAGCCGCCAACCACGATCCCCACTCCCCCCGGGACCGCCAAAGAAACGATCCGCATCAGCATCGAGTCCCGGGCAAAGAACATCTACGTCCACTATTTGATAAAATATGTATAACCAATAAAACCATCCACTATGCCACAAGTCTATGCCATTGTCCACAACGGACTCGGCGATTTCATCATCGCCGTAAAGAACAGAAAAGGGTATTTTTTTCATACCTCCATCGAACCCCTGAGGGGCTGCGTCTATTATGACGGAGTCGATATCACCAACGGCGGCGGCAGATACGCCCTGCCCGGCGGCAAGCTGGAAGCCGCGATTGTCAATCCCGCCACCATTGTCGCGGGCGCCGTCCAGGAGATGCTGGAAGAGACCACCGTCATACTCGACCCGGCGACGGCTCAGCCTGCCTATTTCACCGGCGAAGGGGATCGGTATTATGGGGTCTATTTTTTGGTCGCGGGAGAGGCATTCAACGCCGTAGCGGCCACCGTGCGGGATAGGTTACAACGGGGACAAGCCGCCGTCAATGATATCCTACGCCATATCTGGCATGGGAATTACGATCGATTGATCCGCGAATTCACCTGTCCGATGGACAATGCGCTAGAAAGGTCCCTGGTCTGGAATCTTGTTAGTAATTGGCCGGACATCGCCGAGCTGGAGCACCGCCGGGAAACGGACTGGTTCTACTACATACTGCGCCATCTTCGCGACACCTCGTATCCCGTCCAGGTGCACGATCTCGCCGGGAGGGTCGTCGGCCTCGGGACGAAAGTGGATCAGGAGGCCGGTCCAGGATACCTCGTCGAAAACCTGATCTATGATCCCGCCAGGCTCGAAAGAACCGGCGAATACAATCTCCTCTTCGCCGAAAGGCGGATCCACGGCGTGAAATTTATCGGCACACCGCCACAAGGCGCGAATGGGTACTTCGAACCGATGAAATAGGCATTCAAAATGGGGCGGTCCTACCTGCCCCACTTTTGTCTTACATATCGATAAGCTCTCTTCTCCTCCTCACTCTCCGGCTTCGCCACCTCCAAATACCGCCGGTAATACCTCCGCGCCATCGCCGGGCTATGAAGCTCCGTCTCCGCGATCCGGCCACAGGTATAGAGAGCCAGCGGATCTTTGAACAAATAATACGCCGTATCATAATGCGCCACCGCCTTCTTATAATCGCGGAGCGACTCGAAATTATCCCCCAGCCCGTCATAATACCATTCCATCGTCGCGCTCTTGGCCTTGGCCAGCGCCTTATGCAGGAGGCTATTGCTGCTGTCGTAATTTTTCAGCTTCGCCTCGGCCCGCGCCTCGTAATAATAGACGGCCTCCAGTTCGAGCCCCATATCCAGCATCCCCTCACACACCCGGATGCAATCCGGATACTGCTTCAGGTTGTAATAGGAGAGGGCCAGCCATTCCAGCGAGTTCACCGACGGCTCGTTCAGCTTCAACAGCCGTTCCCCCGGCGCCAGCACCGTGGCATAGTCTTTCTGCGCATAGCCACTCCGGATCCGGAGCTTCAGCAGCGACACATTCATCGAGTCCCGCTCCAGCGCGAGGTCCGTGATGCTATCGGCCCGGTCATAGGCCTTCCCGTCGCAAAGCAAGTTCCCCAGGGCAACCACCGTCTTCACATCAGTAGGCGCAAGCGCATACGCCTTGTCCAGGTAGACCAGGGCCGAGTCCGGGCGCTGCGCCCGGCCCCATAGCTCGCCGGTGATCCGCCACCAGGCGGCCTTATACGGCTGCAGGATGATGAGCCGCTGTGCATATTCCCGCGCCGTCCCCGCGTCCGACGCCTCGTTCAACAGCACGAGATAGTGCAGCGCCGTCACCGAATTCCCGTCGATCGTCAACATGCGCTCATAACAGGCCCGGGCCCCCGCTTCATTGTCGTTCATATAATAGGCGTAACCCGCATAGTTCAGCACCGGCATGTTGTCCGAATCCGCCTGCAGCACCGGCGAAAGATAGCTCAGCGCCTCGTCAAATTGTTGGTCCTGGAACAGGTCCATCACCTTGCTCTTGTCCACACCCCCGGCGAAATTCCCCGCGCCGGAATAGTCCTTACCCTTTAAAGGAGAAGTGTCGGGATCGCGTAGCGCAGTCAGGGGTTCCTTCGGACCGCCCATCGGCTGGGCAAAAACGGCAATTCCCACCAAAACGGAAAAAAATAGACACAAAAAAGCCTTCTTCATACGAGCATGGTTTTGCCTGTAGACGCAAAACCCACTGGATTCCACAAATTCCGGGGTTATTTTGAGCCAGCCGGAAGCTGTTCTGGCTTTTGCCTAAATTTGACAAATGGTTACGGGTTATAAAAAGATCGATCTGTTCGGGAAAACATGTATTCAGAAAGTAGATGTAAAACCTCCTTTTGAATACGCTTTTCCCGTTGCGGAACAAGCCTGCTTTTTATATATGTTAAACGGCGAGATGCAGTATCGGTTGGATGACGACCCTATAACCATCCCCACTCATCATTCCTTATTATTGAACTGTTTAAACCCGGGCAGAGAAATACATCACTCCGATTCCGGCAGTAACGGAGAAGTGGTGATCGTTACCTTCCACCCGGATATCTTAAAACGCATCTACGAGAAGGAACTTCCTTTACTACTTCAACCAGGTAATAAAATAACCAACCAGTCGAGCGGAAAAATAAATAATGATTTCCTCATCCATAAATACATTGAAGGACTTCTTTTTTACTTCGAAAACCCTTCATTGGTAAATGAGGAAATTTTGATCTTAAAATTGAAGGAGATCATCCTTTTGTTGTCACAGACACAACAAGCAGAAACAATACAGGTGATATTGTCCCAGCTCTTTTCTCAAAATCAATACAGCTTCAGGCAAATAATAGAAGCCAACCTATTTTCACCTGGCGGAATAGAAGAGCTTGCACAAAAAACGAACCTAAGTTTGTCTTCCTTTAAACGGGAGTTTAAAAAGCTATATGAAGCTTCTCCTGCCAACTATATCAAAAACAAAAGGCTGGAACACGCCGCGGAATTACTTTTAGCCTCCGATGAGCGTATTACGGACGTTGCCTTTGTCAGCGGATTTAATGATTTGGCAAACTTTACCAAAAGCTTTCATAGCAAATACGGCGCTACGCCAACGAATTATCGGCTGATGAAAGGCGAGCAACGATAGCAGCTGAACGGAATTGCCAAACAATTGAACTTATCCGCAAAAGCGATCTCTGCTTTAAGGCGCACTTTTGTGTTATCACAAAACACTAAAATTTAAAAAACATGTTATCTGGCTTAGGGATTTTTCACACCATCATAGGTGTTGCGGCAATCATTGCGGCGGCAGTAGATTTCGTAAGACGCGGCAAAATAGACCTCGGTACCCTTACCGGAAAGATCTATTTTTACGGCACATTGGTTACTTCGGTAACAGCATTAGGCTTGTCCAGCGTCAAAGGTCTCAATCCGGGACATATCCTTGCGCTGTTAATTATTGTCTTGATTTCGGTCGCTTATTTTCTTCATGCCAAAAAGCAGGGAAACAACAAGGCTCGCTATATCGAGAACCTTTTTCTGTCTTTTAGCTTTTTCTTGTCCATGATACCTACGGTTAATGAAACCTTTAACCGTCTTCCCGTCGGGCATCCTTTGGCCCATGGACCTAAAGACCCGCTTATCGGCAAAACGCTTCTTTTGCTTTTGGTTCTGTTTATAGCCGGTTCTGTCTTGCAGTATAGAAAGCAGCGGAAAATAAACAGGTCGCAGCTTTAGGCGGAACAAATACCTTATCGGATCCGCCGCTCCACTTCCTCCTTATAATTCCGCCCGATCGGTATCTGGTGTTCCCCGATGAGAATCCGATTCCGCTCGATCCGCCGGATCTTATCCTTCGCCACAATAAAAGACTTATGCACTCGGATAAACGCCCCCTCCGGAAACAACGGCAACACATGCTTCACCGATCCCTTGATCACCACCTTCCCCGACCGCCCACCGGCCGCCGTATAAATAATAGCATAATCCTTCAATCCCTGCACATGCGTCACCTCCGCAAAAAACAATTTGATCCTTTCCACCCCACTCTTCACAAACACATATTCCGGCGCATCCCGCCCCACCCCAGACGACGCATCGCCCCGCTCCAACCCCGCATCCTCCCGCTTCAACGCCAAAAAATCCCGCACCTTCTCCACCGCCACCCGAAACCGTTCCAACGAAATAGGCTTCAACAAAAAGTCGATTACCCCCAACTCAAACCCCTCGAACGCATAATCCCGAAACGCCGTCGTAAACACCGTGATCGGCGGAGCAGCCAGCGAACGCAAAAACTCCACCCCATTCATCTCCGGCATCTCGATATCCAGGAAAAGCACATCCACCGCATGATCCTTCAAAAAAGCCTGCCCCTCAAACGCATTGTTAAAACACCCCAGCAACCGCAACGGCTCCTGCCCGATATACCCCGCGAGTATCTCCTGCGCCAGTGGCTCATCATCGATAATTACACAATTTAACATGATCCCTCCAACTCAAGCGTTACGCGAAAAAGCTCTGCCTCATTGACAATCGTCAGCCGGTGCCGCCCGGGATACAACAGCTCCAACCGCCGCCGCACATTCACCAGCCCGATCCCCCCCGCCCGGTCCTCCTCCCGAAAATCCAGTTTATTATTCTCGATGACAACAATGATCCCCGCTCCCACCCGCACCTCAACATGCAAATACCCATTCTTCACCGCCCGGCTCACCCCATGCTTAAAAGCATTCTCCACCAGCGGCAGGATCAAAAAAGGCGGTATAACACACCGATCCATGTCCCCAACAACCGAGAGCCGGATATCCGCCTGGTTCCCCTGCCGGATCCTTTCCAACTCCAGGTAATTGCCCAAATACCGCACCTCCTTCTCCAATGGCACAAAAGCCTCATCACTCTCATACAGCATATACTCCATCAGCTCGGACAGCTTCAACACAATGGCCGGCGCCTGGTCCGACTTCCGCAAGGTCAGCGCATAAAGATTATTCAACGCATTGAAGAGAAAATGCGGATTTACCTGGCTGCGCAGATAGTTCACCTCCGCCTGCAGCTTCTCCATTTTCACCTCCTGCAGGGTCCGGTTCTCCTCGTACCAATCGATGCTGAACTTCAAGGCCACCGTCAAAAGGAGATAAAGCGAGGTATGCGTAAAATTATAGGCCAGCGAATCGCCGATCCGGCGGTTGAAACCCGGTCCCAGCACAAATCCATACATGATGACATCGCAAACACTCTGGATCAGCAGGTACAGCAGGATCAGCGACAACACCAATCCAAAATAGGCCCCATAGCGCCGCTGCAACAGGTACTGCGGGATCAACCAGCGCAGATTGATCCACGCAAGCCCGATGAGCAATCCAATGCGCAACACCGAACAAAAGAAGAAGCTCGGCAAGCCCGCTTTCACGATCAGGTAGGTACGATCGTATAGGAACACGACGGTCACCAGCACCCAGAAAATGCCGTTCACCCAACTCCGCCGCATCGGTAAGACCATCGCTTGCATACCTCCAAATTCCGATTTTGTACGCGAAACCCCAAACCCCTTCATCTACTTTCTTGGTCGTTGATCGACTTTTTTAATAAAATACTCTTATCTTTGTAAAAGTTATTTACTAACCAATTAAATTTTACAAACATGGCAACAGCAAAAAAAGCAGCCAAGAAGAAAGTCGCTAAGAAAGCAGTAAAGAAAGCAGCCCCCAAGAAAGCTGCAAAGAAAGTAGCCAAGAAGGCCGTAAAGAAAGCCGCTAAGAAGAAATAATTAGCGCCAACAAATAGAAGCCCCCGGGTCCAAAAGATCAGGGGGCTTTTTCATTATCAAAGTTCTTTAACAGTCCCAAAACCGCGCCCAGCGCACTGCTCAGCGCCCCCACAAGCGCCGTCACGCGCTGCCACGCCTCCTGCTGCGTCAAAAACAGGAGGGCCAGCACAACGGCCAGCAGGATCAGGAACGGTATCCGGAACCG
>Ga0157372_10003755_pt1 | contig 16310 bp, 14 predicted proteins | sample C55metaG_FD_115307 | JGI IMG/M metagenome (GOLD analysis project Ga0157372, IMG submission 115307) | Corn rhizosphere microbial communities from Kellogg Biological Station, Michigan, USA - C5-5 metaG | ecosystem: Host-associated > Plants > Roots > Rhizosphere > Soil | place: USA: Michigan... | reverse complement strand
GAGGATAAACGGCGCAGCGAAGTCGCCAACCTTCTGATGTATGTGAATGCCAAACTGTGGCTGGGACATTTCGACCTCTGGCCGGAGGACGGCAGCCTGGTCTTTCGGCACGCCATGATCTTCCCCGAGGCGCATGCCAGCGCCGCGCAGTGCGAGTCGCTGCTCCATCTGGCCGTCGAAGCGTGCGAGCATTACTACCCGGCGTTCCAGTTTGTGCTCTGGGGCGGCAAGACGGCAGAGGAAGCGGTGGCCGCCGCACTGCTGGAGTGCGTCGGGCAGGCGTGACCCGTCCCATTCTCCTGGTCGGTGCCGGCCGGATGGGTGGCGCGCTGCTGAAGGGTTGGATCGCAAGGGGCATCGGTCCCATTGTCGTGATTGAGCCTGCTGCATTGCCCGAATTGCGAAGGCTCGCCCGCGCCCACGGGATAAACCTGCATGCCACGGCCGATTCGCTGCGGAGTCGACCGCGCGCGTGCGTGGTCGCGCTGAAACCGCAGGTGCTGCGAACCGAGGCCGCGCGGCTCGCGGCTGTTGCGCAGAGCGGCGCCCTGATGATCTCGATTGCCGCGGGAACAACCATCAGGAATCTGTCGCGCGCCTGGGGTGGGACCGTGCGGATTGTACGCGCCATGCCGAATACGCCTGGCGCGATCGGCAAGGGCATTTCGGCGCTTTTTGCGGGCGCCCACGCGAGTACAGCCGATCGCCAGCTCTCGATGAAGCTCCTGTCGCCGCTCGGCGAAACGCTCTGGGTTAGACGCGAGGCGCTGATCGATTCCGTCACGGCGGTATCCGGTTCCGGTCCCGCCTACGTGTTCCTGCTCGTCGAAGCCTTGACCGGAGCCGCGCGGGTGGAAGGGCTGCCGGAGGCGCAAGCGCAAGAACTGGCACGCGCCACAATTGTGGGTGCAGGGGCGCTGCTCGAAGCAGGCAACCGCTCGCCAGCCGAGCTCCGGCAGGCGGTCACCAGCCCGGGAGGTACCACGCAGGCGGCGCTCGATGTGCTGCTTGCGAAAGACGGATTGAAGCCATTGATCGCGCGGGCTGTGCATGCCGCACGCAAACGCGCGGAAGAACTGGGCGGTTAGCTACACCGGCAGCCGGATCGCCGCCCTCAAGCCGCCCATAGAGCTTTCGCCGAGGATCACATCGCCCCCATGGGCACGCGCAATATCGCGGGCGATTGCCAGACCCAGGCCGGAGCCGCCGGTCTGCAGGTTGCGGCCTTCATCCAATCTGTGAAAGGGACGAAAGGCTTCTTCCCGCCGCTCCTCCGGAATGCCGGGCCCATCGTCCTCCACCACGATCTCGACCTGTTGCCCATTTTGCTTCAGGGCCACGCCAACCTTACGGCCGTACTTCAGAGCGTTGTCGATGATGTTGGTTGCGCAGCGCTTCACCGCGTGACGCCGTACGGAAACCCGGATTCCGGATTGGGCCGCAAGCTTCAACCGGTCTGCGGTAGCGCCGCGAGCCTTCGCCGCGGCTGCCGCGGCTTCCATTACGATATCCGCAAGATCGGCCTCCTGCGCTTCCTCGCCACCTTCTCCGCGGGCGAAATCTAGGTACTCATCCAGCATGTGCTCCATCTCGGCAATATCCTGCCGCAGCGCGCGCACTTCCTGGGCGGGCCCCATCATCGCAAGTTCCAGCTTAAGACGGGTGAGCGGCGTCTTTAGGTCATGGCTCACGCCGGCCAGCATTTCGGTGCGTTGCGTCACGTAACGCTCGATCCGCGCCCGCATGGTGATGAAGGCCTGCGCCGCGCGGCGTACCTCCGCCGCCCCGTACGGCTTGAAATGGGGAACGGCGCGCCCTTTTCCAAAGCTTTCCGCGGCCATCGCGAGCTGCTCGATGGGGCGCACCTGGTTGCGCAGGAAGACGATCGCAACCGCCAGCAGGACGAACGACGATCCCACCATCCAGAGAATGAAGACGTCGACATTGGACGCGACCAGCCGCTGGCGCGGAATTCTCAGCCGCAACAGCCCATCCTTCGCCTGCACCGTTACCTCGACTTTGTTCCCGGCGTAGCGGGAGGTGAACGGCCGCCTTTGCCCCAGCTGCGCGGCGAACATATTGGTCAAAGCGTCCTTCAGATTCGCGCTGGCGTGCCGATAGGGCCGCTCCAGCTTGCCCCCGGGAACCGTCGAGATTTCGAAATCCAGATTGCGTGCGGCCATCGCAAGAAGGGCCTGCCGTTCGGGCCCGGGCGGATACCGCTCTTCCACATTGGTGAGGAATACGACATCGGCCGCCGCGCCGCGGCCCATGCGCGCCAGCATCACGTCGTAATGCCGCTCGAAGAAAATATAGGTGACAATGCCTTGTAGAATGACAACCGGCGTAACGATAATAATCAGCGACCGGCCAAACAGCCCTCTGGGCAAAATCCGTTTCAATGCCCGGAACGGACGTGGCCGCAGCATAGGCTAGCTGACCCGGTCGGGCACCAGCATGTAGCCGACCCCTCTCAGCGTCTGGATATAGAGCGGCAGCTTGGGATCTTCTTCGATCTTGCGCCGCAGACGCGTGACCTGCACGTCGATGGAGCGCTCGAGAGTCACGCCGAGGCGGGAACACAGGTCCGTCCGGGAAAACGGGCGCCCTGCATTCGCAGCGAAGAGTTTCATCAGAGCAGTCTCGGAACTGGTGAGGCGCACCGCTTTCCCCTTGCGCCGCAACTCGCCGCGGTCGGGATCGAAAACCGCTTGCCCCATCTTGACCTCGCGATGGGTCTGAGCCGGTGGCGCCGCTCGCCGCAGAAGCGCGGCGCAGCGCAAAACCAGCTCGCGGGGCTCGAATGGTTTGGGCAGGTAATCGTCGGCACCGATTTCAAGCCCCTCGATTCGATCTTCCGCTTCACCGCGCGCCGTCAACATCAGGATCGGCACCCGCGAGTTCGCGCGCACGCTGCGGGCGAGTTCAAACCCGCTCTCGCCCGGCATCATCACATCCAGAACCAGGAGATCGAAAGCCATGCTCTTCATCAGCGCGCGCGCGTGCTCGGCATCGGCCGCGGCAGTCACACGAAAGCCGTTCTGCGACAAGAACCGCTGCAGCAAGGCGCGCAGCCGCTCGTCATCGTCCACCACAAGGATATGACTGTCACCGGGACCCATAACGCCGCTCATGGGGCGATATCCTCCGCCGGCGGCCGTACACGGCTCCCCCTCCGGCCGGCGGCGGGCGGGCCCGTGTGCGCGAGGCGGCGCAGGTATCCGCGTGTGCTGCGGCGGACGGCTTGCTTGCCGCAGCCCTGCGGTTGTAGGGAGCCAATCAGAAGTCCCGCATGTGCCCGGTCAGCCATACAGGCTGGTGTACTGGCGCCCGCGGAGCCCGACAAGCCTGCCCCAACTTCTCCCCGTGCGTTAGAGGTCGTCCATGCCCGAGACAGTTCCGTTCGACCAGCGAAAAGGCTGGATATGGCTGGATGGCCAGTTGGTCCCCTGGGAGGACGCGAAAGTGCATGTTCTGACGCATGGACTGCATTACGCGTCCAGCGTGTTTGAGGGCGAGCGGGCCTATTCCGGACGTATTTACAAGCTGGAAGAGCACACGGAACGGCTGTTCGAATCGGCACGCATCCTGGACATGAAAATTCCTTTCAATGAGCAGGAGATCGGCGACGCCTGCAATCAGGTGGTGCAGGCGCAAGGCTTTGAAGATGCCTACGTGCGTCCCGTTGTCTTCCGCGGTAGCGAGCAGATGAGCGTCGCGGCACCCCGAGCCGCCACCCGGATCGCCATCGCCGTATGGCAATGGCCGTCGTATTTCGATCCGGCGCAGAAGATGAAGGGTATCCGGCTGACGGTTGCCGATTGGAAGCGGCCTTCGCCGGAAACGGCGCCCTACAAATCGAAGGCGGCGGGGCTTTATATGATCTGCACGCTTTCCAAGCACAAGGCCGAGGCAGAGGGCTATCACGACGCGCTGATGTACGATCACCGCGGGTTCGTGGCCGAGGCGACCGGCGCGAATGTGTTCTTCGTCGAAGAAGGCAAACTCGTCACGCCAACGCCGGACTGTTTCCTCGACGGCATCACACGGCGCTCGGTGATGGCCCTCGCGCGGGCGCGGCAGATTCCCGTGATCGAGCGGCACATCGCCCCCGAGGAGCTCGGCCGCTTTTCGGAATGCTTCCTCACTGGTACGGCGGCGGAAGTCACGCCCGTCAGCGAAGTCAGGGAGCACCGCTTCACCCCTGGGCGGATCACCGAGACGCTGATGCACGACTACATGGAGGACGTGCGGAAGGAGGTCTCCAGCGTCAATCTTCGCGCCAGCGCCTGAGCGCCGCTTCGTCGGAGTCGCGCGAGTCGATCCATTCCGATTTTCCCTCGCGCGCTTCGCGCTTCCAGAACGGTGCGCGGGCTTTGAGGTAGTCCATCAGGAACTCAGCGGCTTCGAAGGCAGCGCGGCGGTGTTCTGCCGCCACGGCGACCAGCACGATATTGTCCCCCGGCCGCAGCTCGCCGATGCGATGAATGACCGTCACTCCAAGCAGCGGCCAGCGAGCATTGGCGTCGCGGACGTGGCGGCCGATTTCCCGTTCCGTCATGCCGGGATAGTGCTCAAGCGTAAGGGATGAAGCCGTATCGGAGCCTCGAACCACGCCGGCGAAAGCGACAATCGCGCCAACGGTGGGGCGCTCGCGCCTAAGGACGTCCAGTTCGGCATTGAGGTCGAAATCCTCGCGCTGAACGCGAATTTTCATCCGCCCGTCACCGGTGGGAAGAACGCGACTTCCGTTGCCATCTCGAGAGAAGCGTCCCACGCAGCGTGCTCCTGGTTCACTGCGGCGCGAAGCCGCTTGCGCTCGGAGAACACGTCTGCGAAGGCGCCGCCGCGTGAGTGGAGATGTTCTGCAAGTTCGCGCACCGTTCCGACTTCGGGTGGCAGTTCGATCTCCTCTTCACCGGTGCCCAGTCTCTGCCGGACCCAGGCGAAATAGAGCAGCGTCACGCCGGCTCTCCGGCATGTCGATGTGCGGCCGCCTTGCGCGCCCGCCGCTGCTCGCGTACCGCACGGGCCCGGGGATGCAGATGTCTTAGACCCGCGCGAAAGTACGCGTAACCGGTGCCGACAGTCAGGGCCGCCGCCAGCCACAGTCCGCTGTAGGATATCCAGCTGTAGAGCATCGCCTGGTCTTCTGACAGCCAGCGTTGTGCCAGGGGATCAAGGAGCATGGCGCCGATCGCGATCATCTGAATCGTGGTCTTGGCCTTGGCAATCCTGGTCACAGGGACACTCACGGCCGCCCCCGCAAGAAATTCGCGCAGGCCGGAAACCAAAATTTCGCGAGACAGGATCACCAGCGCGGGTACAAGCCTTAGAAGGCTCCGAAGGCCATGGGAAGGATCCATCGCCACGTGATAGACCGGCCTGTGAAGATCCTCCGGATCCAGATGCGGGGTGCCGTATCCCCCTTCTGCAATCAGCATCATCAAGGCGACGGCCACCAGGATTTTGTCTGCAATCGGATCGAGCATCCGTCCGAAATCCGAGCCCGCGTTTAGTTTGCGGGCGGCAAGCCCGTCCAGGGCATCGGTCGCACCGGCGATGCAGAAGATCACAAAAGCTGCCATGCGTGCGGGGGCGCCAGGCACCGCGAAAAGAAGCGCAAACACCGGGACCAGCAGAATCCGGGAAACGGTGATGGCATTCGGGATATTCAGCATGACCAATACTCTAACACCGAGCGTCAGCCATTTGGATGAAAGAAATCGTAAATCTTCGTCGCCAGCGTCCGGCTGACGCCGGCTACCGCTTCCAGATCGACGAGGCTTGCGGCGGAAACCGCCTTGGCCGAGCCGAAATGTTGCAAAAGAGCACGTTTGCGGGAGGCGCCTACGCCCTCGATCTCGTCCAGCGGGTTCGCGCCGACCGCCTTGGAGCGGCGCTTTCTGTGGCTGCCGATGGCGAAACGATGCGCCTCGTCCCGTAACCTTTGCAAGAAATAGAGCACTGGGCTTTTCGGATCGAGCCGGAAGGGCTCGCGGCCGGGGAGGTAGAAATGCTCCCGGCCTGCATCGCGCTCGGGCCCTTTTGAGATTCCAGCGACCGTCACATCTTCGACACCTAGATCGGCGAAAACCTGACAGGCGACGGCCAACTGCCCCGGCCCGCCGTCGATCAGCACCAGGTTGGGCCATTTGGCCCTGGCCTCGTCCGCCTCGTTCTCTTTGATGAGCCGAGAGAAGCGGCGCGTCAGCACTTCGCGCATCATGGCGTAGTCGTCGCCTGGCGTGAGCTCGGCTGAGCGGATGTTGAATTTGCGGTATTCGTTTTTGTCAAATCCGTTCTGCCCCGCCACGATCATGGCGCCCAGCGCTTGTGCGCCCTGGATGTGTGAGTTGTCGTAGACCTCTATGCGTCGTGGCCGCGCATCGAGCCCGAACACCTCCGCGACGCCTTCGAGCAATTCGCGCTGCGCCGAATTCTCCGCCATGCGGCGGGCCAGCTGCTCGCGCGCGTTCTGCAGCGCCATCTGGATAATTTCGCGCTTCTCGCCGCGAACGGGCACCGCGATCTCGACTCTGTAGTCCTGCCGTAGCGACAGAGCCTCGGCAAGAAGCGCGCAATTCGGAATGTCGTGCGAGAGCAGGATGAGCTTCGGTGCCTCGCGTTCGTCGTAAAACTGGCCAACGAAGGATTCGAGGACTTCCTGAGTAGAAAGCTCGCGGTCGTGCCGCGGGAAATATGGGCGGTTGCCCCAGTTCTGCCCGGCGCGGAAGAAGAACACCTGGATACAGGTCTGCCCGCCTTCGCTGAACGCGGCGAACACATCGGCTTCCGAAAACGTGGTTGGATTGATCCCTTGATGCAGCTGGATGTGGCTCATCGCGCGGATGCGGTCGCGGTAGCGCGCCGCCCGCTCGAAATCGAGCGCCTCGGAAGCCTCTCCCATTTCCTTTACGAGCAAGTTTTGGACGCCGCGACTCTTGCCGGTGAGGAACAGCTCGGCTTCGCGTACCAGTTCCGCATAAGCGTCCTTATCGATACGGCCTGTACAGGGCGCGCTGCAGCGCTTGATCTGGTGCAGGAGGCAGGGGCGTGTGCGGGATTCAAACACGGAATCCGAGCAGGAGCGTAGCAGAAAAGCGCGCTGCAGCGTGTTGAGCGTCCGGTTCACGGCGCCGGCGCTGGCGAAGGGCCCGAAATAGATGCCCTTCGTGCTCTTGGCGCCGCGGTGTTTCAGGAGCTGCGGAAACTCGTGGTCCTGCCGCAGCAGGATATTGGGAAACGATTTGTCGTCGCGATAGGATACGTTGTAACGGGGCTTCAGCCGCTTGATCAGGTTCGATTCCAGCAGCAATGCCTCGACCTCCGAGGCCGTGGTGACGAACAGCATCTCGGCGGTTTCGGCCACCATGCGGGCGATGCGGTCGGTGTGGGCGCCGGTCTTGGCGTACGACGCCACCCGCTTCTTTAGGCTCTTGGCCTTGCCGACATAGAGGACGTCACCCTTGCCATCGAGCATGCGATAGACGCCCGGCGCATCCGGCAGCGTCTTTGCGTAGGCGCTGATTCGCGGCGGTCCCTTGAGCGCTGTTGTTGTGGTGCCTTCGGTCATTGCGTTGGATATAGTAAAAGCGGCCATTCGCGGCAAAGACTGGGGCGTCATGATCTTTCGCCAGCTTTTCGATCCCCCATCCTCGACCTACACCTACCTGCTGGCGGACAGCGGCGAGGCGGTGCTGATCGATCCGGTGTTCGAGCAGGCGCGCCGCGATGCGGCCCTGATCCGCGAACTCGGCCTTCGGCTAATCTGGACGCTTGAAACCCATATCCATGCAGACCACGTCACCGGCGGATCGCTGTTGAAGCAAATGCTCGGGAGCCGGATCGGCGTCGGCAAGATCACTGCGGCATCCGGCGCCGATCGCTATTTCCAGCATGGTGACGAGCTGAACTTCGGCGGCCGCGTGCTGCAGGTCCGCGCGACACCCGGCCACACCAGCGGCTGTCTCAGCTATGTTCTCGACGATCAGAGCATGGCCTTCACCGGCGACTGCGTTCTGATCCGCGGCTGCGGCCGCACGGACTTTCAGGACGGCAGCTCCGGCGCGCTATACCGTTCGGTGCACGAACAGATTTTCTGCCTGCCGGACGCTTGCCTTCTGTATCCCGGCCATGACTATCGCGGCCTGACGGTCACCAGCGTCGGCGAAGAGAAGGCCTACAATCCGCGCCTTGGCGGCCAGTTGAGCGAGAGCGATTTCGCCGGCTACATGGCCAACCTGAAGCTGGCGCATCCAAAGAAAATGGATGCCGCGGTGCCGGCCAATTTGCAGTGCGGCCAACCTGAGAATGGAGCGAATCTCATGAGCGATCCGCAATGGGCGCCGCTGTCGTGCACATTCGCCGGGGTTTGGGACGTCGATCCCGCCTGGCTGGAAGAGCACGGCGAAGCGGTAACGGTGCTGGATGTGCGGGAGCCTTCCGAATGGGAAGGCCCGCTGGGCCGCATTCCCGGCGCCATTCTGCTTCCGCTTGGGCAGCTTGCGGCGCGAGCGAGTGACCTTCCGGCGGATAAACCCATTGTCGCCGTCTGCCGCGCCGGCGGCCGCTCCGCCCAGGCCACCAACATTCTGCGCGATGCGGGCTTTGAGCGGGTGGCCAACCTGCCCGGCGGCATGTTGCGCTGGCGGGCCGAAGGCCGAGCCGTGGCCGGCGGGAGCGGCTGAGCGGCAGCGAGTTTTTGGCCCGCGTGGACCGGCAGTTCGTCTTTTCTTAGAACTCGAACGACGGAATGTTGGGACACCTCCGGTGAGCAAGCCTCCACTGCCAGGGCTGTTCGATCTCACGCCGCTCAACCCGGCCTTCAGCGAAAATCCGCACACTTACCTCGATCGCCTGCGCAGCGAATGTCCTGTGCATCGGGACGAGGCGGCGGGCGCCTTCATCCTCACCCGTTATGCCGATGTCCGAGGCGTGGTGTCCGATACCAGCATGTGGCGCGGACCGAGCCGCGCCGAGGAAAACGCGGTCGTCGCGCGAGCCTTGGCCGACCAGAAGGTCGAAGGCCTGACCATTCCGCAGGACGAGGCGCGTACCGGCATTCTGCTGATGGACGAGCCCGATCACATGCGCATTCGCGAACCGCTCGCGAAGGCGCTCTACAAGCGTGTAGCCAAATCGAAGCCGCTGGTACAGCAGGCGGTGACGGAATGGCTGGACCGGATCGGCGAGTTGGAATCCTTCGATGCGATGGACGAATTTGCCTTGCGAGTCCCGATTGACGTGATCGCGCGCATCCTGGGCGTGGACGACCGAAGGCTCGCGGAATTTCGCGAGTGGAGCGAAGGCGCGATCCTGGGACTCAATCCGTTTCGCAGCGAAGACGACACGAAATTCTTCGTTCGCTCCTCCAACGCGCTCTCCGCTTACATGCGCGGATTGATGCACGAGCGGGCCGCAAGTCCGCGGGACGATCTTGTCAGTGACATGATGAAGCTGAGGTCCGAAGGCGCGCTGTTGTCGGAAGGTGAAATCTCAAACAATCTGCAGGGGCTTCTGATTGGCGGCAATCTGACGACTACCGATCTGATCGGCAATGCGATCTGGCTGCTGGTGATGCATCCTGCGGAACTGGCTAAGCTCAGGGCGGAGCCGGCGTTGATCAATTCCTGTGTGGAGGAGGTCCTGCGCTACGAAGCACCCGTCGACATGACCGGCCGCATTGCGCCGCGCGAGATGAACATTGGCGGATGTCCCGTGAAGCCCCACCAGCAGATGTTTCTTTCGCTGCGCGCCGCGAACCGGGATCCGGATGCATTTCCCCAGCCGGACAGGTTCGATATTTCCCGGAGGAATGCGCCGCATGTGGCCTTCGGGGGCGGGCTGCACCTCTGTATCGGGGCTCCGCTGGCGCGGCTGGAAGCCCAGGTGGCGCTGTCCTCCTTCTTCAATCGCTTCCCCAATGTCCGCCTTGCCAATCCGGACGGCAAACCCGAATGGCGCCGCATACCCTTCTTCCGCGGATTAAAAGAGCTCATCGTCTCGGTGTAGCGGCCAAGGAAAAGCGTCAGATGGCCTGTAAGCCGGGTTCTGTCCACCGCCGAAGCGGATAGATGGCCATTCCTCTGGGACGCGCATTGCTGCGCGCCTCGCGCGACCCACCCGGACGGCGATCCGGAAACAGATCAGCTGCCGTCCCTATTCGGTCTTGCTTCCGGTGGGGCTTGCCATGCCGCCTCTGTTGCCAGAGGCGCGGTGCGCTCTTACCGCACCATTTCAACCTTGCCACTGCGTGCGCAGTTCGGCGGTGTCGTTTCTGTGGCGCTGTCCCGCAGGTCGCCCTGGGCGGAGGTTATCCGTCACCGTGTTCCCGTGAAGCCCGGACTTTCCTCCAGCCGTTCTCGCGAGCGGCCGGCGGCCATCCGGCCATCTGACGCAAGGCAATATAACGGCCTTCGGGCGGCGCGGAAATCCGGCACGCACAGCCTTCGAGCGAATTCATTTACGATTTGCTAACCCGTTGTTGAAAGACGTTTTTCGGGCTGCAACCAGCCGGCTGGTTGCGCCTTCACACACTGGAAACACGTCGGGAGTGCCGAACATGGGCAGCGATGCAAGCAAGATCATTCATCTCGTCAGGGGCGAGGACGGACGCCCGGCCAAGATGGCCGAATTGCCACCTCCGGGTCTCAAGCGGTGGATGCCACGCTCAAAAGCGCAGGTGGTTGCGGCGGTCCATAGCGGGGCCATCAGCCTGGATGACGCGTGCGAGCGTTACGATCTCAGCGTCGAGGAATTTCTTAGCTGGGAAGAGGCGATCGACCACTACGGGCTCACCGGCCTGCGCATGAACGAAGTTCAGCGGCACCGGCACGCGCACTGAGTGTTTGGCCATCGTTCGGATCAGGCGGCCAGCAGTGCCTCGACAATGCCGAGGCATTGGGCATCGGCCGCCCCGTCGATGCGTTCCGGACGGAAATGCCGCTGGAAGGCGGCGATCACATCCGGGAGCTGCCAATCGACATCGGGCGGAACCCCATAGCCGTAGGCCCTGAGCTTTTCGGCAAAGGCCGGTTCCGAAGCCGGCGGTGAAGAGCCCGCCGCCGGGTCCGCCCACCGGCCGACCCCCTCATGCGCCAGTCGGCGCCAGGGGAAGAGCTCGCCAGGATCCTGTTTGCGGTTTGGCGCGACGTCGGAATGCCCCACCACGCGCGCGGGGGAAATCGGGTGCCGCGAAATGATCTCACGCGACAATGCGATCAGCGCCTCGATTTGCGGTCCGGAGAAATCCATATAGCCGAACTCATGTCCCGGATTGACGATCTCGATCCCGATCGAGCGTGAGTTCACGTCCCGCACGCCCGCCCAATACGAAACCCCGGCATGACGCGCGCGCCGCTCCTCCGGCACGTGCATGTAAACCGTTCCGTCCCGGTCGATGGTGTAGTGCGAAGAAACCTTCGCTGCCGGATCGCAAAGACGCTGCAAGGCTTCTTCCGCGGTTCGCATCCCGGTGTAATGCATCACCAGAATGTCGATGGGTCCGTCGGCACGCGGATCGTGGTTGGGCGAGGGATATTCGACGAGCCTGAGCACCACAGCCGCCCGCCTTACAGCCCGCGCTCGTGGGCGATTTTTCCATAGGCCGCGTTGATGGCGGCCAGCTTGTCGTTTGCAAGCGTTACGAATTCCTCCGGCATGCCGCGGGCGATAAAGCTGTCCGGATGGTTTTCGCGCACAAGCAACCGATAGGTGCGCTTGATCTCGTCGCCCGAGGCATTATGGGCTACCCCCAGGATGACATAGGGGTCTTCGCGGTCCGGGAAGTGCGAGGCACGGATGCGGCGGAACTCATTCGGCGCAAAGCCGAAGATGTCAGCCACGCGTTCCAGGAACGCGAGTTCGCCGGGATGAAGAACCCCGTCGGCCTTGGCGATCTCGAACAGGCCATCGAGAATGTCTTCAAGAACCGCCGGGTTTCCGCGGTAGATGCCGGCGATCTGCCGTGCATAGCTCTCGAAGCCCGCAGTGTCCTGGCGGGCGAGGCGAAAGATGCGGCGCACGTTCGCTTCTTCCGAAGAGGGCACGCGAAAATATTGGCGAAAAATCTCCTCCTCTTCGCCGCTTGCTATGCCGTCGGCTTTGGCCATTTTGGCGCCGAGGGCAATGATTGCAATGGTGAATGCAATTCCCGGATCGGCTCCGTCCGGCTGCGCTACCGATGGGCGGTCCACCAGAAAATGGCCGGCCAACGCGCCGAGCGCTGCACCCAGCGGCCCTCCGGCGAGTAATCCCGCCGCCGCGCCGCCCAGTTTTCCCCAGATAGACATGTGGCGAAGCCATAGAGCAATCTCGCGAGCATGTCAGCCTCCGGAAAATGGCGCTTCTACGTCGATCGCGGTGGCACCTTCACGGACGTAGTGGCCGAGGCGCCGGACAGTCGCTTGCGCAGCCTGAAGCTGCTGTCCGACAGCGCCGAATACGACGATGCCGCGCTGGAAGGCATTCGTCGCTACCTTGGCGTGCCTGCAGGCGCGCCGATCCCATGCGAACGGGTGGCGGAAGTGCGGATGGGCACGACAGTCGCGACCAACGCGCTGCTCACCCGCGGCGGCGAACCGCTGGTGCTGGTGACGACGCACCGCTTTCGCGACCAGCTGCGCATCGGCTACCAGAACCGGCCCAAGCTGTTCGGGCTGAAGATTGAGCTGTCCGAAATGCTCTACGCGCGGGTGATCGAGGCGGGTGAGCGCGTGACGGCAGAAGGCGAGGTGCTGCGCCCGCTCGATGAGATCAGCTTGCGCGAGAATTTGCAGGGCGCGCATGCCGACGGTTTTTCCGCCTGCGCCATCGTATTCCTGCACGGTTACCGCCATCCCGAGCACGAGCGGCGCGCCGCGGAAATTGCCCGCGAGCTTGGCTTCACGCAAATCTCGACCAGCCACGAAACGATGCCGCTGATGAAGTTCGTCTCGCGCGGCGATACCACCGTCGCCGACGCGTATCTCTCGCCCGTGCTGTCGCGCTATGCTGACGGTGTGTCGCGCGCGCTGGGCAACACGCCATTGTACTTTATGACATCCAATGGCGGCCTAGCTTCGCCGCCGTTCTTCCGCGGCAAGGATGCGATTGCCTCCGGTCCCGCCGGCGGCGTCATCGCCATGGCGGAAACCGGGCGGGAGGCTGGCTTCGAACGGGTCATCGGCTTCGACATGGGCGGGACCTCCACGGACGTGGCGCGCTTCGACGGCACATATGAACGGGTGTACGAGAGCGAAGTCGCCGGTGTGCGGCTGCGCGTGCCGATGCTGGCGCTCAACACTGTGGCAGCCGGTGGCGGCTCGATCCTGCACTACGATGGCGCGCGCTTTCGCGTGGGGCCGGATTCTTCCGGCGCCGATCCGGGGCCGAAATGCTACCGCCGGGGCGGTCCGCTCTGCGTGACCGACGCCAATGTGATCATTGGCAAGCTGCGGCCGGAATTCTTCCCACACCTCTTCGGGCCGCATGCCGATGAAGCGCTGGACGATGCGAGCGTGCGCGAAGCGTTCGCGAATCTCTCGAATGAAATCGGAGACGGGCGCTCGCCGGAAGAGGTCGCGGAAGGCTTTATTCGCATCGCGGTCGAGAACATGGCGAATGCCATCAAGCGCATTTCCGTGGCGAAGGGCTATGATGTTCGCGACTACGCGCTGAACTGCTTCGGGGGCGCCGGCGGGCAGCATGCCTGTCTGGTGGCGGATGCGCTGGGAATATCGTACATCTTCATTCACCCATTTTCGGGCGTGCTCTCCGCCTACGGCATGAAGCTGGCGCGTCTGCGCAGCGTGCGCCAGCGCGCCATCGGACAGCATCTCACAGCGGCCACTATGCCGTTGCTTGAAAACGCTGCTGGTGAGTTGTCACGCGATGCGGAAGCCGACGTGCGAGTACAAGGCGCAGAATATGCGTCCTGCTCAGCACGTGCGCACATTCGATATGAAGGCAGCGACACAACTCTCCCGATTGCACTCACGTCGCTCGACGAAATGTCGCACAATTTCGCGGAAGCCCACGCACGCCTGTTCGGCTTCGGCTTCGAAGGCAAGCAGCTGATCGTGGAGTCGCTGGAGGTGGAGGCGGAGCAGAAAGAACCTCCCTCTCCCTCGCGGGGGGAGAGGGCAGGGGTGAGGGGGGCAGATTTGTCCCAATTACCCCCTCACCCCCAGCCCCTCTCCCCCAAAGGGGGCGAGGGGAGTCTCCGCTTTTTCTCACAAGGCGCGTGGCACGAGGCGCGGGTGCATCGCACGGAAGACTTGGAAGCGGGCGCTCGCGTGAACGGCCCGGCGCTGCTGATCGAGCCGCATCAGACGATTGTGGTCGAGTCAGGTTGGCGAGCAGAACTCACCGAACAACGTGCTGTCGTGCTCACGCGGACAATCGAACGAAACGCACTTCGCGCCAGCACAGACGCCGATCCGGTGCTGCTGGAGGTGTTCGCCAACCTGTTCATGGCGATCGCCGAAGAAATGGGGGCGACGCTGCAGAACACGGCGTCGTCCGTGAACATCAAGGAGCGGCTGGATTTCTCCTGCGCCGTCTTCGACGCGGAAGGCGGCCTAGTGGCGAACGCGCCGCACATGCCGGTGCATCTGGGCTCCATGGGCGATTGCGTCACCGCCATCATGCGCAGGCACCCGCAGATGCGCGACGGCGACATGTTCGTTACCAACGCGCCGTACGACGGCGGTACACACATTCCGGACGTCACGGTGGTGGCGCCCATCTTCGTTAAGGGCGAGCGCCGCTTCTTTGTCGCGAGCCGCGGGCATCATGCCGATATCGGCGGCATCACGCCGGGCTCGATGCCCGCATTCTCAAAGGACATCTCGGAAGAGGGCGTGCTGTTCGATGGCGTGCCGCTGGTGCACGCCGGGCATTTTGACGAGCCAGGCGTTCGCGCGCTGCTGGAGAGCGGCGAATATCCGGCGCGCAATCCGGCGCAGAACATTGCTGACCTCAAGGCGCAAGCAGCCTCCTGCATGCGCGGCAGCGAGGAGCTGAAGCGCATCTGCGCGCTGTACAGCGCCGATGTCGTCACGGCCTATATGCGCCACGTGCAGGACAATGCGGAAGAATCGGTGCGCAAGGTGATCGGCGCGCTGAAGGACGGCGAATTCGTCATGCCCACAGATGGAGGCGCGGAAATCCACGTGAAGATCACAGTCGATCGCGCGTCGCGATCTGCGCGCGTGGATTTCACCGGCACCAGCCCACAGCAGCCCAACAACCTCAACGCACCCGGCTCCGTCACCAAAGCGGCGGTGCTCTATGTCTTCCGCTGTTTGGTGGACAGCGACATTCCGATGAATGCCGGCTGCCTCAAGCCGCTGGAAATTGTGGTGCCGGAAGGCACGCTGCTCAATCCGCGCCCGCCTGCGGCGGTGGCCGGCGGCAATGTCGAAACCAGTCAGGCGGTGACGGATGCGCTATTCGGCGCGCTGGGGGTGATGGCGGCGGCGCAGGGCACCATGAACAATCTCACCTTCGGCAACGCGCGCCGCCAATATTACGAAACCATCTGCGGCGGCGCCGGTGCGGGCGCGGAGTTCGACGGCCAATCCGCCGTGCACACGCATATGACGAACTCGCGGCTCACCGATCCGGAAGTGCTGGAGACGCGCTATCCTGTGCTGCTGGAGGAGTTCGCCATTCGCGAAGGTTCAGGCGGGCGGGGCAAGCACCACGGGGGTGATGGGGTAATCCGCAGATTCAAATTTCTAGAGGAGATGACGGTTTCGCTACTCTCGACCCGACGCGAAACCGCGCCTTTTGGTCTGAATGGTGGGGAACCGGGTGAAAAGGGCAAGGGTTCAATCCTGTGGCCGGACGGCTCGGATGCAATCCTTATGGGGCGCGAAGAAGTAACGGTTGTGCCAGGCGAGTCTGTGCAGATCGAAACGCCGGGCGGCGGCGGATTTGGAGCAGCAGAATGACAACAGTCGTGATCACCGGCGCAAACCGCGGTATCGGGCTGGAATTTGTACGGCAATACGCGAGTGAGAGTGCCAAGGTCATCGCCTGCGCGCGCGATCCCGAAAATGCGAAGGAGTTCAAGGAACTTGCGGCGGCAAATTGCGCCATAAGCATTCGCCTGCTCGACACCTCGGACTTTGAAGCGTGCGCGGTGTTCGGGAAAGAACTTGCGGGCGAGCCGGTGGACATTCTCATCAACAACGCCGGCTACTACGGTCCCAAGAAGCAGAGCGCCGACGATATGGATTTCGAGGGCTGGGCCTACACCTTTGCCGTCAACACCATGGGGCCGCTGGCGCTGTCGCAGGCGCTGCACGAGAACCTCAAGCGCG
>Ga0157372_10003754_pt1 | contig 16310 bp, 14 predicted proteins | sample C55metaG_FD_115307 | JGI IMG/M metagenome (GOLD analysis project Ga0157372, IMG submission 115307) | Corn rhizosphere microbial communities from Kellogg Biological Station, Michigan, USA - C5-5 metaG | ecosystem: Host-associated > Plants > Roots > Rhizosphere > Soil | place: USA: Michigan... | reverse complement strand
CGTTGCCATCGAACTTGAGATAGCTTCTGGAGCGATGCTGCGTAGATAACCTCAAAATGGGTCCCAAGCTAAAATCGCAGCCGACGTCGCCACTTGGCACTATGAAACCCCGCATCGGCGAGACCGTATTCAATATTGCTGCTCCCGCTCCGATTTTCGTGAGACCCAGACCATGAAAAGCCCCTTCCCGCCTACGCAGATGACAGCGCTAGCATATTTATATGACCATGTGCGCGAGTTGCCTGCATGGTTCCACCGGCTCACAGCACGGCAACTGCAGGAAATTGCCGACCTGATGGTCCAATGGAATGTCATCAGCGACAACAAAAGCATGTTGACCATGGAGCAGATTGAAAAACGGGAGGCGCTTCGGGTGCTGAAGTTGTGTGACGGGAATATCGCGAAAGCCGCCAACGTGCTGAAGATGGGCAAAACAACCATTTATAGGAAGCTCGTGCAATGGGGCTATTCCGTTCAGAATCAAGTTCTGGTAGAAAACGCATCGGCGTTATCCAGAGAAGGTGAAGCACAGGCCGAGCACTCTCAATCGCGATGAGGCCACTGCACTGGTGCTTACATTCACGGCCGTAATGCTCCATCAAAGCGACAGCTATTCAGCATTGTTCAGGTGTTCCGTTTTGGTGCAAAGTGGATCACCTTCGTAACCGCTGATGCCTGTTCTCATCTCGCTCCGCTGTTCTTGGCTGGCAAAATCGAGCCACAGGTCAGACAAAGCCGTAGGTCAGATTAAATGGTAGAACAGATCACCTCGAGCGAGAGTTCCGTTGCGCCGGTCTCACCCCCGGCTGTCGCTGTACCGCCGAAGCGCTCGCCCGCTGGTGCTCCTGTTTCGACTGCGGCACTCTTGCGAGCAATGCTGGCAAGCGCCCCGAAAATAAGCGATCTTTTCTTTTCTCCTGGGAAACCGCCGACGGTGGAGATCAATGGCCATCTTTCGTCAGTCGGGTCACGAGCCCTCGCGCCAGACCACACACGGCAGATTGCTACCGAACTGATTGGGAACAACAAGCACGCGCTCGGCAATCTTCGCGAGCACGGCTCATGTGATGTTTCCTACAGCTTGGCGGAAACATCTCGATTTCGAGTGAACATTTTCATGCAGCGCGGCAGTTGCGTTATTGTCATGCGAGTGATTCCCAGTAAGGTTCCTGATCTCGCAGAGCTGAATCTGCCTGCCGAGCTGGAAAACATTGTCGCTCTGCGTAATGGCATTGTTCTAGTCACCGGACCGACAGGATCTGGAAAATCTTCCACCCTGGCAGCCATCATCGACCGCATCAACAAGCAACACGCATATCACATTTTGACGATTGAGGATCCCATAGAGTTTCTTCATCCCCATCAAAAGTGTCTGGTTCACCAACGTGAGCTGCACAGCGACACCACCAGCTTTGCGTCCGCACTGCGAGCGGCACTACGTCAGGCACCCAAGGTGATCTTGGTGGGCGAAATGCGCGATCGGGAAACCATCGAGATCGCGCTGGAGGCGGCAGAGACCGGACACTTGGTGATGTCAACCCTGCACACCATTGATGCCTCGAAGACGGTGGAACGGATCGCGGGCGTGTTTCCCTTAGCCGAGCAGCACATAATTCGCAATCGTCTGGCAAAGAGTTTCCGCTACATCATTTCGCAACGGCTGCTCCCTCTAAAGAGTGGAGCCGGACGAGTAGCGGCGCTCGAGATTCTGAAATCGACACTGCGCACACGGGAATACGTGGAAAAGGGTGAAGACGAAGGTAAAACCCTGCTCGATGCTATGCGCGTCGGCACGACTGAGGGAATGCAACACTTCGATGGCGAAATTGAAAAGCTGATCCGCGCTGGAATGATTGACTTCGAAACGGGGATGGCCTATGCGACAAATGCAGGAAACCTACGCTTGGAGTTGGCAGACTTTGCAGAATCCACGCGGGCAGATGCAACGCCCGGCGCGTGATGGGGCCGGCCGGCATCGTCTGATGCTATGCCGTCCGCTCCAATAATCTCCAACCTCTGTCCGGCGGACTGGGAACACTGATGCTGGTCAAAATATTCCAACCTAGGTCGATTTACGCCTGTTGTACCCTCGGGATTCTCATTGTCATCGCCGTGGCACTTAGGTTAAATCGCCCCCATGTGCCTCGGGAAATTCGCAGGCCCAGAGCAAATTACCAGAGCCCGTCAAAGATTTTGGGTCCTCGCCCCCCTTTGCTCAATGTCGAGTCGATTACGCCGTATGGTCACATTGTAGAAATCCAGGCCGAAACTGATCCGGGAACAACCGTTATGGTCAATGGCGAAAAGGCGGCGGTGATCTTCGCCGGGTCGCGGATCAGACATTTTGTGGGACCCTTACCCGACGGAATCACCGTTGTAACGATCACGGCGCAAAACGATGAGGGCGGCGTGATCACCAAAAGATTGGCAGTAGTATTACCGTAAGCGGCGGCCGCTACTATTTCCGCCTGGAAGATCAAACTCCTGAGATCCCCCCTGGCGATGCAATCCAGATGCCGAACTGTGTGGCGCGAGTATTGCGCGCGTGGGCGAAAATGGCAGCGAATTTGGGTTATGGTACGTCAAGGAAAAAGTGCAATCTCGATGCAATTCTCGTTTCCGCTTGAACGAGGCTCGTTTGAGTAGTATTCATTTCATATGTTGCTGCGGCGCACAGAGAAGTCTCATGACGAAGAGCAGCTAGCCACGCACGGGTGGACCTCGCAGGGCATCGAACGTCAAGGCGTCGGTCCATACAAGAGGGAGACAGCGCGACTTGCCGAGCTTTCAAAGATTTCTGCAAAAATGGTCGACCTTTCGCTACAAGAAGCTCAACGCGACCCGACTCTGCGAGGCACGGTTAAAAACAGGCTGGCTCCAGTCTCATCGCCCTTAGGTTGGCTTTTCACCGACGTTTCCAAGATCGTAGAGGCGCCGAGCGAGAACGCAGGAAGATTAGGAGCGGGAGCACCGGAGACGGCCGTTGCTCCCGCCACACCTCCGAATCTACCGAGGGCGCACGGGACGACTGATGAATTGAGATTCCCGAAGTTCGCGGTTTTGTACTCGTGGGCGAAGATCGTCGTACGAGAGATCACAAATTATTGGACTTCTTCGACCAGTCGCAAACGGATTCTTGGCGTCCTCACATCCGGGACGCAGCGAACCGTGTTCTTGATTGGACATTGGAGCCGGATTCTGACGGCGCGAGCGCCCGCGGTTTGTGCAGTGTTACGAAAAAGATTTGGGCTTGCCAAGCGGTATCGCTGCCGGGACTGCGGTAGAGAAGTTGGCGTGCGCTCACGCCCACGCAACTTGTCGGAGCGTTACATCCTTCCGCTGTTACTAATGCATCCTGTGCGCTGCCCGGCCTGTTTCCATCGCGATTACAGGCTAATTTTCACTCCGGTCGGCAACCATTCCCGCCGTTATGGTTCAAGCGTTGGCAACAACAATCGGAACGCTGCTTGAGAACTCGCCAGTTAGATTCAAGCCCTGGTTCGCTGCCGTGAGTGGAGCCATCTGAGAATTTCAGAGGGGAAATCAAATTGTTCACGAGATATAGTTTTGCGACAAAAGTATTAATTGTCGTCTCAAGGTGTTCTTGCGCTGCCTGGAGAATGTCATGAGACGAATCTACCTTCTGCTGTTTCTGTTTTTTGCCAATGTTCTGGTTGCGCAACAACCGGCGGTTCAGGAAATCCCATTTCAATCAGTTCCTGATCCCTTGAAACTTCCCACGGATCTGTACCTGGGTGAAGCCGCTGGAGTGGCGGTCAATTCCAAGGGACACATTTTCGTTTTGTCGCGGGGGAACTCGACCGGCCCCGCTTACGGGGCCGGTGCGGCACAATTGCTGGAATTCAACGCTGAGGGCAAGTTCCTGCGAGAAATTGGTCACAACCTGTACGCCTGGTCTTATGGGCACTCCGTCAAGGTCGACCAACAGGACAATATCTGGGTGGCCGACAAGGGCTCGGACATGGTCATCAAGTTTAGTCCCGAGGGCCGTGTAGCCATGGTTTTCGGACGCAAGCAGGAGGCGTCTGACGAGAAGACCGGGCCTCTGCCGCACCCGAACCCGCCGCTGCCTCCCGTCGATGGACTGTTCCGCCAGGTAACCGACATGGCGTGGGACAAGGAGGGCAACACGTACATCAGCGATGGCTATGTTAATTCGCGCATCGCAAAAGTGAACAAAAACGGCAACTGGATTAAGTCGTGGGGAGAACCCGGAGACCAACCGGGGCAGTTCAGCACTCCTCACAGCATTGCTGTCGATGCCGAAGACCACGTCTACGTGGCCGACCGCGGCAATCGCCGCATCCAGGTATTCGACTCTGAAGGAAAGTTCCTTCGACAAATCGTAATTGATGTGCCATTTGATCCGAACACCAGCCCGGCTATAGGAAGCAAGCCACTGTTGCCGATCAAAGGACCCCAGACAATGGCGCCGGGCTCGCCCTGGGCAATTTGCATCACGCCGCCACCGAACCAGGTGCTGTTTAGTTCTGACGCATACCCCGGTCGAATTTATAAGCTAAACCTCGAGGGTAGAGTTCTGGGAGTGCTAGGGGAATCGGGCAAACAGCTCAAGCAGTTCGGATGGATTCACGAAATTGCATGTCCGTCGGACAATGAGCTCTATGTGAGCGAGTTGTTGAACTGGCGTGTACAAAAGCTCGTTCTCAAACAGCGGCACTGAGTCGCATCCCGCTGAGGATCGGATTCGCGATTCTAGAAGAACGAGTTCCACAATTGGAACAATGCAGGACACCTCGAGAGCTTCCGGATCAGCTTGAGCATCGGTTTGGCCGAGTGGCACGACGGAGACACCCTCGATGAGATGCTCGAGGGGGCGGATCGCAGAATGTACGAGCACAAGAACGCCCATACTACAGGGTCGTGAACGACGCGCTCCCCCTGCCACGCGGCTCGGGGCGGGATCCACAGCCATGATTGCCGGCGCGACCGCTTGCGTTGGGACTATCCGCCCGGCATGGACTTTGTCTTTTTACGCACATCCGCAACGACTGGAGTTCGACTTCATATCGCAAGCGAGAACTTCAGTGCGTCCCCGGTGAAAGCAATTCAGGCCCTAGCTTGGCCGCCGCGTTCGCATTTGCAACCAATCATTTACCTCCGCTTCGAATGCAAACACGACAGCGCCTTTGCGGCGATCTAAGCGGCGAATCGGAAAGTCGTATTGACTTACCCAGCGCTGGACCGTTTTATCGCAAGCTCCAACGTAGTTGGTACCTTCTTTCCATGACCGCAGTATTTCAGTTCGGTGTTTGGCCAGGGTATACCGCCCTCCGGAACGCCATTCGCCCACTCCGCCTTGGCGTTGGGCCGAAGTTCACAACGCCGCTCCGACCTGTTTTGGCAATTCTGGTGCTGACACCTTAGGCACGTTCCAAAGCTCTCGCAGACTGACATTCCGCTGTCAACCTCGTCAGCCTTTCTCCCTTATCACTTTCGTTCAAGAGCAGTGCGCCAACTTGTGCTCCAAGCGCGACACACTAACCAACAAAGAGCCGTGATCCGTTCCAGTCTCTGTAGCATACGAGACGCGACCGCCAAAATATCGCAATCACATACCTACCCCACCGAAGGAACCGCCAATGCCAACGAACGTCATCATGTCAGTTGTCTGACCGCCAGGCTGCATCATTAATAAAGTTGAGGCTGCCGTGATCGAAAATCGACAACACCTTGTGCCGATCAGCGGAATGGATTGCGGGCAGACTAAGTTGTGAGCGTTTTGGCTACTCTGTCATGGCAGGAGACCATAAACCACAAGACTGTTCTGTGTTCCGATAAAAACCTTGCCGTCAGCCACCATGGGTGTGGCAAAATGCGCTAGCGGAGGCACCGTATCCCTTCTGTTCGCAGCTTGGTCACTTCTATAAAGCAGGCTTAAGGTCTTTGCATCCAACGCAAACAGTACTCCGCCGCCCAAGATTCCAGAAAATTCCATCATTGCTCCCATTCGCGCTGATAACTGAATGCCCTCCGCCCGCACCCATGTGGACAGAGTAGGACTGTCCAGCATTCCTTGATTCAGCGGATACATTTCCACCTTCGATTTAGAGGTAAAGTACAGTTTTCCATTCCCGTAGACAGGTGTACCAGTGCCGGGAACGACGCTGGCCAATTCCTGCACGATCTGCGTATTTTTGGTCGTACAGCATGTACAAATATGTCCCAGGCCGGTTCGATCGAGGAGGTAAATCGTTCGCTTCCCGACCGCTAGCGCTTCGTAGGGATGGCTCCCCGATTGTGTGGGCAAAATTACTACTGCGTTGTCCAGGTCCATGTCGTGGTTAGACAGACGTTCTCCCAGAGCGCCTGTGCCGCGTGATCGGTCTTAAGACCGGCCATCTCACTTATAACCTCGCCGCCTGCCTGTACCTCAGCCTATTGATCGGTTTAGACTGATGTTCGCTGTGAGGTTGTTAAGTATCCTGTGTGCGTGTTAAGTAACTTAATATGATTGCTTTACAGCTATTTTCCCCTTGCAATTGTTGGATGGCGCTGGCAAACTTTGGCTGGTCCCCCCCGAAAATAGCGAAGTGCTCGGCAAGAGTCGGTGTTTCGGTTATTCCGCAAGCTAGATCTCTTGGAGCAAACGGTCACCGCGAGCACCCTCAACCCTGATCGCTCGTGCTGCCTCGTCGACGATGAAGAACTCATTCAACATTGCCTCGTCTAGTCGAACGTCCACCCGGATGTCGCACTTGATCTGGACCGCTGCGCTATTTGGTATCGCACTACTGTTGCTTGCCATCGCACTCCTTCAATATCGCTGGAATATGCAGATCCGGCGAGCCACGGAGATCAGAGTGGGTGCCGATCTGGAGTCGGCCATGATGAAATGGCACCTGGACTTGTACGGGGAACTTTCAACGATCTGTATAGGGTTGCAGGTGGGGCCAGATTCGGGAGCTAATGACCGCTGGGATGATTACCTGCGGCGGTATGTGGAATGGAGGCGAGTCGCGACTAGCTCCACCTTCGTCGAGAATATCTATTCCAACCCCGATGTTGTCAGCGATATTTACATTTGGGAAACCAGCCATGGGACAGACCCGCGCCTGCTGAGGCTCAATGCCGATAATGTGCGCATTGAACGCTCTGCGCTGCCCGCGGAACTGCGACCGCTGCTCGCCCATCTTGAGGGAAAGGCTTCAAACCTTCGCGTCGCGCTGCGCGCCTGGCAAACTGACGCTCCTCCGAGAGATGCGGACCCCAGCGCGGAACCTGAATCTTCGTTGGCCCACAAGTTGCGAAGCACGGCGATTACGGGCTGGCAATTCGACGAGAGCATTCCGGCCATAGTCCACCCAATCGTGCACCACGGCCAGAAATCTTTGGGCGCCGGTGGTCCGGTTGACTGGTTCGTAATTGTTCTGAATCGAAGCACGATTGAGCAAAGGATCTTTCCCGAATTAGCTCAGCGCTACTTCGGAGGCCGGCAAGGGCTGGAATATAAGCTGGCGGTGCTGTCGGTTGGCAAGACGTCACGGCTTCTCTATTCTTCAGACCCGGGTTTTGGAAGCGCTGATGTGAGCAACTCGGATTCCGTCATGAATATCTTTGGCCCGCCTCCGGAAAGCATGGAGGGAAGTTTCTGGCAAAGCGTGAAGAACAAAGAATCGCTGCGCGGGGAGGAATGGCACAGCTTTTCTGGGCCAGTCTGGTTTCCTGTCATTCAGCGCACGTCTGAAGGAGCCGCCTGGATGCTCTTTCTCCAGCATCGGACGGCTCCGCTGCAAGCCTCCATTACACGAGTCTGGCGTGGCAATCTCATCGTTGGCGGGGCAGTCCTTCTTCTGCTCGCGACCAGTATGTTTTTGCTCGTGATTGCGACCCAACGCGTACGTGCTGTAGCTGCGTTACAAATGGATTTCGTGGCATCGATTTCTCATGAGCTACGGACCCCTTTGGCGGCGATGCTTTCAGCTGGACAGAACATTGCAGATGGCTATGCGCCCGATCTGCGAAGATATGGATCGATCGTCACGAATCAGTCCCGTCAGTTAATGGATCTTGTAGATCAGATTCTGTTATTTGCAGCCATGAAAGACGGTAAGAAAGAGTACGTCATAGAACCGTTGGAAGTTGAAGGCATTCTAAAAACGCTGCAAAAAACAACTTTGCCACTCCTTGAACAACAAGGATTCACGGTGCAAGTTGAAGTCCCGAAGGAAATCCCGGCGGCCTTAGGCGATAACAAGGGCGTGCTTCGCTGCATGCGGAACTTGCTGGAGAACGCTGCTAAGTACAGCGGGGATCAGCGATGGATTGGCGTCCGAGTGGAAGTTAACGAGTTCGCGAAGGTGGGAAAGGAAGTTGCGATCAGTATCGCGGATCACGGAATTGGGGTTGATCCTGACGAAATAGAACACATATTTGATCCTTTCTATCGTGGTGCGCGTGTGGTGGCTGCGCAAATTCACGGCAGCGGTCTGGGACTCGCGGTTGTACGCCAGATCATGAACGCCATCGGGGGCAGGTTATCGGTGAAAAGCCAGCAGGGAAAAGGGAGCGTCTTTACATTACATCTGAGAGTCACAGGCAAGGCGCAGTCAACTACTCGTCAAAGAGCAGCGGAGGCAATGGCGTCGACATGAGGGAAAAGATTTTATTGATAGAAGATGATGACAATCTTGTCACTACGCTGGGGGACCGGCTGCGCGGTGAGAGATATGTGGTCGACATTGCAAAGGATGCCGAAGAGGGCCTGGAGAAGATCAATGGGTCGCCTTTTGATCTGTTCATTATCGATGTCATGTTGCCGTACCGAAGTGGATTTGACCTTTGCCGCGACATCCGGCAATCGGGTTTGGCGACGCCCATCCTCTTTCTAACGGCTCGCAGCAGCGTGATGGACAAAGTGGTTGGGCTCAAACTGGGCGGCGACGACTATTTGACGAAGCCGTTTGAAGCGGACGAGTTAACAGTCCGCATTGAAGCGCTGTTGCGGCGCAAACCGCTGCAGACAGGAGCCCGAGTGCATCAACAGGGATCTCTGCGCGTGGACGTGCCTCGGCAAGAGGTAACCCGAGATGGAAAAGTCGTGTACCTCTCGGGCCAGGAGTTCGGCCTGCTGCATTATCTTATGGAGCGGCCTGGCCAAACCGTATCACGAGCGGAACTCTTGCGGGCAGTGTGGGGTTACAACGAGAGTACGTACAGTCGCACGGTGGATGTACACATCTTCTCTCTCCGCCAAAAGCTTGAAGATAATCCCAGTCGACCGGTCCTGATCACTACCGTCCAGGGACACGGGTATAAATTCAAAGCATAAGATCAGTCACTATTGGCTGAACTGATTACTTGCGCCGCTTCTGATCATCCTCACGCCGCATAGCTGCTGTTTATAATCTCCGTCCGTCAGCTGCATATTCCTCGAATCCCAGAGTGTCGGGCTCAGTCGTCGACGCTGATGATTGTTAAGAACGTAAAGCAAGTTGTTAAGTGTTGATAACAACTAGTGGCGGGACTCAGTGGCAAGTAACGCTGACTAAGCCGTATATATATGTACTACATGCTTAGATATATCATTTATATCAACACGCGTGCTGCAGTAAGTATGACAGCGTAACCCCAGATAGATGTTAATGAGATCAAATGTTGTGTAACCTGCTACGTTATTGACGCGGCGCAAACAGTTACGTCACGAAAAGCCCTACGCTCACCTCACCTCGCGCTCGGGGAAGCGGAGAAATGATTTCGCTACCCGACGCAGATAACGAGTGAGGCTAATGACTATTCGTCCGCACAGCCACATCACTTCAAAGCAGGCGCGCAGACACCTTGCGGTGGGATATCCCGAGCTGTCGATTGAATGTCCCGAGTGCCATTCGTCTGCCGGGCGTAAATGCTTCATGGTGCCGGGCTATATGGGAATCGCGCATCGCCTCCGGCGAGTTCTCTATCAACAGCTCCGCAGTCCCAGTTTGGCTACATCCTCTATCGCGTAAGGCCTAGCACCCCTCCCCCATCGTATCGATCCGAAATGATCGAAGTACGTCAGCTTTTCAGGAACCTTCAAAGGACTAATGTCACGCCGCCTTTGGCGGAGAAGACGTGAGGACGTATGGTGAATAGGAGAATCAGCGGGATTTGCTTCGTCATAGCATTGATGTCTTTTGCCAGCTTGACGGCAAGTGCTCAATCGTTCCAGGTGCAGTGTCCCACTTCGACCGTTACTCACCCGTCGACACTGCACGATAACAATTCGGAACCCATCTACGCTGGGCCGACGAACCTCGCGCCCAACTCTCAGGGATTTCTGGCGCCAACGGCGAACGTGAATGGTGCCATTAAATGCCAGCAGATTTCGGGCGGGGACGGTTTCGCGACAATGGCCGATGGTAGCCAGACTTATCTATTCGCGTTCGGTCCTTTGTCCGGATTGAAAGACATGGCTGATGGCAAGCCTGGCACTCAGTTTCCCAATGTGTTTAACACGGCTAGCACTGGACTGAAGCCGGGCGATCCGGCCACTGCCAACGGGATTGTCCCGGGTACGTGGCCAGGATTTCCGCTGCCGACGAATGCGCTTCCATACAACGGAGCGGTTGGACTAGCTCCTGACGCCGACGCAATCGCAGGCGGCCTTTGTACCGCGCCGTGCTTGGATGGTCACGTTGACCCGCGCCAGGTTATGGATGTCGGCGTAATGAATGGCAACATCCCCGCTCCACTGATGGCAATCGATGAAGATGACGAGTTCTTCCTTACTCTCACCAACGTCGGCATGGTGATGCGGCCTGACTTATTCGAGCAGCACACGGTTCACTTTCATGGTTATCCGAATGCGTCCGCCTTTTATGACGGCGTTCCAGATGCGTCGGTCGCAATCAATATTGGTGGCAGCTTCACTTATTACTATTTAGCGCCTGATGCCGGCACTTACTTCTGGCATTGCCACATCACCCCTCCCGAGCACCTGCAGATGGGTATGGTGGGACAGATCTATGTGCGTCCGCGGCAGAATCGCTGGAACGGAGATCTGTATGCCGGACTGACGGCGCAGCAGGGTGATCTGCGGACGAGGTGCGACTCCAGGGACATCCTGTGTAGTAATCCCTTACCCAGGGTGGAGACCGGAGCGAGCAACGATGGATCAAAGAAGTACGCGTATAACGATGGCGACGGCAGCACGCGGTACGACGTTGAGTATCCGCTACAGATCCACGGTTTTGATCCGAACTTCCACTTCGTCGGAATGACCTTCAACCCCGAAGCTTTTGTCGATATGAAAGACAAGTATTTCCTACTCAATGGGCGCAGTTATCCCGATACTGTGACGCCTGGTCCTCTGGCGACGCAAGCCACTGATGGTGCCATGCACTTTTCGCAACCGTTGCCATCGATCATCAACATCCCTGCTGGCGGTCGAGCATTGTTGCGCATTTCTGACCTGGACGTTACCGAGTACCAGACACTAGCCTCCCTGGGTATCCCAATGCAGGTCATCGCGCTGAATGCCAAGCTGCTGCGCGATCAGGCGGGCAACAATCTCTACTACAAGACCAATTCGATCACGCTAGGTGGCGGTGAGTCCCTCGACGTGATCCTGGATGCCAGCGATACCTCGAGGTATCACACCGGCGATGTGTACTACCTCTACACCCCGAATCTCGATCATCTGTCAAACGATGCCGAGAATTTCGGCGGATTGATGACGGAAGTTCGGATCAATTAGGAGCGCAGCAAATGAGAGCCATCAACATGAAGAAAGCAACCTCAAAAACGCAAATGCTCCTCGCGATCATGCTGGCAGCACTGTTGCTTGCGCCTGCAGCCTTCGCTGCCGTTCCTGGCATTACGGGGCCGAATCTAAACCTGACAGCACAGGCTGAATATCTAACCCAGCCTGACGGTTCGGCGATCTACTCGTGGGGCTATGGCTGCAACGGGGCACCCAGCGGGTTCGCCCCCGCGGCGGTATCGGGAGCTTTCTGCAAAAACATGCAAGTGCCCGGACCGACCTTGATTGTCACAGAGGGACAGACCGTCGTGGTCACTCTGACCAACAATCTGCCGAGCGCCGCGGGAAACACCTCGATCTTGTTCCCTGGATTCAATGTATCGACGAGCTGCAAAGACGCAACGCCTGTAGGACAGCAAGGATTGTTGACCTGCGAAGCCGTTCCAGGCGGATCTGTCAGCTACACGTTCACCGCAACGACGCCAGGCACCCGCTCTTATTACAGCGGCACCCAAGGCGACCTGCAGATGGAGATGGGACTATACGGTGCGATCGTTGTGCTGCCATCGCATATCCCCGCGACGTGCAGCAGCGGGCTTCCGCTGACGAATGCTGGCAACAATGCCAAAGCCAAGGCGCAGTGGGGAGAAACTGACTTCCGTCTTGCCGCTGCCGCTTACGATCACCCTTCCACCTGCTATGACCGCGAGTACATGTTCCAGTTTTCCGAGATGGATCCCAGAATTCACCGCGAGGCCGAGCAGCAATCTTCACGGACGTGCACGGGTTGCATGAGCGTTGCCACGGAGCCTTACGTTCCCGCGTACTTCATGATCAATGGACGCTCCATGCCAGACGACATGGACCCCAACTATGCCCCTCAGTACCCGCACCAACCGTATAACGGCAATCCCCACCTGCATCCCGGCGAGTTGGTGTTGCTCCGCATCGTCGGTCAGGGACGCTGGCAGCATCCATTCCATGAGCACGGCAACCACGTTCGAGTGCTCGCGCGTGATGGCAATTTGATACTCAGCACGCCCGACACCGCTGACCCCAACCTCGCCGGTCCACTACTGTTCACCACCACCACAACTCCGGGCCAGACGATTGATGGAATCTACTACTGGAGCGGAAAAGGCTTGAACTGGGATCCATATGGCCACAACCCAGCATCGACGGATCCCTTGGCGAAACTTACCTGCACTCCAGATGCGAATGGCTACAACACGGGAAGTCCGACGGCGGTCAACTACTTCGAGTGGTGCCAGGACCATAACAAGCCAGTGGAGACGGCGCCGTTTGGCGATGTGGCGGGTGGTGGACCGGTCACTTTGCCCGACCCAAACATTCTAGTCAACGGCACATGGTTCGGGGGAAGTCCCTACCTTGGACCGGATGCAACAGTGCGTGCCGTCGGCTCCACGGGAACGACTCCACCCTCGGGGACTATCGGCAATTCCCCCACGGAGGAGGCCGCCTTTGCTTTCATGTGGCACTCACACAATGAGCGGGAGATTACCACCAACAATATCTTCCCCGGTGGCATGTTCATGATGATGTTAGTGGATTCAAGAGAGTTTGTGATCGATGAGTCCAACTAGTTACTTGAGGATACTGAGGAGATAGACATGCGATTTACCCATTGCAACATGATTGCTAGAAAGATGTCACTGGCTGTATGTATCCTCCTCCTTGAGGCCAGTTGGGCTGTTGCACAGCAGCAAGTGAACCTTATTGCGGGACCCACCTCGGCCACCCTGTCTGACGGCTCATCGGTACCGATGTGGGGCTACTCCTGCGGGACCGCGGTACCGGGTTCGACGGCGAGTTGCACGAAACTGAATCCGTCCGCTGCCGGTTGGTCGCCAGTTGTGATCACGGTTCCCACGGGGCAGGACCTGCGAATTAATCTAACGAACAATCTTTCCTTCACTCTGCCCGACTCCAGTAAGAACTCTATCCCGACGTCATTGACCATTGTGGGCCAGTTGGGCGGCGGTCTGGGCAAGAATGCAACGTCGACTGAGAGTCCTGAGCACCCGGTTCAGACCCCCACATGGCCCGCTGCCAGCAGTGAGCCAGGTGGCCCCACGAATACTCCCCCGACGCAGGGACCCCGGGTGCAGTCGTTCGCGACCGAAGTAGCGGCCGGAAGCACGACCAGTTTGACCTGGATGGCGCCGAGGGAAGGCACGTACCTGCTGGAGTCCGGCACGCATCCTTCAATTCAAGGACCGATGGGATTGTACGGAATGGTGGTGGTCACGTCGCCGCCCGCGAATGCCTTGTCTGCGTTCACCGCGTATCAGGGTGTGACGTACAGCGCGGATGTGAAGCTGCTCTTCAGTGAAATCGATCCAGTCCAAAACAATGCGGTAAACGCGGCCGTCAACACCGCCGGATTCAGTGAGACGAAAGTATGGTCCGGGCAGCCGGGTCATTGCGGCAACCCGACATCATCGGATTACCAGACCTGCTACCCGCCGGCAGTGAACTATTCTGCGCGCTATTACCTGATTAATGGTGTTGGTTTCAATAAGACGAACCCGGCAGCCTCGCTGTTCCCGTCGAGCCCAGCAGTTGTCCCATCGCCAGGTGGAAAGACGGCGCTGGTCCGCATGGTGAATGCAGGCTTGCGCATGCATATTCCATCGATTGTTGGAGCACAAACCGGAACCGTGACTCCAGCGACGTCCGGCTTCTCTCTGATTGCGGAAGACGGAAACGTTCTGCCGGGCGTGCGCCGCGTGCAGACCGAAGTATTCATGGCACCAGGCAAAACGTATGACGTGATGGTCAATGTCCCAGTAGCAAGCGGGAGCGCCACCACCCCGGATGCTCTCCCTATCTTTGATCGTGCGTTGGGCTTGTCTGGCAACGCAACAGCGCGCGATGCTGGCATGATTGCTTATCTCGGAATTAACGGAGGTACGGTTCCAGTTTCGCCCGCAGCCCCTGCGGTAGCGAACCCCGACGTCTACAATTCAGTGATCTCGGGGAAGACTCTCACGGTATCGGACCCGGCGAAGGGGGTGATCGCCAACGACGTGAACGTGCTTGGCGTGAAGGTGGTAGGCACCGCACCTGTCGGACTCACTCTGAACACCGACGGAACGTTCGTGTATACGGCGGGCGCGCCCACTAGCTTCATGTATTGCGGTAATGGTGCGACTTCAGGTTCGGCTTGCGCCACTGTGAGTCTGAATGCTGCCGCCCTTGAGGCCGGTTCGGGCATCACAGTTAACCCCGACGCATATACTTCGAATCTAGGCAGGACTCTCACCATAAAATCTCCTGGCGTTCTGTTGAACGACAGTGACGCAGCTGGATATCCACTTACGGTCAGCGGAGCAACCCCAACTACACCCCTAACGATAGCTATCTCAGGCGGTGGCGAAGTTTCAGTGGGATCGGATGGCGGATTCACCGCGACTGTCCCCGGCCCCGGCACCTACACTTTCAGCTACAAGGCGAAGAACTCTCAAGGCACGGACAGTACGGCGGATGCAACCGTGACCCTGACGTTTCCGGTGCCGAGCGGTCTGCAGGTGACGCTGGTGGACGGGAAATCAAAAGCGGCTCTCGATCCCCAGGATTATCGCTGGATCGTTGAAGAAGACCGGACGTGGTATCAAGACCCCAACTGTTCCACGAATCCGGCCCCGCCGGGTTGCCCCGGTAGCGGCACTGGAGTCGTTCCAGCCTATGGGACAAACTTCCACACCAGTCACATGCCGGTCATAGCTCAGGGCTGCACGGGAAGTAATTCCTGCGAAAGCGGCCAAACGGTTTTGGGTGTGGCGGCAGCTTGTGACGTGGGCAACGGCATCTGCCGGACCGATGTTTCGCATAAATCGGCGGTACTGCCGAGCGAGGTGGTTCTGGATCCTGCCAAGCGTTACTACATCTCCGTGCTGCCGGGTGACGCGATGGACCCCGGCCACGCTATGGGTGGCGCCCCAATCTTTTTTAAGAATGGTGCTTGGCAGGCCGTGAAGGTGTTCGTCGAGCCGATGCCGCTCCCGACCGCAACTGTTTCAGCATTTGTCTTCGAAGATGACTTCCCCATGAACGGCGAGGATGACACCGGCGGAGGTGTAGACGTGTTGGCGCCCAACGAGCCCGGTCTTGGAGGCTTCAACGTCGTGATCTATGACAACGTCGGCCAGTTTGGCGATCCCGCCGGACAGATGACGTACGACATGTTCAACCAGCCGGTGGCGAACGCATTGGCGGGAACCATCGACCCTGCTACGGGACAGGACGCCTGCCCGGTTTCCGCGAACTCGCGAAATGGATTTGACGGCGGCACAAGCCCGACTGGGATCACGGGCACGATCACTGTTTGTCCGAAATATGAAGCGGATGGCAAAACTCTGTCCCCCCTGGCCGGCCAGGTAGTTGTTCGCAACTTGCCGCCGGGTTTTTATGGAGTAGAGGCGCATCCCGGAGCCGACCGCATTGCGCGGGGTGAAGAATGGCTCCAGACGAACACCCTGGACGGTGGCTTTGCCCACGATGCGTTCCTCAAGGCCAGTGAGCCGAGCTATTTCCAGGAATATGGGCCCGCCGGCTTCCACGT
>Ga0157372_10003753_pt1 | contig 16310 bp, 14 predicted proteins | sample C55metaG_FD_115307 | JGI IMG/M metagenome (GOLD analysis project Ga0157372, IMG submission 115307) | Corn rhizosphere microbial communities from Kellogg Biological Station, Michigan, USA - C5-5 metaG | ecosystem: Host-associated > Plants > Roots > Rhizosphere > Soil | place: USA: Michigan... | reverse complement strand
TTATGATTTCATCATAGAAGACCTGGAAAAATTATTGTCAATAATTACAGGATTTGCGGCTTGTTCTCTTCAGCCAAACAGCGGCGCGCAGGGAGAATTTGCAGGTTTGATGGCCATCAGAAGATATCATGAAAGCAAAAACGATACGCATAGAAATGTAATTCTGATTCCGATTTCTGCACACGGAACCAATCCTGCAAGTGCAGTGATGGCCGGCTTTAAAGTTGTGGTTACCAAATGTGATGAACAGGGAAATATTGATATTGAAGATTTAAAATTGCAAGCCGAAAAAAATAAAGATTCACTTGCCGGATTGATGGTAACGTATCCATCTACACACGGCGTTTTTGAAGAAGGCATTAAAGAGATTTGCGACATTGTTCATAATAATGGCGGACTCGTTTACATGGATGGGGCAAACATGAATGCACAGGTTGGATTAACTGCACCGGGATTTATTGGCGCTGATGTCTGTCATTTGAATTTGCACAAAACATTTGCAATTCCGCATGGCGGCGGCGGCCCTGGAATGGGACCGATTTGTGTGAATGAAAAACTGGCTCCTTTCTTACCCGGAAAAAATAATGAAGGAACAGTAAGTGCCGCGCAATATGGCTCTGCCAGTATTTTGCTCATCAGTTACGCATACATAAAAATGCTGGGCGAAAGCGGAATGAAAAAAGCAACAGAATACGCGATTCTGAACGCCAATTACATGAAAGCGCGGCTAAAAAAATATTTCAAAATCTTATTTACCGGAAAAGCCGGAACCTGCGCTCATGAATTTATCGTTGACCTTCGTCCGTTTAAAAACAGCGCAGGTATTGAAGCCGAAGACGTGGCGAAAAGATTGATGGATTATGGCTTTCATGCGCCAACACTCAGTTTTCCGGTTGCAGGAACTATTATGATCGAACCGACAGAAAGTGAAAACAAACAAGAGCTTGATAAGTTTTGTGACGCACTGATTTCTATTTATGAAGAAATAAAAAGTGTTGAGAACGGCGAAGCAGATAAGAAAGATAATGTGCTGAAAAATTCACCACATACTTTATCCGTTGTAACTGCCGATGAATGGAATCATGCTTATCCGCGCAGCAAAGCCGCGTTTCCATTGGATTACGTGAGAGAAAATAAATTCTGGCCTGCAGTAAGCAGGGTAAACAATACGTATGGGGATCGGAATTTGATTTGTACTTGTGAGCCGGTGGAAAGTTACATCGAAGCTTAAAAAAAGAATTAAATTCAATTTTGAAAAGCGATTTCATTAAAAGAGAAATCGCTTTTCTTTTATGCAGTTTTTTCTTATTCAACCAAATCCTTATCTTTAAAAATCACTAACGCTTCTTCAATGGACAAGCCAATTATTTATACTGTTGGGCACTCAAATCACTCCATTGATTTTTTTCTGGATTTGCTGAATTCATTTTCTATCAATTGCCTCGTTGATGTAAGAAGCCTGGCGGCCAGTTCTTACAATCCTCAATTCAATAAAGAACCGCTTTCAAATTTTCTGAAAGCTAACCAAATTACCTACCTGCATTTTGCGGAAGAATTTGGGGCAAGACATACTGATGCTGATTTATTAGATGAAGATGGCAAAGTGAACTTCGATTTCGTGCGCAAATCATGGCATTTTAAAAATGGTGTGAACCGGCTGTGGCAGGGTATTGACAAGGGTTTCACGATTGCGCTGATGTGTTCTGAATCTGACCCTTTTGATTGCCATCGTTTTTCAATGATTTCTGTTGCTTTACAAAAAGATGGCTTTGATGTAAAACATATTCTTAAGGATAAAAGCATCAAAACGAATGCACAACTGGAAGTGGAACTTTTAAAAAAATATGAAAAAAAAATCCCTCAGCCAGACATGTTTCAACCCAATATTTCAAGAGAAGATCAGCTGAAAGTGGCTTACCGGTTTAGAAATAAAGAAATTGCTTTTTCTCCTTATTCCAAAACACAACCGGAAAATTATGATTAAACTTTTTACCATAGGATTTACCGGAAAATCTGCAGAAAAATTTTTTAACCTGTTGAGAAATAACAGCATCAAAAAAATTGTGGACACACGCATCAATAATGTATCACAACTGTCAGGTTTTGCAAAAGCGCCGGACCTGAAATTTTTTGCTGATGAAATTGGGAAAATGAGTTATGATCACAACATTGATTTTGCACCGACAAAAGAACTGCTTTCCAATTATCGTAATAAAAAAATAAACTGGCTGGAATATGAAATAGAATATCTGAACCTGTTGGACATTAGAAAAGTTGCACAAAAAACAAACATCGATTTGCTTCATGAAAATTGTTTGCTTTGCAGTGAACATACTCCTGAAAAGTGCCACAGGCGCCTGCTTGCCGAATATTTACAAAAGGTTAGAAACGATATTGAGATTATTCACCTGATAAAATAATTGCTGATGCTGACTAAATTTGTTTGCCTGGCCAATTCTTTTAAAGAAGGCGGAAGATGCATGGCGGGAATTGAATTAGATTCAGAAAGTAATCCTGTTTTTGAAAAAGGAAAACCAAAATGGATTCGTCCTGTTTGCAGTACAAAGCATGGAGAAATTCCTACAGAAATCGTTGCTCACTTCAAACTTTTAGACATCGTCGAAATTAATATTATCGAAAAACAACCACAAGGCTATCAATCAGAAAATGTAATTTTTGATGAAAGATCTTTGAAAATTTGTGGAAGTTTTAAACGTGAAGAGCTTTCAAAACTTTGCAACACCCATTCGGTTATCTTTGGCAATTTTGACAAATCAGTTTCGTTGGATGAAATTGAGGCGCTGAATCATTCACTGCTCTTTTTTAAGCTAAATGAATTTGAAGCGGTGAATAAAATTTATGAAGACAAAAAAGACCGTCCACAAACACGGTTAATTTTTTCGCATAATGGAAATCAATATGATTTTCCGATTACTGATCCATCTTTTTTACATCGTTTCAAAGTGAGGCCGAACCTGATCAAAAACAAAAATGAAATTTATGTTTGTTCCTCTTTAGGAATCCTTTGGAAGAATTCTTTTTATAAATTGATAGCAGGAATTGTCTATTAAAAAAATAAAAATCATTATTCCTTTATTTACTATCAGAAACCTCAGCAGAATATTTTCTTTTCCTGAACCATTGATAGATGAAACCAAAGATCGCCAGTAAAAATACAGGCAGCAAAAGATTCAGCATTTCCCAAAAAGTTCGTTGTTCGCTTGTCTTTTTTGGATCAAGCAAACGAAGCTGATAATCTTTTGATTTTGCTTCGCTAAGGCCGGCATTATTGATGAGATAATCAAGGCAGTTTGTTACAAATTGCCTGTTGGCAAACTGGTATTCATACTGCGTTCCAACGGTGTAGGAATTAACGCCCATTGGCAAAAGTTGTCCTTTGTAAGTACCATTCAAAACAATATCGCCATCAGAAATGATGATCATCTTATTGTTCTCAATATTTTCAAATTGAAAAGGAGAACCATAAAACGCGAGTGAATCCATTTCTGAACTGCTCACACGATTTTTATATAAAGAAGTAAATTTTCCTTGCAGTAAAACACCTGCAATTAAATTGCTTTTGTTGAAAGCCGCATCTACAGCGGCATTCCGGTTCTCTGCACCGCTGATCAATGCCGGTGTTTCTATCGTTCTTGAATTGGGAGATGAACTTAATAAAATTGTTTTTTTAATTCCTGGTGCGCTTACTGTATCAATCGTATTTACAAATCTTCCCGCAACGAGTCCAAGATTTTTAGTGATAACATTATTTTGTTTTGATTCAAATAAAGGAAAATAATTCCAATGCAAAAATTCAAACTGATCTTTTCCATTTACACTAAATGGCAAAAAATCGCATTGCAAATCCATCAAAAGATCCGGATTGATGCGAACTCCATATCTAAAAAATAAATCCTGAAGATTCAGATTTCTGTCATAAGCAATCACTTCATTTTTCATTTGCAAACTATCCACTTCGGCATTCAGTCTGTCTATAAAACACAGCAGCTTTCCGCCGTGCATCACATACTGATCAATCTTTAATTTCTCAGCATCCGTAAATTCAAGTGTTGGCTTTACAATCATCAACAATTTGAAAGTATCCGGCACTATCGGTTCCTTCGCCAGATCCATCATAAAAAGATGGTAATTTTTTTTCAAAACATTTTCCACAAGATCATAAACATTTGGCCCGATTGGCTCGCCATTTCCAACCGCATAAGCCACCATCGACTTATTTGTTTCAATGATCTTTTCAATTGCATCTGCAAATTTAAATTCAAGCAAAGCCTCTGCACTATTGAGTTCGGGCGCAGTAATAAAAGTACTGGAACCTGAATATAAATTTACCGGCTGAAGTTTATTATGATAATTTACAATTGCCGCGGGAAAAATATATTGTGATTGTTCGCCTTCTTTTAATTGAACTTTTAAATTGATGGGTACAATTCCTAAGGAAGAAAGTGTATCAGCATAAGTTTTGTCAGTACCAGGGATTTTTTCATCTGCAGAGATCAAATTGTAATGAATATTTCCATTGGAATATTCTTTGAATTCCTGCAAAAGTTCCTGGGCAGAAACAGATAATTTTTTAAAACCCGCAGGAAGATCGCCTCTCAGAAAAATATAGACCTCCATTTTGTGATCGATATTTTTCAAAATCTTTTTTACAGGAGTTGAAATAGTAAATCTTTTTTCGTTGGTAAGATCAATCCGCTGATGAAAAACAGAAGCGAGATAATTGATTAATACAATTGCGACAATTACAATCAGTAACCACCATTTTTTATATAAAGAAGATTTCATTGATGGTACCTTATTTTTTGTTCACATTTTTTTTGGTGGCAAAAAGAAAAAGAAAAATAACGCTGAAGAAATAAATAATATCTCTTGTATCAACCACGCCTCGACTGATACTTTGATAATGAAAATCAATTCCCAGCATTTCAATATAATAATCTGCATTGCCTGTAAACACTGGCAGTTTGCTGATTGCAGTAAATCCAAAATATAAAATAATACACGAAAAAGCACTCAATAAAAAAGCGATGACGGCATTGGAAGTAAGGCTTGAACACCATGTACTGATTGCAGCAAAAACCGAAGCTAAAAGAAATAAACCAATGTAAGAACCGGTAATCGCGCCGCTATCAATTCCGCCGGTTGATGATAACGAATGAATCGTAATTACATAAAGTAAAGTGGGAATAAGAGCAATAATAACGACGGCAATAATTGCAAGATATTTCCCTAAAACGATTTGCCATTCCGTAACAGGACTTGTTTTTAAAATTTCAAAAGTTCCGGTTTTAAATTCGTCTGAGAAAGATCGCATGGCGAGAGCAGGAATTAAAAAAATAAAAACCCACGGAGCCAGATCAAAAAAAGCAGTGAGAGTCGCATATCCAAAATCAAAAATGTTACTATCTTTTAAAACAAAAAGATACAATCCATTAACGATCAAAAATAAAATGATGGTAATATAACCGCTGAGGCTGCTGAAAAACTGATGTAATTCTTTTTTGGTAATGGATATCATGAGTTATAAAACTGCAATTTAAGTGAAGTATTATTAAAAGCTTTCGTAAAAAAAACAGCAAACGAATGAATAAGTGTAAATCATATTCTGAAAAAAAAATTTTATTTTTTTCTTCAAAAATAAAAAACAAAAAGCAGCGTTTTTATTCTGATGTTTGTCTTTGAAATTGTATGACTTTCTAAATTTCAAAAATCAACTCCTTAATAAATTGTTTACCAGAATTATTATTTGAAAAGCAATCATTCTGATTTTATTTTAAAGCAATTTACCGAAACGAACTGCAAAAAAATCCCCTGAAAAGGGGTTTTTTTTTGTTCATACAATTGCAAATAAGAGAAATTCCTTCTACATTTTTAGCAAACGTTTAAGAGCAAAAAAATTATTTAAGTTAATTCGCTGTCTGGCAGGATTTTTACGGAAGCTTTAACACATATCCGTAAAAAACCAATTATCTCAGAATTGTAAAAAAACAAATTTTTTTGCAGCATCAGACCTGAAATCTTTGCCCACTAAGTGTTAACCTATTCCCGAACCCTTTAAAATCAAAGCCATGAAAAAATTTTTGATAATATTTTCAATGCTTTTGCTTTTTTCTGTATTTGCTTTTGCGCAAACACATACAATTACTGGAGCAGTAAAAGATAGCACAGGCACACCGGTACCTTACGCAACCGTTACTGAAAGCGGAACAACCAACGCAACTACTGCAAATGGTGAAGGACAATTTACTTTAAATATGAGAGGAAATGGAACCGTGACGATTACGGCTACAGGCTATCAAACTGTTGTTGTGTCACCAGTGAATGATGTAGTAAGTGCTACAATGAAAACCAATGCTAAAGAACTGGCAACTGTAACAATAACAACCGCTTTGGGAATTCAGCGTAATAAAAATACCTTGCCTTACGCTGCACAACAAGTAAATAATACTGAAATTACAAAAACCCGCACGGATAATTTTGCGAACGCCTTGTCTGGGAAAGTTGCAGGTTTGCAGATTAAGGAGAATAATATGATGGGTGGATCTACCAACATTATTCTTCGTGGATTTAAATCTATAACTGGCAATAACCAGGCATTGATCGTTGTCGATGGCGTACCAGTGAATAATAGTAATTTTAATACTGCTGATGTTGCGCAGGGATTTCGTGGTTATGATTATGGAAATACCGGTGCAGATGTAAACCCGGATGATATTCAATCCATTACTGTTTTAAAAGGCGCGGCTTCTACTGCTTTATACGGAAGCAGAGCTGCCAACGGAGTTATTTTAATTACAACAAAAAAAGGAAGAAAAGGTTTAGGAGTCACTTTAAACCTGGGTGGATCAACAGGTAGAATGGATAAAAGTACGTGGATCAAATATCAGCATCAATATGGAGCGGGATATTTTGACCCTGATTACTACACTTATTCAGATTCACCACCATCACCTGATCCACATTTTTTATATTTTGATGTAAACGGTGATGGCGTAAATGACCTGGTAGTTCCAACCACAGAAGATGCTTCTTTTGGCGCTAAATTCAATGATAGTTTATTGGTATATCAATGGGATGCATTTGATCCATCTTCTCCCAATTATGGTAAACCAACTCCATGGGTAGCAGCAAAAAATGATCCTACTACTTTTTTCGAAAATCCGTGGTCCACAAGCGCAAGTGTTTTTGTTGAAGGTGGTGGCGACAGAGCAACTTTCAAATTAGGTTACACACGGAATGATGATAAGGGAATATTGCCTAACAGCAAGCTCACAAAGGATTTGGTAAATTTAGAAGCCAATTATAAAATAACAGATAAGCTAACTGTATCGGGTGCAGTAAACTTTTCAAATGTTGCTGGCCTGGGAAGATATGGAGCAGGTTATGATGCTTTAAATCCTGCCGCTAATTTTCGTGAATGGTGGGAAATGAATGTAGATGTGCAGGAACAAAAAGCGGCGTATATGAGGACAAAGAAAAATATTACCTGGAATATGGCTGGGCCCCCTGAAGATATTGGGCCGATTTATTGGGACAATCCTTATTATGTAAGATATGAAAGCTATGAATCAGATTCAAGGTATAGGTTTATTTCTTATGCGAATTTAAACTATGCAGTAAATAGCTGGCTCAATCTTTCAGGAAGGGTTTCACTGGATACTTATGATGGCTTGCAGGAAGAAAGAACCGGGATTGAATCTATAGACATTGGCGGATATACCCGAAATAATCAAAGTTATCACGAGTATAATTACGATTTTTTAGCCAACATCAATAAAGATTTTTCTGACAACTTTAATTTCAAAGCATTGTTAGGAGCTAATCTAAGAAAGGATTACTTCAATTCAATATATGCTGCCACAAATGGTGGTTTGATCCTTCCTGGTATTTATTCACTTGCCAATTCAAAAAATCCAATTACTGCTCCAACTGAAGAACAACAGGTGACAGAGGTAGGAGGAGTTTTTGCAGGAGTAACTCTTACTTATAAACAAATGTTGATTTTAGATGCTACAGGAAGAAGAGATCAATCTTCAACTTTGCCGGCAAATAATAATTCATATTTCTATCCTTCTATATCCGGAGGTTTCGTTTTTTCAAAGTTATTGCCAGATACCAAATGGCTGAACTTTGGAAAATTAAGATTGAATTATGCGGAAGTTGGAAGTGATGCACCATTTGATTATATTGTAAATTCTTATACCCAACCAACACCTTTCAACGGTGTTCCGTTATTTAGCGTAAGCACTACTCAGAAAAATCCTGAATTAAAACCAGAAAGAACCAAAAGTTATGAAGCTGGAATAGAAACTTCTTTATTCAAAAACAGGGTTGGCTTTGATGTTACTTATTTTAAAACAAATACAATCGATCAAATCATTCCTGTTACCATTTCAGCAGCAACCGGGTTTACTACCCAGATAATCAATGCAGGTAATGTTCAAAACAAAGGATTTGAGGTGACTGTTAATTTGGTTCCCATAAAAACTCCCGACTTTTCATGGCGTATGAATATTAACTGGACCAAGATTAATAATAAAGTGTTGAGTCTTACCGGTGGTACTCAAAACCTTTTGTTGGGTGTGTTCCAGGGTGGTGTTACTTTAAATGCGGCGGTTGGTCATCCATACGGAGTTTTGGAAGGGAGCGATTTTATATATGATTCTGTCAGCAAAAAAAGAGTGGTCGATGCTGATGGCTATTACGAAAAAACACCCTCCAATAATAATATTCTCGGAAACATAAATCCAAACTGGATCGGCGGGGTGAACAATACTTTTTCTTACAAAGACTTTTCTTTAAGTTTTCTTATTGATGTAAAAAACGGTGGCTCTTTGTTTTCAGTTGATCAATGGTATGGGCAGGGAACCGGATTAACCGCAAATAGCGCCGGATTAAATGATCTTGGAAAACCATTGAGAAATTCACTGGAGAACGGAGGAGGTGTTATATTTCCGGGGGTTACGGAAGATGGAAAGCCCAACACAAAGCACGCGCTGATCACAGGATTAAGAGGTTTTGGATATAATAATTTTCCAAACGCCGGCTACATTTATGATGCTGGTTATGTAAAGTTGAGAGAAGTAAATATTTCCTATTCTTTGCCCGAAAAACTTATCTCAAAATTACATCCTGTAAAAGGAATTGATATTTCTTTATACGGCAGAAATCTTTGGATCATTCACAAAAACCTGCCTGATGCTGATCCTGAAGACGGGCCAAGTTCCGGAAACATACAGGGAGTGCAGGTAGGAAGTTATCCAACCTACAGAACCTTTGGTGTTAATTTAAATGTCAAATTTTAAATTCAAAAGCTATGAAACTTAATCTTGTTCGATATATACCAATCAGTATCGCTTTTTTGATCGTCTTTTCCTGTACTAAAAACATGGAAAAGCTAAACGTAAATCCAAAGGTAGCAACGACGGTTCCGGGAGAAATGCTGTTTTCAAATGCTGAAAAAGCTTTTGCAGATGTAATGACAACTCCAAATGTAAACACTGGCATTTTTGAACTGATTTCACAATACTGGGCAGAAACAACTTATCCCCAGGAAAGCCAATATCAGTTGGGAGAAAGAAATATTCCTCTCAACTGGTGGAATGCCTTATATACAGGGGTAATTGAAAATCTGCAACAGAGTATTGAATTAATGAGACAACAGCAAACTGATCCTACTTTACTTCCTGCTGAAAAAACCGCATATACGAATAAAATTGCCATTGCAAAGGTGATGAGAGCTTATGCATTTTCAGTTTTGGTAAATACTTTCGGCGACATTCCTTATACAGAAGCATTGAAGGGAAGAGAAAATACAACTCCAAAATATGATAACCAAAAGGATGTGTATTATGCTTTGCTGGACACAATTGATGCGGCAATCGGTGAGATGGATCAAACTGCTGAAAGTTTTGGAAGCGCAGATTTGATTTACAACGGAGATATTACCAAATGGTATAAGCTTTCAAATTCTATTAAGATGAAATTAGCGATGAATCTGGCAGATGTTGATCCGGCAAAAGCTAAATCAGAAGTAGAATCTGCTGCGCCAAACGTATTCACGTCTAATGATGATAACGCTTTGCTTCCCTATACAACAACCCCACCAAATGTAAATCCTATCTGGACAAACCTGGTTCAAAGTGGTCGTAATGATTTTGTGATAACCAGTACGCTTATTGACACAATGAATGCACGTCAGGATCCGCGAAGGCCTTTTTATTTCAGTGATGTGGATGGAAAATATGTTGGAGGAGTTTATGGTAGCGGAAATACTTTCAGGTTGTTTTCTCACCCTTCCGATAAAGTGGAAGCTCCCGATTTTCCTGCCATTATCATGGATTATGCTGAAGTTGAATTTTTATTAGCAGAAGCAGCGGCAAGAGGAATGAATGTAGGAGGTACTGCTGAAGAACATTATAACAATGCAGTTACAGCATCTATCACAGAATGGGGCGGAACCGCAGCTCAGGCAGCAGCATACCTGGCACTTCCAATCAATAAATTTGATCCCGCCAACTGGAAAAAAAGTATTGGTGTTCAGCAATGGATCGCTTTTTATACAAGAGGATTTGATGCCTGGACAGAATTTAGAAGATTGGACTATCCAAAGTTAGTAGCGCCTCCATCTGCCGTGTCCGCATTTCCTGTTCGCTTTACTTATCCGGCCACAGAAGTAAATTTAAATAATGCAAATTATACTGCCGCTGCCGCTTCTATTGGCGGAGATAAAGTAACTACAAAAATTTTCTGGGATAAATTTTAAAAAATAGAGGTAAAAATAAAAAGAGGTTGTCGATATAAAACAACCTCTTTTTATTTTATTATTTTATAAAAATCAAACACTAAAGCTTTCTCCACATGCACAACTGCGGCTCGCATTTGGATTATTAAAATAAAATCCTTTACCGTTTAATCCGTCGCTAAATTCAAGAGTTGTATTTACCAGGTACAAAAAGCTTTTAAGATCTGTTACTACCTTAATTCCTTTGTCTTCAAATTCCTGGTCCATTGGTTTCAATGCATTATCAAAATCCATTTTATAGCTCAAGCCTGAACATCCACCACTTTCTACGCTTACGCGCAAAAAATAATCTTCGGGAGAAAAACTTTTTTCTTCCATTAATTTGACCACTCTTTCTTTTGCTTTTTCGCTTATATAAATCATTACTAATTTGCTAATGAATACAAAAATACAGAAACTCTTACATGTAAAATGTGAAAATGTGAAAACGACTAAATCAGCTAATCAGCAAATTAGCTAATTGGTTAATCGTAAAATCAATTTCTTCATCTGTTGTAAATCTTCCTAAACTAAAGCGCAGCGAGGAAAGCGCCATCTCATCACTTAATCCCATTGCTTTCAAAACAAAGGAAGGACTTTGAGAAGCAGAAGTACATGCCGAGCCGGAACTAACCGCAATTTTTTTACTGAACTTTGCCATCAGCTCTGAACTATTGATATTTTTAAAACTAAGGTTACTTACATTCGGCAAACGATGCTGAATATTCCCATTAATGCAAACATCTTTTATTTTCGCTAATTCTTTTTCTAACTTATTTCTTTGTTTACCGGTTTTTTCTGCATCATTTTGCATCTGAATTCTGCATAGTTCACATGCTTTTCCAAAACCAACAATTGCCGGAACATTCAGTGTTCCGCTGCGTATTCCTCTTTCATGGCCGCCGCCATCCATTTGAGAAGAAAGTCTGACGCGCGGATTCTTTCTTCTCACATATAAAGCACCAATGCCTTTCGGCCCGTAGATTTTATGAGCAGAAAATGACATCAGATCAATTCCGTCTTTTATTACGTCAACCGGGATTTTTCCAACCGCTTGCGCAGCATCCGAAAAAAATAATATCGAATTTTTTTTCGCAATCCTGCTGATCTGTTGTACTGGTTGAATTACTCCCGTTTCATTATTGGCGTGCATTACAGCAATCAGGATGGTAGTTGATTTTATTGAATTTTTTAATTCTTCCAGGTCAATTAATCCATCTTTTTTTACATTTAAATACGTTATTTCTGCGCCTTTTTTTTCAAGATGTTTACATGAATCTAATACTGCTTTATGTTCCGTTTTCACCGTAATAATATGATTTCCTTTGGAGGTATACATTTCATAAACTCCCTTTAAAGCAAGATTATCAGATTCAGTAGCGCCCGATGTAAAAATAATTTCTTCCGGTTCGCTATTGATCAAAGCTGCTACCTGTTCTCTTGCATATTTTACTGCTTCTGCAGCTTCCCAACCATAAGCATGACTATTGCTTGCTGCGTTTCCAAAATGCATCGTAAAAAATGGCAACATCATTTCTAAAACGCGGGGATCAACAGGAGTTGTAGCATTATTATCTAGGTAAACCGGTAATTGCATTTCATCTTTTATTCAACAAATTTACTCGAAAGCGATCAGAGTCTGTAAAGGTTCAAAAGCTTCCTTGTTTAGATTAAATTTGTAAAAATATTTGTATGAAAAAGATTGAACATATTGGAATTGCGGTAAAAAAATTGTCCACTTCCATTCCTCTTTTTGAAAAATTATTAAACACTCCTTGTTATAAAACAGAAGTGCTGCCACTCGAACAGGTGAACACGGCATTTTTTGAAACCGGAAAAAATAAAATTGAATTACTGGAAGCGTATGGCCCCGGCAGCGTAGTCAGTAAATTTATCGAAAAAAGAGGCGAAGGTTTGCATCACATTGCTTTCCAGGTGGATGATTTAGAAACGGAAATGCAGCGTTTAAAAAATGAAGGATTTACTTTATTAAATGAAACTCCAAAAGAAGGTGCAGATAATAAACTAATCTGTTTTCTTCATCCAAAAGATACCAATGGAGTTTTGATTGAACTTGTGATGGATAAACCTTCCAACTTTTAAAAACCAATCTTTGTTCCTCCTAAAATTTATAATAAACTCCTGTTTTTACAAAAAAGCTGGTTGATAATTTTTCCTTCTGCAGAACGCCATCAATTTCGTAGGTAGCAGGATTTAATGGAATGGCAACAGTTGGGGTTAAAAATATTCCCCATTTTTTTGCATCAAAAGTCATCGGAAGCGAAAATTCATAATCAAGAATTGAAAAACGGTTTTGCTCGGGAAACGTAACAGTTACAATGCTGGAAGTATCATTAACAGGCGTAGTAGTTGTTCCACTTTTTTTATGTCCGTGTCCTTTTGCATTTGAACCATGAGTAGTAAAACCAAACTTCCTGTTTTCGTAATAAGCCCGATAAAAAGATTGCGTGCCGGCATTCATTTCTGCTGTTGGAGAGATCGACAAGTTTTTATCCTTTACTGTAAAATAAAACGGATGAGAAATATCCGCATTAATGTTCAAATCATTATTGGTTGAAACCAATAAATCTGCACCACCTCCAACATTTATAATATTTGTGTTGAAAGTAAAATACGTACCAATATCCGCTTTAATATCAGAAGTAACAGCGAAACTACTGTTACTGTAAAAATATTTTCCGGCATAAAAACCTGCATCAAAATTTCCGATACTAAAATCATAGCCGGTTTCCAATACGATTTCATCAATCCTTCCGGCGCTAATGGAGTTGGCAAGAAAAGATAATTCACCATCTACATAAAATCCCGACTTGTGAAAATAGCCAAATGAAGGTGTTAAATAAGAAACCGTTTCAGAATCTTTTCTTCCAGAGTAAACGGAGTTCGAAAGATACTGAGCTTGTACCTTGAAATAGGATTTTTTTGCTGCAGAAGAGTCAGATTGAGCATTTGCAGAAACCTGAAATAACGATGAAACTGTAATAAGCAGAATCACAAAAACATTTTGCGATTTCATATTTGTTGGGATGATTTTTTATTCAACGAAAATAAAGTGATTTTATTTTTTATCGAAGTAAATCAGGAAATAAAAAAACCCTTATTTATTGTTTTACTGTTTTTTATAAAAATAATGGAAGAATTTTTGCATAAAGAGAATTGCTAATTGAATTTATGGTAAAAAGAAGCGCAGGATTATTATTGTATCACTTTAAAAATAATCTACCGGAGATTTTGCTGGTTCATCCTGGTGGCCCATTCTGGGCAAAGAAGGAAGCCGGTGCCTGGTCTATTCCAAAAGGGGAAATTGAAGAAAATGAAGACCCGTTGCAGGCTGCCCTTCGCGAAACAAAAGAAGAAACGGGAATTTCGATTGAGCTTAAAGACCCTGTCCCGCTGACACCACTAAAACAAAAATCAGGAAAAATAATTTTTGCATGGGCAATGCAGTCAGATATAGAATTAAGAGAAATTAAAAGTAACCTTTTTGAAATGGAATGGCCAAAAGGTTCGGGAAAGATTCAATCATTTGCTGAAGTAGATAAAGCCGCTTGGTTTACCCTTGAAGAAGCAAAAACAAAAATTGTTTCCGGGCAGCTTCCCTTCATTGAAGAGTTTGAAAAAAACCTTTAAAATTAATGAACCAAGTATCAATACTTTTACAAACTTGTATTTAATTTTAAATAAATAAAAAGACCGTCTCATGAAAAAAATCACCCAAATTTTAGCTGCAATTGCAGTTTCAGCTTTTTTATTTACAGCTTGCAAAAAAAATGATACAAAAGCCAGTACTGCTCAAAAAATCCAGGGAACATGGCAGGTAAAATCAGAAATTTATAACGAGCATATAAACGGTGCCGATCATATTGATACCACATTAGGCACGTCTAATACCACTATTGAATTTAGGAATGATGGAAAAGTTTATTCAAACTTCTTTGGACAAAAGGATACTGCAGCTTATACTTTAGTGGGAGATACTCAAATCACTATTGATAGTGTAAATACTTATGATATCAAAACTTTAACCTCTAATTCATTAGTTCTTTATACAAAAGAACTTGACGGTACAGATTATTATGAAGAAACTCTTTCATTAATGAGATGATAAAACACTCAGATAAAAAACACCGGGCAGAAATTTTTATTTCTGCCCGGTGTTTTTTTAGAGATAATGTTTTTACCGGTTGAGTTTAGTTTCAAATTCTTTTACAATGTTGTAAAAAGTTAATGCTTCAGCATCATTAAGCCCTTGTCCTATAGCTGCAAACCTACACTCTCTTAAGCCCATATGCGAATCGTCTACTACTTTTCCTATAGTAATATTCATATTGGTGTGAGCATCGACCGGAGCACCATAAGTTCTCTCTGCCGCTCCATTAAGGTAACGAACTACTTTTCCTCCCGAAGATGAATTTGTAAACAACCCAATAGTAGAAGCTGGCTGATCCTGAGCGGTATCATAAGCATTGAACCAGGTGTTTACGACATCATTATTAAAATCTTCATATACAGCGATCATATTATAAGGAAAAACTTGGTTGCTGCATCCCATATCATATCCGGCAGTTGAATTCTGAGTGCCTGAGTAAAAAGAAATAGATGAGTTATTAAAAGCAAGAAGGCTATCTGACAAATGAGTATCACCCCAATCGGTAGAATTCAAACAAGTTACACCTGTTGCTTTAAACTGCGGAGTGCCATTCCAGGTTATTCTGTAAGCCTGATCTGCATCCCTGGGATCTTTTAAATTCCATTTAGTGGTAGCTGATGTGCCACCAGTCATTGGATAAATAGCAAGAAATTTATTCCACAATGAATTTTGTTTTAATTGGAGTACTAAATTATTAATACCATTCTTTTGAACTGTATCAGTGATACCTGTACTGGTAAAAAAAGCTTGCGCAGCAGAATCATAAGTAACGGGCTTTGGATTTTCTACTGGATTTTTATCCTTTTTACAGGCAGAAAAAAATACAATGGAACAGATAACAAGGGATTTCAGAACATTTTTCATGTTTTTTGATTTTGAGGTAAACAATTTTAGTTTTAAATAAATTGATAAAAAAAATTTATTCTGGCTTCATAAGCAAATAACAGCAATAAAGCGAATGGTAAAAAGCTATCAATCTTTATGCCATTAACTTCCATTTCGGCAAACTGCTAAAACGTTATTATTCAGTTATTTATTATTTTACTCGTGAAGATAAAGAAAGAAATCAATATTAAAGGGTAGAAAAAACAATCCAGTGAAATGTTTCAATAATGCTACATACTCTCCTCCTCACAGTACGGTGCGAATATACCACCGGCTTTTCGAAATCTCCAAAAAAAAAACCCTTTCAGAACAAACTGAAAGGGTTTAAAATAAATATGGCAGCTACCTACTCTCCCACATTGTTGTGTAGTACCATCGGCCATGAGGGGCTTAACTTCTCTGTTCGGGATGGGAAGAGGTGAACACCCTCGGCAAAACCACCATAAAAAG
>Ga0157372_10003749_pt1 | contig 16317 bp, 16 predicted proteins | sample C55metaG_FD_115307 | JGI IMG/M metagenome (GOLD analysis project Ga0157372, IMG submission 115307) | Corn rhizosphere microbial communities from Kellogg Biological Station, Michigan, USA - C5-5 metaG | ecosystem: Host-associated > Plants > Roots > Rhizosphere > Soil | place: USA: Michigan... | reverse complement strand
AAATCATAACGGTGATGAAAAACTGGCGTTTGAACTTGTCGAAGCTGCACACAAAGCAGGTGCAGATATTGTTAAATTCCAGACTTTTAAAGCTGCTAACCTCGTCACTCAGCAGGCCAGACAAGCTGAATATCAAGTTAAGAACACCAACAAATCTGAATCACAACTTGAGATGCTACGCAGGCTGGAGCTGTCATGGGAAGCGCATCACGCGCTGATTAAACATTGCAATACCCTGGGCATTGAATTTTTATCAACGGCATTTGATTCGGAAAGCCTGGCATTTTTAGTCAATGACCTCGGCCTGACGCGTCTCAAGCTTCCCTCAGGTGAGCTAACCAATGCGCCACTGGTGTTGGAGCATGCAAGAACCGGATGCGACATTATTGTGTCGACTGGCATGGCAACGTTATCTGAGATTGAGGCTGCATTAGGCGTTATCGCGTTTGGTTATACGGCCTCGCACGACGTAATACCCTGTGCTGAGGCATTCCAAAGCGCTTACGCTTCTGAAGAAGGCCAAAAAGCACTGAAAGAGAAAGTTGTGATACTGCATTGCACCACCGAATACCCGGCGCCAATGTGTGAAATCAATCTGCGCGCTATGGATACGTTAAAAACCGCGTTTGATTTGCCGGCAGGCTATTCAGACCATAGTGAAGGTATTACGATTCCTGTGGCTGCGGTGGCGCGTGGTGCTGTACTCATCGAAAAACATTTTACCCTCGATAAGACGATGGAGGGGCCGGACCATAAAGCATCGCTCGAACCTGCGGAATTACAGGCGATGGTGACAGCCATACGTCAGGTGGAAGTAGCGTTGGGAAAACCTGTAAAAACGCCAACGGTCTCTGAGATTAAAAACAAAGCAATTGCGCGTAAAAGCCTGGTCGCCGCGCAAGATATCCGTAGCGGTGAACCTTTTTCGGCGGAGAATGTTTCAATCAAGCGCCCTGGGGGAGGCATGTCTCCCTATAGTTATTGGGATTTGCTGGGCAAGCAGTCGGGTAAGTCCTATCAGGCAGGAGATTTGATCATTGAATAACAAGCCGATTGTTATCATTGGCGGCGGCGGGCATGCGAGCGTGCTCGTTGATGTCCTGCACAGGCAAAATAAAGATATTATCGCTATTATTAGCCCCGATGATATAAACAGTCGAAACATATTTGATGGCATACAACATCTGCGCTCAGATGATGATATTTTGCAATTTCCGGCAGCGCAGATTGAGCTGGTCAATGCCATTGGCGTTGCACCACGTTCGTCCTTCAGACGAAATATTAATGAAAAATATCTCGCCTGGGGTTATCAATTTGCGACCGTAATTGCAGATAATGCGTCGATTTCAAAGTACGCAAAAATATTGCCTGGAGCACAGATCCTTACTCGGGCAGTGGTACATCCTGGCGCGGTTATCGGAAGCCATGCCATTATTAACACCGCCGCGATCGTTGAGCATGATTGCTCTGTCGGCGCATACAATTTTATTGCGCCAGGAGCAATATTATGTGGTCAGGTCGTGACAGGTGAAGATGTTTTTATCGGTGCTGGAGCCACGGTCATTCCAAATTTAAAGATTGGAAATAGTGGCATCGTAACGGCTGGGGCGGTACTGGTGAGTTCCCTGAATGCGGGTAATATCTGTTACCACAGTCGAACGGTAATTAAGTAGTTTTAATCAGGAAGGTGTAGAAGATGACGCAGCAATGGAAAAACGTACTCATAAAGCCAGATAACACCATCCGTGATGCGCTTGAAATAATTAATCGTGAAGCTCTGCGTATCGCTCTTGTTGTCAACGATGCGCAAGAATTATTGGGTGTTGTTACCGATGGTGATATCCGTAGAGGGCTGCTGAATAATCTTGAGCTGTCATCTCAGGTCGCTCTGGTTATGAATGAAAATCCCATTACCGTGAATGCCGGAGTATCTTCTCATAAGCTTAATGCATTGATGTCGTCCCATGGCATCTTATCAGTCCCTGTCGTTGAGAATGGCAAAGTAGTTGGCCTTGAAACAATACAGACGATAGACAAACGCAGCTATGAAAACCCTGTTTTTATCATGGCTGGTGGATTTGGTACCCGGCTAAAACCCCTGACCGATAATTGCCCAAAGCCAATGCTTAAAATAGGTAATAAACCTATTCTGGAAACGGTAATTCGCAGTTTTGTCCGATCTGGGTTTAAAAATCTTTATATTTCAACCCATTTCATGCCTGCTGTGATCATGGATTACTTTGGTAATGGGGAAGCATTCGGTGCCAACATTCGCTATGTCCATGAGGATACCCCACTGGGTACGGGGGGCGCGTTAGGTCTGCTGCCTGGCGATCTGCCTGATGATTTGCCGTTGATTATGATGAATGGCGATGTCCTGACCAATGTAGATTTTGAGCGTGTACTGCAGTACCACTGTGAAAATAATGCCGATGCCACTATCTGTGTCCGCGAATATGATTATCAAATTCCCTACGGTGTTATTACCGGAGATGGCAACAAAATAGTTTCAATGCAAGAAAAACCCGTGCATCACTTCTTCGTTAATGCCGGTATCTATGTGGTTTCCCCGCGTATTTTCAAAAGTGTACCAAAGAATCACCATATTGATATGCCTACCTTGCTTGAAGGTTGTATGCAGCAGCAAGATAATATTCTTATGTTTCCAATACATGAGTATTGGCTCGATATTGGCAGGATGGACGATTTCAAACGCGCGCAGGTTGATATTTATTCATTAGGACTCGATTAATGAAAAATGTTGCCGTCATAGGTTTAGGTAATATAGCAACCAGACATCGGAAAAATATCAGAGCTTTATTTCCGCAAGCGAAAATATATGCCGTGCCGTCTTCTGGGCGGCTTGTGACAGAAATAATTAGCGATTGCGATGAAATTGCCACGGATATTACGCAGTTAGGTAATTGCGTCGATATGGTGATCGTGGCATCGCCTGCGCCTTTCCATGCACGTCATGCTGTGAGTTTCATTGAGGCCGGAGTTCCGGTTCTGATTGAGAAGCCTGTTGCAGCGTCCTTAGAAGATGGCATGAAGTTGCTTTCAGCATATAAAGATAATAAGACTCCTGTCGCTGTTGGCTATTGTTTGAGATATATGCCATCAGCTAAAATATTGCATGAGCAATTGAAGTCTGGAGTTATCGGAAAGCTTTTAAACGCTGATATTGCTGTTGGACAATATTTGCCGGACTGGCGAAAAAAAGATTACAGAGAGTCTGTTTCTGCACAAAGGAAATTAGGCGGTGGGGCGTTACTCGAGCTCAGTCACGAGTTGGATTACACCCGCTGGTTATTGGGCGAGTTACATGTTCAGCATGCGATTGTGAGACATTCAGGAACCCTGGACATTAATGTCGAAGACCTGGTGGATGTTGTAGCCGTAGCCGAGCAGAATGTCGTTGTTAATATTCACTTAGACTTTTTACAACGTAAAGCCTATAGAAAATGTGCTTTTATTGGCGCTAAGGGACGACTGGAGTGGGATCTCATCACTAATAGTTTGGTTTTATCTGATGCTTCAGGTACGAAGGTTATTTATGTCGATGAAGCGTATGACCGAAACCAATTGTACCTTGAGATGTTGAAAGATTTTATACGCTTAATCGCGAAAGAAAATAACAATTGCATTACCCTTGAGGATGCAGTTGCTACCGTTGAGTTGATTGAACAAATAAATAATACAGCGAATTAATATGAAAAGTTTTGCCTTTATTTTTGCTCGCGGTGGCTCGAAAGGTCTACCAGGAAAAAATATTAAACCCCTTGCGGGCAAGCCTTTACTTCATTATTCAATCGAAATAGCTAAAGCAACCCTCTCTATTAGCGAAGTGTTTGTCTCGACCGATGATGAAGCAATCAAAGAGTCTGCACGTGAAGCCGGTGCGGTGGTGATTGACAGGCCTGCTGGTTTGGCCGGCGATACCAGCCCTGAATGGCTAGCCTGGCGCCATGCCATAGAATGGGTTACAGAACATTACGGTACATTTGATAATTTCGTTAGCTTACCTGCGACCAGCCCATTACGTGCTGTAGAGGATGTGGAAGAGGCTATCCTTAAAAAGGCAAATACCAATGCGGATATTTGCATTGCGGTAACTCCGGCAAGCAGAAGTCCCTATTTTAATATGGTTAAAATGAATGAGACGGGATTCGTCGAATTAGTAATTCAGCCAGAAGGTACTGTCTCTCGTCGACAGGATAGCCCGGATGTTTTTGACATAACCACCGTAGTCTATGTTGCCTCACCTGAATATATTATGAATAATTTCGGGCTGTTTTCTGGAAAAGTCGCTTCCGTTCTTGTTCCAAAAGAGCGAGCTGTGGATATCGATGATATTTATGATTTCCGTATGGCAGAGATGTTAATAAATTTAAAAAATGAAGATTCTAAGCATGTTAAATAATAAAAGCATTCTCATCATGGGAGCCGGTGGATTATTAGGATCGAGACTGGTTCAAGAGTCATTAAAGCAGCAGGCGACGGTGATTGCAGCAGATATCAATGTTGACGCGATGCAGAGTCGTCTGGAAAAGCTGGGGGTAGATATTGATAACGAGAACGTTGAGTTTAAACAAGTCAATATTACTGATGAAGTAGGGGTTAAGGCATTCTTTGCTGATCTCTCGGATATTGATGGCGCAGTCAACGCAACCTACCCCCGTAATAAAGAGTATGGTAAGCACTTCTTCGATGTTTCGATGAGTAGTTTTAATGAAAACTTATCGCTACACTTGGGCAGCGCATTTCTTTTTACTCAACAGTGTGCCGCCTGGTTTAAAAAGAAACAAACACCTCTGGCCGTTGTTAATATATCATCTATATACGGTGTAATCGCCCCACGATTCGAGGTTTATAATAATACCCCGATGACGATGCCGGTTGAGTATGCAGCTATTAAATCGGCGTTATTACATCTCAATAAGTATATTATCGCGTATGTTAATGACAGCAGGTTCCGCGTTAATGCAGTTAGCCCTGGCGGTATTTTCGATAACCAACCGGAGGCATTTTGTAACGCGTACCGCTCATTTACACACGGTGCAGGTATGCTGGATGTATCAGAAATTATTGGTTCGATCATGTTTTTACTATCCGATCATTCTCGCTATGTCACAGGTCAGAATATTGTGGTTGACGATGGATTTAGTTTGTAATTCTGTGATTGTATAGAAAGTTCGCTGTAGAGATAGATAGCCTATCTGTTAATAAGATATTGTCGGATTCAGGTGGTTTGCCATTAAGTATAGTTAACTGGCTTATCAGGGTGGGATGCATGATAAAAAAACGTAGCGGTAACTTCCTGAACTTTTGGATGTTTCTTTTCTTTTGTCACGGAGCTTTATATTTTTTGACCGGTGATATTTATGATGAAAACAATCCATTAAAATTGCTAAAATACGTAATTTTATTAGTAATGCTTATTACAATGATATTTTCTTTAAGGTTTAACCCAGTATATAGAGCTGTAGTACTGCCATTCCAGCTATACTTGTCCTTGATTGCAATGCTCTATTTATTCAACGGATTAAGTATTTATGCCGTAATGATGTTTTTGATTCCGACAGTCTTCTATTTTTTTAGCGAAAAAATTCAGTATGATACCTTTTTAAAGATATTAACTGCTGTTTCTTTAATTGCTACTGCTTTTGCTGTTATGGAGTTTGCTTTTTTTCGGCATATTAGTATGCGCTTCAGCAGCACGGGTTTTAGAAGCATCTCCATTTTCGTTAATCCGAATAACTTCGGGGTTTTTACTTCGCTGACCCTGGCGTTAATAGTTGGCTCAGAACCGCTTTTTTATAAGAAATATAAGCCACTAATTTGGATTGTTGCAGGAATAAGCATTGCCCTTAGCGGATCAATGACGGCTGTAGGAATTTATTCCTTCATTATTACGTCGCTTATTATGTCTTCGATATTCCATGGCAAAATAAGCAAGCTATTTATTTGTTTTACAGTTTTAAGCATTGCAGCTATGTCTACATTGCCCTACCTTAATTATGGGGAGCATGTACGCAGCGTTGATAGTGTAGGTCTTAATAGCGTCTCAGCGAGATTTGAATATTTACATCACTTTATGAATGCCGTAGCAGATAATCCCTTTTTTCCGCTGTTTCATGATGCCACTTTATATGCGGACAATGCGTTTGTGTACGCATGGATTTCAACAGGCTTAATCGGTGCTTTTGGGTTATTTTTGATTGTTTTGTTCATGATATATCTTAGCCTGGTAAGTAAAGACCACCGAAAATATCTTCTTTTTTACCTGTCCATACTCATGGCGGCAATGACAACAAATATTCTCAATATTTGGCCAATAGCTTATATCTTCTGGGGCGTTGTTGGCTACAGTAGTTCAGGTGCTCAGCCTCGTATGGCCAATGGAACCCAGCCACAGGTTGCTAATAACCCATGAAAAATAACGAACGCTATAACCTGGTTAAAAAATCCCTTGAGAATGAGTTAAGCGTAGATGATTATTTGGTCAATAAATTCAATTTCCAATCATCACGTGTGGCGTTGTTTAAAGTGGCTCGTTTTAAAGGGCGTCTCACACTTTTAAAGTCTTTTCTCTTTTTACCCATTATACCTTTTTATTACTTGATTCAGTTGTATCTGAGCATTGCCGCCAAAAATGGAACAACATTTGCTAATACGAAAACCGTGTTTTTCTCTTTCACAGCATCGCCCAAAGCGAGCGAGTTGCATCGTGATTATGCAAGTGATCTCCCCTATGTTCATTGCGTCAATGGTTTAAGACTATATTTTGCTCACACCTTATCAATCGGTGTTTTCCTTAAGTGCTATTTTTTATCACTCGCCTACGCTATACGTTTTATGTTTAGTACACGGCCTGGTTATTATTTGCACACTGCAAATATATTTGAACTTGTGCTCTTCTCTTTCTTTCTGGAAAAGATCTCCAGCAGAGGCGTCAAATCCATCACGTTAACCAACCATTACGATCGTTGGATTACGATGATTGCCGGTTCAGGCCTGTTTGATATTCATGTCATTCAACATGGGCTTATAGATACGGAATTTTACCCCGCACATAAGATTGACAATATCAAATCGCTAACTGCGTTTAGCAAAAAACAAGTTGATAGATTCAACAGCAATATTTATGCGAGCCCTGTATCAACAGCTTATTATTTAAAAGCAAACCTACAGGTTGATCTAAATGACAACTGTGATTGTTTGATTATTAGCAATCCGTTTTTTATTGATGATGAGCTAAAAATATACCAACAGCTAAAGAATAGAAGTATAGATGTGAAATTCAGACCTCATCCCCTATTCATTACAAAAAACATTCTCAGCGAAATTGATGAACGTGATTTATGTCTCAAAACACGGTTTCCAGCACCGGTTGTTTGTATTTACAGAGATTCAACGCTTGGCACTGAATATGAAATGATGGGGTTTAAAACGTATGAGTGGGATGATAATACCAACTGCGAAGATATTTTAGCAACGGTGCAAGGATGAGAAGTTTAGTATTATATGGTCTGGCATCCGGTTTCAGTCGGGGAGGGATGTTCCTTATCCTTCCGCTGTTGGCTTCATTTTTATCAATCGCTGATTATGGGCAATTCTCGCTCTACATTGTCATTGTTCAATTATTAATTCCTTTTATCAGCGTTAACATTTCTTCGATCATTGGCAGAGAAGTTTACGAACGTTTTCGTACCACACTTTTTTTTACTGCTTTTTTTTGCCGCGTCGCTCTGGTCATTATTTTACTCTGCGCCGTCGCTTATTCATTTTTCCCGCTATACTCGTTTCTGATAATGATATATGCAATGCTGGAAGCCATATTCTTATTGGTAACTACGTTAGTGCGATTTAGAAGTTCAGCATATAATTACTTTATTTTATGCATGAGCAAGATGGTTTTACTGATAGCGCTATTAGGTAGTTTATATTTGTATGATGTGGAACTTCTTTCACATGTGAATGTTCTGCTCATTGTTTTTGCCGCTTCAAACATTGTTGTCATTGCGCCGTATATAAAAATAGTATTTGGTGTTAATGTCAGCACGGTTACCATGTTCAGCAAAATCAGTGCACAGAAAGCGATTATTCTGTTCGCTTTAGGCATACTTCCCCACACAGTCGCACAATGGGTTATGTCTGGTTCGGACCGTTTTTTTGTTAAATATTTTAATGGCGATGAATTGCTGGGGTATTATTCTTTCTCCTATGCGGTTGCCGCCATGTACATGATTATTAACAGCAGTCTTGCGCTAGGTATACCTCAAATTTGCGTTAAGAACTTCCAGTTTTTTTGCACACGAAAATTCTATCTCACTTTTTTTGCTGCGATATCCTTACTATGGTTTGGCGCTGTTGTCGTCATTAACTTTTCATTATATTTTCTTAAGCTAAAGTATAATCTTAGCGAGATATTCTGGGTGATTTATTTCATCCTTGTTGGGCTCTATTTCTTATCTTTTTATTATTATTACTCTTCATATCTATTTTATGACAGACATGCCGGGCAGCTTTCGGCAATTACAATAATGACAGCTGTGTTAAACGTTGTTTTAGTTGTCATCTTAACGCCTTTGTTTGGCATTCAGGGTACTGCATTGAGTACGACAATATCGTACTTCGCCTACAGCTTTGTGACTTATCGGAAAGTCATTCGACAACATAATGTTTTGGGATTACTGTACCCAACACTCTTTATTTTGTTTCTGACAATTATAATTACGTTGCTCATCAAGCTCACCAGTTTTACTAACTAGAATGGTATGATTATGTTCAAAGATAAAGTCCTGTTGATTACAGGTGGAACAGGTTCTTTCGGTAACGCAGTTCTCAATCGCTTTCTGGATACTGATATTAAAGAGATTCGCATTTTTTCTCGTGATGAGAAAAAACAAGACGATATGCGGAAAAAGTACAGTAATAGCAAACTCAAGTTCTATATTGGTGATGTTCGCGATTATTCAAGCATTCTTAATGCAAGCCGTGGCGTCGATTTCATTTACCACGCAGCAGCCCTGAAACAGGTTCCGTCATGCGAATTCCATCCAATGGAAGCGGTAAAAACTAACGTGCTCGGTACGGAAAACGTTCTGGAAGCGGCAATCGCAAACGAAGTCAAACGTGTCGTCTGCCTGAGTACAGATAAAGCCGTCTATCCAATCAATGCCATGGGCATCTCCAAGGCAATGATGGAAAAGGTCATGGTTGCAAAGTCCCGTAACGTTGATAGCTCCAAAACTGTTATCTGCGGTACGCGTTACGGAAACGTTATGGCTTCGCGTGGCTCGGTGATTCCTCTGTTCGTTGATCTCATCAAGCAGGGTAAATCACTTACTATTACCGACCCGAATATGACGCGCTTTATGATGACGCTGGAAGACGCTGTCGATCTGGTGTTGTATGCTTTTGAACATGGCAATAGTGGCGATATTTTCGTGCAAAAAGCGCCGGCTGCAACTATCGAAACACTTGCCCTGGCTTTAAAAGATGTGTTGAGGGCGCCAGCCCATCCGATAGAGGTGATTGGTACTCGCCACGGTGAGAAACTCTATGAGGCGTTGTTAAGCCGTGAAGAGATGATTGCCGCAATTGATATGGGTGATTACTACCGCGTACCACCTGATTTGCGCGATCTTAACTACGGTAAATATGTCGAGCAGGGCGACAAACGCATTTCTGAAGTAGAGGACTATAATTCCCATAATACAGAGCGTTTGGATGTTGATGGGATGAAAAAATTGTTGTTAAAACTTCAATTTATCAATGCATTACGTGCAGGTGAAGAATACGAGCTGGATGCCTGATATGAAAATTCTTGTCACTGGATCTGAAGGATTTATTGGTCGTAATTTGTGCTTACGACTGGAAGAGATGGGGTATAACGATCTCCTTAAAATCGATCGTTCCTCTTCAGAAGATGAATTCAATATTGCGGTACAAACCGCAGATTTCATTTTTCATCTTGCAGGAACCAATCGGCCAAAAGATGAGGGCGAATTTTTCACTGGTAACTCCGGGCTTACGCAGAAAATAGTTGATGCTTTGCTCGATTATGGCCGGAAAACGCCAGTGATGCTTAGCTCGTCTATTCAGGCTGAACGTGACAATTCGTATGGTAAAAGCAAGGCGGGCGCAGAACTCGTCTTGCGTGAGTATGCTAAAAAAAGCGGCGCGCCTTATTATATATTCCGTCTGCCGAACGTCTTTGGTAAATGGTGTAAACCTCATTACAACTCGTTCGTTGCAACCTTTTGCCACAATATTGCGGCGGGCAAGGATATCGAGCTTCACAATCCAGACGCCGCTGTGACACTGGTTTATGTTGATGATGTCTGCTCTGCCCTCATTAATTTGCTGCAAAACGAGGTGCATAGCGGCTATTGCGAGGTTGGGCCTCACTATCAGACCACGGTGGGCGAGGTCGCAAACCTGCTTTACACTTTTAAAGAGAGCCGTCAAACGTTGATTACGGAAGCGGTCGGCAGCGGATTTAAGCGTGCGCTCTATTCGACCTGGTTAAGTTATCTCTTACCTACACAGTTTAGCTACCAGGTTCCTTCGTATGGTGACCAGCGCGGTGTGTTCTGTGAAATGCTGAAAACACGTGATGCGGGCCAATTTTCATTTTTTACCGCACACCCAGGCATCACACGTGGTGGCCATTACCATCACTCTAAAAATGAAAAATTTCTCATTATTCAGGGCACGGCTCTTTTTAAATTCGAGCATGTAATTACCGGTGAGAAATACCAGCTAGAAGTTACCGCTGACCAGTACACCGTAGTCGAAACGGTTCCCGGTTGGACGCATGATATTACAAACACCGGCTCGAATGAGCTTATTGTGATGTTGTGGGCAAATGAAATTTTTGACAGAAATGCACCAGATACTATAACGAGAGCTTTATCATGAAAAAATTGAAAGTTATGTCTATCGTTGGGACGCGTCCTGAAATTATTCGTCTGTCGCGTGTTCTGGCAAAACTGGACGAGTTTTGCGACCACACTATTGTGCATACCGGCCAGAATTATGACTATGAACTCAACGAGGTTTTCTTTAACGATCTGGGCGTCAGAAAACCAGATTATTTTCTGAGTGCAGCAGGTAAGAACGCGGCCACCACGATTGGGCAAGTCATCATCAAAGTTGATGAAGTTCTTGAAGAAATTCAACCCGAGGCGCTTCTGGTGCTGGGTGATACCAACTCATGTATGTCTGTGCTCCCGGCTAAACGTCGCCGTATTCCTGTTTTCCATATGGAAGCAGGTAATCGCTGTTTCGACCAACGCGTACCGGAAGAGATCAATCGTCGTATTGTGGATCACTCCGCAGATATCAACTTAACCTACAGCGACATTGCGCGGGATTACTTGCTTAGTGAAGGTTTGCCACCGGATCGCGTCATCAAGACAGGCAGCCCAATGTTTGAAGTTCTGAATCATTATATGCAGCAAATTGATGAGTCGGATATTTTGTCGCGTTTGCACCTGACCGATCGGCAATACTTCGTGGTGAGTGCACACCGTGAAGAGAATGTCGACTCGCCAAAACAGCTTTCTGGCCTGGCAAACACGTTGAATACTATTGCCGAAAAATTTGATCTGCCGGTCATCATCTCGACACATCCCCGCACGCGTAATCGCTTTGAAGCCGCAGGAATTGTATTCCATAAGAATATCCAGTTGTTGAAACCTATGGGTTTCCATGACTACAACCATCTGCAAAAACATGCACGGGCGGTGTTATCTGACAGCGGCACGATTACAGAAGAATCCTCGATCATGAATTTCCCGGCCCTCAATATTCGCGAAGCTCACGAGCGTCCAGAAGGTTTTGAAGAGGCCTCTGTGATGATGGTCGGTCTTAGCGCAGAGCGTGTATTGCAGGCATTAGCTATTTTGGAAACTCAGCCACGTGGAGAAGAGCGGTTGCTGCGCCCGGTATATGACTACAGCATGCCAAATGTTTCTGATAAAGTTGTCAGAATCATCCATTCATACACTGACTATGTTAAGCGAGTGGTCTGGAAAGAGTATTAATGAAACTTGCATTAATCATCGATGATTATTTGCCCAATAGCACTCGTGTTGGTGCAAAGATGTTTCACGAATTGGCGGTTGAGCTGGTCAACCATGGACATCAAGTCACCGTTATCACACCTGATACGACAATTTCCGATCGTCTCATTTGTGATGAACTGGATGGTGTAAACATCTGGCGCTTCAAGAGTGGGCCGATAAAAGATGTGAATAAAATCTTGCGGGCTGTGAATGAGACGTTACTGTCATGGCGTGCATGGCTCGCAATTAAAGATAAAGTCCAACCCTCGACTTTTGACGGCATCATCTACTATTCACCGTCAATTTTCTGGGGCCGTCTGGTTCACCATCTAAAAAAACGCTGCTCTTGCAAAGCCTATCTGGTGCTAAGAGACTTGTTTCCTCAATGGGTCATCGACGCGGGTTTGCTGCGCGCCGGGACTTTATTTGAGAGATACTTCCGCGTGTTTGAGCGGTACTCTTATGAACAGGCGGATAGCATTGGATTGATGTCAGAAAAGAATCTCCAGGTGTTTAAAGAACAACACGGACATTATCCCGGAGAAGTGTTGCGCAATTGGGCAAGTATCTCGGCTGTTGGGCATGATGATGATAATTATGTCTCTATCCGAGAAAAATTGGGTTTGCAGGATAAAGTCATTTATTTCTACGGCGGCAACATCGGCCATGCGCAGGATATGGCTAATTTAATGCGCTTAGCCAGAAACATGCAGCACCACGCCTGTGCTCATTTCCTTTTTATTGGGCAGGGAGATGAGGTCGAGCTCATTAACAAGCTCGCTAAAGAGTGGAGTCTGAGCAACTTTAGCTATTTGCCATCGGTCAATCAATCCGAGTTCAAATGCATTCTTAATGAGGTAGACGTTGGTCTGTTCTCTCTTTCTGCGCAGCATACGGCACATAATTTCCCCGGGAAATTATTGGGTTACATGGTTCACTCCGTGCCCGTGCTAGGGAGCGTCAATCGAGGGAATGACCTGCTCGATATTATTAACGTTAATAACGCTGGTTTTATTCACGTTAATGGTGAAGATGAGGCGTTGTTACACTCTGCTGAACGTCTGTGTCTGGAACAAGAGCTTCGTCAGAGCCTGGGGCGTAATGCGCTAGAGTTATTGAAGCAGCAGTTTTCTGTTCGTGCTGCGGCCCACACGATTGAAAAGCAGTTAGAGACTAAAAATGCATTTAATTGATGATCGGATCATGCAAGGTTTATTTGCTGAGGCGGCGGTATCGGAACGTAAACGCGCCCATTACCTTCTGCACAAAACCCATCAAGAAAAGGTACAACGGCTGGTTATCGCGATGGTAAAGGGCAGCTATGTTGACCCTCATTATCATGAGTTGCCTCATCAGTGGGAAATGTTCGTGGTGATGCAGGGGAGTGTCGAGGTCAAACTCTATAATCACGATGGAACGGTCAGACAGGTATTCATTGCTGGACCGCAGCATGACGTCACTGTTATTGAATTTGCACCCGGTGATATCCACAGCGTTGAATGCCTCTCTGAACGCGCTTCTATGATGGAAGTGAAAGAGGGGCCATTCGATGTGAACTATGCCAAAGCCTCACCCCCCTGGCTACTCTAAGCTGGTGAGCAAACGCAATGGCGGCAAACAAGCTTCGCCGCTATTGCGCTCTTCAGCACAAGCACTTGTTTGTATATTCCTGCATTTCCCCAGCGCCAACCTGCATAGCAGACGACGCCCTTTCTCCACGAGAATAGCCTGAAAAAAGGCTATTTTCCCCGCTGTAATCCACGCATTGGTCGGAATACTTTCTTGTTTCAATGTATCAAGATAGGCAGGATAAGAGGTAGTAACCATCCGGCTCTAATTCTTGTATCGCGTTTTTAACGCATTGGTATTGCGGGATTACGCATAGCGGGCAAAAAACTTATCCCTTAATTTTTTAGACGGAATCAACAGCGTGAAAATTCTTGTTACAGGTGGCGCCGGTTTTATCGGTTCAGCGGTTATCCGACACATTATTAAGAACACCCGCGACACCGTGGTAAACGTCGATAAATTAACCTATGCCGGCAACCTGGAATCGCTCGCGGAAATTTCCGGAAGCGAACGCTACACTTTTGAACATGCTGATATTTGTGACGCTGTTGCGATGGCCCGTATTTTCGCTGAGCATAAACCAGATGCGGTAATGCATCTCGCGGCGGAGAGCCACGTTGACCGCTCTATTTCAGGACCTGCGGCCTTCATAGAAACCAATATTGTCGGAACCTATGTTTTGCTCGAAGCGGCTCGTCATTACTGGCTAACGCTGCAAGATGAGGCGAAAAATGCTTTCCGCTTTCATCATATTTCAACGGATGAAGTCTATGGCGATTTGCCGCACCCGGACGAGCATCCCGAGTCGCAGACCCTGGCTTTATTCACTGAAACAACGGCATATGCGCCCAGTAGCCCTTACTCCGCCTCGAAAGCGTCCAGCGATCACCTTGTCCGTGCCTGGTTACGGACATATGGCCTGCCGACCATTGTGACAAACTGTTCCAATAACTACGGCCCTTATCACTTTCCGGAAAAACTGATCCCGCTGGTTATCCTGAATGCGCTGGAAGGAAAAGCGCTGCCTGTATATGGCAAAGGCGATCAGATTCGCGATTGGCTCTATGTGGAAGATCATGCACGTGCGCTTTATACGGTGGTAACACAAGGCGTTGCTGGGGAGACGTATAACATCGGTGGCTATAACGAAAAACAGAACCTTGATGTTGTGCATACGATTTGCGATCTGCTGGATGAGATCGTTCCGAAAGCCGTTTCCTACCGCGCTCAAATCACTTATGTCACCGACCGTCCCGGACATGACAGACGTTACGCCATCGATGCGAGCAAAATCAGCCGAGAGCTGGGGTGGAAACCACAAGAAACCTTCCAGTCTGGCATCCGTAAAACCGTGCAGTGGTATCTGGATAACGCGCGCTGGGTCGAGAATGTGAAAAACGGTGCGTACAAAAGCTGGATTGACGAGAACTACGAGAAACGCTAATGAACATTCTGTTGTTCGGTAAAACAGGACAAGTAGGGTGGGAGCTGCAACGCGCGCTGGCCCCGCTTGGTAACCTGGTTGCAGTCGATGTCCATTCTGCCGACTTATGCGGTGACTTCAGCGACCCAGGTGGCATAGTTGAAACCATTCGTCGCGTACGTCCCGACGTGATTGTCAACGCAGCGGCGCATACGGCGGTAGATAAAGCAGAGTCCGAGCACCATCTTGCCCAGTTGCTCAACGCTACCAGTGTCGAAGCGCTTGCACGCGAAGCCGCTGTGCTTGGTGCATGGGTTGTCCACTACTCAACAGACTATGTTTTTCCCGGCACGGGCGATCGGTCATTCCGGGAAAGCGATAAAACCGGGCCGTTGAACGTCTATGGCGAAACGAAACTGGCAGGTGAGAAAGCCCTTCAGCAGCTCTGTCCGAAGCATCTGATCTTCCGTACAAGCTGGGTCTATGCCAGCAAAGGCAATAACTTTGCGAAAACGATGCTTCGACTCGCCCAACAGCACACCGAGCTTACCGTTATTAACGATCAGGTGGGGGCGCCAACGGGGGCGGAATTACTGGCCGATTGTACGGCCCATGCCATTCGCGTTGCTGTGCGCAAACCTGAAGTGGCTGGGCTTTACCACCTGGTTGCCTCAGGAGAGACGACCTGGTATGACTACGCTGCGCTGGTGTTTGCCGAAGCGGCAAAAGCCGATATTCCACTGGCCATTAAGACCCTAAATGCTGTCGGTACGCATAATTATCCAACGCCTGCCAGACGCCCTTTAAATTCAAGACTCGATACCACGAAATTTCAGACGACGTTCGATCTGGTTTTACCTGCGTGGGAAAGTGGAGTGAAACGCATGCTTAACGAATGGTTTAGCGCGACGTCTGGCAAATAATAATTTCTCATGCATGAGCATTGATGCTTCTGCAAGTGGAGAGCAAATGACAACACGTAAAGGTATTATTCTTGCCGGTGGATCCGGAACCCGTCTTTATCCCGTTACGATGGCGGTGAGCAAGCAGCTATTGCCTATTTATGACAAACCGATGATCTACTATCCGCTCTCAGTGCTGATGCTGGCGGGTATTCGTGAAATTTTGATTATCAGTACTCCACAAGATACGCCGCGCTTTGAGCAGCTTCTCGGTGACGGCGGTCAGTGGGGGCTGAATCTACACTATAAAGTGCAGCCGAGTCCGGATGGGCTGGCGCAGGCGTTT
>Ga0157372_10003748_pt1 | contig 16318 bp, 12 predicted proteins | sample C55metaG_FD_115307 | JGI IMG/M metagenome (GOLD analysis project Ga0157372, IMG submission 115307) | Corn rhizosphere microbial communities from Kellogg Biological Station, Michigan, USA - C5-5 metaG | ecosystem: Host-associated > Plants > Roots > Rhizosphere > Soil | place: USA: Michigan... | reverse complement strand
TGTTACAGAGGAATCGTTAAGTTCCGATACAAATATTCGTTTAGAAATAATCCGGAGTGGTAAAACTGTTTTTGAAGGAAGCATTGCTATTTCTCAAATGAAAAGAAAACCAGAGGAACTGGTGTCTTTTGTTTATAAAGAATGCTCCTTCCCTTATGGATGTTTAATTATGACCGGAACAGGCATTGTTCCTGAAAATGATTTTACATTAAAAAGCGGAGATGAAATAAAAATTTCCATTGACGGGATCGGAACGTTGAAGAATGAAGTGAACTGACAACGGGGTTCACTTTTGATGCTTTGACGTACAGAAGAATGCAGTGTTCAGCATATTGCTTGCCTTTGTCATTACGATGTATAAAGGCAATGGAAGTGATAAGAGCATCTGGTGCGACCATTATTGCTCATACAAACCATACAACGATGGAACCTTTGAACGGTTTCGGGAACAATTACACCATATAACCAATACATTATGCCACTGCTCATTCTTCTGTTTGCAATTGCCTTGCAAATATTTTTTACAGTTAAAAAACTGAGTCCATTTTTTTCTTTGCTCATTGTGGCGATTGTCACCGGACTGTTGCTGGGCATGTCGACCGATGCGGTTTTAAAATCATTTGAAACTGGTGTTGGTAATACCTTAAGCGGACTGGCATTGATTATCTGTCTTGGTGCTATCTTAGGAAAAGTTCTGGAGATAAGCGGAGCAGCAGAGAAAATTGCTGCCACACTAATTAGCAGCTTTGGAGAAAAAAATATTCAGTGGGCTGTAATGGTTACGGGCCTTTTAATTGGCATTCCATTATATTACAATGCAGGCTTCGTGATTTTGGTTCCCTTAATTTTTACATTGGTTAAAAAAACGGGACTTCCTTTATTGTACATCGCCATTCCAACTGCTGCATCGCTGTCAACCACGCATTGTTTTTTACCTCCTCACCCCGGACCTGTATATCTTGTAAATACATTAAAAGCAGATATGGGCCAGGTATTGCTTTATGGTATGCTTATGGCTATACCTGCTGTAATTATTGCAGGACCTTTATTAGGAAGAAAATTAAGAACGATAAAAGTTGATGTTTCGAAATCTTTTCTTGCCGACGAAAAAATTCCTGAGAAAAGATTACCCGCAGCGCTGCCGAGTTTTTTGATTGCATTGTTACCTGTTTTTTTGATTACGCTTTCAGTAATTGCATCCTATTTTTTACCAGAAGGTTTATTGAAAACAATTTTAATGTTCATTGGGAATGCTACAGTGGCCTTATTAATAGCAGTGCTTTTAGCTATTTATTATTTCGGAACCCGGAGCGGTGTACCAATGCCCACTGCAATGAAATGGGTAAGCGATGCCATTTCGGGAATTGCGCTGATATTGTTGATTATTACTGCGGGTGGCGTATTTAGCCAGGTATTAAGAGATAGCGGTACAGGAAGCTATATTTCATCATTCAGCAGTAAACTCAATATGCCTCCCCTGCTTTTTGCCTGGATTGTTACAGCACTATTGCGGGTTGCTATTGGCTCGGCAACGGTTGCAGGTATTACTGCAGCTGGTGTTGTTGCTCCACTAATTACTACCGGTGTTTCGCCAGAGTTAATGGTATTATCTGTTGGCGCCGGAAGTGTGTTTGGTTCGCATATCAATGATTCTGGTTTCTGGATGTTTAAAGAATTTTTCAACCTTTCATTAAAACAAACGTTCCTGTCGTGGACCGTTATGGAAACGCTGATCTCTGTTATCGGATTGATTGGAGTTTTGGTGTTGGATGTTTTTATTTGATTATAGTAGTAGAGCTGCTCTTAGAGACGGTTATTCCGGCAAACCCGATATAGGTAGAACTTTTTTCAATAACTACTTGGTCGTCAAAAACATTGATAGCCTATCATAAAAGAAATCCTACATCCTGCATCACTCAATAAAAAAGCCCTTGCAATGCAAGGGCCTTTATCTGTAAACCACCAAAGCTCTACTCTCTTATAAACTTAACTACTCCCGATTGCTGCCCATCTTTTGCCATAGTTGCGAAATAAATTCCTGCGGGCAGGTTGGTAACATCAACGGCAGTCTGGGCGCCGCCAATTTCCTTTTTCATAACTACAGCCCCTCCTGCGTTTTTAACGATCAACATACCCCTCCCTATAAATGGATTGGAAATAGTAAATGAATTCTTCACCGGGTTCGGTGATATAGTAAAATTAATTTGGTCAAAATTCAATTGCCTGATTTCACTTAAACTTGTCTTTCCATCCACATCAACGGATTTTAGCTGGTAATAATTAGCACCTTTGCCAGGAGATGTATGAGTAAATGAATAGCTTGTTGTGAGTGAACTATTTTTTACTGATGCCACGTCCCCGATCTTTACGAAATTTCTTCCATCGGCGCTGTGCATAATATCAAATCGAAGCGTATTTTTTTCTGAAGCAGTTGACCAATTCAATGCTGCCTTCTCTCCTTTCTTTGTTACTGCAAATTTCAAATCATTCACAGGTAAAATACTTGTAATTGCAATGGTTCTGCTGGCAGACAATTCTAATAGCGGATCTGTTGCGAGACCGCCATATTCAACAACATAGCCCAAACTACCCGTACCACTCAAATCATTCCACTTACCTGTTGAAGAACTGGAATAGATCTGTGCATAATTTTCGTTTGAAGAGGAGTTGTTGGGTTCCCCAGCATTCCAATTCATATACATACCACTTTGCAAAACTGGCGAACTGTTTCCCACAGAAAAGAGTTGTCCTTTTTCAGGACCTGTCACCCAATACCATCTTCCTTCACCATATGTAGTGCCGGCAATTGAACTTACTTCAGAACTCGCATCGCTTGCACCAATCCAACCGTCTGCAGATAATTTTTGTTGTAGAAAATCATTTTCTGTTTGCGAAGTAATGGTAGCCAGGTAACCTGTTAAGCCCATGTAGGTTTTTGCAGTAGCATTTGCTTTTGCAGTAGTCCAGGTAGCACCTGTTGAAACAAACTCGTAAAAGTGTCCGTTACTTCCAGATATCAGATTCCCCATAGAAAAACTTACGGTTCGGTTGCCTATTACGTTAGACGTTGAAGAAAATGTTACAGTTCGTAATAAAGCTTGCCAGGAACTGTATGTAGCACTGCTTCCCGTAAAAGAAAGTACACCGGTAGTAGCATTATAACTGCCGGTGACACCAGCAGGTAAACTTGCTGAAGTAAAACTTAATTGATCGCCCGAGTTAAAACCGTTCGAGATTGTTATTGTAGCATTAGTAATGCTCGAAGCAGCATAAACATTGAGCGAATTATCAACTGTTATTGCAGGGGCATGCAAAGAATAGCTGTTATTTGTGCCTGCAGTTCTTAATGAAGTGGCAATTAAGGTAATGTTGCGGCTATACCTTGCAGTGACTGCAGGATCGCCAACCATTCCTCCATATTCTATAACAAGGCCGCTATTATTTACATTTTGTGCATCATTCCAATTGCCATTAGCATAGTAATTTTCCAGGTAATGCTCTGTCCCGCCTGAATTATTTGGTTCACCACTGTTCCAATTGGTAAATGCGCCGCCGAAAGCCACACTGCCATCTGAAAAATGCGTTCCTTTTTCAGGACCTGTTACCCAATACCAATGTCCTTCTGAGTTGGCTTGAGCAGCATAAGTTGTTGCGCCAGTTGCTGCGTTAATATAGGTGTAATCATCACTTCCACCCAACCAACCCTTTCCACTTAGCCCGTTTACAAAACTGCTTTCAGAGGAGTTGCTAACAGTGGCCAGATATCCTTGTAATCCGAAGAATTTTCTGCTTGCTAATTCAGCTTCCGTTTTTGCAGAAGCCCAAGTATAGGAGCCGGAAACATAGAGGTAATAATGCCCATTGGTACTATTGTATTTTACATTTGCATCGCCCAATTCAAACAAAACAGTTCGCTGGCTTGCGCTAGTGGAACTTGTAGCGAAAGTCACACCTTGAAACAAAGTTTGGTATTGAGCAGCCGTTGCAGTGCCCGTGAAACTCAAAACCCCTGTAGACGAATTATAAGAGGTGGTAATACCTGATATGCTAGCCGTGGATGCCAATACATCCCCCGAATTAAAGTTTGACGAGATACTTACTCTTGCATCTGTAATGGACAAGGCACTTGAAACACTAATAGCATTGTCTACAACAACGGCCGGTGCATTTACGGGTGTGCTAAAAGTACTGCCCGTGCCGGTTAAACTAATTTGGGCGAAAGAACTGAACGTAGTAAATAGGAGAATAGCAAAAAGTGTAAGAAATTTTCTCATAAGATATGGTGGTTTTACTAGCGCAAAACAACCATCCATATCCTTAGAAAACAATAAGCAATTGTGCTCAATCTTACTAAGTGTAAATACGAGTAAACAAACTCGTTCAATAAACGAAGGGAACCATTATGCCGTAATTTTTACCTCTTTCGGCTGAGGCACTTTCGAACGAATATGCCTCCGCAATGTCCACACCTGTTTTATCCTGGAAAGTTCAATTGAAACCTGCGGGTTGGTTTCAGCATTATCGCTAATTAAAATCCACTCCTTTTCGTTTTTACGATAGACTCTTTTCACTAACAGTTGCTCGTCGGTAAGAATTACATACACACAAAAATTTTTAATCTCATTCCAGTCTTCATGTGGCAACAAGGATGTCAACAAAACATCACCGGCAGATAAGGTTGGCTCCATACTATCACCATCCACTTCAAAATAACTCCACTCCAATCCTTTTGGATTAACACCAGGAGGCAGGGAATATTTTTCAAGTGTCTCAATAAAATCAGTTTGTTCAAAACCTTTCACATAACCAGCCTGGGCTTTAATGCCTACTAGCGGAACTAAATATTCAGAAGGAAAATTTTTTAAAGTCTGGATTTGCTTATAAAAAGGTTGGTTGATTTTTTTAGACTCATGTGAAAATTTGCCCAAAATTTTCACATCATGGCCTGATTGGCTAAAATTATTGTCATTCTGAAACTTCAGAACGGCCTCAACGAACCATTTGGATGGCTCCATTTTGCCATTCTCCACCTTGCTCACAACCTCACGGCTGTAGCCAATTTTGCGGCCAAAACCCTCCTGGTTTAGGCCTAAAGACCTCCTGATTTCTATGAGTTTATGAGCATCGAGCATAGTGTTAAAAATTTGTGGATTAGAATGTGAAATTTATGTGGATAATGTGAATTTTATTACCTTTATACTTCACAAAAATAAATGAAAAATTCACAAAACAAAACCATGAGAATACACAAAGAATTCACATTCCACTACCCGCTCAAACATAAAGTGGTTCGTGATCTGAAAATAGTGACAGAGCATGTTGGTGAACTGGTGGTTGAAGGTGTTGGCTATTTTGATCCTTCGGCTTCCGTACTGGATATTTTCGACCGCTACTCCGTGGATATTGATTTTGTAAAATGGAATAACACGGATATCAAACCAGTATTGGAAGTTACTGGTGCTATGGATGATGTGGTGGAAGCGTCGATAAGATATTTCGCCAACGAGTTTGAGCATGGATCGAGCAAGGCGGCTTAAACGTGAGATGTGAAACGTCAAACGTGAATTTAAGTTTTCCTATGAATGAATTTTTATTTCGATAGTAAGCCGCGAATATGATGAATAGAATTACTGAACGCACAAGTGAGTGACACAAGAGGCGATGATAGTAGTAATGCAGTTAAGTACATAATCTCATACACCTAAACCTTCCAACTAAAATCTGTGAAATCAATTTTTAAAATCAGTTAATCTGTGATATGCAATTAAGAAAAGCAACACGTAAAAAAGCAAAAATTCGTTTGGGACTTTCGGCAGTATCCGGCGGAGGAAAAACATACAGCGCCATTTTGATCGCTAAAGGTTTGGTTGGCGATTTGAGCAAAGTAGCCATCATCGATACCGAAAATGGAAGCGCCGATTTGTATGCGCACCTTGGAGATTTCAATGTGCTTCCATTAATAGCGCCTTTTACTCCGGAACGTTACATTGAAGCAATTAAAAGTTGCGAGAAAGCAGGAATGGAAGTGATCATCATCGATTCTATTTCGCATGAATGGGATGGCAAAGGTGGATGTTTGGAAATTGTTGAAAGTCTTGGTGGCAAATACCAGGATTGGGCAAAAGTTACGCCACGCCACCAGGCATTTATAGAAGCCATTTTGCATAGTCCATCGCACATTATTACAACCGTAAGAAGAAAACAGGATTATGAAATGATCAAAGATGGCAACAAGATCAGGATTGAAAAAGGTGGACTGAAAGAAATTACCCGCGAAGGTTTCGAGTATGAGTTAACCATCAACCTTGAATTGGATACGCATCATAATGCAACCGCATCCAAAGACAGAACACAATTGTTTATGGGCAAGCCTGCATTTGTTCCTTCTGAAAAAACAGGTGAAATAATTGCAAACTGGTGCGAGCAAGGTGAAGAAGCCTTCAACATTAAACCGGGAAGCGATTGGTACAATAAAGTTGATAACTGCACTACTCAAAAAGAATTAGTGGAGTTGTATCAAAAGAATAAATCAGATGTTGATGCCAACCCTTTGTTACAACAATTAATTGCTAACCGTAGAAATCAAATCAATGGCAAAACACTTAGTGCAGCATAGTGAAACGCTTCCTTCCATTAGTGAAGGATTGAGTAAAAAACAGATTGCTGAAATGGCCGACCAATCAGTAAGCACTGTTCTAGAAAGGGGTAATGTATTTGAGGTTGCAGAGGCATTAGCCGCTATGGAAGAATTTGTAAAGAATGTAAGAAAAGACGAACGCTTTGTTGAGTTTTTAAGAGATGAACTAACAAAACATAGAGGAAGGCTTACAACAAATTCGGGAGCAAAAATTGAAGTGTGCGAAGCAGGCGTGAACTATGATTACTCAGGTAATGGTGAATGGAGAGAATTGGATCAGCAAATAAAAATGCTAACCGACCAAAGAAGAGCAGTTGAAGAAAACTTACGCAAGCTGGCGCCTGGAAGAATGGCTGTTGACCCTGAAACAGGAGAAGTGTTGGAAGGACCATTGAAAACATCTAAATCAACTTACAGAATAACCTTATCAAGATGATAAAGACAATTTTTGAGGAATGCGTTGATATCGTAAAGAATTTAGTAGGACATGAGTTCCTGTACTTCGATACGGCTGTGGAAGTAAAGATTACTCCGCATAGTTTTCCTTTCAATGCATGGGCTGTGTGTGCGAGCCCGAAAGATGAGTTGTTTGTCATGGATAGTGATGAACAATGGCACCAGATAGAACTCAAAGACGACAATGCAGCTCTGGTAATTGGAAGCTTATATCAACGACTGAAGCTGATGCGCATTAATTATGCGAAGGCTAGCTGATTTGGTGAATGGTGAGTATTGAATTGTGAACGAACGCGACTCACAACTCACCATTCTCAATAAAAAAGGAGAAACAAAATGGATGACAATAACAACATCATATCACTTGACCAGGCAATAAAAAGCAGGAAGCGCTTTACCCGTTCGCTGGAGTATGAGTTGATTGCGAGCCTGGCATTGCAACAATACTCCACTGCCAACGGAGCCAATTTTGAAGCCTTGCTTTCAATTCCTCTTACGGAAAGAATTCCAGGGTTAATCAACGAGTATGGTTTGAAAAGAATGCATCGTTTGATTAAAACAATTCTTACTGAATTTTGCTATTCTATTGCTTTGCCAAAAAGTAAGAAGCTTACAGAAACAAAAATTTCTGTAGTAGCCTGTGATCTTATTTTGGCGGCTGATGAGGACCAGTTAAGCATGGAAGATCTCATTGTATTCTTTGAATTGACGAAGAATGGAAAGTACGGCAAGTTCAAAGGATTAGTGACGCACTATGGCGTTTTGGAAAAGCTGGAACAGTTCAGGCAGGAGCGTTATGAAACTTATGTTCGCATTAAAGAGCAAAAAGAAGCTGAGGTAAGATTATTGGGGCCTACAGAAAGAATCAGTCCGGAGCCCACTCCTATTAAAAAGCTTTTTGAAGACGGCAAAGTGATACCATTTAAGAAAATAAGTTAAGCCCGTCCCGATTATATCGGGACATTTTTTTTCAAACTATTTAGGAAAGAATTGAGTTTGTTTTGGGTTGAATAATTTTCTCTCCTATTTTTGCTGCCCCAACAGAAAAGGATCGGTAGTTCAGTTGGTTAGAATGCCGCCCTGTCACGGCGGAGGTCGCGGGTTCGAGTCCCGTCCGGTCCGCAGGAAAAAGCCTCTCAATTGAGAGGCTTTTTATTTGATGCATGTCTTAAAAAATTTTCGTTTCCACGTAAAGAATTTGTTTTCTGTTCTTGTTTTAAACAATTATTTAAACGAAAACGCAACTCCAAAATTGATAGTATAATCAGAAAAAGCAGCATCACCTTTTGCATACACGCCGGTTTTTTGTGTTCTTATTTTGTCAGGAACACTTTGTGTGCGGTTTCTTTGTACAGCATATGGAACCGAAAGATAGAATTGAGTATGTTTTACTTTATATGCTACAACAGGTTCTACACTTAATACATATCCCGGCCTTCTAAAACCATTGCTGCCACCAATTAAATCCTCAGCAGGCACACATTCCATACGCATACCACCTGAAACGCTAAAGCCATTCACTGCATAGGAAGCACCGGCACGCAACATGTATTGATCAGGAACACTCATTACATCGCTTCCATAAGCGATAGCTGTTGAAGATGGTGTTCCTCCACGTGCCGTAGACACTCCATTTTGCTCCCTTGGATTAGAGAGATAAAAACCATTGAAAAAAATACTTGTAGTTCTTGAAAGATTATAGAACGCATTTGCTTCCAGCGTAATTCCTGTGCCGCCATCGCCTAGCTGAATGGATTGGTCAACTGGTCCAAGTCTTTTTGTAGAATCTGTAGTATGAAAGTAGTCCTGGTATTTATAATCGCCGGTCGGCAATTTAATCCCTGCCCCCAGTTGCACATTGGCCTTACCCATCCTGGCCGGATCAGCTAGCCAATAGTAAGCAGCAAAACGAATATCTCCCAGGCCAAATGAATGCGTGGAATAACGGCTTTTACCGGTGTGTTCGTATAAAGAAGAACGGGCATTGCTTACAATAGGTGCAAACAAGGCAAATGACAAGCGGCTGTTGAATTGACGAACGATTCCTAATTCGGTGGAAACAACATGATTGATTACTTCTGTGCCTTCATCTACCCGTTGCTTTTGTTCTTTTGTTCCAACAAAGTGACGAAAGGATTTGAAATAACGACTGTTCAATGAGAATGTCCAGTAATCAGATTGAGCTGTAGATGCGGCATCATGCCCCGTCATTGTGCAAGTTGCACCATTACCTCTTATGGCCACACATCCTTGTGCATTTGAATATTGATATGATATGATAAAAGAGAAAAGTATAAACAATTGTGTTGTTGGTTTCATAAAAAGTTTTTAGTTTTTTAGAACTGTAGCCAGTGCATTTTTTTTCATTTTCAATTTGGTTACAACTAACTCACCCACTTTCCTTCCTAACTCGGTACTGCGAATACAGGAATAATGGAAATGAATTCCCCCATAAAATCTTGCCCAGTTATTTTCTTCTGCAGCATGTCGAAATGATTTGTACGAGCGGCTTTTGATCCCAAACTCTAATTCAGTTGTATCAGTGTATGAAAAATTATCTCCAAACACACTTGTTAAGGCTTCAGCCGCTGCAGATGAACAGGTAGAGTGGCCACACGTATATTCGGGAAATGGCGGTGTTTGCAAATATGGCCGCCAATTAGGATCAATAAATTTGTTGATAACCGTTTCAGGCCTGGCTGTGTTGTAGGTAAACTTTGCATCCCAGCACTGAACAAAGGCGTCGAATAAAGCAATGCTTGTTTTAGCGTAAGCATATACAGTTGTTGCAAAATCAGCGTTGGCTTTTTTTGCTGCAATTCCAACAATACTTTCCCAGTGAGCCGGAGGAGAAAACTTTTTAGTAGCAAACATTACATGCCCGGTCACATTCACTTTAAAGGGGTTATCATCCCAAAAATCAGCAATATGCTTTTGTTCATCCGTTAAATTTTCAATGGCCCTTTTACTATTCATTACCTCTTTACAGTAACTACTGTTGGAGTCTTTCATGTCAAACACATACGGCGGCGGAGCAGGAAATTGTTTTGCGCTGTCCATTACTACAGTTCTTATTTCACTCCAATGTGGCTCCATTGCCTGCGTATAAGCCGGAGGCGTAGGTATCCATCTTCCGGGTGTATCAATGACAGTGTATTTAACGGCGCTTCTCGTTTGTGCATAATTGTCTTTTTTACTCCAGGCCATTACTGCGGCAGCAACAGAGTCAGCATACTCAATTGAATTTTGAAAAACATCTGACGGCATGCCGTGGTCTTTCGCCATCTTTTTTATACCGTTGACATATTCAACCATATTGCCTTCGGGAAACGTAACCGCTTCGCCCAACTTGCAGTAAGCAAGCAGTGAAGCGAATTCAAAATCAACCGGCTTAGTTGGAAAAGGTTTAGGCACATTTTTTAGGCCATTCAATTGCCCGTTAAGCGAATTGTATTCATTTGGATAACCGGCAGCTATTACTTCATAAGCTGCAACACTTGCATAGAGGTAATTACGGGAAGCAACAATGGGTGAAAAATTATTACCCATTACTACCTGGTTCAATTCACGAACCGTATTGCTGAATAAGATAGGATCATGAATTAGTTTTTTATAATCATTTTGTTTGCATGCAAATAGCAATGCAGACATGCAAAGCAGAAAAACTGTTTTCTTCATACAATGGTGGAATTAAATTTTAAATCAGTACTGTTAGCAAAAAATAAGAAGTGCTGATTTTGGAGGTCTTTTTTGCCTGGTGGCATACCCCATTGACAGAGGTGATTGATATACTGAGAAGGTGTCCTGCTTTTTTAAAAAACAGGAAGCAGAAAATGTTTTAATAGCCTGGCAGAAATCCGGCAATGTAATTTTTATCGTTGTATTTTTTTTGGGAGCAGAAGTCTGCCCATCTGCAAATGATTTGGTGATTTCATTTTTGACCGATTGCATTTTTGTTTTTGCTTCGTTAGGCAAACACAATAGCTCCAGCGTATCGTTATAAATCCTGCGCTTTACGTATTGATAGTTAATGCCTTCAATTGTAATCGACCCATAGGCTCTTTCGTACTCCGGCGAACTTGTATAGTAAGCAAGGTCTAGTTTTGTTTTGATAGAGATGAGTTCGTGCTCATTGTATTGATTATTGTCTACCTGCTTTTCGAGTTGAACCTCGCTATTTGACTGCAGATATCCAATGACGACACGGTAGCCATAAAAGTTAAAAAGAAGCACTATAAAAAATAGTATAGCTGCTGTTTGTTTCAAAGCAAGAGTCAATTTCCGGAAAAAGATAAGAAATTTTTTTTACCTGAATACGAATTTATCAAAATTTGGATGCCAACCGTACTCTACTTTTTGGGGATAAAGCGGATTACCATAGCACTATCATTATTCTTCGCAAGTATAAGTGCATTTCCACTCTTGTTCAGCGTTATGTTTTGAATATGTCTTACCTGCCCTTTCACCGTTAGGCCATTTAGCGGTTCACAGGCAAAATCGCCTTTACCCTTATTAACCAGTATAGTTCCAAAGTCGGCATCGTTCCTGCCCATTTGTACATTGTTTTCATAGAAATTTCCGGCCAGTAAGATGTCAGAAAGATCGTCGTTATTAGCATCGATAATGGACGCATCTCTAAAAGTTGTTAATTGTGCCTCCCAAGGCAAAGGCTTTACTGAAAAATTCATTTTACCATCGTTAATCAATACGGCGTTTGAAAAATAATCGGCAGAAAATGTTTGCGACTCTTTCAACTTATTTTTTGGAAAAAGTTCTTCTACAGATGCTTTAGCAAAATCAGCAGCATAAAAGAACTTTTTTCTCAGTTGTGGCATTTGTCTTTGCAATTCCTCTTTATTGGCAAAGGGAAGCTCCCTGTGATTAAGATAGTACGTAAGAAGTTGGTCTTTCTTACCGTTGTCATCGAAATCATTGTAATACATTCTAACCGGCTCTTCCGCGGAAGGATTGAGCCTTCCATTCAAACCAAAATTGCCTGCCACGAGATCGATATTGCCATCATTGTTTACATCGGCAGGCAAAATAAAATTCCACCAACCTTTTTTCCCTGTAAGTTGCTTTCGAACGAAGTTTCGGTTGTTATTGATAAAGCATTCAATGCCGCCCCATTCACAGCAAAGCAGTAAATCTTTGTCGCCATCTTTATCCAGGTCAAACCAAACAGCGCTAGTGACCATTCCAATTTGTGAAAGCTCTTTTGAATAGCTTTCGGTGACATCTACAAACTTTCCTGTTCCATCATTTTGCAAAAGGTGTGAACGTGGAATTTGCCCGTATGAATCAGGAACTGTCCTTCCCCCTAAAAAAACATCTACAAAACCATCGTTATTAAAATCGTAAGGGCGGATGCAGGAATAGGTTTCATATAAACCAGTGAAAGCATTTTGTAATTTTTTGAGAGCACCTTTCCCGTCATTCAAATAAACTCTTGGCAGTGAATGTTCATCTTTCCCTGCATTTTCATTTCCTCCGCTTGCCACAATCAAGTCCATACTGCCATCGTTATTCACATCTGTGAAAGCCGCATCTACATCTTCATAAAGACTATCTTTCATTAATTCAGGCTGAAGAGTTCTTACAAACTTTCCGTTTGCCTGTTGCACGAAAACAGCACTATGATATTGAGCCGAAGCACCAATGAAAACATCTTCCAACCCATCACTATTGATATCGGCAACGGCCAATGCCGGGCCTTCTGTCGATAGCATACGCGGCATCAATGGTTCTCTGTTAAATTCCAGAAATGAGTTCTCTGTATGTTTATATATCAACCCGGTCTCGGATGTAATGTCCTGCGCAAGCCTCGTAGTATTCTGATGAAAATAAGTAATAATGGAATAATCAAATTGAGGGAGATCTTTTGAGTAAACAAAAGAGTTATGGCCTTTGGAAAGATGAATCCTTTCACAACTATTATCTGGCCATATCAAAAATGCAGAATCAATTTTTGTATTTTTTAAACCGATATGCATTGGAATTTGCATGCTCGACAAAAAACCTTTAACCGGATAATTCTCATACGTTCTGATGCTGTTGTTTGCAAACAAAATAATTTTTGCACCAACAGCACTAATGTTTTGTAGAGAACCCTTCAACGAGATTTCTGCAAATGATGATTTGTAGGAATCTTTTGATTTGTTCTCATAGACCAAAACCGGATCATCAACATTATTCACTACAATATCAAGATCACCATCGTTATCCAGATCAGCATAAACAGCACCATTTGAATAAGTCGGGATATTATCCATTTCTTCAGACCAATCGTCAAAAGAAAGATCACCCTTGTTATGGTAAAATTTGTTTGGAATTTTTATTTGCGGAAATTTTTCAATCAAATCCATGCGCTCAGTACCACTAGTATCTTGCATTTTTTCAGCACCTTCTGCACTGGCAATAAAATTCACATAATCCATGTCGTTCATTCTTTTCGGGATGCCATTGCTAATGAAAAGATCTTTCAAACCATCGTTATCGAAATCCATCCACAATGGCGCCCAACTCCAGTCGGTAGCCGCAACACCTGAATACAAACCTGTTTCGCTAAACATTCCATTTCTTCTATTGAACTGCAGATTGTTTCTAGTGTATTGATAATTGTAGCCCTGGCGAATCTTTTGAAAAAAAATATCGTAGTTATCTTCTCCTAAAGAACGTTTTAAAATTTTAGCATCAGACGGAAGCATGTCCATTGAAACTATTTCAGGAAAGCCATCGTTATTGGCGTCAGCAACATCTACACCCATTGAGTACAAACTTGTATGCATCAGGTGCTGATTGCTTTCGTCTTTAAATGTTCCGTTTTTTTGATTGATATAGAGATAATCGTTTTCATGAAAGTCATTGCCAATATAAAGGTCAGGCCAACCATCCAAATTAATATCAGATGCTGCGATTCCTAAGCCATAATTCATTTCGCTATTGATAATACCGGATTCTTTTGTAACATCCGTAAACGTACCTCCCTCATTACGATACAATCTATCGCCTGACTCAGCACTTTTCAATTGAAGCATCTTCTCTCTCTGATTGATCATTCCATTGTGATAGACAGAATGATTCAGAAGATACATGTCCAGATCACCATCTCTGTCGTAATCAAAGAATAAGGCTTGCGTACTGAAGCCAGAGAAATCGAGCCCATATTTTGATGCTTCATCTGTATAATACGGAATACCATTTTTTATCCCTTTACAAACGAGCAATTGATTTTTACTTTTCAAAACTTCATAATCTCCAACACGACAAACATAAATATCCAGTAAGCCATCATTGTTGATATCAACAACAGACACGCCGGTTGACCAACCCCCATCCACCGGTATCATGGCCTCTTGTGTTACATCTGTAAAGGACATATTTCCTTTATTCAGATAAAGCTTGTTTGAAGTTTGGTTAGCGGCAAAAAAAAGATCAATCTTTCCATCATTATTAAAATCACCGGCGCCAACGCCTGCACCATTGTAGAAATACATGTAATCAAAAAGATTGAACTCTTTTGTTGGCCTCAGCTTGTTTGAAAAATAAATTCCAGTTTTGTCTTCTTCCAAAACCTGAAATAATGTGTTTGCTCTTTTATGCGAACGGCAACTGCCTAATAAAAAAATAACCGCTATTAAAATGCAGTTAGCAAAGAGAAATGTGAAACTGTGTCTTTTCATTCTAATCAGTAGCTAATAGTCTTTAATCACTGAGGTCATTTCCGAAGTATGAGTAAACAAATAAATCTTTACACTCGTAAAAAAGAAAGCCACACAGAAATGCCTTTCACAATTAATATAGCAGTTCTTATTTCATCCGAACTCTTACCACTGTGAAAGAGTAAGGCGCCAATGACAGAGAAATGTTCTTTCCCTTCAGCCTTAAACTTTGTTGAGTCGGTTTCACTTTCGCGGGATCTGTAAAGGAGTTAACATCAGTCAACTGCTCACTTTTTAAAACAGTTACCACAGCATTTTCATCCAGCTTTTTCACACCAGTTATCTGTATATTGTTTGGTTGGGTCTTGCCTGACGCATTCACCAGCTTCAATATCAGATCATTAGTATTCTTGTCTATAGTGGCCGATGCATACAAACTATCTTGCCCTGTTATCGGTTTATTATTACTCAATAGCGGCACTACGTTCGTTCCCTTATTCAGCGAAAATAATTTCTGAACATAATAATTAGGAGTACCATAGGTTTGAAGGTTATCTACCCAAATAAGATCAGGCGTCCATTGCCAGCCATCAATGTGAGCAAACAGCGGTGCATAAGAAGCCATGTTCACTACATCAGCATTACGCTCCAATCCTGTCATAAACGCCGCTTCCGCAATGGCTGTCTGTAAATTGTTGGTGTTATTAATACTTACGGTTTTATCGCTTTGCGCTGCATACTCGCCGGCAAACACTTTTGATCCGTTGCGTGGATAATTATCATATCTCGATGCATTTGCTAAAAACCATTCAGGCCTGCGGTAATAATGTTCATCTATCAGGTCGGCATTCATACTTCGCAGTTCCGTGTTTAAATAATCAAAGCGATCGCCATTAGGATCGGTACCCGAACTGTTTACCAGTTTTATGTTGGGATATTTTTCTTTAATGGCCTTTGTAAAAATTTTCAAACGTTCTACGTATTGAGGGCCCCAGTTTTCATTGCCAATGCCTAACATCTTTAAGTTAAATGGTGCCGTGTGGCCCATATCACTTCTCACTTTACCCCACCTTGTATTTACATCGCCATTAGCAAATTCAATAAGATCTAAAGCATCCTGCACATAAGGATCTAATTGAGTAATGGGCACAACTTCGGCGGAATTAAACTGGCAAGCCATGCCTGCATTTAAAATGGGCAAAGGCTCAGCGCCGATGTCTTCAGCCAGTTGAAAATATTCAAAGAAGCCAAGGCCAAAGGTTTGAAAATAATCGGGCGTTGGCCGATGCGCAAATTCAAAATTCCACCGGTTAATAATTAATTGGCGCTGATCAATTGGACCAATGGTTTTTTTCCATTGATAGCGTTGTGAAAGATCGAAACCTTCAACAATACATCCTCCGGGGAAACGAATGAATCCAGGCTTCATATCGGCAAGCATTTGTATCATATCAGCACGCATACGACCGGGACGATTTTTCCAGGTATCTTTTGGAAAAAGTGAGATCATGTCAAGATCGAGAGTGCCGTCACCTTCAAACCAAATATTCATGCTTGCCTTAGC
>Ga0157372_10003746_pt1 | contig 16321 bp, 15 predicted proteins | sample C55metaG_FD_115307 | JGI IMG/M metagenome (GOLD analysis project Ga0157372, IMG submission 115307) | Corn rhizosphere microbial communities from Kellogg Biological Station, Michigan, USA - C5-5 metaG | ecosystem: Host-associated > Plants > Roots > Rhizosphere > Soil | place: USA: Michigan... | reverse complement strand
GTCGTCGCCGACGCCCGCGCTTCGGCCGCGCGTATCTGGGAAGTGCTGGACGCGGAACCTGCGATCAGGTCGGGCACGGAGCCGCTCTCGGCCGGCCCGCTGGGCCTGCGCCTGCGCCAGGTTAGCGCCTCGCCGCTGGGTGACGGCGCGCCGGTGCTGCACGATCTCGGCCTGACGGTGAAACCGGGCGAGGTCGTGGCGCTGGTCGGCGCAACCGGATCGGGCAAGAGCATCCTCACGGCCCTCCTCCCCCGTCTGGTCGAGGTGGATGAAGGCAGTATCGAAATCGGTTCGGACGATTCAGGTTGGCAGGATATTCGCACCACCGATCTGCGCGAGCTTCGCCGCCGCGTCCATATATTGCCGCAAGAGAGCTTCCTCTTTTCCGACACGCTGGCTGCCAATCTCCGACTGTGCGCGCCTGACGCGACGGAGGCGCAGTTGCGCGAGGCGCTGGACCATGCCGCCGCTGGTGAACTGCTCAACCGGCTGAACGAGGGGCTGCACACGCGGGTTGGCGACCGTGGGGCGACGTTGTCGGGCGGCCAGCGCCAGCGCGTCTGCCTTGCCCGCGCGCTTCTCGCCGACGCCGACATTCTGGTGCTGGACGATGCGACCAGCGCGCTCGACGCCCGTACCGAACGGCGCGCGATCGACAACATCCGTGAGCTGCGGACCAGACGCACGCGCCCGCTGACCATGCTGATCGTCGCTAGCCGCGTGTCCACCGCGCTGATCGCCGACCGCGTCGCCGTCCTCGCCGAAGGACGGATCGTGGCGCAGGGAACGCACGAGCAACTCGCTAAAAACAGCGCGTCCTATCGCGCACTGATGGGGCTGTAAGGCCATGAACGCTTTTCGCGGCGACAGCGCCCTTTCCGACATCGAGCTGGAGGAGAAATTCTCTAACCGTTCGCTCGATCAGGGGGTCTCGGCCCGGCTGCTGCCGCTTGTCGCCCCGGTCTGGCGGGCCATCGCGGCGGTCATCGGGATCGAGATCGCGCAAGTGCTGGCGATCTTCGCCCGGCCGCTGCTGACCGGCCTGGTCATCGATCGTGGCCTGCGGCAGACTGGCGTCGACGTCGGACTGATTGCATGGGCTTGCGTCGGGCTCGCCGCGACATGGGGCATACGCTTCACGCTGGGCGGCCTATCGCAATATTGCGCCGGCATCGCCGCCATTCGCGTGCTCAACGATCTGCGCGCACGCGTCTTCGCCCATGTCCAGACGCTCAGCGTCGGCTATTTTGATCGGACCACGGCGGGACGCATCATCTCCCGCGCCGACCGCGATGTCGACACGCTGGAGCCGCTGCTAATCCAGGGGCCACCGGAATTCCTCTCCGCCGTGATGCGGCTCTGCCTCTCGGCTTTCCTGCTGTGGCTGATCACCCCCGCCCTGCTCGCCGGCCTCGCCGCAGTCGTGCCGGTTCTGATCCTCTCGACCTTCCTCTTCAAGCGCGTTTCCCAGCGCAGCTGGGCCAGGGTGGCGGAAAACCGCAGCCGTTTCACCGCGCATCTGGTGGAGACAGTCGCCGCAGTGCGCCTGATCAAACAGTCCGGCAGGGATGGCGAGAACCTCGCCAGATATCGCGAACTGCTGCAGGATTTCAATTTCTCGCTGATCTTCGGATCGGTCCGTTCGGGTTGGTTCGCGCCTTTTACCGGCCTTCTCACCACGGCGGGGCTGGCGCTGACGCTGCTCATCGGCGGGCGGGGCCTTGCACTAGGCACGCTGACGCTCGGAGAACTGACGCAGAGCCTGTTCTACGTCTTCCTGTTCCTGGCGCCGCTACAGGAATTCAGCGACCTGTTTGAACGCTTCGCCAACGGAACCGCATGCGCTCAGCGCATCTTCCTGCTGCTCGATACCGAGCCGCAGATCAGCGACGGCCCCGGCGCCCTCGCCCCGGTCGAGATCGAAGGGCGCATCGAATTCCGCGGCGTCGGTTTCGCCTATCATTCCGGCCGGCCAGTCATCCGCGACCTCAACCTGAGCATCGAGCCTGGCGAGCTGTTGGCCATTGTCGGCCCCACAGGCCATGGGAAGAGCACGCTCGTCCAGCTGCTCACCCGCTTCTACGACGTGGACGAGGGCGCGGTACTGCTTGACGGATGCGACATACGGGCCTTCACAGAGCGCAACCTGCGCCGCCATATCAGCGTCGTCCTACAGGATAATGTGCTGTTCAGCGGAAGCGTGCTCGACAATCTGCGGCTCGCCAGACCCGACGCGACTGACGACGAACTGATCACCGCATCGAAGCGCATCTGCGCCCATGAGGTGCTGGGCGCGCTGCCGCATGGCTATGCGACGCAGGTAGGGCCGCTTGGCAGCAAGCTGAGCCAGGGCCAGCGGCAGCTTATCTGTCTGGTGCGAGCCTATCTGGCCGACCCATCGGTGCTGGTACTAGACGAGGCGACGTCGGCCATCGACGTCAGTACCGAACGGCGCATCCAGCAAGCGCTGCGCCTGCTTTGCGAAGGCCGGACGGCGATCATCATCGCTCATCGGCTGGAAACCATCCGTGCCGCGCATCGCATCGCCGTCATCGAAAATGGACGGGTAGTTGAAATTGGCCCGCACGATTCGCTTCTCGCGGGCGGGGGACATTATGCCGCGCTGAACGGCAGCTACGAAAAGGCTATGGGATTGGATTCTGATAATCATAAGGGTCAACAGCTGAAAATGAGTGCCGTAAGCTGAGAACAACTGCTTCCTGCCAAGCGGCTAGACGCCTTACGTCATGCGCAACCCGGACAAGCTCCGACATATCGTTGGGCGCGTTTTTTTAATCGCGCTGTCGACCCATGCCGGACGTTCAGCGCCCGATTTTCGATCCCCAACAGCAGACGTTCCGCTTTTCCCGCAGCTGTCGACCAGATCCGGTCGTTCAAATCCCTTGTCCACCCAGACGTAGTCGATAGCAGCGCTGCAGACTTTTTTGTTGCCTAAAACTTTGAGTCTGATACCCGAACTTGGTGAAGTTGGGGTATCGTGACCGAACTTTGGGGATGACAATGCAGCTCGTGCCGAAACGCCAAGCGCTGGAGCTGACCGGTCTAACGCCGGCCAAGCTGCGCGAGTGGACGAGGCGGCGCGCGCTAATTCCGGCCGATCGGCCTCCGCGCAAGCAGGGCTCATCGGCGCAGTTTAGCTGGCAGACGATCCTCGTCCTGCGCATGGCCGTCATCCTCAAGGACAAGTTTCGCCTTGAGCTTCAAGCCCACCGTAATCTGTTCGCCGGCTTGCGCCGTGAGCTGAAGTCGCGGTCCTTCATCGCGATGTGGGGCCAGGCACTGGTTCTCCGCGCGGCGAACCAATGGTCGTTCGCCGACGTCAACGCGGCCGAGACTTCGCTAGATGACGTGATCATTCTCCATCTCGATCCGCATCTCGAAGTCCTTGCAGTAGGCTTCGCGCTGCCGCGCCCGGCCGACGTTACGGGTCAGTTTGATCTATTCCCGGCGCTCGCCGTAACCGCGCCCTCGACCGCGCTGCATGTAGATCAGATCGAACGACAGCGGCGATCTGCATGACCAGCCCCGCATTTCGATCTGCGCTCGAAGCTACGGGCTATCTCGATGCCGAAGGCCGCCCCGCGCCCGGGATGACGGTTTCGGGAAGCGAAGTCCCGCCGCGCTTGCGCGCGGTCATCATCGACGAACGTGTCGGCCTCAAGGCGGAGGCAGTCTTCTCCGCACAGGGAGCGCCGGCCAATATCTTCAAGGACGCCGGAGGCGATACACCCACCGCCGGTGATCTGCGCAACTGGTATGAGGCGGCCTGGAATGTCGGCGTCGCGCCGCTGCTCTGGATCGTAACGCCAACGGAGGTGCGGCTTTACGATTGCTATGCAACGCCCGACGAACTGTCAGACACGCTGGAGCCACCAGAGCTCGAACGTTTCCAGCTCGACTCGCCAGACCGTCTTCGCGCGCTCGACGCAGCATGCGGCCGCCTGACGACTGAAACCGGAGCGTTCTGGTCGAGCCATATCGGGTCACGTATCGACCGCAGCCATCGCGTTGATCGCGAGTTGCTCGCCGAGATCAGTGCGCTCGAAGACCAGCTCGTCCAACAGACGCCGATCGACGCATCTCCGCGCGCGCAGGCTCTAGCTCGTGACATCGCGCAGCGCTTCATCGGGCGCTGCATCTTCACATGGTACCTCCTCGATCGTGGCCTTGCTCAGCCGTTCCTACCGGCCAACCTGCCATCCGATCTTGGCCAAATGTTTGCGACGCCCGAGAGCGCGCTTGGGCTGTTCGGATGGTTGCGTACCACGTTCAACGGCGATCTGTTCCCGATGGACGACCCGGGCGCAGAGCGCGAGCATCTCACCGCCGGCCACCTCGAACCGATCAGGGATTTTATCGAGGGCCGGAGCCTCATTCCGGAACGCAAAGGCCAGGGACGGCTCTTTCGTTTCCGCTTCAACGCCATCCCGATCGACTTGATCAGTTCGATCTATCAGCAATTCGCCCGGTCCAGCGCGTTCGACGAGGCCAATGCTCAAAGCCTGCATTATACACCCGTCGAACTCGTTCACCTGGCGCTCGATCCGATATTCGAACAGTTTCCCGTCGGCGGTGCGGTAATCGATCCGGCCTGTGGGTCTGGTGCCTTTCTGGTTGAGGCCTTTCGCAGGCTGGTCTGGCGCGCAAGCGAAGGCCGACCTGCCTCTCGCGATGTCGTGCGAAAAGTCCTTCGTGAGCAGTTGTTCGGCATCGACCTCAATCGCTCGGCACTCGGTATCGCGGCCTTCAGCTTGTACCTCGCAGCCCTCGAACTTGACGAAGATCCAATCAACGACCTTGTCGACCTGAAATTCGACCGGTTGATCGGCCGAACGCTTTTTGAGGCGGATTCTTTGGGACCGCTTCCTGACCAGATCACGTCGATGGAATTCGCAGCCGTCGTCGGCAATCCCCCTTGGACATTTGTCAGTCAATCCGAAGCGGCGGCAAAGCCCGCCAGCCAAGACGATGATGCGCCTCGTCCTCGTCGAAGCCCGGACTGGGCCTTCCTGAACCTTGCGGCCCGCCTCGCCGGTCAGAACGGACGGGTCGGCATGGTGATGAAGGCGACGCCCTTCTTTTCGAAGGACAAGCAGGCCGTCGCGGCAAGAAGCGATCTGCTTCAGCGAATGGCACCGACCGCGTTGATCAATCTGTCCTATCTTCGCCGGGAGAAACTCTTCCCCGACGCAGTGGGACCGGCGCTGCTCTTTCTTGCGCGCTGTGCACTCTCGACTACCAAGGATCGCCTGCTGGTCGGCTCTATCCCCTGGACGCCGGATTTCCGGCGGACAGGCGTTTTCAACGTGGGCCCAAGCGAAATCCGCTCAATTCCTCTCGATAGAGTCCTTTCGATTGCCCCCTTCCTGAAAGCTGCGACCTTTGGTTCGGTTCGCGACGGCTGGCTGATTGAGCGGCTGGAACGCGAATTCCCGACGCTCGGCGACGCCCTTGATCGAATTGGTCTGAAGGCCCGAACGCACCGCGGACAGGGCTTCAAGGTCAAGGGCAAGGAACAAACTGCAAGCCCCACCGATTATTTCGACCTGAAGGTGGTGACCCCGAAGAACTTCACCCCGTTTCGGTTACATGGTCCACTCGACGACTTCGATCACAAGACCTTGCACCGCCCACGCTCGCGCGCGATCTTCAAAGGGCCCTTGCTTCTGTGTTCGAAGGTCGGATCCGAAGTCGCCGCCCAGCGAGGCCGATACAGTAGCGCCGTCGTCGATGTAGATCGGTTGTACACTGAGAGCTTTTTCGGCATTTCGTTCGCTGATGCGGATACCCGGTTCGCCTACGTTCTCTCCGGCATCCTCAATTCGTCCCTGACGTCGTTTCAGTGCGCTTTGGGTGGCCCGACTTGGGGTCTTGAGCGCCCGACGGTACAGCCCCATGACTTATTGTCGTTGCGGATCCCTCATTTCGCTTCGATCGATGACAGCCAGATCGACGCCCTTACCAGAGCTGAGCAAGCTGCGGCCCAGCATCCGGGCGATCTCAAGAAATTGAGGATGCTCGATCGGGCGGTCTTCGACCTCTATGACCTGGAACCCGAAGAAGCTGTACTGGCGTCCGGAGCGGTCGATCAAGCGCGCTACCTCATATTTGAGAATCGAGCGGAACGAGCGGGTTTCGTGCTATCAGCGAATGACGACGATGTGCGGAGATACGCTCGCCAGGTCGTCACAACGGTTGACGCCTACCTGCGCAGCCGGGGAGAGCGGCATCTCGAAGCTTACGTATACGACGGAAAGCTAATTGCACCCGATAGCGACGATATCCCGGGGGTAACGGCGGTTCGTCTGTCCATGGCTTCCGGGGCCCCTGACGCTGACCCGGTTGTCCGCGATGGTGATCCCGCCGACATTGCTGGTCTTGCCCGATTGCTGCGCGGCCGGTTCGAAGCGGACATCCCACCGTACCTCAACGAGCGGCGGCAGTTGCGGATCTACAGCGACGGCGCGCTTTTCATCCTCAAGCCTTCCGAGCGTCGCTACTGGACGCGGACTATAGGTCTCAACGACGCTGACGTGATATTGGCCGATCATTGGTTGCAGAGACGCGATGGCGCTCCTCGGACCTGACCAACCCTATGGCAACCCAGCGTTCTCGCTAAATTCGGACCAGGTCGACACTGTCCTCGACCTGATTTGTCGTGGCGTTGACGAGGCCCGGCAACATGTGACCCCTGGCATGCTAGAGGTTCCGGCGACGATCGTGGTCCGGAAGGCTATACGACGGGTCAAGCGAACGCTCGGCCTGACCAATATTCAGGTTCGCGGCGAGCACGAGGTCGATAACATGGCGACGAACGATCCGGCGATTCTCGGCCGGATCGATATTACGCTGCAGTTCCTCCACCAGTTCGGCGACGAAGACGCCTTCGTGGCGATCGAATGCAAGCGGGTCGCGGCAGCCAATCACAGCTTGAATGCGAGCTATGTAACGCAAGGGGTCGATCGTTTCGCCAGCGGCAAATACGCCGCGGGCCATCATTGGGGCTTCATGCTCGGCTACGTGCTGGCGCTGCCGGTTGATACAATCACCACTGCCATCGATCAACGCATCCAGAAGGCATACGGAACCGGCGCCGCCCTGGCACCCGGCGCCAGACATCCAATGGCCCTAGCCGTTTTCGAGAACGCTCTTGCTCAGGCCTCAGATCACAACATTCGCCTGCGCCATATCTTTGTCGATATGCTCGCCGCGGCTCCCAAAGCGATCTATCCAAGCGAGGAGGAAGGCTGATGTCTGGTTCTGACGCTACCGGGCTGAAAAGCTGTCATTCGACGGCACAAGCTGAAACGGCCGATATGTCCCAGGCCCCGCCAATAGCGACCAATCCAAAACATCCATGCCCTCTTCGCGAAGGGCGATTGCCGCGCTATTGTAGATGAGCTCAGGTTGTTTGGAGGTCGCATTGCCCGTTTCCGTTATAGTTGGGGGGCAATTTGGCTCAGAGGGTAAGGGGAAGGTCTCGGCCCACGTCGCTCGTGAGCGAAAGGCTCGCGCCATAGTTCGCGTTGGCGGGACCAATTCGGGCCACACCGCGGTCGATTCGTCGGGCGTCCTTTGGACGCTCCGCCAACTTCCCGCCGGTCTGGTCGAAAGTCCAGCCGTCGCAATCCTTCCAGCTGGAAGTTTGATCGACATAGACATCCTGCTCGCTGAAATAGAACGCCTCAAACTGTCACCGGACAAGCTGTGGATTGATACCCGCGCCTCCATAATCACCCCTGAGCATCGCGCAGCCGAACAGGCCTTGATCGGCGCAATCGGTTCCACCTCTTCAGGTACCGGAGCCGCGCTATCCGAACGCCTTGCGCGAAGTGCCGATCACGTACGGGCCGCCAGCATATCGGAACTCGGTAAATATTTGCGCGAGGATACCGTCGGCGAAATGCGGGCCATGCTTCAGGCGGGCGACAGGCTGGTGATCGAGGGCACACAGGGCTTCGGCCTTTCGATCTGGCATTCCGACTATTATCCGTTTGCGACCAGTCGTGACACTGCCGCTTCCGCCTTTGTGGCCGAAGCCGGGCTTGCGCCCCACGATGTCGACGAGGTCGTTATGGTGCTGCGCGCTTTTCCAATTCGGGTAGGCGGCAATTCCGGTCCGCTTCCTCAAGAGATAGATTGGCCGACATTGGCGCAAGAAGCGCATCTTCCTCCTGGCTTCGTCGAACGGACAAGCGCAACAGGCAGGATGAGACGGGTAGGACGGTTCGACCCGGAGGTCGTTCGCCGAGCCCTTGCCGTCAACGCGCCTCACACGCTGATCGTCAATCACATGGACTATGTCGATCCGTCCTGGCGGACAGCAGGACCGACTTCGTGCAGTCACAAGTTTGTCGAAGCGCTCGAAGGAGCAATCGGCCGCGAGGTCGATCTCTTCGGCTACGACGCATCCACGTTACTCCCTCGCTCCACCGTGATGCTGAGTAGGGCAGCCTGATGGAGGTCGATCTCCAAGAATTCCAACGTCAGGTGGAGGCATTCGAGGCTAGTCTCACCACAGCAGCTCCAGCAGCCGCTGTCCGGCATGACGCGCTCAGGCTCCACGACCCCTATGAAGATGTTCCGGCGGCCCTGCTGCATTCGGGACATGTCGCGTCCTACGCACTCGTCTGTGGCATGATCGAACCGTTCGAGTGTGAGCAGCTAACCAAACCGGCCACCTATCTCGTCAAGGTGGAGGGCGAGTGTCGTTACGTCGACGAGACTGGGGCAACTGTCCGATTTTACCTTTCCAACGATCCGGCGGCGCGGGATCAGCACACTGCAGTACGCGATCATGTGCGTATCGCGCCCAACTCCGTGTGCTTTCTGACGCTTGCCCCAGAGTTTCGTCTGCCCGCCTATATCGGCGCGCGATTCAACCTTCTCATTCGTGACGTCTACCGCGGCTTGCTTGTTGGGACTGGACCGCTTGTGGACCCCGGGTTCAGTGGCCGCCTGTCCATCCCCATCCATAATTTCACGAGCCGCGAATATTTCATCAATGCTGGCGAGGGGCTGGTCTACTTTGAGTTCACGAAGCTGAGTTGGTCCAACGATAAAGGAGCCCCACCAAATCCCGGCTGGGTGCCTCAACTGATCGAAGCCCAGCCTCCGTTTCCGAAATCCAAGGCCAAGCGCAGAACGATTGATGACTATCTAGCCGACGCTACGGGTGGGGGTCCCCCAGCTAGCGCAATCGGCACCACTCTTTATGAAGCCGGCAAGCAAGCTCAACGCGCAAGATCACTGATCGCGGCTATCGGGATTGGTGCTATCGCGGGTGCCATTGGGCTCGTCTACACCTCGTGGTCTCTCTATAGTTCTGCGCAGCAGTTCACTGCGGCTGCGCAAACCGAACTGCGACAAGAGCGGCAACGATCAAATGACCGTATCGAAATGCTAGAGCGAAAGCTCAAAGAGGCGGAGGCTTCTATCGAGGCGGTAAAGTCACGTGTGCGGGACGGGCGACGACAGAGGCGCTTGCGCGCAAACGGACGTTAAGTTCTCTACGATGCAGGATCGGTACGCTGGGGATATCGGAGACTACGTCAAACTGGGGCTGCTCAGGGCGCTATCCGCAGGCAGGCGACTTGGCGTCGCATGGTATCTGCATCCCGACGAGGCACATAACTCTGACGGCAGGCATATTGCCTATCTCAGTGATCCGGCACGCTGGCGCCATCTCGACCCTGAACTGTTCGATGGGCTATGCAACCTCGTGCTCACGACGCGCTCGGTCGAAGAGATAGAACGGACCGGGCTCCTACCTGCGAAGTTTCATCGGGAAGCCACGCTGTCTGATTTTCGAGACTGGCGCGGGCGAGCGGCCCACCGAACTGTATGGTTTGCCGGGCTGAGCGACGCGCTGCGGACATGCAACATCATCTTTGCCGATCCAGACAATGGGCTAGTAGATGATTCGCCACTACGTATTCGCGATAAAAAACATGCCAAGCAGATTTCTCTACGGGAGGCGATTGCTCTTGCCGATGGCCGCCCTGCCATAATCTACCACCATAACACCCGGTTCAAGGGTGGCCACGAACGAGAAGTGGATCACTGGCTCGCGCAATTTGGGTCACGCGCGCTCGCGATCAGAGCTACTGCGTTCAGCTGCAGGACGTTCTTCATTCTCAACCCTGACAAGGAGATTGAAGAACGCGTGGAGATGTTCTGCGCTCGTTGGGCGACAGCGAAGGTTCGCCTCCATGGTGCTGCCCCCCAATCATAGGGTCGATGAAGTGAATAGATGGGTTTTGGCGCCTCCCACCTCAACGAAGCTGCACGTGAAGGCAGAATCCTAGGATGGGCCCGGCGCTGGCTGGTTCGAAGTGTCGGATACATTCGCAACCCGCTGGGGAGGGTCTTATCTCGTCAGCAGGCTAATGGTCAGGGCCGGGAAGCGGAGCTCGCGAAAATTGCTGCACTGGCAGCCCTTGGCGCTTAACGCCAATTCTCCCAATATTAATATGGATCTAAATCAGTAGAAACTGCCAAAATCGCGCGTGCGAGGAGACCTCGAATTACCCACGCGTTCGACCGATGACGGGCTCAATCTGACTTGAGGGCGAACTGTTTCCGCATCCGGCTTGATATGACCTCGGCGACAGCCGGTGGCACGAAACGCGCCCAGGTCGGATCATCGTCGCGAAAAAGTCTTCGAATCTCCGTCCCGGATGTGACGCGCATATTGTCAGGCACAGAAATATCTAGGACATCCACCACAAAGCCTTGGTCGCTAAGGCGCTTTATCTTCTCATCATTCCATTCGTTCACGCGAGTGGTGAAGCAGACGGACCCGGACGGAATAAACTGATCCAGATGCTGCGGGTGCTCAATGGGAAATGGGGTGATGCGGAATCGACTTCGGTCTATACCCGCAGCCACGAGAGCCGCCTCCACGAGTTCAGCACGATCTCGGAAGGACAGAGGATTTGCGTTCGCGTTTTCGCGGTTCTTCAAATCTGCGTCATCAGTCGGCCGAAAAATCTGGGTTAGACCAACCCAGATGAAATCTGCGCGATCGAACGCTTGAAGCACATAATCAAGATGGCCGTTATGAAACGGCTGGAACCTACCATGCACCGAACCGACTTTTACTCTTGCCACGATAGCTTGACCCCTCCCGCGCCCCGCTGATATCTTCCTATCATAACGCCGCGATCGGCCGCGATTTCCTTTGCTTGGCCGGCGTCTTCCAGAAAACCGAGATACGGACCTGCCGTCTCCCTAAGAGTGAGCAGTGTTAATGCCTCTACAGGATGTCCATCGAAATCCAAATCGTAAGACGATATGGGATTCTGCAGGCATTCGACGGGGGTCGTCAGGACATCCGCTGAGATTGCTACCATAGGCGATAATTCCAGCTCAACATCTAGCCCATAGAGCCTGGCCGCCGTAGCAACCGCACCGATGAGACCGTGGCCGCTCACATCTGTCAGGTGCGACCAGTGCTGGCTATGAAAATCAGGGTTTGGATCTGCTTCCAGGATCGACGATAACGGCGAACCCGAAGTGTCGATTCCAAGCTGCTGGAGATAATGCAGCTTGAACGCTCCGATCGGCCGACTAAGGCACAGGATGCCACGATCCAGAGCGGGCGTATGCATCGACGGGGACACGGCCATCGTTGAGATCGTTACCGCCGTGACCCCTCCGGTTAGACTGGAGTGACACTTCCCCAATGCGATTCCTTTCGCATTCAACGTGGCGGCGAACGCCTCCGAGCAGACCTTTCGCTCATTTGCCGGAGTATCTATCCCGAACTCGAACGATAACATCACGTGGAATGGTCTAGCGCCGGCGCAGATAACGTCACCGAACGCGTGATTGAGCGCAATACGGGCGAAACTGTCCCAATCTTTCGCACATCGGTGGACGCGATCAATTGAGGTGATAACCTCACCGTACGCCTGCGAGACGGAGTAGTCTCCCGCAGGCCCGCGTCCATCCTCGCCAGACGCCAGACGCCAGGTTTCCTCAAAGGAAAGTTTACCCGAACAGCCAAAGAAATCCGGATCGATCACGCGGTCCAGCTGTCCAGAACGGCTTGATCCACTAGCTTGGTATCAGCGTGGTCCCAAAGATCTGTGAAATACTGACGGTAACCCCAAAAAAGGGAACCTTCTATAGCGCCCTTACTCTTCGTTAAGATTAGCTGGGGATTATCTAGCCCTTCTCCCTTACTCCAGAAAACTTGGCTAAAAATGCAGAGCTTGTCGTCGATAAACATAAGCCGGAAATGTGGCAGGGCGATCTTCTGATGGAGATCGTAAGTCCGAACTTCGAAATTGATGCCTGACCTTGAGGTCTTCGAGAAGATCTCCCGAATGCTCTCTTTAACGCGGCTACGATAGGAGAGGTCGTCGCGGTCATTGCGCTTCGCCACTTCCTCCAAGGCCTTGTTGTCAGGGTGCGATAGAAGGAACCTAACGGTTCCGCCACTCTCCTTGCAACGCTGGAGCATCTTCTCGAATTCAGGGGAATCGGTCAGCTTTTTCGCCCCGATCCCCAGAAAGCTGAGGTCCTTCCGAACCTGCTTTAGCGAGGCTTCGGCGGAGATGCCTTGCCGGGTAGTCAGATAGGCATTTGTTATGCCGACCTTAGCCACGTCACTGAGTGTCCAGAAGATGACGAAGGCGAAGCCGACGAAGCCTGTGGCGAGAATTAACACCGGGCTGAGTTTGAGGGCCAAGGCCGTGAAGCAGGCGACGGCTATCACGATGAGAGCAACGGTTAACTTCGTCTGGAGGGAATATCGGACGAGAAACGTCTTCTTGGAAAACCATCGGTATGCCACTCCGATCGTCGCGAAGATCACGATGCCCAGAGCATCATCGATAATCGACAGCCCGCGGTCCTGCAGGAATTGGACGGACGAGTTACTCATGACCTCCTGGGCGTCCATTCAGGCCTCCTGCATATGCGCGATGCAGGCTGCGGACCAACGGTCCTGCATTACCGGTGACGAATTGATCGTCTCCCAAAGTAAAAATTCTAACGTGCTGTGGTAGCCCGGCTCGAGACTTTGGACTTTAGTTCCCTCGGCAAGCTCGATGGCGAACACTACTCCGGCGTGCTGGCGTTCGAAATCCGTACCGTCGAGATGAAGCACGCCGCAATACCGTGATCGTTGCGGCTGAGGTGCAAAAGAAAGCTCTTCATGCAGCTCGCGAAAAAGGAATGTTTCGACCATGTCATCCAAATTTGCAAAGAGGGACGGACTATCCTCAGACTGCAGATGCCCACCGAACACGATGGAATAGCTGTCGTGGAGGCGTTGCTCAGGCGTTTTTCGGGTCCGCTTAAATGACAAGACAGTATTGCCCCTAAATATCACGAAGCTGGGAATGAGTTGGACCAGACTGGAGTCGGCCTCAGCCATGGTCCGGTTAATCGGACGCGCGACCCGCAAGAGCTCTTTGTAGCTGATGTCGTAGAGTGAGCGGACCAATCGACCCCGCTCCATGAGAACGAAGAGCTCCTGATCGATGACAAGAATGTCTTCGTCGAGAGGGTTGATTCGCCGGGCAGGAACTTCAACCGGACTTAGCCCCCCCCAATCTTTCAAGGCGTACATGCCTCGACCTACACGAATAAATCGGGTCTTGGGATTGGATCTCATGTCGACTGCCAGGCGGGCGCCAACGGTCTTCCAAGGCGTCAAACCGCCCAGTCGGCCGACCTCTCTATCGGCAAGCTCCTTCGCAATGGCTTTTGCCGACATTGGCTTGTCACAAGCGCGAAGGACGAACTCGATGGAATCCAACAATCCAGAGGTCACGGCTCGATAATTCTCCTTGAGAACTGAACACCATTTCTATGGCCAGTTCGCAAGGATAAACGACCTAGCAGTCGCCTTTAAAGCTGCCATTAGTATACGTCGGAAATGTCCGCTTTCCTCGTCGGCCTCCCAAGAGCGGACAGAATGCAATGTCCCCGCTCCGGATACACATCAGAGAAAGCAGCGAACGGAGGCGACCTGTCAATCTACGTCGAGCCTTTCCCAAATTGGAAGCATGCTAACGTTGCCGCAAGTCCATGATTTGTTTGCGAAAGCAATTTCTTAGGCTGCCCGCCCGACATCTCTTATGGGCCTCTTTGCGCAAACTTGACAGAAGCGTCGCCGCAGAAACACTTCGCCGTAAAATAGCTGCGGCTTATCGTGAACAAACGCCGAACTAAAAATGAACGAATTTTGATGGTATTTTTTATGGTATCGCCAAATGTCAAGCGGCATAATTCCGTTTTATTTCAAATGCTTCAAGCTCCAATTTGATGTCGTCCCCGGCACCACTCCTTGATCGCCAAGATACGCTGTTGGTTGAAAATCGCAGTTTTCTGCGATAAATGACGCTGGCTGACCGCCGGCATTCACCTTTGTTCGTCCGTAACCGGACGAATTTGGGGGCTGGTGTGGGCGCCTGCCGATAAAGGCAGTTATGAAAGGCCCCAACTGCCTCTTACCGATGCTGCAATCCGAACACTCAAGCCGACCGCTGTCCGCGTGTAGCGAGTCACACGCGCCACCATTAACGCGTTGCCCGCCGCCAGCTGTATGGGGCCATGATGGTCAGCAACATGTCGGTGGGTCGTCACCTTCCTGGTTACCGACGGAAAACAAGATCGGCCTCGCTCTTGGGGCAGGCGAGTTTCCAAGCTTTTCAGCGCCGTGACGATGGAGCCGGGCAGGGAATGGTTCGGGATCGGCACATATGATAAACAGCGATATCCCGCAATGCTGACCGCGGAGGGGAATGACATGACAAAGCGCGCGATCCTGGCAGCCTTGGCAGCAACATTTTCAATAGGCGCAATTCACGCAGCTGCCGCGCAGGATGCGGCCGAGACGGCAGCCATTCTAGGCGGCGTCGGACACGCCGGGGGCAGCGCAAATTCATTAGGAGCGGCCATTTCACGAAGTTTCAACAATGCGGGTCGCGCCACCGGCGGGTCGAGCGTCAGAACCGTATCTCACAGACCGGCTTCAGCGGCAGCAAGGCCCCGTGTCACTCATGCTGTGCCCGTCAGGGAAGCATCTGGCGACCCGTTCGAGGGGATGAATGCGCCCATCTACAAGCTGGGGAATGGCGCTTCCATCAGTGCCAGCGGTGGCCTGACCCCAGAACCGAATGTTAGTTGCGTCAAGGATTGCCCCGCTGTCTATTAGATGTCGGGGTTCTCGCCAGCGCCTACATGTTTGCTGAGCCGAGTGCCCTTCCGATGGGCTGGATAGCTTCAATCCAGTTGACCGCGATTGCTTCGGCGCCAGTGCGGATGCCTTCGACGGCAACACGGGTTTGCAGAAGATGGCCACGTTCTTGAGCCAGCCGACCTCCCACAGCGCACCGTTACGCGCTTGGACATAAAGGCTGACCGCACCCGCGACCAACACACCTTCCAGGCGGAAATATGAACCGATATTCATGTGGCGGAGATAAACTCCGACGCATGACAGCACCATGAATCATCCCCAGGACGTGCAAATAAGCGGATGGGATGCGGCTATTCGGGAAAGCAGTTTTTCAGCTTGGAATTGTGGTCCCGTCGGGATGAAGCGAAGTGGGTTCCCGACATCGAAGAATCCAGAACGACGACCTGATTCAATCAGATTGAAACCCGCTCTAGCGGATAGATCTCAATTGTGGATGGCCCTTGTCGCACCCTGGTTTGAGGCCCCGGAGCTGTCCCTTACGCTTTCCCCAATATCGCGATGGCGCATCAGCCAATCAAGAAAGCCACGGACGTCAGAGTAAGCGGGGATCGCCCGGAAAGGGCTGCAGGAACCCGCTTTCATACCGCGCCCCGGTTCCAGCGAGGAGCGCGATGGTTATCTGGTGCTGGTGGAGAACCGGTTGGCGGAAAATGGATCGCATCTCCTGATGTTCGATGCACTGCGGATCGCCGGGGGACCGGCTGCGCCTGCCATCAAGCAGCGTCCCGCCCTGCATGGCTTGCCCGCCTCGAGATCGACCATGCCGCCCCCACAGGACGCCGCCATGTCGCGACCGGAACGGGTGCTGCGGGCTCAATAGCAATCGAAGCTCTCCGCCCGCGCAGGGTCGCCGCCACGATAGCGCGCCACCTTGGGCCAGGGGCAGAGCGGGCGGCTGACCCCCGGCAGCGTCTTGCCGGTGGCGACGATCCGGTCCGGCGCGATGCCCTGCTCGACCCATGCCTGGATGGCGGTCAACGGATCGAAATCGTCCGTCGCCCGCCCGCCTTCGCAGTGCATCATCCCCGGCACCAGGAACAGGCGCGCCCAATCCTGGGTCTTACCGCCGGTATCATGCGCCAG
>Ga0157372_10003742_pt1 | contig 16329 bp, 3 predicted proteins | sample C55metaG_FD_115307 | JGI IMG/M metagenome (GOLD analysis project Ga0157372, IMG submission 115307) | Corn rhizosphere microbial communities from Kellogg Biological Station, Michigan, USA - C5-5 metaG | ecosystem: Host-associated > Plants > Roots > Rhizosphere > Soil | place: USA: Michigan... | reverse complement strand
CCCCGTGTTTTAATATCAAGTTAAGGATTTTACCACTTCATTGCAGACTGCGCTATGAAGTGGTATTTGGTTAGGTGTTTTATCATCGCCAACCGAGCCTTGCGGAGCTTAAAACCAGATTTATTCGGATTATCACTTAATCAGGTTCGATGGGGTAAATACACTGATGGCAGTAAAGAGCTACACGCTTAGTAAGGTGTATGCGCATCTTGAAAATTTTGGAATTTATAATGTTACACTTAGAAATTTTGAAGAGATCACTATGGATAAAAAGAAGCATCAGGATAAGCGGGGGCTGGTAAGATCTTCAGGTGATGTTAAAGCAGCAGCCGCTGACACCAACCGACAGAGGTAATAGTATTATACAGGAATCACTGTCAAAGGATTACCTCTGCAATCGACTGTTCAGCCAGTTCTCCGGTACCTTGGTACTCAGGGCTCGCTGCGACACTCATATCGTTGGCATGGCGTGTTGCAGTATTCTCTACCCTTCTCCCCTGTATAGTGGCCAGCTACATATCAAAGAGCTTTATGTCTCCCAGAAAGAGAGAGGTAAAGGCACCGGAAAATCCATAATACGTTATATAGCGAAACTTGCTGTCAGACATGATTATCATAGCCTCAGCTGGAATGCCGGAAAATCAAATGCCGGAGCAAACCGTTTTATCAGTCTTTAGGAGACAGAATAAATGACAATATCGTGAAGTATTCTCTTCATGGTAACCCCCTTGAATAAACTGGCTTTCGACGGTCCGGCAGAGCACGACGGCTTCCTCAATTAAGCTGTTGCGTGGATTTGACTTGTCGGGAAGGCTGAGGGAAGCTGCGAAATGTTTCTGACATGTCCGCTTTGTGCCAGAAGCGGACGTTGCTTGCGGCCTGTGATATGGATGCATTCCCTGCGCATAATCCGTATGATCGTTTCAGGAATTTTTTTAACCTGCCTTGGCGCGCAGCCAATCACACGCTTAAACGCTTTGCTGAAAGCGCTTTCGGACTCATATCCTAAAGCTGCAGAAATGCATGAAAGAGCATCATCTGAGTTTTGCAGGCGCTCACAGGCGAGTAACATGCGCCATCGCGTAAGATAAGTTATGGCGGCCATGCCAACGGCGTGTTTAAAACGCTCTGCAAATGGCGTTCACTTGGTCAAACTGGATCAGTGGTTCGCCAGTTCCAAAACCTGTCATTGTTGCGGGCATAAAATGGAAAAAATGCCTCCCGACGTAAGGCACTGGCATTGCCCCGCTTGCGGCACTGACCATGACCGCGACATAAACGCCGCGATCAATATCAGGAACAAAAGTATTTCAGAACTACAGGCGGCGGGACTCGTCGTTTCTGCCCACCGAGGCTTGCGTAAGTCCACCGGAAACGGGGCTGCTGCCTTTGAAGTGGGAAGCATCGCCCTTTAGGGCGGTGAGCAGTCACGCTAAAAGTTTTCGATGTGGCCTATAGACACTCTGTCTCAGGCAGCGCCGCCGTACTGCAGCAAAACACGGGCAGCCCTGTTCAGTTTGAACTGACGAAGGGAACCAGAGAGGCTGTATCCGCATGAATCATAATGGCTCATCTACGCAGTACTGACTATCTTTTCAAGTCCCGCATTGGTCCTTCAAGACACATTTCAACCAGACAATATAACCGTATTTTCCATGGATAGATTGAGAGGCTGGGTCTCGATGAAACGCTCTACAGTACGCATTCCATGCGCAGAACCTAGCCATATCTGATCTATAAAAAAACGAAAAACCTTCGTGTTATCCAGTTACTTTTGGGTCATAAAAAACCCGAAGGCACAGTACGTTACCCAGGCATCGAAGTAGATGATGCCCTAGAGATATCAGAGTCGATTGAAGTCTGATTTGTCAGGGCTGCAACAGCAGCCCTGTGCCAGAAGCGGACCATTATTTCGGTAAGCCCTTTTCGCATTGTGCCAGGAGCGGAAGTAGCTAACAACTGTCTGTATTGATCTACGGGGAGCTGGTCAACTTGCAGGCAGGCAACAATAAAACAAATCGATTATAAATTAATCAACTGTGATAGTATGAGTTTCACTCCTCTAGAGGGTAACCACCATGTCTCTTCTCGATTACGCAAGGAAGTTCATGAGTGCTCCGTCCACGGTAGTCTGTCCTGCCTGGGGTTTAAGTTCCTCCCATCCTGGCTCAAAGATTCGCCTGAAACAGGCTGTGCTTTGTCCGGGATGTAAATCTCTCTTTGTCTCTCCACGCTAGCACCTGACTTTCAGATTCGACGCACTTCCCTGTTATGCCGTAAAGATCCCGACCCGCAGTTGATAAATCCCTGATGCCTTACGCCCATCTTGAGAGAGCGTTTCTGAACTGATTTCCCAACTGCTCCTGCGCGTTAATGTCGCATGAGAACAAGACTATGAAAATAAATCCTGGGGCATGGTTTCGCCGCGCCCGTATCATGAAAAAAGCGCCCGGGCGCGTATCGCTTTCTTCCAGTGACTCTATGGGGGAAACCACCCCGCGCCCGGAGCTGTTCTCAACGCCTCAGCTTGAGCGTTATGGTCAAGAGCTGGCGCATACGCATAAATTGTCGCCGGACAAGATGCCGTACTACCTGCTTAAACGATTAAGTGATAACGAAGCCGTTATTACACAAAACTGTTACACGCTTAACGCCGGTAAAAAAACCAGCATTATGCCCGCTGGGGAGTGGTTGCTGGACAATTACTACCTGATTGAGGAGCAAATTCGCAACGTCCGCCAGCACTTGCCGACCAGCTTTGGTAAAGGTCTTCCTTCACTTGCGTCTCCGCACCCTTGTCCGCGTATCTATGATATTGCTGCCGAGGCGGTTGCGCATGGTGACGGACGCTGGGACACCGCCAGTCTGACCAGCTACATCGGCGCCTACCAACAGGTCACGCCGCTGACGTTAGGGGAAGTCTGGGCGTTGCCCGGTATGTTGCGACTGGCGCTGATTGAAAATCTGCGTCAGGTCAGTATTGAGGTGGTTCAGGCTCAGCAGGAACGCAGCCTTGCTGACAGCTGGATAACGCGGATGACCGACTGCGCCGAACATGCGCCAGCTGACCTCATTCTGGTGATCGCCGACATGGCGCGTTCCCGGCCGCCACTGAGCAGTGCCTTTGTCGCAGAAATGGTTCGTCGTCTGCACGGGCAGAGGAATGCGCTGGCATTACCTCTGGGCTGGGTAGAACAACGCCTTGCCGAGCAAGGCCTTACAACCGAGTTACTGATCCATCGCTTTAACCAACAGCTTGCGGCCAGTCAACTTTCCGTCAGCAACAGTATTGCCGGGTTACGCCTGCTCAATGAAACCAACTGGGCTGATTTTGCCGAGAACATCAGTGTGGTTGAGCAGACGTTACGTTGCGATCCGGCGGGCATATATGCCTGTATGCATTTTGATACCCGTGATCATTATCGCCATGTGATTGAGATTCTGGCCCGGGAAAGTCAGCTCAGTGAGCCCGACGTGGCAAGCCGCATACTGGCGTTATCAGCAACAACCCAAGCGGGCATGCCCTCTCATCACGTTGGGTATTATCTGATGGGAGAAGGGCGGCGGCAGTTAAATGACCATTTGTCGGTGGCGAGCTCTGGGCTCAAACGCTTACGGCACAGCCTCAACAGATTTCCTCTGTTATCCTGGCTTGGGAGCATGAGCCTGTTAACCACGGCGGCCACCGCCGCAATATTGTATGACACAGCGAGTCTTGGCATGGCCTGGTGGTTATTACTGCTGGCTTTACCTTTGATTGTGGCGTTGAGTCAGCTGGTCAGCGATATACTCAGTGAAGCGACGACACGCTTTCGGACTCCCCGACCGCTGCCACGAATGGACTTTTCTGACGGGATTCCGGTGACATCCTCCACGCTGGTGGCAATCCCCTGCATGCTGACGAGTCACGCAGGCTTCAGCACGCTCCTCTCAAGCCTTGAAGTGTGCTGGCTTGGCAACCAGGATGATAACCTCTGTTTCGCGCTTCTTACCGATTTTGCTGACGCGGCGACTGAAAGTACGGATGAACAACGCGCACTGCTTAGTCAGGCGATGTCAGAAATGCACCGGCTTAACCTGCGCTATCCTTGCCGCCATCAGCGCTTTTATTTGCTCCACCGCTCGCCTGAATGGAATGCATCGCAGGGGATCTGGATGGGTTATGAACGCAAACGGGGCAAGCTGGCGTTGCTGAACAACTGGTTACGTCATCCAGACACGCAATTTTCCAGTGTTGCGGGCATGCCCGCGAACCGCTTACCCGGACAAATTAAGTATGTCATCACGCTGGACAGTGACACGCTCCTGCCACGTGATACCGCGCATAAATTGGTCGCAACGATGGCGCATCCGTTGAACAAGCCGGAATACGATCCGCGATGTCAGCGGGTCGTCAAAGGATACGGTATTTTACAACCGGGGCTGGCAGAAGAGATGCCGCGTAACGGTCAGGGCCGCTATGCCGCGATGCGCAGCACCGTACCGGGTAATAACCCTTATTCCATGATGTCTTCAGATATCTATCAGGATCTGTTTGAAGAGGGTTCCTTCGTCGGCAAGGGAATTTACGACGTGGATATTTTTGTCCAGGCCACGGCCAACACCTGTCCGGAAAATCTGGTGCTCAGTCACGATCTTCTGGAAGGATGCTATGCCCGCGCCGGGCTGCTGAGCGAGGTCTTACTCTACGAGCAGTACCCGAACAACTATCTGTCGGACGTCGCACGCCGTACGCGCTGGATTCGTGGCGACTGGCAACTGCTTAACTGGCTTAAGCTGCGGGTCCGGAAAGCAGATGGGACGCGGGATAAAAACCCATTGTCGGCGCTCTCTCGCTGGAAGCTGTTTGATAACCTGCGCCGCAGCCTGGTCGCCCCCGCATTACTGATGCTGCAGTTTAGCGCGCTGCTGTGGGTGCCGAATCCGGGATACTGGCTGAGCGTTCTGGCCCTGGTCTGGCTGCTGCCTGCTGCGCTCTGTATTCTTATCGATCTTGCCAACAAGCCGCATCGTCGTCCTCTGAGGCAACATCTGGTGCTGGTTACGGCGGGAGCACTGAAGCGACTTTCCCGAATCGGACTCAACTTTATTTTATTGCCCCATGAGGCGGGCTATTCGCTGTATGCGATCGCCGTGACGCTCTGGCGCCTTGGCATCAGCCAGCGCAACCTGACGCAATGGTCCAGCCACAGTCCGGACAGCCTTCAGTCCCAACTTTCTGCCTTTCGTTTTTATCGGGTAATGTGGCTGAATGTGGCTTGTGGTGCGGCACTTACGCTCCTGACGCTGTTACTGGCGCCACAATGGCTGACCCTGGCCCTGATCATCGGCCTGTCATGGTGCCTGGCACCGCTATTATTGAGTGGACTGAGCCGCCCGCCAGCGCGTAAAGCGTTTCTGCCTGACCCGCAACAGAAACGCCTTCTGCGTCAGACCAGCAGAGAAATCTGGGCGTTTTTCGAGACCTTCGCGACGGCGCAGGAAAACTGGCTTCCCCCGGACAATTATCAGGAAATCCCTGAGCCAAAAATCGCGCATCGCACGTCACCCACCAATATCGGGCTGTCCTTGCTGGCGAACCTTACGGCCTGGGATTTCGGTTATCTCTCTGTCGCGAACGTCCTGCAGCGCATCACGCAGACGCTCGACTCGCTGGATAAGATGGAGCATTACCGGGGACATTTGTATAACTGGTATGACACCCGCACGCTTGCGCCACTCAGCCCGCGTTATGTTTCCAGTGTTGACAGCGGCAATATGGCCGGCCACTTACTGACACTGCGCGAAGGGCTGTCAGCCATGCGTCATCAGCCCGTTTTCAACGGCGTACGCCTACTGGAGGGGCTGAATGATACTCTGCACGTGCTGGAAAAATACTGGGGCCATAACGCGCCAGCCAGCCTGGGCGTGCTGCGCACACAGTGCCTTAATGCTGCATCGTTACCTTCAGGGCAGTGGTTAAGCGAACTCGAAAAAATGCAGGCGCACGGCAACGAACTGGCCCGGCTGTCTCAGGAGGAAAGCCGCGTGGTGGTGCGATGGACGGCGCATCTGGTCAGTCAACTGCAGCAGCTCTGTGATGAATGGACGACGCTGCTTGGCTGGCTACCGGTGACATATCATGCACAGGACCTGCCTACGCTGAGTGAGCTGGCTGGCGGAATCACCCTTGAGGCGGTTATCGCGCCGACAGCCGTTATGATCCAGGCCCGGCGGCGACTGGCGATTATCAGCGAACTTGAACAACGTCTCGCTGACCATGCGCGAATGGATTTTACGTTTCTGTATAACACAGCTACCAGCATGCTAAGTGTGGGCTACAACTGCGATACCAACACTCTGGATAAAAGCCACTACGATCTTTTACCTTCAGAAATCCGCCTGACCAGTTTTGTCGCTATTGCGACGAATCAGCTGCCGCTTAAAAGCTGGTATGCACTTGGCCGACTGTTTACCACCATCGATCGTGAAACTGCCCTGATGTCCTGGAGCGGTTCAATGTTTGAATATCTGATGCCGAATCTGGTGATGCCAACCTGGCACGGCAGTCTGCTGGATGAGATGAGCAAATCTGCGGTAATCAGGCAGATAAACTGGGGCAAAGAGCGTGGCGTGCCGTGGGGCGTCTCTGAGTCTGGCTACCATGCGTTTGATGTTCAGCATAATTATCAGTATCAGGCATTTGGCGTACCCGGCCTTGGTCTCCGGCGCGGACTCGCCGACGATATGGTGGTAGCCCCTTATGCCACGCTGCTGGCGCTGTTGGTTTCACCGCAAAAGGCCTGCGACAATCTGCTCAGGCTGCAGGAAAACGGCGCGCGCGGCGAATACGGTTTTTATGAAGCGTTGGACTATACGCCATCACGACTGGCAACCGGGCAGCTTTTCCTGGTTGTTCAATCCTGGATGGCGCACCATCAGGGCATGGCTTTTCAGGCGCTGGGGCATCTGCTGCTTGATGCCCCTATGGCCGGGCGATTCATGTCAAGTCCCGCGTTCAGATCGGCCAGCCTGCTGTTACAGGAGCGCGTACCCGATGAGGTCGAACTCTACAGTCCGCGTCGTCATTTTGAGTCCCATGAGGGAAGAATTAAGCCTGTGCGCTATGCACCGCGAATCTTCACGCATGCGGATACGCCGACTCCCGAAATACAATTATTGTCCAACGGGCATTATCATCTGATGATAACGCCAGCCGGTGGGGGATACAGTCGCTGGAACAACATCGCCCTGACACGCTGGCGCAGCGACAGCACCCGTGATAACTGGGGAACGTTTTGCTATATCCGGGATCTGCTCACTGACGAGGTGTGGAGCAATACCTGTCATCCTCTGGGGGCCAGTGCGGACATCAGCGATGAAATTATCTTTACCGATGCAGGGGCCGAGTTCAGGCGCTTGCTCGGCTCGCTCAGCGTGAAAACCCGGGTTGTGGTCTCACCGGAAGATGACATCGAACTGCGTCGTGTCACCCTGATGCATCGAGGCCGAAGCCCGCGAAAACTCGAGCTGACGACCTACGCTGAAGTGGTGCTTGCCTCGGATATCAGTGATCAGGCGCACCCGGCGTTCAGCAACCTGTTTATTCAGACGGAAGCCGATCCCAGGCATGATGCCATTTTGTGCCACCGGCGTGCACGCTCGCCGGATGAACAGAGCCCGTACCTGTTTCATATGATGGTGGTGCATGGCGATTGTTCAGAGAACGTTTCATTCGATACCGACAGATCGGGATTCATCGGCCGGGGAAAAAGTCCGGCTGATGCCCAGGCGGTCAGCATGAGCGGACCGCTAAGCAATACGTCCGGCGCCGTGCTGGATCCGATACTGTCGATACGCCACGCGATTACACTCCAGCCCGGACAGCCGGTTACCATTGATATCGTTTTTGGCGTCAGCGAAAGCCGTCAGCAAAGCCTCGCGCTGATGGAAAAATACCGCGATCATCCTATCGCCGATCGCGTGTTTGAACTGGCCTGGTCCCACAGTCTGGTTGTGTTACGGCAGATGAATGCCAGCGAAGATGACGCAACTTTGTTCAACCGCCTCGCCAGCGCGGTACTTTATCCCTGTCAGGAACTGCGCGGTGACGAACAGGCCATCAGCCGAAACCGACGTGGTCAGTCGGGCCTGTGGGGTTGGGGGATCTCAGGTGATTTGCCGATTGTGCTGATCAGCCTGACCAGCGAGGAAAAAATTGCTTCTGTCACCACGCTGATTCAGGCACATCGCTACTGGCGCCTGAAAGGGCTGGAGGTGGATCTGGTAATTCTTAATAACAGTCCTGGTGGCTACCAGCAGCCGCTGCAGACGCAGATTATGGATTTAATCTATGCCGGTTCTGAAGCCAGCCTGTTAGATAAACCCGGGGGGATTTTTGTCCGTAACAGTGAGCATTTGTCTGCCGAAGACAAGCAGTTGCTGATGAGCGTGGCCTGTCTGAGCATGGACGATCGCGCTGACGGCATCAGTGAACAACTTAACCAGCGTGTTCACGCGACAAAAAAACGCGTCAGGCCTTTTGTGCCCTCGGTGACGTCAGAGAGCAATCATCACGCCGACTGGATACCGGAAACTCACCTGTTGCGCCATTTCAACGGATACGGTGGCTTTTCTCAGGATGGTCGCGAGTATCAGATCCTGCTGAGAGAAAATCAACCGACGCCAGCGCCCTGGTCTAACGTGCTGGCAAACGAGAACTTTGGCACCGTGATTTCTGAAGCAGGCCAGGCCTACAGCTGGTTCGAAAATGCGCACGAATATCGCTTAACGCCGTGGGAAAACGATCCGGTAAGTGATCGCAGCGGGGAGGCATTCTATCTGCGTGATGAAGAAAGCGGCGCATGCTGGTCACCCATGACCCTGCCCGTGCGCGGTCAAGGCGATTATCTTACCCGCCACGGTTTTGGTTACAGCGTGTTTGCCCACCGTGAAAATGGACTGGACAGCGAACTGACAGTCCTGGTGGACGAACAGGCGCCGGTTAAGCTTGCAATACTGAAGCTCAGCAACCATTCGGGCCGTACACGCAAATTATCTGTCACCGGCTACGTGGAATGGACACTTGGGGCAACGCGCAGCCACTCTGCTGCGCATATCATCACGCATTCGCCCGGCCTTGCGGGGGGGAGTGCGGTCATAGCCAATAACTTCTACGGTGCTAATGGCGGGGAGCGCACCGCCTTTTTCGCCGTTAACGATCCTCAGAGTACGTTAACGGGCGACCGCCGCGAGTTTATCGGGCGTAATGGCTCACTGCGCGTCCCGGCCGCCATGATGCTTCGCAGACTCTCGGGTAAAACGGGAGCCGGGCTTGATCCCTGTGCCGCACTACATTCGACAACCTCCCTTATTGACGGTGACGAGAAAACCTATGTTTTTGTCCTCGGCGTGGCCGATAACCCGGCACAGGCACAGGAAACGCTTGCCCGTTTTCTGCGTGAGGATAACGCGCGTCAGGCGCTGAGTCAGGTTCACCATTTCTGGCACAACGTGCTCGATAAGGTCGTTGTGCAGACGCCCGACAGCAGCGTTGATTTGCTGGTAAACGGCTGGCTGCTGTACCAGACATTAGCCTGCCGCATCATGGCGCGCAGCGGCTACTATCAGTCCGGTGGGGCATTTGGTTTCCGCGATCAGTTGCAGGATACGCTGGCGCTGAGCCACGTTGCACCGGAGCGACTGCGCAGCCAGATCCTGCTGTGTGCCTCACGGCAGTTTATTGAGGGGGATGTGCAACACTGGTGGCATCCTCCGCAGGGTAATGGCGTGCGAACCCGTTGTTCGGATGACTACCTGTGGCTTCCGCTTGCGGTTTGTCACTATGTAGATACAACGGGAGATACTGGCGTGCTGGCGCAGCAGATTCCCTATCTTGAAGGGCGTCCGCTCAATCCCGGCGAAGAATCTGTTTATGATACGCCGGTTATCAGCCACCTCGAAGAGACGTTGTGGCAGCACTGCGTAAAAGCGATTGAGCGGGGGCTAAACTTCGGCCAGCACGGCCTGCCGCTAATGGGGGCAGGTGACTGGAATGACGGGATGAATCTGGTCGGTATTGAAGGCAAAGGTGAAAGCGTCTGGCTCGGCTTTTTCCTCTACGATATTTTGCAACGCTTTGCGGCGCTGGCTGAACAGCGCCAGGATGAACGCGTGGCGGCATTGTGCTATTCAGAAGCGCTGAGCCTGCAAAGAAATCTCGAATCTTACGCCTGGGATGGTGCGTGGTATCTCCGCGGCTACTTTGACGATGGTACGCCGCTGGGGACAAGAGCATCGCAGGCGTGCTGGATCGATGCGATTGCACAAAGCTGGTCCATTTTGTCTGGCGCAACTGATCCAGTGCGCAGTGCGCAGGCTATGCAGTCACTCGACAGCTATCTGGTGGATAACGATGCAGGATTGATCAAGTTGCTAACGCCACCGTTTGATGGTCATGGTCCTAATCCCGGTTACATACAGGGTTATCTTCCGGGTGTAAGGGAAAACGGCGGGCAGTACACGCATGGCGCCATCTGGGCGGTCATGGCGTTTGCCCGGATGGGACAAAAAGCGCGAGCGTGGCAGTTATGGTCAATGATCAATCCGGTAAACCATACGCTGCAAACTGAAGGCGTTAACATCTACAAGGCGGAGCCCTATGTGATGAGTGCAGATGTGTACAGTGTTGCACCTCATACCGGCCGTGCCGGGTGGAGCTGGTATACCGGTTCCGCAGGCTGGGCCTACCGCCTGGTGACTGAAGAGTTACTCGGAATAAAACGGCACGGAGATACGCTGGTTATTCGCACTCACTTACCTGATGACTGGCCTTCGATTAGCCTGACCTATCAACACGGGGGCAGTCAGTATTACATTAGGATTTCTCGTCACAACGGTGAACCTAAAGTGATTATGGATGGCACGATCCTGCCGGATAACAGCATTCCTTTGCGGGATGATGGACAAAATCACAGGGTCGATATTATTCAGCACTGACCGTCCGCTTCGTGCCAGAAGCGGACATTGCTAATAGTTGAAGATGTTAATCAATTAGAAGCAGATCATCTCTGTTACGGAATTGCCGCTACTCTATTGGTAGCCTAAAAGAGAGAGCGAGTCATTTTTGTTACTTTCATCCTTAATACGAGCTATTTTGACTCTAACAGCAATATTTCAAACAGGTTATAGAATGTCCATTTTTGACATTAATAAAGACGAGTTACTTCAACTGTCCGATGTTCATCTTGAAGAGCTTATTGCTCGTCTTGCCGAAGCAGAAGTAGCATCACATGGTCATAGCCCTGCATATGTAAGCTGGTCAGGATCTATAAATGCCTCAGATGATGGCATTGATGTTCACGTTCAGGTTCCTGTGAGTGAATTTAAAACAGGATATATTTCCAGACCTGACACTATTTTTCAGGCTAAAAAACACGTAATGACGCCTGCCGCAATCATCAAAGAAATGGTTGATAAGGAAGGTTTATCAACAACAATCGTTGAACAGGTCAAAAAACAAGGAAGCTACATCATTGTCAGCTTGGGAGACGATTGCTCTCCACCGATGAAAATGAGCCGGCTGAAAGCAATGAAGGAAAGCGTAGCGGGAGTGCCGGGTAATCAAAGCGCTCACCTTGATTTTTACGATCGGTCGAAACTAGCCCAGTGGATGCGGCAGCATCCATTAGTTCTACTCTGGGTAAAACGAATCCTGGGTAAGGGCTCCTCAGGTTGGCAACCATATGCGGCTTGGAGTAATCCCCCTTATGGCAGTGATGATACGTTAATTTCAGCGCCTGGTGTAAAAGTCAGACTGCCGTCAGATAAGGGACAATCCCTTGATGTCATTAACGCTATCGTTCCGATGCGGGAGCTCATTCGTTCATCCTCAAAGGCTGTTCGCATCATAGGGCTATCCGGTGTCGGTAAGACGCGAATTGTTCAGGCACTTTTTGAAGAAACAGTGGGTGAAAATGCCTTAGACCGCACTATTGCAATATATGTCGATACCGGTGCAAGCCATGATCCTTCTGCCGCCTCAATGCTTGAACGTCTCATCGCTGAAGACATGCATGCCATTCTGATACTGGATAACTGCCCAACCGAATTGCACTCTTTACTTGCTGGCAAAGTATCGGCCGCGGGACCAAAAGTTCGCCTCATCACAATTGAATATGACATTAACGACGATAAACCGCAGACGACAGAAGTGATACATATAGAAGCCGTAGCTCCCGAAATGGCTATTCTGCTTCTTACACGTCGTTTTCCTAGTATTGGTCGTAATAACGCACGACTTATTGCGGAATTCGCGAATGGAAATGCACGAGTCTCTTTGGCTATTGCGGAGAGAATAGATAAAGGTGATAGCCTAGCACAGCTCTCTGAATTGCAATTGTTTAACCGCTTATTTGAGCAGCGTAATAATCCCAGTGATGACCTGCGCGAACATGCAGAGATTCTCTCTCTGACTTATTCGTTTTCCATGCAAAAAACTGAAACTGGCCTTGATGAGCTTGAAGTGTTAGGTTCAATTATGGGGCATACATCGAAACAATTACGTCGTTCGGTAACTAAGTTGACGGACCGTCATATTGTTCAGCAAAGAGGACATTGGAGAGCAATTCTCCCTCAGGTGATCGCAAACAGACTGGCCGCATCTGCGCTCAATAGCCTTGGTGCTAAAGAGCTGAGAAACATCTTCGAAAAAGCAGGTCATCCGCGTTTGCTAATGTCATTCGCTCATAGACTAGGATTGTTACATGATCACCCTGTTGCAAAAGAGATAGTTATAGCCTGGCTCCAACCACATAGTTTTCTGGGGCGAATAACCGAATTAAACGAGAACTCGATGCGAATGCTGAACTATATTGCTCCCGTAGTACCAGATTTTTTGCTCGACAGCATTGAAAAAAACCTTAACGAAATAAATACTAAAATATTTTCAACATATTCAGATCTCGTTCTTAAAACGATTTTTCATCTTTTGCAGTCGCTGGCATATGAGCCGAATGCTTTCGTTCGATCAATCCGACTTCTGATTCTCATAAACGATCACGAACTAAAAAAAATTCATAAGGAAGCGCTCCATGCCAAAATTTGTCGGTTTTTCCAGCCCTATCTATCAGGTACACATGCATCGGTAGAACAACGTATTTCTGTAATTAATGATTGCCTTTCATCAGGCAAACCTAGACGCATTGAGCTGGGTTTAAAGATGCTCTCGTCGTCCCTGGGGGCAAACTGGACGGGATTTAGTATGAATAGTTTTGGTGCCCGCCCAAGGGATTATGGAATGCATCCTGATAATAATGAACTCATAGAATGGCGAAGTCAGTTCATAGATATCGCATTACAGCTTAGCATTTCAGGTTATGAACCGCTAAAAGATCCCGTGCGAAAAATCCTGGCAGACAAGTTCAGAGGCATATGGCGCCAAAAAGAAATGAGAGCAAAACTCTTTGAAGTTGCTCACAAGTTACATGCCCACCAGCCTTGGGGTGAAGGGTGGAAAGCTATTCGCTCAACGATTTTCTTTGAGCACACTCAACTTCAAGAAGGAGCGCGCTTCGAACCATTACCTGAAATACTTGCTCAATTGGAAAGTGCTTTAAAACCAGATGAATTAATCCCAGAAATACTGACTTACGTACTCAGCCAAGGGCAGGATTATTGGTCATTAGATTCTTTATATGATCATAATGCACCCGATAAATTTAATGATTCAAGAAGCCGGCTAGAAGCAAAAGCCATCCAGTTAGGACAAGACTTCGCAGCATCAGACCATAAACTTGAAGTCTTAGGCCCTGCACTGTTCTCAAGAAACAGTCTGCCTTACAGACATGCGTTTGGTAGAGGATTAGCGAAAGGTGCATGCAACTTACGCATTTACTGGAGGCTCCTCTTGGAACAACTAAATAAGCATCCTGACTCTATCATTGGGAGCGCCGTTATTGGTGGTTTCATCCAGGAGAGTGATTCCATTGATCCGGCATTAACGTCAGATTTCCTTGATCTATGCGCCCAGCATCCTGAACTACGCTGTGATCTCATTAGCTTACATCCGCTGCGCGAGTTCACTGAAATAGACTTGATTCGCTGTATGTCGATAATCGATGAGCCTGGAATACGCCCTGATATTTATGAACCCATCTTATCTCGTGAAAGGTATTCCAATTTACCCGCCGGGCGAATTCTATCTCTGGCAAAAAGGATATTGAATATGCCAAACGGTGATAATGTCATTCTAGATGCACTTTCCATGAGGCTTTCTAATGAGGATGGGGCGGCAGATATTCTTGGGCCTGACCTGCGGCTTATCGGGTTGGACGCAGCTATTAAGCGGTTTTCAAGAGAAGAAACATCATCAGACGATACCGCCGATTTCTGTATGGAAAGTGTACTCAGAGCGGCATTACGCTTTAAAGGTAATGAAGCTGAAAAGTTCAAATGGCTTGATACCATTATGACAGTTGTCGACAAAAACTATGGCTACGTTCATGGATTTAATAAAAGTATTACAGCAACTGCATCTTTGATGCCGAATGCATTCCTTGATCGTGTTGTAGAGGGTTCTCAAGAACAACAAAGCAGACGGCAGTTTTTTATCAGTCGGGGCGGATTAGAATGGTCACCTTTTGCAGGTATAGATATCAATGTCTTGATTGAATGGTGCCAAAGTAGTAAAAATAACCACCACTGGCCATTAATTGCCTCAGGGCTTGCCCCTTGGACAAACAATTTTGATAATGATGGGCTGGTGATATCTGAGCCCGCAATTAAGTTTTTAGAAGCCTCACCAGACCCTATGTCCATTATTGATGTTTTTGCAAATCACGTATCTCGATCACCCATATCTGGTAGTCATATTAATGAGATGCAACCTATAGCAGATGCCATTACCCGGCTTGCCGAACACAAACGAGATGACATTGCTGAAGCATCCAGAATCATCTTAGCAAAAATAAACAAATACATAACCTGCGAACGTTTGACAGAACGCCGGCGAGATATAACACGCGAACAGAATTTTGAATAAAAGGAAGTCATTATAATTAGCGATATCTGAGTGCTGAACTTAGGCTCAATTTCGGATATCTCGTCTCGAGTGAACATCATACAAAGACACACAGGAATGACCGTTTTGTGCCAAAAGCGGATATCGCGAGCGTTAAGTCATATATTTGAAAATGCATCGTTACCTTAGTTGGGATACTTGCACTACCTTTAGGCGTACTGCTATCTTGCACAGTTGTTCAAATGTAATCTTTTCTTTATTAGCAGCCTACTTTCACGGCCTTGTACAACTTACGAAACGAAGGAGCTCTCTATGAGCGAAAAAGATATTTCAATTTTTTATTTTGCAACTATTGATCGGAATTATTTTCTCAACAAGCACACTTTTTATGTTTCTGAAGCCAGAAAACGTATATTTTCGCAGTTTAGCGATTCTGAGCTTGAAGCTGAATCTCGGCAGAAAGAAAAAGATTACTATGAGGCCGCTGGTAAGCGTTTTGACCCCGATTATGACAACGAGGGGGCTATCTGGGAACAGGCTCATGATGAAGGAATTTCACATTGGATTGCCCTCAGTGATATGAAAAATACGGTTTCACTTGCTCTGACAGCAGGAATGTTTCATCAGTTCGATAAGGAACTTCGGGAGAAGTGTATCCGTGAATTCAGCCATTGGCTCGACTCTAAAACCATAACATCGATGATCTGGGACATCAGCTTCCCAAGGCTAATTGAAATTCTAGAATGGGTTGGGATGGATATCACTGGCAAGGTTTATTACGAAAAAATAGATGCCTGTCGCCAAGTAGTCAATGTTTATAAGCACGGTGATGGCCATGCCCATCGGGATCTTTCCGTCGCGCACCCTGAGTATTATCAGGATATCAATATTCCAGGAGGCTATAGATTTCGTCTACGTCATGAGCAACTTATGGTTACAGAAACACAGTTAATAGAGTTTGCAGATGCGATTACAGCTTTCTGGAATGATATCCCAATACACTGTATGCGATCAGCTATTCGGGAACAACCTGAATGGATAAATGTCGAATATAAAAAGCATGAGAAGAAAGTTAAAATGCTTCAGGACTAAAATTCTTTATGATAGCAGGTGTATCCTATGTGTAGACATCTGCCTTCCATGTCTTTTAGCTGCCCTAATTGCAAGAACAACTTCGGGCTTCCGCTTCTCGCTCACAGCGGACATTAGCCAGGAACCCATACTTCTATGTTGTCCCGCCTTTCAACTTATGAATTTGCTGTTCATCGCTTATCCATGTCGATGGCTTCGCTAACGCACAGGCATACTTCGGTGCCGACCGAAGCAGCGTG
>Ga0157372_10003739_pt1 | contig 16333 bp, 16 predicted proteins | sample C55metaG_FD_115307 | JGI IMG/M metagenome (GOLD analysis project Ga0157372, IMG submission 115307) | Corn rhizosphere microbial communities from Kellogg Biological Station, Michigan, USA - C5-5 metaG | ecosystem: Host-associated > Plants > Roots > Rhizosphere > Soil | place: USA: Michigan... | reverse complement strand
GGGAAAACGAATTGGTAGACCCTAACGTAGACAACCTGAAGTTTGACGGTTCATTGCATTATCGCATCGGTGAAAAGGCAGAGTTATCCTACACTTACCGTGTTGGGAAGATGGATGGTGTGTTCCAAAGGGGAAATAAGATCAAGCTCGATAATGTTGTAGTTCAAAATCATGATGTAGAACTCAAGGGAAGTAATTATGTGATCAGGAGCTATGTGTCAATTGAGAACACCGGCGACTCATACAATGTGAAACCACTTGCGGACAACATGGATTTATATACCGGGGGAGCAAGCGATACGAAAACAGCTACGAGTTGGGGAACAAAATACAAGAACGCATTAAACGCCTATGCTGCTGCTAATGGTGGATTGAATTCTTCAAATCTTGCTGCTGCTAACCAGTATGCAAGGACCGTAGCAGATGCTGGCAGGGCTATTCCTGGAACTGTACGCTTTGATTCTTTGAAGAACGTGATACGGAACATCAACAATTGGGACATAAAGTCCGGCTCTATACCGGATGCGCCCATTACAGGCGGTGCTGCGTTAGTGCAAATGAGCAAAATGTACCATACCGAAGGGCAGTGGGACCTTTCAAACAAAATCAAAGTCTTCAATCTTTTAATTGGTGGCGATGCAAGAATATACCAGGTAATACCCGATGGAAACAATTTCGTTGATTTCTCGAGACCCATCGCTGAAAGGAACAAGCCGTTAAAGGATGGAAGCTTTGGAGATAATGTCTACTATAAAAAGTTTGGTGCATTCTCACAGGTGACCAGGACATTTTTCAAGGAAAGCCTGAAAGTATTTGGATCCGTGCGTTACGATTACAATCCTGAATTTGATCCGAAGCTCACTCCAAGAATTGCTGCAGTCTACACGGCACATCAAAAACACAACTTCAGAGCTACCTACCAACAAGGCTACCGTTTCCCGGCCTTATTCGAAGCACTATCATATGTGAACAACGGAAGGGTGAAGCGCGTAGGCAGTTTGTCATATATCAACGAAGGATTGGGATACCTTGATAACAGCTATACCCAGGCGTCAGTAGTCAACTTCAATTCAGTCGTAAGCGCAGCCGGTAATTCAGATTCAGCTGCCATGGCGAACAGAAAATTATTACAGCCAGCTAACCTGCCGAAGGCCAGACCTGAAAAGATTAACTCATTCGAAATAGGGTACAAGAGTATCTTGGCGAACAACAGGCTGATCATTGATGCTGATGCTTATACCAATCAATATGATGGTTTCCTGGGACAGGTACAAGTGTATGTACCTCACGGTGAAACGGTGGGCACAACTACTGCTGTGCTAGCGATGCTTGATCGTAACAGGGATTCGACGGCTGCAACGGCCACCACTGCGGCCAGCAAAGGGCAGGACCGATACCGGGTATACACCAATGCGAAAAACAAGTATAATAATTACGGCGCCGCATTGGGCATCACTTACAATTTCTACAGGAAGTTCACTCTTGCCGGTAATGTAAACTTCAACAAGATGAAGGCGCAAAATAACAGTGATGTATTTGTGACAGGGTTCAATACCCCGCAGTGGACAACGAATCTTTCGATTGGTAACAGGGAGATTGTAAAGAATCTCGGTTTTAATGTTGTTTGGCGATGGCAGGAATCATTTCTGTGGGAGAGTCCGTTGGTAACAGGTACTATTCCGGCATATAGCGTTGTCGATGCGCAAATTACCGTCCGCTTCCCTAAGCTGAAATCGCAAATAAAGGCAGGAGGGGCCGATATTTTCAACAAGATATACATTCAATATGCGGGTGGACCTACCATCGGAGCTTTGTACTACGTCGCCATTACAGTAGACGGCATTTTAAACGGTAAGTGATTTATGAAAGCGAAAATCGGGATCACTCTTTTACTAATGGTAGGAGCAAAAGAATTGATTGCTCAAAAGGAAACACAGAAACTCGAGCAGATTTGGGTTGGTTATTTTAATCAAACGCATTTCAGTAATAAATGGGGTGCCTGGTTGGACGTGCAGTTAAGGACAAAAGATCATTTTACGGACCATCTTTCCCAGCTTCTATTTAGGTCGGCTCTCACTTACTATGTCAAAGACGCGATCAGGACTTCTGCAGGCGTTGCGTATGCACGATATTACCCCGCCGACAATCATAGTAAAGTAACACAACCAGAGTGGCGTCCCTGGCAGCAGGTACAATGGTATACGAAATGCGGTCGCAACAGTGTTATACAATGGTTCCGGTTAGATGAGCGATTCCGTAGGAATATTCTAAACGATTCGGCATTGGCAGACGGTTATAGTTTCAATTTCCGTCTGCGGTACAACTTTTCCTGGAAGATACCGTTGAGCGCACAAGTAAAGAAAGGGTCGTGGACACTAGTTCTAAATGATGAGATACATGTGAATTTCGGAAAGCAGATCACATACAACTATTTTGACCAGAACCGGTTCTTTGTTGGTTTTGCTTTCAATACGACTGCCACCGATAATATACAAATGGGGTACATGAACGTATTCCAGCAATTGCCGGCAGGCAATAAATACCGTTCTACAGATGTGGCAAGAGCCTACTATTTTCATTACCTGGATCTTAGGAAAAGAGTCAATTGAACAATCATATAATCACCTTAAAAACAACCTTTCTTAATTAAGAAGTAAATTTGAACCATGGATATTTTAAGAATTGCCACCGCTGGCAGTGTTGACGATGGAAAGAGCACCCTTATTGGAAGACTTCTTTACGATACCAAGTCAATTACAAAAGACAAACTGGAAGCCGTTGAAGCATCAAGCAAAAGAAAAGGACTCGACTTTGTTGACCTTTCTTTGCTGACCGATGGTTTAATTGCCGAACGGGAGCAGGGCATTACAATCGATGTAGCCCATATCTTTTTCGCTACAGAAAAAAGAAAATACATTATTGCCGATACACCCGGGCACGTGGAGTATACAAGAAACATGATCACCGGCGCATCGAATGCAGAAGCTTCAATTGTTTTGATCGATGCACGTAACGGTGTGATTGAACAAACAAAGCGACACCTGTTTATTTCCAACTTATTAAAGATCGAGACCGTCTTTGTCTGCATCAACAAAATGGACCTTGTGGGTTTTGACGAAGCTGTCTTCAAGAAGATAAAGGCGGATACCGAGGATGTAGCAAGAAAGATGGGCTATGAGGGCGATCTTGACTTCATACCCATTGCAGCCAAGTATGGCGACAATGTGGTTCAACCCTCCACTAAAATGAAATGGTATAGCGGCCCGACCCTGCTAGAATATCTGGAAGACATTCCCGTACACAAGAAGGACGATGCGTTGGCGGCAAGATTCCCGGTGCAATTTGTTATTCGCCCACACTCAGATGAACATCACGATTTCAGGGGCTATGCAGGCAAACTGTCGAGCGGGCAATTACATGTTGGAGAAGACGTGTTGGTTCTTCCGTCCCTGAGAACGAGTAAGATCACCAGGATACTTCGGGCAAAGGCAGACGTAGAATCTGTGCGCTCCGATGAGAGTGTCACTATTGAACTGAAAGATGATGTTGATATCAGCCGGGGAAACATGATCGTTCCGGTAAACGCGGCGCCACAGCAAGTGAGTTCGTTTGTTGCAACCATATCCTGGATGGCTGAACAACCTCTTTCGAATAGCAAAACCTTCTTATTGCAGCATGGTGTAAATGTCGTAAAGGCAAAGATCACGAGCTTGCAAAGCAAGATTAATATTCATACCATGGAAGAAGTGAACGAAGTGTCACAATTCAAGCTCAACGATATCGGGAAAGTGAGTATCAAGACCGCAAAGCCCATATTTGCGGACCTCTACAAGGATAATCCAAGAAACGGCGCTTTTATTCTGATCGATGAATTCAGCAATACTACGGTTGCCGTTGGTTTTATAGAACGTTTCTAAGGAGTCTTATTATACTGTAATAAGTCCTGCTTCGGCGGGACTTATTTGTTTTTGCGAAGCTGCTGAAGCAACGCTCGAAGATCTTTGGGAAGTTCTGCTTCAAGGTCATAAGTCTTGCCGTCTAATTGAAAGTTCAGCCTCGAAGCATGGAGGGCAAGACGGGAGAGAATGGGTCTTTCTTCCTCTTCATTTTTAGAAAGGTTGAAGTTCTTACGCTTGATAGAGGAAACGAAGACCGGTTTACCATCTCCATACAAATCATCGCATACGATCGGGTGTCCTAGGTGCTTCATGTGAACCCTTATCTGGTGGGTGCGCCCTGTGAGAATATGAAATTGCATCCAGGAGTACAACTTAAAGTTGTCGAGTACTTCGTATTCGGTAATGCTTTCCTTTCCTTTTCTATACACTGTCATCAATCCTTTCTTCACAGGGTGTTCCGCAATCGGTTCATTAATGGTTCCCGATTTTTCAAAAGGAGAACCCAGTACAAAGCCATTGTAGATCTTGATAGTCGCCCTCGCTTCAAACAATTGGGAAAGGTTCTTATGCGCCTGTTCGTTTTTGGCAAAGACCACGATGCCACTGGTGTCTTTATCTAAGCGGTGAACGGTGAAGATACCACCGTACTTCTGTTTCAGGATTTGCTTAAGCGAGATGTCTTTGCCCTCCCTGTCAGGAATGGTCAGCAGGCCGGGAGGTTTATTTATGGCCACCAGGTTTTCGTCTTCCTGCAGGATGTATTCTTCAATCTTCATCAGCTATTGATTATAACCCGGAACGTATAACTATTTTCCTTTCTTAAAATACTTCAGATCACGAACTTCTTTTTCGGAGAGAAATCTCCATTTGCCCCTGTCGACGTTTTTCTTGGTGAGGCCGGCAAATATTACCCGGTCGAGATTCTTTACATCGTAGCCGTAGTGTTCGAATATTCGTCTGACAATGCGGTTACGCCCGCTGTGAATCTCTATCCCTATTTGCGTTTTGTCTTTTACGTCTGTATAGGCAAGTGAGTCAACGTTCGCGGGACCGTCTTCGAGAGGCACGCCCCTTAAGATCTCGTCGAAGTGCGTCTTTGACAGGGGCTTGTCGAGTGTCACGGCATAAACCTTTTTAATCTCGTTGCTGGGATGCGTCAGTTTTTGAGTCAGGTCGCCATCGTTTGTCAACAATAGGACACCGGATGTATTGCGGTCGAGGCGGCCAACGGGATAAACTTTTTCGGTGGTGGCTTTTTTGATCAAGTCTAAAACGGTCTTTCTTCCTTTCTCATCTTCCGTCGTCGTAATGTAGTCCTTGGGTTTATTCATCAAGATGTACACCAGGTTCTTGGCCGGAGTAATCTTCTTGCCACTAACAAGAACCACATCTGTTTCAGCGATCTTGAAGCCCGGTTCAGTAACAACAGCATCGTTCACCTTTACCTTGCCGCCCTTGATGATGTCAACGGCGTCGCGCCGGGAACAAATACCACTGTGTGCAATGTATTTGTTCAGCGGCATTTTTTCGGCCACTGTCTTAGTTACTTCGGGTTTTTTGAAGCGTTCATTAGAAAAGCCTTTGGCCTGGGCAGCCTCCGCACGTTTCTTTTCGAAGTATTCCTTTCGCTCCTTGGTGATTTTCTTTTTCTCCTGCCTGAAGAACTCTTTCTTAGCAGCGCCGGTCTTCTCCTTCGACATGAACTTTTCAAACCCCGTTTTCTTCTTCATCTGGCAAAAGTAAAAAAGTCCCGCCGGGTGGCGGGACGATTTATACTGAATAGGCGAATTGTTTATTTAGTAACGGCGTCTTTATGCTCTTTCCTGATTTCTTTGAGTTTGTCCTGCTGTTCTTTGGTTAGGACGCTTTTGAACTTTTCCTTTTGGTCTTTCATAATGGAATGCATCTTTTCTTTCTTCTGATCCTGCGTTAAGGATTGGTCGTTCCGGATCGACTGCATCTGGCTTCTGACATCAGCTCTCATCTTTGAAAGTTGATCTTTTTGCGCTTGTGTAAGATTTAATTCTTTCTGAAGTTCAGCATTCCTTTTATGAAACGCCTGTCCATTATTCTTCCATTGGCCCTTACCAGCACCGTTTTGTTTTCTTTCGGCCCTGAACTTAGCCATCTGGTCCCGCTGAGCCGGGGTCAGCACAGACTGCATTTGTTGCTGGTACTTTTTGTGTATTTCCTGTCTTTGGGTCTTCAACTGGTCAGCGGTTAGAGACTGTGTTTTAAGAGCCTCCATGTCCTTGCGCTGCGACTCATGGATGGTTTTCATCTGGGCTTTTTGATCGGCAGTTAAGTTTAATTGCCTGGCCATCATTTCATGTCCTCCTTTGTGGCCGTGCCACGAACTGTCTTGTTTCGACTGGGCTTGTGCTGCACCTGCGAAGAGCACTAAAGCGAGGGCACCTGTAAGTATTCTTTTCATAATATATCTGTCGTTTTAAAAGTGACGTATAACAGACCGCGGCTGACGACCGGGGTTTAAGCTAAAAGAAGTTGGAGAGGGTTAATTATGGTTAATGCTCTTCCTGGACCCAAAGAAGCAACCCGGGCCTGGAGTCATTGTGGTAGCGGTCGTTAAGGAGAAGAAAATCCAATAAAAAATCCGCCCGGAGGGCGGATTCCAAAATATATTCGTTGGAGCCTATCCGTTCTTTCTTGCCATAACTTTTTCGGCAGCGGCAATAATGTCGGGAACATCCAGTTTGTATTTCTTCAGAAGCTCTGCAGGCGTGCCGCTTTCTCCAAACGTGTCTTGCGTGCCGATGTATTCAATCGGAATAGGAAAGTGTTTGGCAGCTACCTGCGCCACTGCATCGCCCATTCCCCCGTAAATATTATGTTCTTCAGCCGTTACTGCACACCTGGTTTTGCGAATCGAGTTCAGGATAGCTTCCTCATCAATTGGCTTTACCGTATGAATATTGATGACTTCGACGCTGAGACCCTTTTCCTGGAGGGCAACACCGGCCTGGATAGCATTCCAGACCAGGTGACCACAAGCAAAGATGCTTACATCAGTACCATCAGAGAATTTTTGTGCCTTACCGATAACAAAAGGTTCTTCCAACTTGGTAAAGATGGGCCAGCTTGGGCGACCAAACCTGAGATAGACCGGGCCCTCGTAATCGGCGACGGCCATCGTTGCCAGCTTGGTTTGATTGTAGTCGCAGGGAACAATCACTGTCATTCCCGGCAGCATCTTCATCATCCCAATGTCTTCTAGGATCTGGTGAGTAGCTCCGTCTTCGCCAAGTGTTACCCCGGCATGTGAAGCGCATATTTTCACATTCTTATTGCTATACGCGATGCTCTGGCGTATTTGATCATACACCCTGCCGGTAGAAAAGTTGGCAAAGGTAGTAGTGAAGGGTATTTTGCCGCCAATAGTCATTCCGGTAGCGATCCCCATCATATTGGCTTCCGCAATTCCTACCTGTATGAAGCGCTCGGGAAATTCCTTTATGAATTGTTGCAGCTTCATAGAGCCCGCCAGGTCGGCTGTCAGGGCAACTATATTGTTGTTTTTACGTGCTGCTTCCACAATCCCATCCCCAAATCCACTGCGTGTGTCCTTCTTTCCTGTAGGCTGTATGTCTTTAAGCATGTTCATAGTCGCGCAAATGTAGTTTAATTCAATTCTGATTTGATTGACGAGAAAAATTGTTCGTCATTTTTGAGCCTTTGCTCCCATTTCCAGGCCGTGCCCATCATTTCGTCAATAGAATAGCGTGGATCCCAACCCAGTACATTCTTTGCCTTGTCGTTGTTGGCATAGATAGCAATGATGTCACCGGGTCTGCGGGGTCCGATCTCGTAGTTCAATTTAACTCCGCTAACTTTTTCGAACGATTTGATCGCTTCCAGGACAGTAACGCCATTACCCGTGCCGAGGTTAAAAACTTCAAGTTTGCTCTTGTTGCGTCCTCCTTCCAAATACTTTATCGCCAATGTGTGAGCATGTGCAATATCGCTGACATGAATAAAGTCCCTGACACAACTGCCATCTCTTGTGGGGTAATCGCTACCATAGACAGTCATCTTAGGAAGCTTGCCAATGGCGGTCTGGGTAATAGCAGGGACAAGATTTTGAGGCTTCCCAATCGGTAGTTCACCGATCAATGCCGAAGGATGAGCACCAACGGGATTGAAATACCGGAGCAGAATAACCTTGGTATCATTGGCTTTCTGAAACTCGGTAAGAATTTGTTCGCCCATTTGCTTCGTAGCGCCGTAAGGAGAGGCTGCCGGCTTCAGGGGCGATTCTTCCGTGACAACCGGTGTATCAGGTTCACCGTATACCGTACACGATGAAGAAAACACAAACCACGGCGTCTTAAACTCCTGTACACATTTCAAAAGGTTTATGAGGGAAGTAAGGTTATTCTCAAAATACATCAGCGGTTTTTCAACCGATTCGCCGACGGCTTTGAAGGCAGCAAAATGAATGATACCCTTAATGTCATGATTCTCTTCGAAAATGGCGAAAGTGTCATCGAAGTTGCAAAGGTCAACCTTGTAGTTCTTAATCGTCTTCCCTGTGATCCTTTCCACTCCTTTCAACATCGCAGCAGACGAACGGGAGTTGTCATCCACACTGATGACTTCGTAATCGTTCTCAATAAGGTCGACCAGGGTATGGGAGCCAATAAAACCACAAGCACCGGTGACTAAGATCTTTGCCATGCCTTTTGTTTAGGCGGCAAAACTCGTAAAATAAAACTATTGGAACAACCGTACGACATAGAAAATTCCGGCTGCGAGCGCCGCACTTACAGGAATGGTAAGTATCCATGCCCAAACAAGATTGATCGTGACGCCCCACCGTACTGCAGACAGTCGCTTGGTTGCACCGACACCCATAATACTTCCTGCAATTGTATGAGTAGAACTAACAGGAATCTTCAATGCTTCCGTTACAAAGAGAGTAATCGCACCCGCAGTTTCCGCTGCTACTCCCTCGAAAGGCGTAACCTTTGTTATCCTTGTTCCCATGGTCTTGATAATTCGCCAGCCACCGCTCATAGTTCCAAGTGCAATGGAGGTGTAACACGCCAGGGGCACCCAGAAAGGCATGTGCGAGAAATCAGCAATGTTACCGTTCGCAATCAATGCCGCAGTGATAATACCCATTACTTTTTGAGCATCACCACCACCGTGGCCAAGGCTGAAGGCCGCGGAAGACACCAACTGGAGTTTCTTGAACCACACATTGGCTTTGTGAGCATTCAGCGTATTAAGCCAAAACGTGAAGACTGCGAATAGGATTAATATAAAGCCGAGCAAAAGCCATTTGAAATTGTTGGCGTAAAATACAATTCTAAGAAAATGCGATTGAAAATGTGTCTTCAGTTTGGCATCATCTGTAACGATGATGTTGGAAAGAAACCAAAGCACCAGGATGATCACCGCTATGGAAACGATCTTTGGTAAAATATCCTTTCGGAAGGAGAGCAGAAACCAAAGTGAAATGACAAAGGCTATGGCCATACCAACAAGCGGCGCAAGAATAATGAAAGTACCGGTGCGAATGATTGGGTCGGAGTTCACAGCAGCCCATCCTGCATTGGCAATTCCTGCACCTGCAAAACCACCGATCAATGTATGTGACGAAGAGGACGGAATTCCAAACCACCAGGTAAGTAGGTTCCATGCAATAGCTGCAATCAAACCCGCAAATACCACTGTCAGGCCTATCGTCCCCGGCATAGTATCTTCCTTCACCGTCTTCGAGATGGTGTTAGCCACATTATGATCCTTAAAGATGAAAAAGGCCGCAAAGTTGAAGATCGCTGCCCAGAGTACCGCCTGGAAAGGCGTTAATACTTTCGTTGAAACAACTGTTGCAATTGAGTTAGCTGCATCATGAAAGCCGTTAATGAAATCAAAGATCAGAGCCAGTGCTATAATAACTATAATGAAACTCATATCAATTTGACAATTTGGCAATTCGACAATGTGACAATGAGTTTTTATTGCCAGCTGCCTTTGCCTGTTTATAACTCTTTTGGATATTAAAGTGAGTGCTACAACTCTTTGAAAGAATTCTAATTTGGGCCATCACTTTTCTTAGGTAATTGTTTTGGTATTGCGAGCGCCGGTGTGCTTCATTGGCACATCCACCTCATTTTCAATTGTCACATTGGCTAAGCGTATTTTACAATAATAGATTCGATAACATTGGCGGCATCTTCACACTTGTCGGTAGCAGTCTCCATTACCTGGTAGATCTCTCTCTTCTTGATCACCTCTTTAGCGTCCGGTTCTGTTGCAAATAACCTTTCAATGCTCATGTCAAAAATGTCATCCGCTTCATTCTCCAGGCTGTTGATCTTCACCAACGATTCAGTGATCAGGCGCATATTCTTCATATCGCGCAGCTCGCCGGTTGCCTTCCGCACCTCAGTGCAGCTTTGCAGAATGATCTCGGACAGTTTTTGCATGCCAATATCGTTAGGATTCACACGGTAAAAGTTGATCTTCTTCGCCGTTGCGAAAATATAATCGGCAATATCATCAAGGGCAGAAGCGAGGTAGTGAATGTCTTCGCGGTCGAAAGGCGTGATGAAGTTTCTGCCAAGTTCTGTAAACAGCAAATGCGTAAGTTCGTCGTTGTCATGCTCCACGTTTTCCATTTGCGTGATCAGGCCTTGCCTTTTGTCAAAGTCGGGCTCTCCAATAACGCTTGAGAGCAGTTGGCCCATATGCTTTACATTGTCGGCACTCTTTTCAAATAGCTCGTAGAAAATCTTATTCTTAGGAGCTAATAGTCTTGCGAAAACATTCATAGTTCTGTCTGTTTTATTAAATGAACGAAGTTAGCTGCAAATTTTATGGTCGTGCTTGGTGACATAAGATAATCATAAACTATTTCAATGGTACCAGTTTCACAAACCGTGCTAGCATTAGTTAACTGGTATGACCGTCTATTTACCACCTTCTGGTTATTTCTCTAATTATCGATATACATAATAAAATGTCAACCGGAATACAAGATCGTAATCCCTGTACGCCCTCCCGGATTGACCTGCCATGTTAGAGGTATACCTGTTATACCACACATTTGGCATAAAGTGAACATTTTTTACCGGCGTAATGTCAAAACCGCCGGTAAAAAACAACTCCTTATTGTTTGGTTCGTAATTAGCTGTCAGACCTTTATAGGAGGTATAAAGGTTGTTGTGATAGTCAATATTGGGATTATAGTTATCCATGCGTAAGAAGAAGCCCAGCTTTTCTTTCACGATATTTCCCCTTATATAGGTTGAAACAGCTATTGAATTGGCCGACACCGTGTCTCTCTTAGCTGAGTTGATCCCCACGTTGTCTTCGTTCCCGTGGTTTGTAAAGGCTTCTATACCCACTGTGAATGAAGGAGTGGTGTAGGCAGCAAAGCCCTTGACTATATTATGCGAATGATGCCACCTGCCTGTCCGATTCATTCTTACATAGTCGGCATATAGATCAAACACCAGTCGCTTATCCAGGAATTTCGCAAACACATCGCCATAAAACCATTTATACTTGTCATTCTCCGGTCTTGCACCGTTTCCATTGCCAATCATGAAGTTGTATCCAAAGTTTCCTTTATTGTCGAATTTTCCTTGCAGCGAAGCGCCCAGGTCAAAAGAGGGCGTGCGACGGATATCAGCTACTGTTCTTTCAATAGATCGATAGCCCCAAATCGTTTCTGTTAACAAGGGAAATGCAGGGGTGGCCACTTGCCCCAACACAAGGTCAGTCCCTTTCCAAATGTTTTTCCATCTCAGGTTAGCCAGTTTGATGTAGAGACTTAGTTTACTATCTCCCAGCAGGTCGCCCGTCGTAACACCAGAAGAGTTTGTGATATTATCTTCTGCGGCAAGTAGAAGTTCCGCTGTGAAACTTTGACTGATCTCGTAAGTGTAGCCCAAATAGACCCGGCGAATCTGGAAAGCGTTTCTTCCTTCTTCTATTCCTGTGTATTGATTGGCGCCGCCGCGATTAAGGGAGTCAGCATGCCCTTTGTAATAAAAATCACCAAAAGTATACCCCCAAAGTTTCCCCGAAGGTTTGAAACTGCTGTCAGCCTTGGTCTTATCCTGGCTGAATGCAGGTTGCATAAAAAGCAGAGCTAAAAGCATTATGCTCGAGTAAGCACATCTCGCCATGAGTGCCGAAAGATTTATTTCCGGGTGCAAAGGAAAGCTTTCAATGTTACCAAATTGTTACCAATGCCTGACCCGCCGGGTTCCGGGACCAAGTTCAGGTTTATCGGCTGCTTGAATATCCACTGGCGCTCAAGAATACGGGGGAATAGTCTGTTCGAAACGATACTGCAAATAACGACTATTGATAACTATTCGAAGCGTTGAGTCAACAAGTATAGAATCGCCCTTGCATTTGACAAAAGAGTTTATGGAAAGGTTGGCGGTAATTGACAAATAACCTTACCGGTGCCGCGAGCTCATTTTTTTAGCAATTTTGACTCGTGCAAGAGAATGTTGCCAACAGATCACGGGTTCGCAAGATTATCCATATTGATATGGATGCTTTTTACGCTTCGGTGGAGCAAAGAGACAATCCCGAATTAAGAGGCAAAGCGATCGCAGTGGGAGGTTCGCCCGAGGGCAGGGGAGGTGTGGTGGCTACCTGCAGCTATGAGGCCAGGAAGTTTGGTGTCCGATCGGCAATGCCATCGAAGAAAGCTTTACAGTTATGCCCGCAGATCATCTTCGTTAAGCCAAGATTTGATGTTTATAAAACTGTGTCCCGGAACGTGCGGGAGATCTTTCATCGCTATACTGATATTATTGAACCCCTTTCATTGGATGAAGCGTATCTTGATGTGACTGAAGACAAGCAGGGCATAGGATCGGCAATCGATATTGCAAAGCTCATTAAAAAGGCTATCAAAGAAGAACTTCAACTCACCGCTTCCGCTGGCATTTCCGTCAACAAGTTTGTAGCCAAGATTGCCTCCGACATGCAGAAACCCGATGGGCTGACCTTTATCGGCCCTTCCAGGGTGGAAAAGTTCGTTGAGGAACTGGCCATTGAAAAGTTTTATGGTGTTGGCAAAGTGACGGCGGAAAAGATGAAGAGCCTGAACATTTTTACCGGTGCTGATCTGAAGAAGCTGACCGAAAAGGAATTGGCACAACACTTTGGTAAAGTCGGAAAGTTCTATTACCAGATCGTAAGAGGAGTCGACGACCGCCCCGTCGATACGAATGAGGAATCGAAATCAATAGGTGCAGAAGACACTTTTCAGGAAGACCTGGCGACGATTGAAGCGATGAACGAACAATTGGATAAAATCGCCCCAATTGTGCACAGAAGATTAACACAGAACCGGTTGAAGGGCAGGACTGTCACGCTTAAAATCAAATACCACGATTTCAAGATCATCACCAGGAGCCGTTCATTTCCGCAGCCAACGGATGATTTTTCTTTAATTCTCTCCACCGCAAAAGAGCTACTGTTGTCCACAGAGCCGGAAGGCGTACGAATACGACTGCTTGGGATTTCGATGTCCAATTTTGGAGAAAAGGTAGCTGCCAAAAGAACAATCCCCGGCCAGTTGCCCCTGTTTGATATAGAATAATCCAATCCGGTTCATTACCATAGGCATGCACTATCTTGGGAACCGTGCTTCCCTGGCTGCTTTTAAAAAGCAGATAATCTTTTCTGCTATCCTACCGGGATGGGGCCATCCCTCGAAAACTCCCAGCACGTCGGAATTATCTGCATTGGTAATGGACACGACACACCGAGGCGGAGCTATTGGAGTTATAGAGTAGTTATCGAGTAGTTACCGAACAGTTATAGAGCAGTTTCAGAACAGCAACTTCATGGTAGAGTCCTGTGAACTCCCCCTCAACTTTTACTCCGAGTCAAGTGGAACCCGTATCACCACGCGCCCGGGATAATTCGGAAGCGCGTCTTTTTAGTGTATTCCGCGTATCCTGGAAGTTCTTCTCTTAGTGTTTTGTCCTCAAGCCAGGTTCTCATTAGAAATAAGACAATGGAAACCGAGACCGGGATGATGCTCCATAACGAGCCAAATAACATGGGAAAACCTATTAGTTGTACAATGAAACCGAGGTAGGCGGGGTGTCGTACAAAAGTGTAAAGGCCCTTGTCACAAACAGTGTGTTTCCTCTCTTTTTGAACACGCACCGTGCTGGAGAAAAACCTGTTTTGCTTTTGCGCAATCAGGAACAGCAGTTGCCCGGCTATCGTCAGTATGATTCCGCTAAGAGAGACGATTATCGGAAATCGCGGCGACCAGTGAAAACGTCCCGAATCCAGTCCTGCCATGACGTACATAGCAATCGTTCCGAGAAATGTCAAACCGAGAATAGCTTTATCCCAACTTTTGGTCCCCTGCTCCGGATTCGCCCGTTCTCTTAATAATTCTGGATCAATTCTAAAAACGGTGTAGTTCAACAACATCATTAACATCCCAATGACCAGGTATACGAGACCTTGCCAATAATTGAACTTTCCAGCGCTCAAAAACAGGATCGCGAAGAAGAGTAGAGATCCAACAATATGTTTGAAAACGTAACCGGTTTTCATCCATTGCTTTTAAGGTGGAGGCCTGCGTTAAGGTTGCTGGCCGCAATATATTGTAAACCGCAATCCCAAACTATGACGGGCAGTTCTCCTTTATCATCAAAAAGACGGTTGGTAGGGATTTGCCACCGGCAACTTCGCTCACGTGCGGCAACTCAAATAACTCCGGCTGGCCCAGGCGAACCCTTAGATCCTTACCGTTCTCAACAGTTTTTGCAAAATTTTGCATAATCGGCAAAGCTCGCCTTGCGTTCTATGGTCCCTTTGGTATTTGATTTGTTGCCCAATAATTGTAAGAATCGATGGAACAGACATACCCGATACAAAGCATTGTGCTTGCGGACGACGACAAGGATCACGCCCTGGTATTTGGAAGGGTTTTAAAGAAAGACTATCCGCAGATCCATGTCTCCTATGTTAGTAATGCAGAGGAGTTGCTTACTTTCCTTCATGAACACCAAACCGACCTTTTGTTCCTTGATTTGAACATGCCATGCAAGAACGGCTATGAATGTCTCCGCGAGATCAGGAAAGATCCGACCCTGAAAGATCTCCCCATTATTGTCTACAGCAGTTCTGCCCACTTGTCTGATATCCAAAAGTCATTCATTCACCGGGCGGACTTCTATGTGGTGAAACCATTTAACAGTGAACACCTGAAGACAGCATTGCAAACGATTCTGTCCGTTAACTGGAGAGTAAATCCCATGCGAAACCATTACTTCATCAACAACCGCTTCGTTCCCTTCACTGCCTCAGCTTAGACTCTCTGCCAATTAACTGACCCAATCAACTTATTCAACCAAATACTAAATAAGTTAGTATTTGGTACGATCTTAGTGACCAGGTAGTGAAACACTCAAATATGAAAAACAATAAACCAGATAATACCATCAAGAATCCTGATGATTGGAAGACGGGGAACGAGGAGATGACAGGTGCTCAAAACTCGTATTTACATACCCTGGCCGATGAGGCAGGAGAGAAGTTAAACGACGATCTCACTAAAGCAGAGGCGGCTAAGAAAATAGATGAGCTTCAAAAGAAGACCGGAAGAGGCGATAATTCATAAAGAAAGCAGTCCGGCAGGACTGCTTTTCCTTTGATGAGTGCATTACCGAAAGAATTTGGCTCCAATAACTTGCTCACGCAACCACTACTTTGATCCGCCTGCAACAACCTTCACCCCAAGATCTTCTTCCGCGATACCACTGATAAAAAATTGCGGCTGCCCATCAGAATACTCCAATTGGTGACAATGCTTCTTCTCCATCTTGTGCTGCAATTCATCAATCCTTTTTAGGTCTGACTCTTTTATTGTAAAAGAGTCGATGAACTTTCCGTCCAAAAACATTTCCAGTTCCATACTATTTCTCCCGTCTCACGCCTTTGAATTTACCCCCAGACGTTTTCTCGTCCATAAACTGACCGTTTTCCTTATTGCGCTTTATCATCAAACTCGTCTTTGTATTTTCTACCTGGCTTCTTTTACGAACAGCACTTTTGCGTGCATTGTCTCCTGTCGGTTTATTGCTTGCCATAGTATTATTTTATTAAGGGATACTCAATAAGAGTGCCAACGGCCGCCTGTTGTGGACAATCATGTGAATAAATGGTTCACCAATACACACATGCTCCCAGGGAAAAGGAATGCACTTTGGAACATAGGTTAAGCTTACTGATCCTATAAACAAGAAATATATGAGACCTATTTGGACAGGTGCGATTGGATTTGGTTTGGTGAATATCCCCGTACGCTTATACGGGGCGACGGATGAAAGCACGATTCCGTTTGTAAGCCTCGATAAGCATGATCATGCCCGCATCCGCTATAAGAAAGTGAATGAGCAAACGGGAAAGGAAGT
>Ga0157372_10003737_pt1 | contig 16336 bp, 15 predicted proteins | sample C55metaG_FD_115307 | JGI IMG/M metagenome (GOLD analysis project Ga0157372, IMG submission 115307) | Corn rhizosphere microbial communities from Kellogg Biological Station, Michigan, USA - C5-5 metaG | ecosystem: Host-associated > Plants > Roots > Rhizosphere > Soil | place: USA: Michigan... | reverse complement strand
TCATCATCCGGCATTTCTATGGGCGCCCGCACGGAGACCAACTCCTCGTCACCTTCGGTCTCGGCATGGTCTTCGTCGAGATCGTGCGCTTTTTCTTCGGCAGCCTTTCGCAGACTATTCCGACGCCCGCGCTGTTCTCGGGCATCACGTCGCTCGGCTTCATGTTCTATCCGACCTATCGCCTGGCGCTAGTCGGGATCATAGCGGTCGCCCTGCTCGCTCTCTTCCTCATTCTCTATCGCACGCGGATCGGCATGATTGTGCGCGCCGGCATTGAAGACTCCGTGATGGTCGATTCTCTTGGGATCAATGTCTACCGCGTGTTCATGATCGTCTTCGGGATTGGCGCGATGGCCGCGGGCTTCGCCGGCATTGTGAATGCTCCGGTTGTTTCGCTGACGCCCGACATGGGCGAAGCCATTCTCGTGCAAACATTCGTCGTCGTTGTGATCGGCGGCGTCGGCTCGTTTCCCGGCGCCATCATCGGCGGTTTGATCGCCGGTGAAATCATCAGCCTCACTTCGATGGTCAACCCCGGTTATGCCTATGTGATGCTGTTCGCAGCCATGACACTCGTCCTCGTGTTGAGGCCACATGGCTTGTTCGGCGTGCAAGGCCGCGAATAACGGTCGGCCCATGCTCAAGCAACGTCCTTTCCTGATCGAAACGCTGACCGCTATCGGTTTGATCCTCGCGCCGTTCGTGCTGCCGTATCTCGGCTTCGCGCCCAACACCGTGAACCGTATTCTCGTCTGGGGCTTGTTCGGCATTGGGTTCGACATTCTGTTCGGATTTACCGGCCTCCTCTCCTTCGGTCAGTCCGCGTTTTACGGTACCGGCGGCTTTGTCGCGGCTTATCTGCTGACGCGCGCGGGGTTCCCGCACGTCGTTACGGCGCTTTTCATCGGCATGATGGCAGCTGCCGTCGTCGGCTATCTCGTCGGTCTGATCGCTCTGCGGCGGACCGGCATTTATTTTGCGATGATCACCGTCGCCATTGCCGAAGTGTTTTTCTTTGTCGAGTTCAATCCGCTCTCCGAATGGACCGGCGGCGAAAATGGACTGCCGGGTGTGCCGACGCCGAGCTTCCATTTCGGCTCCTATCATTTTGACTTCACGAGCGGCTGGTCGCTCTATCAGTTTCTCGCCCTTTGCTACTTCATCGGCATCGTGATCGCGCTTCGTATCGTTCGCTCCCCCATGGGCGCGATCTTCAGCGCCATCCGGGATAATCCCCTTCGCGCCTCGGCGGTCGGCCACAACATTCACGGCTATAAGCTCGCGGCCTTCGTGATCGCCGCAGCCTATGCCGGCTTCGCGGGCGGTCTTCTCGGCATCTTGCAGGCTTTTATGCCGCCCGATGCGTTCATGTTCGACACGTCCGGTCAGCTCGTAATGCAAACCGCGATCGGCGGCACCGGTACGCTGTTCGGACCGCTCTTGGGCGCCGCCGTCTGGCTCTTCCTGCAGGATTTCTTGCAGGCCGCGCTTGGATTGGGCGCCGCCTGGAAGCTCGTATTGGGCGTCGTGTTCGTTTTGCTGGTTTGCTTTCTGCGCCGCGGCCTGATCGGCGGGATTGTCGACCTTTACAATCTTTGCTTCGCTCCGCGGCAAAAAGAAGAAGAGCCGGTCGAAGAAGCGCCTCAGCCCGGAGTGACCGCGCTCGAAGAGCAAAAGGCGGCGGAAATCGAGGTCAAAAAAGAACCGGTAGCGGCGCCGATGCCGTCACGTCACCGGGCGCCAAGCGGGTTTAGCGGCCCGATCCTGCAGGCCAAGGGACTGTCGAAGCATTACGGCGGTGTCGTCGCCAACAGCGATATCGATTTCACCGTTCAACACGGCGAGCTGCGCGGAATCATCGGACCGAACGGCGCGGGCAAATCCACCTTCTTTAAAATGCTCACCTGCGAAGTGCCGCCGACATCGGGGACGATCACCTTCGAAGGCCGCGACATCACCGGCATGAATGTGACCGATGTCTGCCAGCTCGGCCTCACCAAGAGCTATCAGGTCAACCAGCTCTTCACGCATCTCACCGTGCGCGAAAACGTGACGGTCGCGGTGCTCGCAGAGATCCGCGGAAAGCTCAAACTCGATTTCTTCCGCAACCCAGACAAGATTCCGGGCCTGAACGAGCAGGTTTCCCACACGCTTGCGATGGTGAACCTCGTCGACCGCGCGGACACGCCAGTTTCCGCTCTCGCCTATGGCGAAAAACGCCGGCTCGAAATCGGCCTTGCGCTCGCGAATTCGCCGAGCCTGCTCCTCCTCGACGAGCCGCTCGCCGGCATGAGCCCGCGCGAACGCGTCGAAACCGTGAAGCTGCTGAAATCGATCAGCGAAGGCCGCACCACGATCATCATCGATCACGATATGGACTCGCTCTTCGAGCTCGTCGAGCGCGTCACGGTGCTGCAGGAAGGCCGCGTGCTGGTGGAAGGCACACCCGACGAAATCAAGGGCAACGCTAAGGTGCAGGAAGCCTATCTCGGCGGCGTGCACGGAGTGTTCGAATAATGAGCCTGCTCGAAGTCACTAACCTGAACAGCTATTACGGGGATTCCCACATCCTCTTCGACGTCACGATGCACGTCGAGAAGAACGAGGTGGTGGCGCTCCTAGGCCGCAACGGCGCAGGCAAGAGCACGACATTGAAAAGCCTGATGGGCGTTGTGACGCCGCGCACCGGCCACGTGATATTCGACGGAACGGACATCGCCGGCAAAAAGAGCCACAGGATCGCGCAGGCGGGAATGCAGCTCGTGCATGAGGACCGCCGGATTTTCGGCAGCCTCAATGTCGAAGAGAATATCGTGCTCGCGGGCTTGACCGCGAGCAACAAGTGGCCGCTTGGGCGTATCTACGAGATGTTCCCGCGCTTGAAAGAGCGCCGCGGCAGCCGGGGTACGGATCTTTCCGGCGGCGAACAGCAGATGCTTGCCATTGCGCGCGCACTCGTGCGCGATCCGAAAATCATCCTGCTCGACGAGCCGTTCGAGGGCCTCGCGCCGGTCATTGTCCGCGATCTCATGAAAGCGTGCCGCAACCTCGCCGACGCTGGCCAGACGATCGTTCTCGTCGAGCAAAACCTGGCGGCAACGCTTGCGCTCGCGCAGCGCGTCTACATCATCAACAACGGCCATGTCGTCCACGAAGGTCCGGCTGAAGAGATCAGGGCTCGGCCCGAAATCCTCCATCGCCACCTCGGCGTGTAATCGGCGCAACTTGTAAGCTGCCAAGCAATCGGCTGTAATTCGTCCATGAACGAAGTCGTCTGGGGCGGCATGTCGCGAGCGCAGCTTGATGCAGCGTATAACAACAGCGCGGCGGTCAAGAATAGCGACCAAAAAATCGCGGAATATACCGAGCGCAGCGCACGTCTGCGCGCGCAGCGAAACGAACTTCTCGATCTTCGATACGGCCCGAAGCCGCGCAATACGATCGATATTTATCGATCGGGTGCTTTGAACGCGCCGTTTTTCGTGTTCATTCACGGCGGCTACTGGCTGCGAAATAGCAAAGAAACGTTCGCTTGCGCCGCCGAAGGCCCGCTCGCGCGCGGCATCGATGTCGCGATGGTCGGCTACACGCTCGCACCCGAGGCCAAGCTGACCGAAATTGTCAGCGAAATCGGTGCCGCACTCCGCTTCCTCCGTGCAGAAGGCGGCAAACTCGGCGTTGGGCAAAACGGGGTTATTCTCTCCGGCTGGTCCGCAGGCGGCCATCTAACGGCCATGGCGCTATCGGAAGTCGACGCGGGGCTTCCGATCAGCGGGGTTTACGATGTCGAGCCTTGCCGGCTGAACTATGTCAACGACACGCTGCACATGACCGCCGATGAAGCGCGCGCCATGAGCCCGATCCTTCATCTCGAAACACAGCAAAAACCAATGATGATCGCCTACGGCCTCGCGGAGCGGCCGGAATTCCAGCGCCAATCCCGCGACTACCATGCAGCGCGAAAAAACGCGGGCCTGCCGAGCGAGCTGTTGCCGCTCGAAGGGCATGATCACTACTCAATCATCGAAGAATTGGCCGCCCCGAGCGGAAAATTGACAAACGCCATCATCGCGCTTGCCGGCGACGTCGGCAAGCGTACAAAGCGCTGATTATTCTCGCCGGGCGGGCCGCCGCTTAGCGATACAACTCCAGCTCCGGCCGTGCATCGGCGATGAAACCGTCGCGATTGGGCATTGCCACTTTCGGCAAGCTCTTCGCGTCCATGACATCAGTCGGTTTGATGATCTTCGCCTCCGACAAGATGTAGGCGACGACGGCATAGACTTCGCTATCGCTGAGCGAACCGGGCGCGTTGAACGGCATCGCACGTTTTACATAGTCGAACAGCGTCGTGCTGTACGGCCAGTAGCTTTCGACGGTCTTGACTGGCGTCTTGGTCGCGAGCGAGCCCCGTCCGCCGATTAGCTTGTCACCGCCGATGCCTTTCGCAGGGTTTCCTTGCAGCTTGTCGCCGTGGCAGGCGACACAGCTATCGGCATAAACCTTGGCGCCGTCAGTAGCTTTGCCGCTTCCCGGCGGCAAGCCGCGGCCGTCGGCCGGGATCGAAAAATACTTCGCGAGTTCGATCTCCGAAACCGCGCTCCCGAAGCCGTAATGGTCATTCGCGTCTTGCGCTTTTGCCGGCGTAATCGAAAGTGCAAGCAGCAACCCGGCCGCCGCTAAAAACGTTTTATGCGTGAACATTGGAAACGTCCCCCGCTTCGTTGACCGCCCAGCTTTGAATTGCGTTGAGGTGATAAATCGACCCGAACGGACCGTTCGAGCCACGGATCGCGATGAGCTGCTTTAGGGTCGGCTGCACGTAACCCGTCTCGTCGGTGCAGCGGCTTTGCAGGATCGCAGCTTTGCCGTCCCACATCCACGGATAGCTGAAACGAACCGTGCAGATCGATTCCGGCGTCGATTCAAGCCGGGCCGGATGCCAGTTCTTGCCGCCGTCGACAGAAACGTCGACGGACTGCACGCGTCCCCGCCCGCTCCAGGCGAATCCTTGAACGTTATAAAAACCCGCACCCGGAAGCTTCATTTCGCCGGACGGGAACGTGATGACCGACTTCGCTTCCATGTCGAGGCTGAACTGCCGCGCTTTTCCGTTCGCAAGGAGATCCGTGTATTTCGAAGTTTCTTCGCGCGTCATAAAAGGCTTGTCGCTCACTTCCAAGCGGCGAAGCCACTTGATGTGCGTGTTGCCCTCAAAGCCCGGCAGCAGCAGGCGGAGGGGATAGCCCTGCTCCGGACGGATCGCCTCGCCATTCTGGCCATAAACGATGAGTGCATCCTTCAGCATCTTCTCCATCGGGATGCTGCGGGTCATGACGGCGGCGTCAGCCCCCTCGGCGAGCACCCAGGCCGAACCATCCTTCAGGCCGACTTCGCGGGCGATGGTCGAAAACTGCACGCCCGTCCACTCTGACGTGCTGAGCAAGCCATGCGTTCCCTGCACGCTTTTCAGCGTCGGCTTGTTCCACTCGGTCAAGCCGTTGCCGGAGCATTCGATAAAATGTTTACGCGTGACCGATGGAAAACGCTTGATATCGGCCATGGTAAACTTCTTCGGCGTTCCAACCATGCCGTGAACAATCAAGCTGTGTTTCGATGGATCGATCGTCGGGATGCCGCCGTGATGCCGTTCGAAATGCAAACCCGACGGCGTCAGGTTGCCGAGCATCTTCTCGAGCGGCGTCATGCTCCATGAAGTGTTCTCGTTCGCCGTCGGAAAGCGCCAGCGGACCTCTGTTTCGAATTGCGAGCGCGATCCGTAGCCGCCATCCGCGGCAACCGCGCGGCCCTGCTCCTTCGTCGGATCGGCGGCGACATCGAAATGCACGGCGCCGGGAGGCGCTTTCTTGTCCTGTGCTTGCGCGAGAGAAACTGCGCTCAGCGTGCTGGCCAACGACCCCGCCGCGAACAGAAATCGACGCCTGCTTGCGAGGTGCTTGCGAGGAAACATCCCTTCCTTGCACTCGCAATCTTCATCAACGAGTTCGCGCTGTATAAGATGACGCTTTTCGGCGGCGATCATTTCTTCCGCCATCTGTTTTGATTTAGCGTCGTATCGGACGTTCTCTCCGTGTTTCATTGGCGTTCTCCCCGAACCGCATATCGGCCGCGGTTGCCTGTTTTTGCAGCAACAGGCAAAGGCTAACGCTGCCATGAGAGAAAGCTCTCTCATTCGCTCTATTCAAAAATCGATGCTGTCTAAGAATTGAAATTCGATCGCGACTCTGCCGCGATGCGGGAATACTTTGTGCCGCTTGCGAATATTTCGACGTGCGAAACGCCTTTAGAACAACCCGACGATTTTTCCGTCTTTGACGTCGATGGCGTCGGCGGAGGGTGTTTTGGGCAGACCCGGCATGGTCATGATCTCGCCGCAGACCGCGACCACGAACTCGGCGCCGGCGGAGAGGCGAACCTCGCGCACCGGAATGCTGAAGCCGGTCGGCGCGCCCTTGGCGTCGGGATTGGTGGAGAAGCTGTATTGCGTCTTGGCGATGCAGACCGGCAGCTTGCCGAAACCCATGTCTTCCCAGGCCTTGAGCTGGTCCTTCACCGGCTTGTCGGCGGTCGCATCGTCGCCGCGATAAAGCTCCTTCACGATCGTGCGGATCTTCTCGAACAGCGGCAGCTCGTCCGAATACAGAAGCTTCAGCTTGCCCTTGTTCTCGTCGATGATCTTGACCACCGCCTTGGCGACGTCCGCGGCGCCCTCGCCGCCCATCGCCCAGTGATCGGCCATCAAGGCTTCGACGCCGAGCGCCTTGCACTTTTCCTTCACCAGCGCGACTTCCGCCTCGGTGTCGGCCGAGAAGCGGTTGATCGAGACCACCGCCGGCAGCCCGAATTTCTTCACGTTCTCCAGATGGCGCTGCAGGTTGGTCATGCCCGCTGCCAGCGCCTTGAGGTCCTCCTTTTTGAGGTCCTCTTTCTTCACCCCGCCATGCATCTTGAGCGCGCGGATGGTCGCGACGATCACGACGCAGGACGGCTCAAGCCCCGCCTTGCGGCACTTGATGTCGAGAAACTTCTCCATGCCAAGATCCGCCCCGAAGCCCGCTTCGGTGACCACATAATCCGCGAGCTTCAGCGCGGTCGTGGTCGCCACCACCGAGTTGCAGCCATGCGCGATATTGGCGAACGGCCCGCCATGGATGAAGGCGGGCGTGCCTTCCAGCGTCTGCACTAAGTTCGGCGCGATCGCCTCCTTGAGCAGCGCCGCCATCGCCCCATGCGCCTTGAGGTCGCGCGCCCGGATCGGCTTCCGCTCGCGCGTATAGCCAATGATGATGTTGCCGAGCTTCTCCTTGAGGTCCTCGATGTCGCGGGCAAGGCAGAAGATCGCCATCACTTCCGAGGCGACCGTGATATCGAAGCCCGCTTCGCGCGGATAGCCGTTCGCAACCCCGCCGAGCGAGCACACGATCTCTCTGAGCGCGCGGTCGTTCATGTCCATCACCCGCCGCCAGGTGACGCGGCGCGAATCGATCTGCAGCGCGTTCCCCCAGTAGATGTGGTTGTCGATCATCGCCGACAAAAGATTGTGCGCGGACGTAATGGCATGAAAGTCGCCGGTGAAGTGGAGGTTGATGTCCTCCATCGGCACGACCTGCGCGTAACCGCCGCCGGCGGCCCCGCCCTTCATGCCGAAGGACGGCCCGAGCGAGGGCTCGCGCAGGCACATCATCGCCTTCTTGCCGATGTGCTGCAGCGCGTCGGTGAGGCCCACCGTCGTCGTCGTCTTGCCTTCGCCCGCCGTCGTCGGCGAGATCGCGGTCACGAGAATGAGCTTGCCGTTCTTCTTGCTCGACAGCGATTTCACGTATTCCATCGACACCTTGGCCTTGTAGTGGCCATAGGGATCGAGGCTTTCCGCCGGGATGCCGAGTTTTTCCTTCGCGACCTCCAAGATCGGACGCTTCTTCGCCGTCTGCGAGATCTCGATGTCGGATTTCGGATTCTGATGTTGTGAAGCAGGCATGGATCTACGTTCTAAAAGCAAATAAATAACAAAGAGCGTCCGCGGAGGGGATCGCGCGAACGCTCCTTGTGGCGTTACAAGCTACGCCGATTTCTTCTTCGCCGAGCGAAGCTCGTCGAGTTTGCGGTCCCATTTCATCTCGGTCGCGAAGGCCGTAGCCTCGTCCGGATTCATGAAGACCGTTTCCTTCTCACCCGGATAGTTGCGGGTTTTCACGTCGTTCATGTAGCGGGTGAACACATCTTCCATGATCGGAATGAGGTCGGTGTAAATGCGCGAGTGGCGCGGCACGTGCTCTTCCCAAAGATGGAAGAGATCGGAAGAAATGATGTGAACGCCGTGCGCGCAGTTGCCGGCACCGAGGCTGATTACCGGCACGGGCAGCGTTTGAGCGAGATATTCCGCCACTTCCGAAGTGGTCACTTCGCACAGGATCGAGAAGCATCCGGCGTCGACCATCGCCTTCGCGTCTTCGACCATTTCCTTCGCGCGCTTCGCGGTTTTTCCTTGCGCCACGAAGCCTCCGATCTGCGGCATGCGCATCGGCGTAATGCCGATATGCCCCTGCACCGGAATACCGGCGCGAACGATCGCTTCGATGTTCTTAGCGTGATACTTGTTGCCTTCGCATTTCATCACTTCGGCATTCGCTTCATGCACAAAGCGCCCGGCGTTTTCGACGGCCTGTTCGGGCGAAACATGGAAGCTCCAGTATGGCATATCGACCATCCGCAGCCCGTATTTCGAGCCGCGATCGATCGCCTGCGACATCATCATGACTTCGTCGAAACTGACCTTCACCGTGCTCTGATGGCCGAATAGAATCATGCCGCCGGTATCGGAAACACAAAGGATGTCGATACCAAGCCGGTCTGCGACGACCGCCGTGCGGTAGTCGTAGGCGGCGAGCTGCGTGATCGGCTCGCCCTTTTTCATCTTTGCGTTCAGTGTGTTGATGGTAACTTTTTTTCTTGCTGGCGCTTCAGCCATGACTTTCTTCCTCCCACTGGAATATCAGGACAGCATGGGGCATCCGCTCAGGCGGTTTCGTCAAATACGCTTCGACTATCTTATGTTTGCCGAGAACTATTCGTTCGCGGTTTTCAGCAGGTTAGTGCGTGGACGCAGCTTGCGCCAATCATAAAACGGCATTTGCAACTGCGAGATATTGCGAAAAACACCGCTTTTGTCTTTCAGCGCCGCGCCTTTCGGAGTCGCAATCGGAACATAGCCGAAACCGATAATTTTTCCGTTCGAAACACTACGGCATGCAGACGTCACGACAATCTCACCCGGGCTCATGGATCGCGATAATTTGACAGGCGGTTGCCATGGCAAGGGTTTCAGTGCGTCAGTTTCGGCCTGAAACGTCACGATCTTTAGTTCGGGCTTCCAGTTTTCGGGACCGGAATAGAACTTTCCGAGCCCGGCTTCTATCGGCGAAACCGGCAGCCGAAACTCATTCGTGAATAAAACGAAACCCGCTTCGATCCTCAATATATCCGCAGCGATAAAACCTGCTGGACGCGCGTGCGCGGCGAGCATTTTCCAGAGTTTGTCAAAGTTCTGGCGAGCGGGGATCACTTCAAATCCGTCTTCGCCAGTATATCCGATACGGCTGACGATGCAGGGAATACTTCCGATGGACGTACGCGCGAACGAGAAATACTCGAGGTCCGCGATCCCACGATCCGCCCCCGCTTGTTGAAGGGCAGGAAGTGAGAGCGGCCCTTGAACGGCTAGTACCGCCCTTTCCTCACTGACGTCTTCTACCTGTACGTCGTCATTGAAGTTCAAAAGCGCAGTTACGTCCTCCGCTCGGCCGCTCATCACTTCGAACGTATTCGCTGCAGTTTTCCAGATCGTGAGATCGGATACCGCCCACCCATTTTCATCGGCGCGAACCGCGTAAAGAATCTTCCCGTCCAGCAATGATTGCAAGGATCGCGACGAAAACGCTTCTACGATTCGCCGTGCTCGCTCACCGCTAATTCGCGCTGAGTGTATGAACGAAAAATCGAACAGAGCGCTTTCCTGCCGGCAAGCTTTCGTTTCTCCCAGCGGATCGCCGAAATCGGACCGCAGCTCGACGCCATTCAGTTTCATCGAATAAGACGCCAAGCGACGCCACAAAGAATGAACAGGCCAACCACGACCAGGACGATGGAAACGATCCGGCGCAGACGATCTCTCGACACGTTGTGGGCAAGCTTCGCGCCATACCATGAACCGATTGTGAGTGAGACCGCGAGAATGGAGGCGAGAACAACATCAACTGTTCCATACAGCAGATTACCCGCCGTAGCCGCGACCGCGATTGGTACCTGAATGACCTGGCTCAAACCGACTGCCGTAAGCACCGGCACGCTGGCTGCCACGAGGATCGGTACCAGCACCAGCGGCCCGCCCGTCCCTGTCACCGACGACAAAAACCCGGTGAAAGCGCCGATGCCAAACATCGCGCCTCCTGAGGCGGCGCTGTGAGTCGCGGATTCCACGTGTGACGTGCGCAAAGCGTTCAATCCTGACAGGAGAGTCAGAAGGCCGAGCCCGATTTCCAGCCATCGCGGATTGACGACGCTCACAGCCCATGCGCCCCCGAAAGCGGTCGGCGTTGCGCCGATGCACAGCAAACTAGCCATGCTCCACTTGATTGATTTGTGCTTTGCGAAAACAAGCGTCGCTACTGCACCCGAAAGAATGTAGGCGAACATCGCTGCTGGAATACCAATCTGAATGGGTATTCCGCCGAGGAAAACGAGCGCGGGAACTAAGATCACGCCTCCTACGCCAATGCATCCGATCATCAAACCAGAGAAGCAGCCAAGCAAAGAGATCAGAAAAAATTCCGGAATCTGGAATTGCACTGGCTCGCTCCTTGCCCACTACGAAAAAATAAGAACCCTAAGGTGGAATCTATTCGTTGATCGACGGCCTTAAATCGCGCCTATTTTAGATTTAGTCTATTATTCGGTGTTTCTCTCGCTCGATCGGACCGGGAAATGTTCATCAGGCAGTTTCGCTACCTCGTTGCTGTCGCAGAGGAGCGGCATTTCGGCCGAGCGGCACATCGCTGCAACGTGACGCAGCCGAGCCTCTCGAGCGGAATTAAACAACTCGAACTTGAACTCGGCGTGCCCATTTTTTTGCGCGGGCGAGGGCAGCGCTTTCAGGGATTGACTGCCGAAGGCGAGCGCGTTGCAAGCTGGTCGCGCGGGGTCCTCGCCTATTGCGACGCGATGCGTAAAGAAATCGCGATCATGAAAAAGGATCTGACGGGACACCTTCGGCTCGGCGCGATGCCGTCGATGTCGCCGGTTCTGCCTGCTGTGCTGCAGACGTTTCGCAGCCAATATCCCGGCGTGCGCGTGGACGTTCAGTTCATCGGCAACGAGGCGATGAAACTCGGCTTGAACAACTTCGCGCTCGACGTGGCGCTCACATACCTCGACAAGGCGGATCTCGGCCGGAAAAATACGCTGCCCATTTACACCGAGCGCATGAGTCTTCTTGTTCCCGATACGGCGCAATACAAGAAAAAGAAAACGATCACTTGGCGCGAAGCGGCTGAGCTGCCGCTTGCGATGTTGCGGCCGTCGATGCACGAACGCCGGTTCGTCGATCGCGTGTTCAAAAACGTTGGCTGCGCTCCCGTTGCGCGGGTCGAATCCGAATCCATTTTGCATTTGATGTTTCAGACGCAATGCACCGAGCTTTGTACGATCATCCCATCGCATTTCGCGCACGTGCCAGGTTTGTTCAAAAATACGCGCGCGCTTCCGCTCATCGAACCTGTTGCCAGCCAGGAGGTCGGGCTGTTCTGGGCCGAAGGCGAAATCGTGCTGCCGATGGCGAACGCCTTTGTGTCGATTCTCAAGGAGTTCAATAAATCCGGTGAGTTGCAGAAGCGCATCGAAGAAGAGCTCGGTCCGCTTCCGCTTGCCGAAGTGCCCAGAAAGCTGAAGCGCGCGTAAGAAACGCAATCACGCACCGCCGATAAACTGAGCGGCGGCAATTCCCGGATTGCTTTCGTCACGCAATTGCGATGCTTTCAGTACCGACCGCTTTTGGCTTCCCGTACTTATGACAAAAAAATGAGGTTCAACGGTTTCGTCGCCGATCGAGAAACCGCGCCCCGGCTCGGGCTTGTTCTTCGAAATATAGGTAAGCGTAAGCGTTTGCGGCAAAGCAACGACTCGTGACCCGCTTTTCGCGGATGAAAGAACTGAAGCGGCATTCCGAAACCAGACGGCGAGTTGCGCGAGACCATTTTGGCAGGTCGTCGGCGAATGATCTTCCGCGTCGCCGCTCATCAAATTCGGGACGGCATATGGCAGCTTCTTCGAAAATTTCGTCCGATCGACTCCCCTGTGCAGCAACTCGACCAGGAGCCACGCCTCAACCTTCGCGGGTGAATGTTCTTCGGGGTCAAAAATGTGCGGAACCGGCCTTCCATGATCGAGAAATTGCATTTCCAGATTGGCGAGCCGCAATTCGAGAGCTGTGTTGCCGTGAAATTCCTGCGTAACAAATGCGGGGTTGGCCGAACGAAATTCAAGAACCACACGCTCATCCGGGAGCGGCGCTAAGACATAACTATTGGCAATTCTCGCCAGCCATTGAACGAGATTGATCGTTTCCGCGCGCGCCCGCGCGAACTCTCGCGGATCCCCATCGGGGATTTCTTCCCAAAGCGGAGCGACAATGGGCATCGCTTTCGCGCTAGCTGAACTTGTCATATCGAATACTCCCAACGGTCACGCCGTTCGAAAGCAGGCTGCGGATCGCTCCGTCGACCATCGGTGGCGGGCCCGCAATATACGCGATCGCGTTCTCGCCTCTGCCGCCGAGATTTTTCTGCGCCACCTCGTGCACCATACCGGTCGCAAGCTTGAGGTTGGGATATTCGTGGTGAGACGCGGAACTCGGCGCCTCGTGTGACAGCGCAATCGTTACCTCAAGATTTCCATGCGATAGCTCGACAAATTCGGCAAGCTCGTCGAGATAAAATTCGTCCGCGTGACTTCTGACGCCAAAAAAAACCGTTCCCTTGTGTGTCTTGAAATAATCAGCACATATCGCGCGTTCAAGAATGGACATCATCCCCGCGATTCCCGAACCGCCGGCGATGCAAATAATGTCTTTATCTTCGTTAGGCCGGAAGACGGCGCGGCCCAAGGGACCAAAAACCGTGACATTTTCCTCGCGCTTTCTGTCTCCAAAGAGCCACGCGCTGAATTTTCCTTCCGGTTTTTGTTTTAGTACGAGTTCGATGCGATCGGCCGCCGAGCTTTCAAAGTTGACCATCGAATACGCGCGGCCGCCGCGGAGATCAGGCGTCTCCACCACAATGAACTGCCCCGCCTCGAACGCCATGGGGTCGGATAGATGCAGATCGAAGCGCGCGACGTCTTTTGTAAGCGGCTCGATATTTCGAATTACACCGCTTCGCCGGGCGGGAGGAGTGCCCTGGCATACCGAAGTCTCCGCCGGCACGCGTAACACGCAGTCCGAGCGTGCTCGCGTTTGACACATCAGAATATCGCCTTTTTCCGGCTTCAGCCGCACCGCTCCCGGCGCTTCTTTCCAGAGCGACTCATAGTCACCGCTCATTGCCCGGGCGCGGCAGGTCCCGCATGTACCGGTCGCGCATTCATAAGGAAGATTCAGTCCTTGCCGCAATCCTGCGTGCAGGATGGTCTCGTGTTCACCGCAATCGAAGCTGTGTTCACCGCTCTTGCTTTGGACGGATATTTTCATCGCGCCGCGGCCGCTCTCATTTGAAAAAATCGTCGTCGTCTTCGCCTTCGTCTTCGAACTCGTAGACCAGTTCTTGCTCGACATTGGCAAAGATGGCGCCGCCCTCTTCCTTCGATTCGTAAATCTTGAGCGGCTTTTCGGTCTCGCCCTGCATGTCGAGGGTCTGCAAATTCCAGCACCACAGATGTTTCGTGCAGGTCAGCGTACAACGGACAACGACGCCCGATTCCTCCAGCGGCTCCTCCATGTGCGGGCAGATCGGCGGAATGACCCGAAATCCCGCGCCGTAATTCACAACGACCACGGAAAAACCGTTTACGCTAAACTTTTTGACCGAGTTCTCCGAAACCTCGCTTGCGTCGCAGATTTTTGTCCAACTCATTTTCGTTCTTTACCCCGCAACGATCGCATTCAGATTGGCCAATGCGATCCCTTGTCGAGGCGGCGGTTTTCCAACCGAACTTCACGACTGACAAATTTCGCCTTGTTGTCTTTGATCTTCAGCTGATCGATATACTTGCCGACCAGGAACAGGCGGCTTTCGCCCGCATCGATATGCGAATTGATGCCGTCAAGAAGATTTTGATAGACCACGACCGAGCTGACCGCATGCGCGATCGCATCGCCGTTCATTTCCACCGTGTACACCGACGTGTGACGCGTGAGCGGAGAATGATCCGTATTATGCTTCGGCAGGAGTCTGATCAGGCTTTCCACGCCTTTCCGGTCCAGAGAAAGATACGTCATGTCCTTGTTGATCTCCGGACTCCATGACTTGATCGCATAATGAAATTCGTCGTCGCATTGATCGAGCCAGCCGTCCCAGTTTTGCTGATCGAGCATGATGGTTGACCGGTAGATGGCATCACGAACGAGACTGGCCGCTTCCACGATAGTTCCCCATGATTTATGTGAGCCCGGAGCGTTGTCTCGCCCCGGCGTTTGCATTTCCAACGGGAAAAAATCCGACCGCCGGTCGTATCGGCGATCGGATATTATCTATTCCGCCGCGACCTGGACCGCGTCGACGAACGGCTGCTCCGGTTTGCTCGGCGTCCGGTTCATCCAGCGGCCCCACTCTTCATAATAGTGCCGCATGCCGTTTTCGTCATGGATGGTCTGGTTTTCATGCCGGCCGTGCAAGATCCGGCGGGGCTCAGAGCCTGTCGCCATCGTGGTGCCCTGCCCCTGCACGCCGATCAGATCTTCGTGCAGGTTCCGGCCGAACGGTCCCCAGATCGAATTGTGATGGTTGATCCGGGTCTCGCGCTCTTCCGGCGTGTCGCGCTTCAAGCCGAGGCCGCGGAACTCGATCATGACCTTGTCCGGGCCGAGCGGCGTAACGATGTCGCAACGAAACGCCGAGCCGCGCAGGTTGAAGTTCATGCCAGGGAACATGTCGATCATGTACCACTGGTTAGGCGGCAAATGCGGGAAGGAAAGCGCCGCACGGCTGTCGAAGCCCTCGTACTTTTCGTAATTCACCTCGAAGGTACCGACGACGATGTGGCCGTGATCGAAGGCGGAGTTCTTGCGCGCGAAATAGGCGTCGTTAAACCCGGTAACGCGGTTATGGTAGTGCATGAAGTCGTGGTAAAATTCGCAGTTGGTGTCGTGCCACAGCTTGTAGTTCGTGTTCACGATCGCCTTGTGATAGTGGAAAACTTCCAGCGGCTCGGCGTCGAGCGACTTGCGCAGACACTCGAACGCCGGCGTACCCCAATCCTCGAGCGATACCGCCGGGTTGTCGTCGAGATTGACCCATACAAAGCCGCCAAACTTCACCTCGCAGCGGAGCCGGCGCAGCCCGACATCCTCTTTGCAGAGCCGCTCCTGATAACCCTCTTTCTCGCGGCTGATGTAAACGCAGTTGCCTTTCATGTCGTATTGCCACGCATGGAACATGCACGTCATGCGCTTCGGATTGCCCGAGGGCTGGCCCTCCAGAAAGCTTCCGGACGGGCGGCGCTCGATGATCATGCCGCGATGCGGGCAAACGTTGAGAAAGGCGCGGACCTCGTTGTCTGGCCCCCGGCACACGACAACAGGTTCGCGGGCGATCGAGGTCGTGCGAAAATCGTAGGGTTTCGGAAGCTCCGATTCATGGCAAACGGGAATCCAGGTCTTCTTGAAAATCTTCTCCAGTTCCTCTTCGAAGATGTTCGGGTCCGAATAGATTCGGCTGTCGACCCATTCGTTCATCTGCAGATTGGGCTCAGCGGTCCACTGCCGATGATTCTTGGCTGCCATGGCGTTTCTCCTCAAGCAATATGCGGCTAATTGGCCGTTTTTCTGATTCCATCTTACCAATGGCGCCTTAGCCGCTGCTAGGCGCGAAAAAATCGAAACTCCTTATTTAAGTATAGACTGAGCGAAAGGGTTCAATATCTGAAGGGGGCCTCGCAATCCGGCCGATAGACCGTGGAATACCAAGGCCGCACCAAAATAGCCGCGTTCTATCTTGGAATTTGCAGGAATGATTTACCGGCGAGCAATGTCCGCTGCATGATTTCGCAGGGGGACGCTTGGCATTCACCGACAGTAACTTCGCTCTCTTTGAACGCAAGTCGAAACCCG
>Ga0157372_10003735_pt1 | contig 16346 bp, 7 predicted proteins | sample C55metaG_FD_115307 | JGI IMG/M metagenome (GOLD analysis project Ga0157372, IMG submission 115307) | Corn rhizosphere microbial communities from Kellogg Biological Station, Michigan, USA - C5-5 metaG | ecosystem: Host-associated > Plants > Roots > Rhizosphere > Soil | place: USA: Michigan... | reverse complement strand
GTTCATGGGTGACCCTTTGCTGAAGTGGTATCAGTCTAGGTATCACCACGATGTAAGTGCCAGATAACAAAGTAATGGCGGAGAGAGAGGGATTCGAACCCTCGATACAGGTATTAGCCCGTATAACGGTTTAGCAAACCGCCGCCTTCAGCCACTCGGCCATCTCTCCGTGCTGCCAAACTTTTACCCGCCGATTGGCGGATGGAATTGGGACGAGCCTCGAAACCACTCACGCCCTCTCGTTATTACACATCGGTTACAGCGAATGGTCAACCGGAGAAGCGCGCCCCAACCTGGTTCTTCCTGCATACCGGATTGTCTCTAGCGGTTCAGTATCGCAACTCGTTCAGTGTCCTGAAGGCAAAAATACGTTCACCTCACCCTTGCGATAGCCGTTGCTGCTTTCATCGGCAGATGCCACATTGATTTCAACCCTGTAGCTGTTCGGCTCAAGAGGTATCAAACGCGCCCCTTGAACACTCATGATCCTCCATGGCGTTCGCAAGTCGAAGCCGGTTGCCGCTGAAGGCAGATAGTCGAAATCGACCGTGTATACGTTCCCTTGAAGTTTTACTCCAGTGATCTTAATTCCGCGGCTCGGCTCTCCGATTTGAAGCTGCTGAACGTCAGGCGTGATTCCGATGCCTCCGCTGTAGTCGAGCGTAAGCAGCACATCGCCATGCGGCAGATCGAATTCCATTCTCGCGTGGGCGTCTTGCGTATGCGGCTCGAGTGTTGCAGCTACAGGCCTGCCCTGTAAACGTGCCGTCCCGAGCTTTGCTCCGAACGGAATCTCGGGGTCGAACGTCATACTGAGCGGAGCGCCCTCATTGTGAATCTGCAAACGCATTTCTGTGATAGTGGCCGTCATTGTGAAGTTGATTTCGGAAGGACCAACGTGCACGTGCCGTAAGGTGATCGCATCCCACCCACCCGGCAGGTGTGGAGCAAAGGTCACGTGGTTTTCAATACCATCTATCTGAAGTCCGAGAAATCCATTCACAGCCCCAGCGAAAAACGTAGCCGAGGACCAGGTTTGCTCAGGCACAGATTCGATTTCTTCGTGATAATAATCTCCCGCGAGGGCCTCATGCATGTGGCCGAGAGAATCGAGGGAGTTCCACGGCACCAGCGCATTCCAGACAGGAAACGCTGTTGCCGGCCGGTGCGCCGACCAGAATGCGTCTGCCACCGACGCGGTGCTCACGGCCCAGACGCTCCCGTTCGCGTATGAATTCGGGTCGTAAGTGCTCGAACTCGAGGCCCGGCCTCGCGTGCCCCAATCCGTTTCGAAGTCAGAAGACGCGAGTTGTTGAAGGATGGAATCGCGTTGTCTGTCGGAGAATAAACTTTCCTCCAGTATGTTGACCGGGCCAATTTGCCTATCGATCAGCGCAGTTCCCGAACGCGTGTAGCCGGTAATCCAAAAATTCTGCTGTTCGTCCCAGTATCTTTTCTTGATCAGCTGCGCACGCTTACTCGCCGCCTCGGCGTCGGTCGCGGCCTCCGCATGATGCATTGCTGACGCCATCTTGCTGTAGGCTCGTGATGCCGCCGTCCAACTCGCAGAGAGAGACAGTTCTTCGCTGAGCGGTTCCTGTTCTCTGCTGCCCTCTTTGCCGGCAGGAATGTGAGGCAAACCATCGCGCGGATCGATCAGCGAGCGGCAATATCCGTATGCAGATTCAATGGCGGGCCAATGTGATTGTATGAAACCCATGTCGCCGGTCGTTGAGAAATATCTATCGACCGAGTTCAGGAAATTGAATGTCAGCTCGACGTGAATGAATTTGTAAGGATAGCGGTCCCAGTCGATCCAGCCGGCACTCTGCGAGAGTTCGTGCCAGATCATCCCGGTCTTCCGGTCCTGATACTTGAGAATGAACTCGAGTTCGTCGCGGGCACGCGCATACTCGCCCGCCGCCAGCAGCGCAGGAATATCAACCATCCCGTCTCCCGCGAAAAACCAGTCATACTGAGGGCGCCGTGCCTTACGCGAAGGCCCGTAACCCGCAACCAAGCCGCACCCGAGAGCAGGATTGCATACCCAGGCCTGATCAAGTGCGATTTCAGACCAGGCCAACGCTCGGTTGACATTCTCATCCGGGGTTTCGATCTGCATTGCGGTATCAAGCAATTCGGAATAATGCGCCGTCGCGACCTTCCACAAAGGCTCTTCCTGCTCGAGCAATTTCGCGGCGATTGATGCTGCGCTCCGCTCCGGGCCGCCGGCGATAATTACCCGTGCGAAAGCGTGATCGCCACCGGCGCGCATTGTAAATGCCATTCCAGATTCACGGTCCAAACGGCGATTCTCATTCGGCGTTTCGTCATGCGCCACTATATCCGGCGAACCGATGCTGCCGCTGAAGCGATGGGTCGGCTCGGAAAGCAAGTATGCTGAGGCCGCCGGGTTCCACAACGCCTCCTGTCCGCCGATTCCTCCCGGCCACATCAGATCCAACACCGGAATAAAACGCACGACAATGTCAAGCGGCCGCGCACTCGCGACATCGTAGCGAATAATCGCACCCGACTCATCAAGGGGAACGAAAATTCGTTCGTGAACAATGAAGTCGGGTCCAGCATAGATTCGCGTCACGCACATGGGACTGTACTCGATGCGCCGCAGCACCGCTTTGCCCTCAATCTCAGTGGTAGCAGCCTGCCGGCGGAAGTTCACTTGGTAGCCGCTCAAGATCTGAAAAGGATAAGCCCATGCTTCCAGACCATCTTTCGAGTAACCGAAAACTGCGGCGCGACGTCCGTGAACGGAGATGAATCGCGCTGGGCCGGTGGAATCAGTGCTCCAGCGCAGTTTATTAAGATTAGCGTTTGGATCGGTCCGGGCGGCGAACGTAGATTGAGGCAGTACTAAGAAAACGAGCAGCAACCAGGCCCTGGCGTACAGAATTCCCCGATCTTTGCTGAGTTGCGACATTTATATCGAGTCGCCTAAGCTACGTTCATATAGGTTGAATATTGCTGGTCGTTAATTTGAGTGTAGGGCAGCAGTTTTACTGGATTGCGCGAATCGCCGGCTTGCCAGGTCTGATCGCCATTTTGCTTCACCGCCATCAATTCGGAGCGCATGAGCGACGGGGCAGGGCCATTCTCCCGAATCGCAAATAGAGCCAGGGGACCGCACATCAGGGCAACCGAATTCTTATGCCGCTGGTCGATCGGTTCCAATCGCATCTTTCGCGGGAGCGCCAGGTCAATGCGGTCCCCACTGCGCCATAGGCGCGAAATCGCCGCAAAAGATCCCGGTCGCGGAGCGACAGCCCATTTTTTCCCATTCACTTCGATCCGGGCGCCTTCCGCCCACTCCGGAATGCGAAAATTCAGCGCGAATTCTTTTGCGGCGGAAGTTACCAAATTAAAATGTATTGAATCGTCGAATGGATAATCCCCCGCCTGCCTCAGCGTGATCACTGCACCGTCGTGCACCCATCGAACGCTGGAAGGGACGTAAAGATTTATATACATCCCACGTGGATCGTGGAAATAAGTATTGATCCGATAATCGGCCGCGACCTGCGGCAGCGTGCCCGAACAGCAGGGAAAGCGATGGTTCGAGTAAACCTTTTTGCCGTCGAAGTTGTAGTCCGCATAGTAAAACGCGCGTCCGTCGGATCGCAGCGGCTTTGCGCCCAACACGGTGTTGTATATCACGCGCTCCATGCTGTCGCCGTAGCGTGAGTCACCGGTCACGCGCAGCAGATAACGTGTGATTTTAAAGTGGGCGTACGATCCGCACGGCGTCTCGAAGCTGTTGTGCGTTTTAGTCAGGCTCTGATAAACGTCGTCGCTTCCGGGCGCGCGCAACATCTCGTCCGGACCCCATCCGCCCGTGGCGAAACTCTGTGCTGTGAGCATCTCGAAAGCATTCTTTGCTGCCCGCAAGTGCTTCTCGCTTCCAACAGTGAAATAAGCCTGCATCGCTGAACTCAGCGAGTTGACGTAACTGTATGCGTGCTTTCCCGCGAGAACATTTTCGCCCCGCGAAAGTGGATCAAACCAGGTGGAATCGTCGAGATACTGGACCGCAAGTTCGCGATACTGATCTCCTGCTCCGCGCTGGTAAGCAAGAAATAAATTCTCTGGATTGGTATAGGACTCGTCCCATCGATACGACTGATCTTTGCCCGGCCGCCACTCCAGTTCACGGTCAATTGCTTTTCCCGGCAAGTGCGGAAGGGCTGCCTTCGTAGTGCGTTCCAGAATCGCGAATGCATCGGGATCGCCGACATACTGATGGGAGTCAATCAGGCCGAGCAATAACTTGTCGTAACAATAGGCGGGGAAGCGGTTCTTGTCGTAGAAGTCTTCAGAAATACTCTTTGCATAAAGCTGGTTGAGCCGCAGCACTTTCTCGCGGGTCTCTTTCGAGCCGGTGATCGCATAGTAGCGTGCTAGCGCTGAAATCCATTGCCCAAAGGTTGCAGCGGGAGCGAATCCCGCATCATCCTTGTGCCAGTCATAATTCGGATCGTAGTTATACCAGCCGCCGAGATCTGCGCCGGGTGCAGGCTGCCCAGCCATTTGCCGAAATGGCTTCAGCAGACTGTCTTCGTTCAGGTTCATCAGGACTTCGTGGCTCTCGTTAAGCTGCGCCTCGTGGAGAGCGCTGGTGATGGTGACGTCAGCGTAGCCGAACTCCGTTAAGGCGTTCGCCGGAGCCGGTTTTTCGCGGGCGGCATTCGCGAGTAGAATTCTTCGGCTTGCAACCGCACCGGCTGCTGCCGCAGACAATTTTGCAAATTCACGCCGAGAAATCATACGACTCTTGCGCTTCGGTTCAACGCTCTTACCTCATGGATGCCGAAATCCGGCAGATTGTTTTATGGCTTTTCCGGATTCTGCCCTTGACCTTCCGTCAACGTGACAAAGCGATCGGTTTTTACACCCGAAAAAACTTCACTGTTACCATTCGGCCAACGAATTTCGATGCGACTTACCTCCGCGCTGCTTCCAAGCCCGAAATGCAGGCGCATATCATCATTGGAGATGTAGCTGGACCCGCTGCGCACCTCCTGAACGTATTTGCGATCGCCTGCAACCACGGTAACTTTGGCGCCAATTCCGTCTCGATTGGACTTTGTCCCCCGCGTGATCACGCCCAGCCAATGACTTGAATTACTCGCCTGGTTGACCAGCAGCATCGGCTCTCCGGCCATGTTGTTGACCACTGCGGAAACACGCCCGTCATTCCAAAAGTCGGCACTCGCCAATCCGCGGCTTGACCGCGGTTCGGTACACCCGGGCCCGCACTGGTCACTAATGTCTTTGAACTTTCCATCTCCCGTGTTCCAGTACAACAGGCGGGGCTCGCGATAAGACGAGCCCAGGTGCGCCGTATCCACTTCCGGATAAACGTGCCCGTTAACCGAAAGAATATCCAGGCGGCCGTCGTTGTCCACGTCCAGAAACATCGTTCCCCATCCCAGGAATTTGGTATTCAGGCGCAGCCCCGCTTCCGAGATCGTCGAAGAAAATGTTCCATCTCCGTTGTTGCGATAAAGAGAAGACGTGTCGTCAGAAAAATTCGTCTTGAAAATGTCAGGGCGTCCATCATTGTTATAGTCGCCGACCGTAGAACCCATGCCCGCCTGCTCGCGCCCATCTTCGTCAAACGCGACTCCAGCCTCGGCGGCGACATCAGTGAACGTTCCATTCTTCAGGTTGTGATACAGAATGCTCGGCGTACTGTCGCACGCAACGTAAATATCCGGCCAGCCGTCGTCATCGTAATCGAGTGTAGACACGCTCAGGCAGTAGTGCCCGTAAGTTTTTTCGATTCCACTCGGCTTGCTCACATTCTCGAATTTACCGCCGCCCAGGTTGTGATACAGAATGTTGGGCGAAGACGGCAGTCCCCGCGGCCCGCACATCACCGGCGTTCCCTTCCACACGCACATCATCCCTTCCCCCGGTTTAGGTGAGGTCTTGATATCGAACGAAACGTAGTTGGAAACCATCAGATCGAGCTTCCCGTCGCGGTCGTAATCGATGAATGCGCAGCCTGACCCCCATGCCTTTCCGTCTCCCGCGACACCGGCCGGGGTAGCGACCTCCGTGAAAGTTCCATTGCCCCGGTTGTGATACAGACGGTTGTTTCCGTAGTAGGTCACGTAAAGATCGTCGAAACCATCGTTGTCATAATCTCCCACGCAAGCGCCCTGCCCCCAACCTGTAAATTCGAGGCCGGCCGCTTTCGTCACGTCGGAAAAAGTTCCATCATGATTGTTGTGGAACAGATGGCTGGTCGGCTGCTGTTTTGCTTTTGCGTCATTGAGTGTCGTGCCGTTCACCAGAAATATGTCTGGCCAGCCATCATTGTCATAGTCGAAGATTGCGACGCCGCTGCCGGTAGTTTCTATAATGTATTTCTTGGTGTCCACTCCGCCGTTAACGTTTTCCATCCGCAAACCGGCTTGCGGCGCGACATTTATGAACCACGCGGGACCTGGATGAGAACCATCGGCTTGATAAGGCACAGCCTGAGTAGCCTTTTTCGAAGTAACAGTTTTTTGCGACTGCATGGGCGTCGGCGCCAGAAAACAGCCAATCGTAATAAGAATCAGCCGACATCTACTCACGAACCTCGGGGCTGCCCGCATCAAAGAATCGTAGCAGCGTGGCAGATGAATGCAAGCTGACCATTTCAAGAGATAAATTATGCGATTTCCTATCCTGCTGTTGCTGTTTCTGAGCGGCACATTTTCTACCAGCCAGACCTCCCAGCCGCAATCCCGTCCTGAAAAGCAGTCACCGCCAGCCTCTCGGCCAATCCCATCATCAACCGCCGATGTCAAAGAGACGCTCGACTCCACACATCAAAAGCTCGAGCATGGTGATCCTCAAGGTGCAATCGCGATGCTGCAACAATTGGCAGCCGCGGGCAAATCATCTGCGCCTGGCGTACAGCACGAACTCGGTATCGCCTACTATCGCACCGGCAAGTTGATTTCCGCGGAAAAAGCCTTCGCGCAGGCAATGACCGAAGACCCCAACGACATGGAATCAGTGCAGATGCGCGGCCTTTCGCTCTACCGCCTCGGACGTCCCGCAGACGCCATTCCGTACCTTGAACGGGTCAAGCAATGGACGCCCAATGCTAATGCGGACGCCAGCTACGTGCTCGGACTTTGCTACCTTAATTCGCAGCGCTTCGACAACGCCCGCATTTCATTCGCCAATCAATTTGACGTTCCTCCTGATTCAGGCGCCGCGTATCTTTTATTGGGAAAGATGCTGATGCAGGCCAACCTGCCGGAAAAGGCGGCGCAAGCTGCACAGAGAGCAGTGGAACTCACTCCGAATATTGCCCTCGCACATTTTATGCTTGGCGAGTTTTATCTTTTCAAGTCTGACACCGCGCAGGCGCTCCGCGAATTCGAGCAGGAGCGAAAAATCAATCCCGCCAACGCGGCGGTTTACGATCGTCTTGGCGACCTCTACACCCGTACCGGGCAATTTCAGCAGGCCCAGGAGTCCTTGGCTAAAGCCATCTCGCTCGATACCTCGAGCACCGGCCCCTTCATACAAATGGGCAAAGTATTACTCCGCCGCAATGATCCTCAAACTTCGCTGCTTTATCTGCAACATGCCGAGAAGATGGATCCGGGTAACTACATAACCCACACACTGCTTGGGCAGGCATATCGCAGTTTGGGCAGGGAACAAGACGCAAAAAATGAAATGGAGACGGCAGCAAAAATTCACGCTGAGAGCGAGCTAAAGTTGCAGCCCGTCCAATAAATCATTTATTTCCGATGCCGGACAGCGACTAGCTGAATTCCGACGGGAACGCCGCGCGTCACCTTCACCCGCAACAGCGCTTCAAATGGTTTGATCTCTTCACCGTGCGGCGCAAGCTTACGCATCAATTCTTCTACCGAATCTTTTTCACAAACGTACTCCACCGCAGCCTGAGTTCCTATCGTGGTTGTTCCCGCCAGGATCATGACGTGACGTGCCGGATCTAACCCGTGCACCAGCGCCACCACTGCATAATCTTCATCCAGTGGCTGTGAGGGATCACTCGGGTAATACATATTCTGCTGCCCTGCTTCCGGATGAACATTTCGAATCGCCAACTCTCCTTTCTGTGCTCCTGAATCTGCCCGAGTGAATACAAACTCCTGACTGCCCGGCAGATCCAGCAAGGTTAGGTTCTCAGCCGGCGATCCTACAAAGATCAGGTCATTGTCACTGGCGTCGTCGAGAGAAAAAAGGCTGCCGCGCTTCACCCGGATGGGATGGTTTAGCTGGTTGAAGACCTGGTCAAGTTCGTGCACCGCCAAAACTTCGCCGACTCCGGTGTAATGGTCCAGGATCAAGGGCCTGATATCACGCGATCGGTCCAGATAGCGCATTCCCGTCTCAGGGCGTCCCACGAACGCCGCGTTGCTGAAAATCACCCACGGCGGGTATTGGCTTGAAATAAAAGGGCTCCAGAAGGCGCGAATTGGCGTGTAGGCTGTCACTCCGCTGGTTTTCTCGGCGCGGGCGGAGTTCAACGCCATCAGCAGGAAAACAATCGCCACCAGAGCCACAGCCAGCAGCGAGCAGAGAGCAATAACAGTTAGGATCCCGCTGCGCGGTTTCTTAGGGACAGAAGGTGAAACAAGCGGACGGGGAATCTCCACTGGCGCGGGTACTATCGCCGGAATTGTTGTTTCGCGCTCATGAAAAGTGAGAGCGTACGAGCCGTTGGGAACTTCGACCACGATGCTATCCGCTGCGCCTTCGTGGCTGTAGTAATCCAGCAACTTCAGTCGCAAGCGCCCGGCTTGCACCCGAACCGCAGAGTCAGCCTGCGGATCGAAATCCTCGGGCCGCCCGAACACCTCGGTGGCGATCTGATATTCCTTTGCTGACGTACCGGGTTGTGAGAGTTCGTGCTCGGCTAAATATCGAAGCAGTTTGCAAAGCGACTCTGCTTTGCGAAGAGTGTGACTATGGACCAGCTTTTCAATCTGGCTTAGATAGCGCTCTCGATCAACGATCTGAACTGACGTAACCGACATGTAACGTTGAAACCGACCCCGTTCTATCTTTCAGCTGAACCAATCACTTCCAGCTGTGTAACTCACGCTGCGTGACATGTAACTCACACCTTGATACTTCCAACTCTTGGCAACCCAGAGGAACATTCAATCCGTGAACGTCCGTTGTGGTCCAACGTTCTTCCTGGTGCCGCCGGGAGTTAATGCTATTAGAACGCCTAAGAGACTTTCAAGCCGTGGGACGAATTGTTGGCTGAATTTACATATGCTTCTATTCCGCGCCGCACGGCGCAAAGGTTAGATGTACTTACCTGTCAAAAAGCTGCTAACGCCGGAGGGCAAAAATGTGGACGAGCAGTGCTGTGGGCAAACTTGTCGTTAACTTTTCGAGATATCTAGGGCATCGAGCTTCAGCTCGCCTCACCCTTCTGGCCGTGTTATCGATTTCCTTGCTGCTCTTCTGCCAAACTGCTCTGGCCCAAGCTGTTTATGGTTCGATCATCGGCACGATCACAGACAGCACCGGCGCCGTGGTTCCCAATGCAACTGTGACTGTAACGGACACGGCTAAGGGCACATCCACCACAGTTCAGTCTGACGCTGATGGACAATATCGCGCCCAGCACCTCATTCCAGACACCTACACCGTATCCGTTGAGGCGGCAAATTTTAAGACGGCCACCACCGACGGCGTGGTCGTCTATGCCGACACGTCGCCTAAAGTCGACCTCACTCTCACTCCCGGTTCGACCAAGGAATCTGTGGTCGTTACAGCGGCCGCTCCGTTGCTGCAGACCGACCACACCGACGTTAATGTCATTCTCAATCAGCGGGCGGTAGAAACACTACCCAATCTGAACCGCAACTTTACAGCTTTCGAGCTGCTTACGCCCGGAACCACGTACATCGGTTGGAACGTCGACGAGTCCCAGAATCCGCAGCGTAGTCAGCAGATCGAAGTTAATGGGCAGCTTCCCTTCGCTACTGGGTATGAATTGGACGGGACAGATAATCAGGATCCTGTCATCGGAATCGCGGTTATCAATCCAAATCTTGACGCAGTTTCTGAAATGAAGGTCACTTCCCAGAATTATGACGCGGAGTTTGGCAAGGCGGTGGCGGGATTAGTTACAGCGCAGACCAGGTCAGGCAGCAACAACTTTCATGGATCATTGTTCGAATACCGTCGCTCCGACGCCTTACAAGCGCGTGATCCTTTTAGCCAGTCGCAGCCGGATCCCGTAACCGGCCGTCTTATCCCCTCCACCCTTCACAATCAATTCGGTGGATCCGTCGGCGGGCCGATTAAGAAAGATAAACTGTTTTTCTTCGCCGATTATCAAGGCCTCCGCGAAAAGACAGGCACTTCCGGCGTTTTCTCTATTCCCACAGCACAAGCCAGGTCCAGTTGCCTGGCCGCCGCTGTCAACCCCGCACTCACTTGCGACCTCAGTCAATACTTGCCCGTCGGGCAGATTTACGATCCCAACACCGGCAATAGCACGAATGGAACCAATCGCGTCGCTTTTGTTAACAATCAAATACCCGGGAATCTTCTATCTACAGCTGCCATCAATCTTTTGACCCTCATGCCGGATCCAAATCGCGGACCCGCAGGTTCACTTGCTAGCAACTATGCCGCTTCCGGTACCGGCTCCTTTAACACCAACCAGACCGATGTACGCATCGATGATCAGTTGTCATTAAAGGCGCACCTGTTTGGCCGCTACACGATATTCAATTCGACGCTCGATGGCGGTTCGGTATTCGGCGCGGCTGGGGGCTCAGGATTCGGAACCAATGGGTTTGCCGGACACGATACCAGCCTTGACCAGAGTCTGGCCGCTGGCGGCGATTACGCCGTTTCTTCCAGTTGGCTTACCGACTTCCGTTTCGGCTGGTTCCGGTACCATTTCGACGAGCAGCAGCCAGGCTTCAACCAGCCCTTGGGAGCGAATCTGGGTATTCCGGGCGTCAACACTGGCGACATAAACCTGAATGGCGGCCTCCCCCAATTCAATATCGAAGGGCTTTCCACCATCGGCGTAACCACGGCTCCCTTCTACGAGAATGAAAATCAATTTCAAGTGACAAACAACTGGAGTCACCTGGTTGGCAATCACAATTTCAAATTCGGCGTTGACGTCCGTCGGGCAAACCAGCATGCCATCGGATTGGATAACAATAATTTCCGATCCGGCAACTTCCATTTCGCCGCCTCAGACTCAGGCTCCGATACTTCTGCAGGTGTCGGATTAGCTACCTTCCTTTTAGGCGAAACAACACAGTTTCAGCGCACGCAGACAGCCAATACGAATGCGCAAGAGCACCAGTATCGGGCATTTTATTATGCACAGGACCAATGGCGCGCCACCAACAAAATCACTCTCAGTTATGGATTGCGATGGGAATGGTACTTTCCGGAAGCCGTCAACGGGAAAGGCAACGGCGGGCTCCTCGACCTCAACACCGGCAATGTACGGATTGCTGGTTACGGACCATACAACGAGTCACTGAACGTGAAAAAGAGCTGGGACATGTTTGCTCCTCGCATCGGCGTGAGCTGGCAAGTTGCTAAAAATACAGTCGTCCGATCCGGCTACGGCCGGGTGTATGGTATGGGATGGTCGGGAGATTTCTTTGGGGAAGTCCTTACCTTCAGCTACCCCGTGCAAGTCTCGCAGAATTTGAACGCCGCTTCTAACTGGTCTTCCGTATTCAATCTCGCCTCCGGGCCTCCGGCCTACACGTTCGCTCCAATTCCATCCAATGGGAATTTCCCGCTCCCAGATGGCGTTGGCGTTCCGACCCGGCCCCTTGAGGTTCGCCTGCCAACCCTTGATGCATGGAATCTCGCAATTCAACAGGAACTAAACAAATCCACGGCGTTGCAGATTGCATACGTCGGCAGCCATGGCATCCACAACATGTTTGATTCCTCAAACCAATTCGACCCTAATCAGCCGACACTTGCAGGGTTCGGCCAGGTCAACACCATCAACCCTGCCAATCCGGGAGACACTTTCACCTTCAATGACCGGCAACCTTATTTCAACGGAGACGCACAGGCCCTCGGAGTGACTTACGGGCATCCCTTCTTATGGACCCAAAGCCTTCGCTATAACTTTAACGAGGCAACCAGCAGTTACAACGCATTGCAAGTCAAATTGGAAAAGCGCTTCAGCCAGGGCTTCCAGGTGCTGTCGCACTTTACCTGGTCAAAAGCTTTGACTCATGAGTCTTACTACTTCGCCATTGATCCCCGAATCGGATATGGACCTAGCTACTACAATCGTCCAAAGGAATTCGTTCTCGCGGGCAACTGGGACTTGCCGTTCGGCAAGGGCAAACCTTACGGAAGCGATGCCCCTCGCTGGCTTGATTATGTGATTGGCGGCTACTCTCTTAACGGCACACTCACACTCGAAAGCGGGTTGCCTTACACGCCCGGGTACGCGCTATGCAGCTCTGATCAAGACCTGGGCATTTGCCGCCCGGACCACACAAATCAGTCATACCATGTTGGTGCCGGCAGCTTTGATCCGGTTACCGGCACGGTTCCGTACTTTACGCCGTCCCCCTATCAACTCGGCGGAAGTAATTGCGGACCCACCCAAAGTTCGCCGTGCCCCACCGCCTTTGGACCTTACGCCCGGCCTGCATTCGGTACGTTCGGAAATATCAATCGCGACTCACTGTACGGGCCAGGCTTGGTGAATACCGACCTCTCAATTGCAAAGAGCTTTCCTATTAAAGAGAGCGTCTCTGTTCAATTCAGGGCAGAAGCCTTCAATCTGTTCAACAAAGTGAACCTCGGTCAACCAAATAGCTGTGTGGATTGTCAGAATAGCAACGCTGGACAAATCACGAGCATCGTTGCGTCGCAGGATGGAACTTCAATGCGCCGTTTGCAATTTGCGCTTCGCGTCCAGTTCTAGCGGGCGCAGGAATTGAGTGTCTGGCTCGTTCTAGACAAAGCACCGACAGCGATGATCTAGCAGGCCACGATTCTTGCGCTGATCGTTTCTGCGTATGAGCAACGGAATGCGAGAGTCTTGGCCAACTGGGTGGCGACGCTGGCCGCGCCCTATATTGCTGGCTTGGCTTGCTCTTGCTTCTGTTGCCGCCGCAGGCCAAGCCCGGTCCGGCCACTCTCCGCCGGATCCAACTCTCCAACCGATTCTTAACTACATCAAAGATGGATGGGACTCTCTTACCCGTTCCACCACATCCTGCAGCGGTATTTCAGATCCCAAACTTCGCAGCTCGCCCGTGCTTTATCTTCCCGCTGGATTCAGCGAGCCCCGAGAAGTCGAACAGATGCAGCGTGAGTGCGGCGTCAAGGTCGCGTACTTGCCGAAAGTCATTAACAAGGCCGGCTCCGCTGAGACTGACTGGATTCAGCCGCCCGGCCTGCTTTATCTCCAAAACAAATACGTGGTTCCGGGCGGACGTTTCAACGAGATGTACGGTTGGGACAGTTACTTCATCATCCGCGGGCTATTGCGCGACGGCCGCCTGAACCTCGCGCGCGGAATGGTTGAAAACTTCTTTTTCGAGATCGAGCACTATGGCGCGGTGCTCAACGCCAACCGTACCTACTATCTCACGCGATCTCAGCCGCCCTTTCTAAGTTCAATGGTCATGGCCGTTCATGATGCCCAGAAAGCTGCGGGTCAGGATGACCGTGCCTGGATTGAAAGAGCTTATGTGTACATGAAACGTGACCACGACATGTGGACGCGTGACCCGCATTTGGCCGGCAATACGGGGCTCTCCCGCTATTTCGATTTCGGCGAAGGCCCCGCCATGGAAGCCTTGCAGGACGAGAACGATATTTACCGGCAGGTCGCTGCTTACTTTATTTTTCATCCCTCGGTGCCGTCGCTCGAGGCCGAGGAGTCCGATGTTCCCGCTGGACGGGCCTCCGGCGCCGCCTACTCAGTGCGAGTTTGCGGTACGGGTGAGGCTGCAAACTCTTGCGAACCGGATCACCGAATCAAATTGCAGCCCGATTACTACAAGGGTGACCGCTCTATGCGCGAGTCCGGATTCGATATTTCCTTCCGCTTCGGACCTTATGGAGCCGCGACTCATCACTATGCTCCCGTCTGCTTGAATAGCCTTCTTTTCAAGACAGAGCGAGACTTGGAGAAGCTGAGTCGCTTGCTCGGCAAAACTGCCGACGCCGTTCATTGGCAGAAACTGGCCGCTACGCGCAAACTTCTAGTGCAAAAATATTTGTGGAATGAATCCCAACGTCTGTTTTTCGACTACGACTTTCAAACTCAGCGGCGGTCCGATTATCGCTACGCAACAACTTTTTATCCGCTGTGGGCCGGACTTGCCACCGAAGCCCAGGCCCGGGCCGTGATGAAAAATCTACGAATTTTTGAGCAGCCCGGCGGAATTGTTATGAGCTTGCGTCAAACGCAGGGGCAATGGGATTATCCCTTCGGTTGGGCGCCCATCCAGTTGCTGGCCGTCGAGGGCATGCGCCGTTACGGATACAACTCCGATGCCGATCGCGTCTCTACCGAATTTCTTTCCACTGTGCTGCAAAACTTCGAGCGCGATAAGACCATTCGCGAGAAATACAATGTGGTCACGCGGTCTTCAGAAACTCAGGTCACGGCGGGCTATTCCGCCAATGTTATTGGATTTGGCTGGACCAATGGCGTATTTCTTGAGCTGCTGCATTCGCTTCCGCCGGAGAAAGCCAGTCATCTGCCGCAGGCTCAAGCCGAGCCAGCGTCCGAATAGTTCATTGTGATTTAACCGGAGATTTGATGAACAAACCATGCGTGGCGCTGGCGTTGCTATGGTTGTTAAATTTAGGAACGATCCCCCTTGCAGGTGGTCAGTCTGTTCCTCAGGCCCTCCAGAAATTTCCCTTCGAGGAAACCACATCGCTCAAGATTGTGCGCGACGCGATTCCTGCCCATCCCTTTACTGTCGTCGGTCCTCGTGGTGCAATTCTCGGCGCGCAAGACGGTTCCTTTGAAGCCTGGATATTCCCCTGGAAAATTTTCAGCGATCTCCGCATTACCGCCGAAATGCAAAATTATCCTGTTCCTATCGACGTGAACGAGCACGCGGCGGTCATCGAAGTGCGCCCCGATCACACCATGATCACCTTTGCGCACGCCAACTTCACCGTCCGCGAAATTCTTTTTGCCCCCCACAGGCCGCCCGACGGCGCAGGTGTTCTGGCGTTTTTCGAAATTGAAGCCGTACGTCCGCTCACGCTGACATTCTCCTTCACTCCCGAAATGAAGCGCATGTGGCCGGCGATGTCGGATGACCGCACCTCTCCGGAGTGGATCAAAACCCCCGATGGCGGCTTCTACATGCTGCATTTGAATTTCCCCGATCACGCGGCCGCCCTCGAGATGCCCGGAGCCGAGCCCGGCATTCTGCCTCCTTATCAGGAGAAGCCGAAGACATATCCACTGCAGTTCATCATGCACTTCGATCCGGTTCGCGACCACAATAAGCTTTTCCCTTTGCTCCTTACCGAGTCCGACACACTCGCGGATTCAACCAAGCCGGCGCTCGCCCAAAGACTGACATCTCTACAGAAGTCCTTCCAGTTTTTGTACGAAGACACGGCTTCGTACTATAGACAATTTCTGTCCGATCACATCAGCATTGACACTCCCGATAAGCAATTCAACGAAGCTTTCAGCTGGGCCGAACTTTCCATCGATCAATTGAAGGTTGAGACCACGCCATCGCACCAGGAAACCGCTCTGGTAGCCGGTTTTTACGGCTCCGGCGATTCTGCCCGCCCCGGCTTCGGTTGGTATTTCGGCCGCGACGCTTTGTGGACCCTCTACGCCGTCAATAGCTACGGCGATTTTCAAACGACACGCGATGAACTGGAATTTCTTTTGCGCCGCCAAGGTCCGGAAGGACAAATCATTCACGAATGGGCGCAAACCGCCGACCTCGTCGATTGGAAAAGCCTGCCATATCCATTCGCTTCTTCCGATGCCACTCCGCTGCTGCTGATGGCTACCAACGACTACATGAAAATCAGCGGCGACATCAGCTTCGAACAAACGCACTGGGGCGCCCTGGCGAAAGCCTGGAATTTTGAGACTTCACACGATACCGACGGCGATGGCATCTACGAAAACATCGCCGGTTCGGGCTGGGTTGAATCCTGGATACCCAGCATGCCGCACCAGGAGATTTATCTGGCGGCCCTCGATCAGCAGGCCAGCACGGCATTCGCGAATCTTGCGCGCGCAACCGGTCACGCACAACTCGCCGCCGATGCAGAGAAACGCGCTGCGCACATCGCACAGCAGATCGAGAAGGAATACT
>Ga0157372_10003734_pt1 | contig 16352 bp, 16 predicted proteins | sample C55metaG_FD_115307 | JGI IMG/M metagenome (GOLD analysis project Ga0157372, IMG submission 115307) | Corn rhizosphere microbial communities from Kellogg Biological Station, Michigan, USA - C5-5 metaG | ecosystem: Host-associated > Plants > Roots > Rhizosphere > Soil | place: USA: Michigan... | reverse complement strand
CGAATCGGTCGGCATGCGTCTAGATGAGCTTGCTTGCCGCGAGTTTCGAAATGGCTTGACGCGCGATCTCCTCGGCGGTGGCGCCGCTGATGAGATCGCACTTCGATTCCTTGCGCGGCACGTACAGGCCCACGCGCGCCCGCATGTGTTCCTGTTCCGCGCGCAGCTTGGAGCTGTCCACGTCCGCCGACTCGGCGGTCGCGACCTCGATCGGCTTCTTGGCTGCCCGCATCGTCTCCTTCAAAGTGGCCTTGCGCGGCTCGCCCAGCTCGTTGGATATGGTCACTACGCACGGCATCGGAGCTTCCACCGTCTCGGTGCCGTCATCGAGAACGCGCTCGACCACGACGCGCGCCCCGGTCACCTCCAGCGCGTACGCAAATGTGACGATCGGCATGTGCAACAGTTCGGCGATGCCGCATCCGACGATGCCTGCGTCCCAATCGGCCGCTTGGCGTCCGGCCAGGATCAGATCGAACGGGCCCGCGTGCTGGATAACCTTCGCGAGAACGCGTGCGGTTGTCGCGCTATCAGCCTGCTCCAATCCCGTGTCCATTACCTGAATCGCGTCGTCCGCCCCCATCGACAGAGCGCGCTTTATGGCAGCCTTCGAGCTTGCCGGACCGAAACTGATTACGCTGATGCGACATTCCTGTCCGCGATCGCGGATGCGCAGTGCTGCTTCGATTGCCTGCTCGTCGAAGGGGCTGGTAACGAGCGGGAGTCCGTCGAGAGGAATGACTTCCTTGCGTGCCTCGTCGACCCGAAACACGCTGGCTGCGATTTCCGGATTCTGGATCGACTTGATACAGACCAGGATCCGCACTCAGGTCACCTCGATGTCCATGGGGACAATTCCATCGAAGTGCTTGGTCTGGAAATTCCAAGGAGTCTGCGGCTGGACGCGTCCGGCTTCATCGGTTGCGCGTGCCATGATGCTGTAGCGACCCGGGCGATCGACGTTCCAGAGGAAAGTCCAGCGCCGCCAAAGCCAGCGGTCGTTGTGGTCCTCGAGTCGCGCGGGTTGCCACGTCTTGCCGCCATTGGTGCTCACCTCCACCTTGCGGACCGCACCGGCGCCAGACCACGCGTAGCCCTTTACCACATGCCGTCCGCGTGGCAGCGGCGAATCCTCCTCGATCGGATAGAGGATGATGCTCTTGCACCCCAGCTCCATGCACGGCTTTCTCGCCGGATCGTCAGCCGCGTTTCCGTGAACGAAGTAGTGCGTCTGGTAATAGCAGGGCGGGGTGTGGTCCAGGAGGTTGATCTCCTTGAGCCACTTCACGGACCAGTTTCCGGACCACCCCGGAACGACGAGCCGTAGCGGCGCGCCATGGATGTGCTGCAGGTACTCGCCGTTCTGGGCCCAGCACAGCAGGGTATCGGGGTGAAGGGCCTTTTCGAGCGGAAGCGCCTTGTCGTAATTGATGACGCCGGGATCGTGGAATGCAATGTCGGTCCTGCCGGTCGCTGCGTACTGAGGAGTAGGGTCAGGCCGCCCACGATCGTAGCCAACGAAATGGACCGACTTCACGCCTGGCATCACGCCGACCATCTTCAGGAGTTCGAAGAGCGGAGTCCCGGTCCATTCGCCGCCGCTTACCAGGCAAGTCGTCGGTACGGCGTTGAGCACGTCCTCGATGTTCGGACGGTCACCGGGCGCCTTGCCGGCCATCTGGTTCCAGCCGCCCTGCTCCTTCTGCTTCTTCAGGCGGGTCGGCTTGGCGCCTCCCTTCTTCTGCCAGTGGAAGAACTCTCCATCATCGCCTGCGCATTCCATCACGGTGCGAATGGTCCGGGTCGGCAACTCCTGCACATCCGCCAGAGTGAGCTCGAGCGGCTTCTCGACCAATCCCTTGACGGCCAGCCGATAGTCATCGGGATGGATCGGCTCCGCTGCGTTCAGCTGGCAGACGACGTAGAACGCGTCCGTTGGAGTGATCAGGCCTTCGAGATCGAGGAGTGGGGTCCGGGCGTAGATCGTCTTGCCCTCGGCGTCCTTGCTCGGCATGGCCCGCGCCCGTGCTCGGTCTGGCCAACCTTGAACCCATTCACCTTCCACCTCGGGACGCGCCATACGGTCCTCCTGCTCGGGGAAGCGACACAGCTTCGAATAATGTAAGAAGCCGGCGGGGTCAATGCAGTATAGAACTCAACAGCGCGCCCGAATTTTTCGAGGAACTGGCTGACGGATCCGCAGTGCCCCTCACTTGCGAGGCCATAGCCGGCGCTGCACCGTGGTTCGAGACGGGTTCTAGAGATCCAGCACCAGCACCGGTGTAGCTGCACGAGCGCAACAGATCATTACGGCTTCGGTCCTTTCCGCGTCGGTCAGCGCGAAATCGTTGTGAATCGGCTGCCCTTCGAGGTATCGGGTCCTGCACGTTCCACAAATGCCCGCTTCGCACGAGGTGTCGACATGGACCCCGTTCTCTCGCAAAACAGCGACGATCGACTTGTCGCCCGGCACTTCATACGTCTTGCCGCTGCGCGCCAATTTCACGGTGAAGCTGTGCGGATCGTGCACGACGGGAGCCGCACCGCTGAAGTGCTCGAAATGAACGGCGTCTGACGGCCAATGCGCGGCCGCATCCTTGACAGCGCGCATGAAACCCGTCGGCCCGCAGTAGTAGAGATGCGTACCGGGTGCATACGAGCTCAGCACCTGCCTGATGTCCAGGCCGTTACGCGGATCGCCTCCGTCATGGTGGAACACCACGCGACCTTCCTCTGCAAGGCCGGCGAGACGCTCTCTGAACGCGGTGACGGAAGGTGTGCGCGTGCAGTAATGCAACACGAATTCGGCATGCGCGGCCCGGAGGGACTCCATCATCGCCATCATGGGGGTGATCCCAATTCCACCCGCGAGGAGGAGATGGCGGCGGGCGTTAGACGCGAGCTCGAAACGATTTATGGGGATCGAGATTTCAAGCAGGTCGCCGGCGCGGACGTTGTCGTGAAGTGCGATCGAGCCGCCCTTGCTCGCGGAATCCCGCAGCACCCCGATCAGGTAACGGTGCCGCTCGCGTGGGTCGTTGCAAAGCGAATACTGCCGCATGAAACCGCCCGGGATCCGAACATCGACATGAGCCCCTGCCGTGAAAGGCGGCAATTCGCCGCCGCGCGGATCCACCAGGACATAGGTATTGATCCCCTCCGCTTCCCGGGTGATTTGCTTGACGAGCGTGGTAAGGATCTGGCTCTGCATCGCTCAGCCAGTAGGCCGCGGATTCATCCAGACGCGCGAGTCAGCTGCTCGATCAGCGCCGGAACGATCTGCTGATAGTCGCCGACGATTCCGAACGTAGCGTCCTTGAAGATGGCCGCCTCCGGGTCGGAATTGATGGCCAAGATCGCCCGCGCCTTGCCGCAGCCGGCCATGTGCTGGCTCGCTCCCGAAATGCCGACCGCGATGTAGAGATCGGGACTGATCGTCCTGCCCGAAAGTCCGATCTGGCGAGAAGGTGGACACCATCCAAGATCACACGCCACGCGGCTCGCCCCGACCGCCGCGCCGACCGCTTCGGCCAGCCTCTCGAGCACTCTGAATCCCTCGGGACCGCCGACCCCGCGCCCGCCGCCCACGACTATCTTCGCGGTCTCGAGCCGAGGCCCCTTTGTTTGCGCTTCGACCGCGCGATCGATGACCCGAGTGCGAATTTGGGATTCGGACGTCAACGCGACAGTCACTACCTGTGCCTGGCGCGGCGCGGGCGCCAGCGGCTCGTACATGCGGGCGCGTACCGTCGCCACCGATGGTGACTTGCAGAGCGTTATTACTTCGCGCGCCTTGCCACCGAAGCACTGCCGCTGGATCACGAGGTTTGCAGCGTCGTCGATCTCCACGCGCTCGCATGCAGTGGCGACGGTTCCATCCAGGCGCAGGGCCAGGCGTGGCCCCAGTTCCGCGCCAAGGGCTGTATGGCCGAGCAATACATGCGCTCCCGGCAGCCGCCCTATCACTTCGCTCAGCAGCGGCAACCAACGTTCCGCTTCATAAGCCTGCTCATGCGTGTGCACCGCACAGAAGATGCGGTCCGCACCCTGTGTGGCGAGCATCTCCGCCCGCGCCGCATCGCTCGATTCGAGCGTGACGGCGCAGACCGCCCCACCTGTGCGTCCAGCGAGTTGCCGCGCGAGAGCGAGGAGCTCCAGGGAAAGTCCGGTGGGTACGCCGTCAGCCGACTCGACTACGACAACGATGTCTTTGGTGGATGAGGACATGTCTAGAGGCATTTCGCTTCACGTAACCGTGCGGCGACGCGACCCGCGATGTCTTGCGCGGAGCCGTTTGTGAACATCTCGCACGTACCTTCCTTGGCGGGAATGAACAGTCTCTGGCGCGCGCGGCGCGCGGCGGACTGGCGGACGAAGTCGCTCGTGACCCCGAGGGTGGCGCCGTCGTAGACCACGGTCGGCTTCTTCGCCGCGCGCATGGTTTCGCGCAGGGAGGCCTTGCGAGGCTCCCCGAGCTCGTTCGCGATGGTGACCACGCATGGCAGGGGCGCCTGCACCGTCTCGAAGCCTTGATCCAGCACGCGTTCCACGATGACGTTCGAACTATCGATGCGCAGCGATTTTGCGAAACTGATCATCGGAATGCGGAGGATTTCAGCGATGGCGCATCCGACGATTCCCGCGTCCCAATCGGCGCCCTGTCTGCCGGCGAGCACAAGATCGACCGGCCCTGAGCGCTCCATGGCGCGGCAGAGTGCAGTGGCTACGCCCACCGCATCAAGGGTATCGAGGCCGTCTTCGCTGACCAGAATGCCGCTGTCGGCCCCCATGGAGAGCGCGCGCTTCAAAGCGGCCTGGGCGCTCTTCGGTCCGAGGGTTACCGCCGTGATGTTGACTTCGATCCCCGCGTCGCGCAGTCGGAGCGCGGCCTCCATTGCCTGCTCGTCGAAGGGATTGCTCACCAGCGACATCCCGGGCACGGGGACCACCTGCTTGCGCTCCTCATCCACCCGGAATACTTCGGATGAAAGTTCCGGGTTCTGGATTTCCTTGATGCAGACGAAGATGTTCATCGAGCTTGCCGCATCAGGCGACCTCGACATCGACGGGGACGATCCCGTCGAAATGCTTGGTCTGGAAGTTCCAGGGTGTATGCGGCTGTACGCGCCCGGCCTCGTCGTGGGCGCGAGCTTTCAACTTGTACTTGCCCGGCTTCTGGACGTCCCAGACGAAGGACCACCGCCGCCACAGCCACCGGTCGTTATGATCCTCGAGATAGGCGGGTTGCCACGTCGCCCCGTCATCCACGCTCACCTCCACGCGTGTGATCGCGCCAGCCCCGCTCCACGCGAGGCCCTTGACGACCTGGCGGCCGCGCTGCAGCGGGGAGTCCTCGTCGATCGGCGCGAGAATGATGCTCTTGCAACCAAGTTCCATGCACGGTCGCTTGTCCGGATCATCGGGCGACTGTCCGTGCACGAAATAGTGCGTCTGGTAATAGCACGCGGGTGTGTGATCCAGCAGCTCGATGTCCTTTAGCCATTTCACGGACCAGTTCCCGGACCATCCCGGCACGATCACGCGCAGCGGTGCGCCGTGCACATGCTGAAGGTACTCGCCGTTTTGGGCCCATGCGAGAAGCGTGTCGGGATGCAACGCCTTCTCCAGCGGCAGCGCCTTGTCGTAGTTGATCACGCCCGGGTCGTGGAACTCGATATCCGTCCTGCCGGTCGCCGCGAACTGCGGAGTCGGGTCGGGCCGCCCCTGGTCGTAGCCGACGAAATGAACCGATTGGACGCCCTCTTTCACGCCCACCATCTTCAATACTTCGACCAGGGGAACGCCGGTCCACTCCCCGCCGCTAACCAGGCATGTGGTAGGCACCGAGTCCAGGACATCCTCGATCTTCGGGCGCTCGCCAGAGCCACCTGCCATCTGGTTCCAGCCGCCCTGCTCCTTCTGCTTCTTGAGTCGCGTCGGCTTGGGGCCCCCTTTCTTCTGCCAGTGGAAGAACTCTCCATCGTCGCCCGCGCACTCCATCACCGTTCGGACCGTTCGCGTCGGCAGCGCCTGCAGATCTGCCAGCTTGAGCTGCATCGGCTTGTCGACCAGACCCTTCACATTCAATACATAGTCGTCCGGATGGATCGGCTCGCACATGTTGAGCTGCGCGACGATATAGAAGGCGTCTACCGGCGTGATGAGTCCTTCCAGCTCGAGCAACGGGGTGCGGGCATAGATAGTGCGGCCCTCCGCGTCCTTGCTGGGCATGAGCCTCGCGCGTGCGCGGTCGGGCCAGCCCTGGATCCACTCGCCTTCTAGTTCGGGACGTGCCATGGTTCCTGAATCTCCTTGGTGGAATCGTTGCGTGATTAGCGGTCGGCTGTCACCATTCCCGCGGCATTCACCTTCGGCTCGGGCCGCGTGCGCAGCCGGTATTCGCGCAGGAATCCCTGAGGGCGGAAAAGCAGCAGGAGCAGAAGCCCGATGCCGATGAGGATGATCCGCAGCGCGGCCAGCTGATCCGCGTTGACGCCCGGAATGAAATCCTTGAGGAAACGCGACCCTTCCAGCAGGACGATCACGAACACCGCGCCCCATACGGTGCCGGCATGCGCGCCACGCCCGCCGGCGATGACAGCCATGAAGGCATACGCGATGAGGATGTTCGTGAACTGCGTGGGATCGATGTACTGGTAGTAGTAAGCGTGCATGCCGCCGGCGAGTCCAATGAGCGCGCCGCCGATCGCGAAGATGCGGACTCGCGCCCAGAGCACGTTCTTGCCGAGCGTGGCGGCAACGATCTCGTCCTCGCGAATCGCGCGCATCACGCGGCCGAAGGGCGATCGCGCAATGACGTTGAGGAAAAGGAATGTCGCCAGAAGCACCAGGGCGGCCACGCCAAATTGGACGATCGGGTAGGAGGCCGACGCGACCGACGGTCCGAATGGCCGGGGAATGCCGGTGACACCGAGTGCACCGCCGGTCAGCCAGTCTTCGTTCAGGACTACGAGTCGCAACATTTCGCCGACGCCCAGCGTGACGATCGCGAAGTAATCCTCTTCCGCCACTCGCAACGTCACGAGTGCCACGATCCCGCAAATCGCGCCGACCACGAGCATGGCGCCTGCGGTTGCAACGAATACATTGGCGCCGGCCTTCACTGCCAGGAGGGCAGCGCTATAGGCGCCGAGCGAATAGAAGCCGGCAAGACCGAAGTTCACCATGCCGCCCAAGCCCCATTGGAAATTGAGCGCGAGCGCCAGGATCGCCGAGAAACATGCGATGGTGCCCATCAGCAGAAGGTAGGAGATCATCGCCTTATGAGGGGTCGACCGAAAAGCCCTTGCGGGCGCCAGATGAGGATCGCTGCAATGAAGCAGAGGGGCACGCCGGTCCGGTATCCCGGGGGCAACACCAGCGTCGACAATTCGCTGGACGTGCCAACGATGAGAGCGCCGACGAAAGCCCCGAGCGGGCTACCCAAACCACCGAGGATGGCGGCGGCAAAGATCGCGATGAGATAGTTCGTTCCCATCAGCGGCTCCAGCGCGCGGTCCATGCCGATCAGCACGCCTGCTCCCGCCAGCAACGTTCCATTGATCATCCATGTCCAGCGGATCACCTGGGCGCGGTCGATGCCCCGCACGAGCGCCAGGGAGGGGTTGTCAGCGATGGCGCGCATCTTGCGGCCCATCGGCATGCGCATCAGGAGCACGTACATCGCCAGCATCAATAGCGCCGACATGCCGATCGCAACGAGCTGCTCGGAATTCATCCGCAGGGCACCGACCCGAAAGGGCATCGACAGCTCGAGGTCGAAGCTGCGCGCCGCATTACCATAGAAGAACCGCGCCAGGTTCTCGAGGATGAGTCCCAAGCCGAGCGACGCCACCATGAGTGTGATCGACCCGGAGTCCCGCATCGGCCGGAAGATCACGGAATCAACGAGTATCAGGAACGCGCCGCATAGCGCCGCAGCGACCACAGCCGCAACTAAGAGAGGCCAGCCGAGTTGGACGTTCAACGCAAAGACCGCGTAAGCGGCGACCGTCACGATCGATCCCACGGCGAAGTTCGGGAACTTGAGGACGCCGAAGAGCAGAGTAATCGCGAGCGCCGGCAAGGAGATGATGGCGCCGGTAACAAGCCCGTTGAATAGGGTCTGCGTTATCACGCGGCCTGCTCCGCCAATGGTCCGAGATAAAGCTCGTGCAGATCCATTTGCTCGACCTGGCGGGCGGTCGCGTCCAGGCGAACTCGGCCGTTCGCCATCACGATGCATTGGTCGCTGATGGCCAACGCTTCGACGGCATTCTGCTCGACCATGAGCACCGACACGCCGGTCTTGTTGACTCGTTCGACGGACTTGAAGATGTCGGCCATGTACTTCGGCGACAACCCTGCGGATGGTTCGTCCAGGATGAGAAGGTCGGGGCGAACGCTCAGAGCACATGCAAACGCCAACATCTGGCGTTGTCCGCCGCTCAAGTTGCCGGCGCGGGTGGCCAGCTTGCCAGCGAGTTCGGGAAACAACTCGCGCAATTCGTCGGAGAGGACGTTCCCGGCCGGTCGATGTCCTTTTCGGGCTGCGAACTCGTGCGAGATCTGCAGGTTCTCGAGCACTGTCATGTTGGCGAAGACGTTGTACTCCTGCGGCACGTACGCCAAGCCAGCCCTCACCCGTCGCGTAGCACCGAACGCGCGGATACTCTGGCCGTTCAACAGGATGTCACCTTCCCGGACTGGAACGAGCCCGATGAGCGTCTTGAGCAAGGTGGACTTGCCCGATCCGTTGGGACCGATGATCGTGACAATCTTCCCCCGCTCGACGTAGAGCGACACGCCCTTCAGGATGTCGCCCGTCCCGTACCCTGCGCGGAGCTCCGAGAGTTCCAGTACGGGATTCAAGCGACCCTCCCAAGATAGGCACGCATGACGTCGTGATTCGAGGTGACCTCCGCGAAGCTACCGGAGGTGAGCGTGCGGCCCTCCGCGAGCACGTAGATGGGATCGCACAAGGTGGCGATGATGTCCATGTCGTGCTCGATGATCGCGAAGGTGATGCCTCGCGCGCGCAAACGGCTGATCGTGTTGGCGACGATGCGACCCATGGCGGGACTCACGCCCGCGCACGGCTCGTCAAGCAGAACGATCTTCGGCTGGAGCATCAGCGCACGGGATATCTCCAGAAGTTTCTTCTGTCCCCCCGAAAGGTTGCGCGCAGGTTCGTCGGCCATGCGCCAGAGATCGACCTGCTCGAGAAGGATGCGTGCACGCGCGATCGCTGTTTCCTGCGCCCGCCGCACGCTCCGCGGGAAAATGAAGTTGCTCCAGATTGCATCGCCGATCGTATCCGCCGACGCGAGAAGCATGTTTTCCAGGACCGTCAGCTGGCCCAGCTCCCGCGATATCTGGAAAGTCCGGACCAAGCCGGCTCTCGCTCGCTGCTGCGGCGTAAGCGTCGCGATGCCCCGGCCTTCCAGCAGAATGTCCCCGCCCGTTGGGGCCTGGACGCCGCCCACGATGTTGAAAAGCGTCGACTTTCCAGCACCGTTCGGTCCGATGATCCCTGTGATCGTCCCCGCATTCACGTCGATGCTGCAGCCCGCAAGGGCGGTGAAACCGCCGAAGGACTTTGTGACGTTCTGGACGCTGAGCATGCAACGAGGCAGTGCGCTGTCCTGTCGTTGGGTCGCGAGACGCACTTGGGGGAATCCGCGCGGACGTGCGCTCAGGGCCGGGCGAATCCGACGAAGACGTTCTTGCCGTCCTTCCTGAGCCATTCCCCCATGCCGCGTCCCACCTGGTCTCCGTTCTGTGCAAAATCGCAGACCGACGCGGCGCCGCTGAAATTGACCGGCTTGCCCGCCCGCACGAGCTTGAGTGCCTCAACGATGTCGTGTACCTCCTCGCCGGGCCCATTGCAGACCGTCATGATCTGCTTCGCCCACTCTGCTCCCACCGGGCTCGCCGCCTTCTCCATGGCCAGTGCGGTGACGGCGATCTGGTCGTGCGCATCAGGGGCAAACAGGTAAATGCGATCGTCCGGGGCACCCATGAGCTTGAGGAACGCCTTGTAACCCGGCAGGCTCGTATCGGGCATGGGCTGGAAGTGTCTGATGCCTTCCGCCACGCGCGGCCCCACCGCCTGCACGAATTTTCCATCGGCGTCCGCCATGACAGTCAAGGCGACGACCGGAGTGTCGAAGCCGTTGCGAGCAACTTCTTTCATAATCGAGACGAAGTCGGCGAGTTGGCCGAAACAATACACCGCATCGACTTTCTGGCTGAAGATGCGCTGCACCTCGGCCCGGTAGGAAGGCTGCTCCGGGTTGTAGACCAGCGAATCCACGACCTTGCCACCGGCGCTTTCAACCTGCGACTGCACGGCCTTCATGATCGGAAGCACAAACGCGTTCTGCAGTCCCATGATGCAGATGTTCTTGTGTCCATGGCGGATCGCAGCACGTCCAATCACGATGCCCCATCCGGTGGCGCGGAGCTGGAACCGCCACACGTAGCCTTGGGTATCGCCTTCGGTGATCCCGTCCGCAGCGCACATGACCGACTGCACTACCTTGTTGCGGATCGCGATGGGACGCGAGGACAGCGCTTCGGGTGTCGCCCAGTAGCCCGTGACGGCCTGGCAGTTGTTCACGTTGATGAACTTCTGCGTGATGTTGGCCGCTGAGGAGGCGTTGGTCTCGGAGTCCTCGATCAACAGCTCGATCTTGCGCCCCCCGAGGATGCCGCCCGCACCGTTGATCTTTGCCACGGTGCGCTTCATCGCTTCGGCCATATCCGGCCCGTACACGCCAGCGTTACCGGTGAAGGGCAGAACCGCACCGATGGGCACTGCCGTTCCCTGGGCGTGCGCGAGATTCAGATAAGGAGCGGCCGGCAAAGTGGCCAGCCCTTTGAGAAACAAACGGCGGCCAAGGAGCTTACTCATTGCGCGATCTCCTCCATCTCAAGAATGAAGCGCGAGCACAAGGCCCGCGCTCGTGCACCGACGTCCGGCTAAACGGCAGCCTTCTCCTTCGGCACCAGCGCATGTCCCTCACCCAGCTGATCCAGGCGCTTGCGGATATGCGGATCGCGCTCGGCGCTTGGCAGGGCGTCGGCCTCCTGCATGATCGCGAAGACCTGGGCCGCGACCTTGCGCAGCAGCTGTTTGTCGTCGGTTCCCGCGCGCTTCGGGACCCGGAGTACCGAGTCCTGCGTGTAGATGTGCAGACCTTGGCCTTTCGCGCGCTGCGCCTCGTGGATCGAGTTGGGCTTCGTCTCGCCGCGCACCGCCGCGCGCAGCAACTTGCGGTACATGGCGACGCCGAGATCAGAGCGTCCGAGATGCTCACGGCGATGCACTGCGATCGGCCCGATCGATGTAAGAGCCTCCCAGTCACCGGGGGCACGTTGGCCCTGATCGTAAGTCCGGTTACCGACCTGCCCGTCAATGAAGTCGAACTTGTCGACGCCGAGATCCTCTTCCCGACCAATGTGATCGGGGTCGGCCTCGTCATTGAAGTGGCGCCACCCGAAGATGATGGTGTGCGTGTCATCCACCGGCGTGTGCCACCGGTTGTTGCCTACCCTTCCATGCCGCGTGCGGGAGGCCTGCGCCGTGGGCGATCCGATGATCATGTGGTGCGGAAGGACGGCGCTGTTGATCCGGATGTAGACCTTTTCGTCGTCGATCCTCCGGGCCGCGGTGAAACACATGCCATTGCCGTCATGGGTGGTCATCCACTCGATTTCCGGCATCGCGCCGAACCCCTCGAGCGCCAGGCGCGAGGCCGTCTTCGAGTCGACACTTTCGACGACCATGTTGTTGTGCAGGACGCTGCTGTGGAAGTGGTCCATGATGTTCTCGGCCACTTGCAGCCAATTGCACGGATAGACGTTCGAGAACGGAATGAGCCGGTTGTCGCTCGGCTCGTGGAACACGTCGAAGTCGGGGAAGTCGGGCTTGCTCTCGATCGGCCCCATGTAGGCGAAGATCAACCCGTGCCTTTCGAACGCGGGATAAGCGCCCTGGGTGATGGTGTTCTTCAAGTTGCTTTCAGCGGGCTCGCACGGCGTCTCGAGGACTCGGCCGTCGACGTCGTAAACCCAACCGTGATAGCAACAGCGAATGCCCTGTTGCTGGATGATGCCGAATTCGAGCGAGGCTCCACGATGGGCGCATTGCCGGTGCAACACGCCGACCTTGCCAGCCTTGTCACGGAAAGCGACCAGATTTTCGCCGAGGATGCGAATCGCCTTCGGCACGTCGGTGAGCTCGACCGACAGGCATACCGGCGTCCAGAACTTGCGCAGGTACTCCCCCATCGCGGTTCCAGGGCCGACCTGTGTCAGCTCGGCGTCCGGCGGCGAGATGTCCCGCTTGTGGTAACCCGAGTACGGTTGGTCCCTGAAAGCCTCTTTGCTCGGCGCATTGCCCATCGACGTCCTCCACGGGGTAACTACTGCGGTAAATGACGGATCTTTCCCCTCAAGCCTTCAACGATCGAGCCCCAGCGCGCGCGTCGTGGACCGTCCGGCCCTGACGACGAGGGGCGCTAGTTCCTTCAATCTGTTCGTGCTCAGCCTCTCCACCGGACCCGAAATGCCGATCGCCGCGATGGCCACTCGGCGCAAGTCCAGAATCGGCACGGCAAGGCCCACTACTGACTCCCTCCACTCGCCCCGGTTGATCGCATAGCCAGTCTCGCGAATACGGCCGAGCTCGCGCTGGAATGCTTGCTGCTCCGTGATGGTGTTGGCCGTGTGTTTCTTCAACGCTTTGCAGGCAAGCTCGACTGTGGACGCGGGCGCGTAGGCGAGCAGCGCCTTGCCCGTGGCGACGCAGTAAGCAGGTGCGCGCCCAGCAATCCGCGAGTAAGCGCGCACCGGCTGCGCGCTATCTATCTTGTCCACGTAGAGTGTCTCGATGCCGTCGAGGATGGAGAGGTGGACGCTTTCGTCGGTCTTGCGCGCGAGCCACTCCAGGCATGGGCGGGCAGCCGGACGGAGGTCGAATCGATCCATCACCGCCGAGCCCATTTCCCACATCCTGAGGGTGCATTCGTAGCGCCCTGCGATTTCGTCCTTCCTCACGTAGCCGATCTTCTGCAGCGTCTGGAGCAGGCTGTGCGTCCTGCTCTTCACAAGGCCCAGCTCAGCGGACAGCTCCGTCACACCGCGCGGACGGTCGGACTTGGCGAGCGCCTCGAAGACGGCGAATCCCTTGAGAAGAGTCGTATCCATCGAAAGGGCAGTAAAGCGCATGGTCTTCGGCGCGGTCAAGTTTTTTCTGAACAGCGTTCTGACATTCAGAACGCGGCAATTGGCACCAATCAGGCATACGATCGAGCGAATCGCATCATTCGTCGAGAGGTCGCCGGGTCCTCGCGCCGTGAACGACAGATTCCAGCTCCATTACGGCAGCACGATTTCGTCCGAGTCGTGTGGCGTCATGTACCACTCGATCTTTCCGCTCACTGGATCGTAGCGTCTCCGCCGCTGCCGTCCCATGTCGCATCCGTATACATGAAGGGACACGGAGGGGGTATCGCCCGGATTCTCGACCTTGTGGACGTCGCGGCCGGGCGTCACAATGTGCGACGTGCGTCCCTTCTCCGTGTAGTGCACGCCGATCTCCTCGAGCCGCGCGCGCTCGGCGTTCGAGCCGTCGTCCACACGTCTATAGCGCGTCTCCTTCTCCGACCCATCCACGAACCCGAGCACACCCCAGCTCAGGTGATCGTGGATCGGAGTTCCTTTTCCAGGCCCCCAGCAGAAGGCAATGACGGAGAGCTCGCTGCCGCGCCGGTAAAGACAATATTGTCCGTAGCCCGCAGCTACGCCGATCTTATTCTTCGGCGGCTCGCGATACGCCGCCTTGAGCCACGTCAGATCGTGACTCGTCACCAGGCGTTGCACCAGCGGCTCGACGCTCGCGACGATCTTCCACTGGTCGCGTTCCCGTCCGACAATCGCTTCGAGGTCGCGGATGAATTCATCGATTGCACATGCATTTGCCATATGAGGTGCCTCCGGGAAACAGTCTCATCTTAAGTTCCCCTTCGGATTACGCGCTGTCGAGTACGTGACACTACGGCTGGTACGCGATGCGTTCCAATGCGTCGGGGTCCGTCAGCACGAGCGCCGGCGCGCCCGCGAGCAGACCTTGCTGCCGTAACGATTGCAGGGTGGAGTTCGCGAACTGCCGCGAAATGCCACAGATCGCGGCCAGCTGCTCGTTTGTAAGCTTGAGATCGATGAGTACGCCATGCTCGTGAGGAACGCCGAACCGCTGGGCCAGGTTTAGGAGCACGGCGCACATCCGCTGCAATGCCGAAGTCGTCGTGAGGGCCACGGCGAGTTGGGCGACCCAGCGCAGCCGCACCGAGAAGGCCCGAATTACGCGCAACGAGAAGTCGGGGAATTCACGAATCAGGTGCTCGAAATCCCTGAAGGAGAGCGTGAGCAAAGTGCATGCTTCGAGCGAGCGCAGCGTGTGCTGCCGCGTGTTGGCGGGGCCCAGGTCCCCGAGGCCCGCGATGTCTCCCGGCCCCCAGAAGCCGATGGTGCCCGCCTTACCGTTCGGCGCCTCATGCCACGAGATCACCTTCCCGGAGACGACAATGACAACGTAATCCGCGGGTTCGCCTTGCCGCCAGACCGCTGCACCCTTGGTAACCGCGCGTCGTCGGCATCGCCCCATCACCGCGCTCCGGCAGGAAGGCGGCAGGCCGTCGAGCGCGGCCAGATGGCCATCGGGGCGATGAGAGGTGCCGGTCGGCATCCACGGATTATCGGCTGTCGCCTGCTTGACAGGTAGTACCGCCCCGCCTCGCTTAACATGGGCGAGCATGGACATGGTGACAGCGCAATGGCCGTCTTGGTGGCTCGCATACCTGGCCATCGGCGGCGTGGTGGGCATGTTTGCCGGCATGCTCGGCGTGGGCGGCGGCCTGCTCATCATTCCCACGTTGACGCTGGCGTTCCAGACCCAGGGATTCCCGCGCGATCATGTGCTGCACCTCGCGATCGGTACGGCGATGGCGTCGATCATGTTCACGTCCTTGTCGAGCACGCGTGCGCACGCGCGGCGAAAGTGCGTGCGTTGGGACATCGCACGCACGATGACGCCCGGCATCCTGCTCGGCAGCGTTGCCGGAGCCGCGCTCGCGAGGTGGATACCGGCGCGGTTGCTCGCCTTGTATTTCGCGGCGTTTGTCGTATACATGGCGGCGACCACGGCGGTCGGGGGACGATCCGGGAAACCGAGGGATCCGCCCGGCACGGCCGGAATCTTCGCGGCGAGCGTCGTCATCAGCGGCCTCTGTTCGCTCCTCGCGATGGGCGGCGCGGTGATGACCGTGCCGTTCATGCTTCGATGGCGCATACCGATGATTCAGGCAATTGGCACCGCGGCCGCCGTGGGCTTTCCCATCGCTGTCGGCGGAACGGCCGGTTACATCGCGAGCGGGTGGGGCCTTTCGATGCCGCGATGGACCCTCGGATTCGTTTATTTGCCCGCGCTCGCCGCACTCACCTGCGCGAGCGTGCTCGCGGCGCCGCTGGGCGCGCGCATCGCCCATCGTCTGCCGGAAGGGCCGCTGCGCATGATCTTCTCGGGATTGCTCGTACTGCTCGCCGGACGAATGGTGGGGAACCTTTGGTGAGTGCGAACCTTTTCCGTGCGTGACTAGGCGTCGCCCCCGGAGCCTGCCACGCGGTTGATTTGTGGGTCGCGTGGTGGTTGGCGCAGAACCCAGCGTTCTTATGCCTTGCAGTCAGGCGGAGATTCCCTCCGCCAGTCCGGAGAATTTTCCATCGTGTCGCCTGCGGCATTGCGGCTTGCGCCCTTCTCACGCGACGACTTAGGTCGTGCGGTTGAATGAGGCTCTCAACTCAAATTTCGAAGCGCAAAAATCCCCAGACAAGTCACGCCCACGAAGAACGCAGCCCACGCGCCAACCGCAAGGCGCGCGAACAGTTCGCCCGCCTCACGCCGCTCGGGAAGCCTTCGCCCTCCTGCCGCTCCGAGGATCGAGGCTTGCCATTCCCGACCTTGCTCGACGGCACCACGCAGGCGATGAATTCGTCGTCTTCATCGATGATGTCATTGTTGAAGATACGTAATCACCCTGTTGCCGAAGAAGGTGATCGCCGAGCGATGGCTTGGATGCTCGTGATTTTTTAGATCGAGCATCCGTCTGCTGTACATGCTCTCGCGAAAGCGCGGATTGGGCTCGCCCATGATGCGAACCGGATGATAGTCGTCGATGAAGTACGTCTCGAACGCATCGCGCCGTGCGGTTATCTCTCTTCCATTCGCGTCGACATCCGCGTCGCGCGCTCGAAGCGGGAGGAATTGTGGGTCAGGCCCGAACGGCCTG
>Ga0157372_10003732_pt1 | contig 16358 bp, 12 predicted proteins | sample C55metaG_FD_115307 | JGI IMG/M metagenome (GOLD analysis project Ga0157372, IMG submission 115307) | Corn rhizosphere microbial communities from Kellogg Biological Station, Michigan, USA - C5-5 metaG | ecosystem: Host-associated > Plants > Roots > Rhizosphere > Soil | place: USA: Michigan... | reverse complement strand
CAGTGAATAGGCAGGTGTTCGAATAGATCTTCGATCCAGTAGATGGAACGGGAGACGCCCGCGGCTACAACGCCAACGAATGCCCCGAGGACAACGTAGATGGCCAATGCGCCGTTAGGAGCTGCCGGGATGGCCGGCATCGAAAATACCGGTTCGTGACCAAAGAGCAGGAAGTGCATCCCCGCACCGGTGACGCAGGCGAGGGCGACCGGGATGACCGAGCGGGCGGAGAATTCGAACAGTAGTAATTCTATAGCCAGCAGGACCGCGGCCAGCGGGCTGCCGAAGATGGCCGCCATACCGGCACAGGCGCCTGCCGCCAGCACGATCTTTCGCTCACTGGCGGAGATATGGATCCACTGACCGGTGAGCGACCCAAAGGCGCCACCCGTCGCGATAATGGGCCCTTCCGCGCCAAAGGGACCGCCGGTGCCGATAGAGATGGCCGCCGACAGGGGTTTCAGGAAGGTGATGGCGGGCGGGATGCGACTTTCCGCCAGGATTATCTTCTCCATGGCTTCGGGGATGCCGTGACCGCCGATAGCCCTCGAGCCGAACCGGGCCATCAGCCCTACCAGCAGGGCGCCGATGATGGGAACGGCGATGACCAGGGTTCCCAAGTGGTTGCCTGCCGGTGAGGTTGGTTCGAAGGAAAGGCGTCCGTAAAAAGCGAGATTAGTGATGCCGTCAATCAGATAAACAAGACCTTTGGCTACGATTCCGATGATCAGGGCGTTGGCCGTTACCTGAAGGCTCAGGTAGAAGACCCGCCGGTTGACTGTATGTCGAGACATGGTGCAAAGATATTGCATAAACCATATTTTTTCGGTATATTTTTAAATATTTGCACATAATTATATTGTATAAACAATATTATGAATGAATTAACCTGTGATTTGACACGTTGCTTTTTGTGCCGGAATTGCGTTCCGGAATGGAAGGAGTTGATCGCCTTGAAGAAGAGGACGGTTGCGATAAAAAAGGGAAAAATGCTATTTCGGGAGGGGGACAAGGTAGAAGGTATCTTTTTTCTTTATAGCGGGGCCGTTAAGATCCACGCACCCTGGGCGGATGGGCGGGAGATGATCTTCCGGTTTGCCAGGGGTGGGGAGATCGCTGGGCATCGCGGTTTATGGAGTGGGGCGGCCCTCTACCCTATTTCGGCGACGGCATTGGAGGATACGACGGCTTGCTTTGTGCCCAATGAATTCCTGGAGGCCAGCCTGAAGGCCAACCCCTCGCTGAGTTATACCCTGATGCATTTCTATGCCGCGGAACTGCAAAAGGCGGAAAAGCGAATGCGTGATCTGACGCACCTGGAAGTAAAGGGAAGGATCGCCAACGCCTTGCTGGATATCGAGGAGATCTTTGGCCGGGATACCGAAGGACGGATCGCGATGAACCTGACGCGGCAGGATATCGCGGCATATGCGGGAACGACATATGAGACGGTATTCAAATTATTCAACGAGCTGATCACTGAAGGAGTGATCGTGACTGTGGGAAAAGAGATCACCCTTGTTCAAAGGGAGTTGCTGGCACGGTGGGCCCGGAGATAGAACTCCGAGGCCATGCTGCGGACCGTGGCTTCTTTTTCCCGGCAGTCCCGTAGCATGGCCTGGCTGGCGCCGAGGTCTTTGCCGGCCCATGAAGACACGACGATGGAGGCATCGTGCCATTTGCCGATGGCATCCTGCAGTTTGTCCAGGTACTCCTTATCGAGGCGGAGGCTACCGCTGACGGAGTCCGGCAGGAGTTTTTCCACATAGAGCATATCCTTTATCTGTTTGCGCGCCTTATGGAGCTCGTCGCCGGAGGCGGTGAGCAGGATACCGGTCGCCACCATCTGCACCGCATACCAGTCGTGGATACAGGCGGCGGGGATCGAGTGGATGCCGGAAAGGAGGCGGCGGCCGGCGCGTTTGCCCTTGCGGCGATGTTTTTTTGCGCGCCGGATGAATTTTTCCGTTTCGGCTGTCTGTACCTGTTGCTGTTGCTCCTTGTATTCCTGCGGGGCGGGATGGAACTGTTCCAGCAATTGGAGATGGTTACCGGCGTCGCGGATCATGCCGGCCTGTTTGAACATCTTTTTGAGGCCGTTGAAGTCTTTGACGGAGTCGCTGCCGGAGCAGGCTTTTGAGAATCGGGCGAGGGCCTTTACCTTCTTCAGGGTAACGCGGAGCTGATGCAGGGCTTCGGGGTCGCGGGAGTCGACGAATTCCCGAAGGTGTTGTTGCCATTCCCGGTTCTTCTTATCGAGGTATTCCTTTTGCCGATGTTTTGTAAGCATTACCCGCAATATTTACTGTTTATAAAGGTAAGAATTTGGCGGCGGCTCGCGCCCGGATCCCGCAGGGCCTCTGCCGACCCGGCCACTTCGGCCAGTTCGTTGTCATGGATGGTATCGCGGAACCAATTTGTAAAATCATGGCGCTGGAGGTGCCAGCACCAGGTATCTTCGTCGATGCCTTCCGCGATATGGGCGAAGAGCATGAGGTTATTGGCTACGAGATGGAGGCGGCCGTCGGGCCCGGTGAAGACAAAGCTGTTGTCGCCCATATCTCCTGTCGCATATTTCCTTTTATGGCGTTGTTGCAGCTGTCGCGGCTGGGGATAGTGGACCTTAAAGGGCGGCTCGCCGGTGTCGAGGCGCCAGACGCAAATGTCCTGGTCGCCGAGCTCGGGGATGTGTTGGGGAACTGCGCGACGGAGCATCTCGCCCAATTGTTCAAAGGGATAGCGGGGATTCTCGCCGATGGTGATGAGGGTGCCGATCTTCTCCAGCATGCAGGGATGCAGAGCATGGGGCGAGGTGCTGATGATGATAAAATTGTTGAAGTCGACGGGCATCCGATCGGCGATGACCGTGGATGCGGGAGGCAGCAGATGGTGCGCTTCGTCGAGGATCAGCCAGTGGGGCCGGCCATATTCCACGCGGAGGCCGGTGAGCACTTCGAGGAGGTGGGAAAAGAAAGCGGGTCGGTCGGCCATGGGGACGGACAACGCACAGATGACCAGCGACTGACCGGGATCCCTGAGCAATTGGTGGATCTCCTCGAGTGGTGGAACGGAGGTCTCATTGCCGACGACGGTGACATCGGGCAGTTGGAGATAGTCGCCTTCGGGGTCGATGAGACAGAATTGATAGTCGTGTTGGAGTAGCGTTTCGAGGATAACGGTGGTAAAGGTGGATTTTCCGCCGCCTGTGACGCCGGCAAGCAGTATGCCGCGTTGATAAGGACTGATGACGAAGGGGCCTTTTTCGGTGTCGCCCAGTTGCAGGTGATGCCGTGTCAGCTTTCCGTCGAACCCGGCGAGATCGGTTTCGACCAGTCGGTCGATGAGCTCGGCTACCCCTGTACCGTGAGATCCCGGAGTGACCCAATCCGACTGGGCTTTTACGGAAGGCAGGGCATTGGCGACGGCCACTGCGCATTCCACGGACTGCAGCAGAGAAAGATCGTTCTCGGCATCGCCTATCGCTACGGTGTTGTGGATGGAGAGGTGCAAGCGGTGCAGCAGGGCCAGAAGCCCGGTGGCCTTGTTGATCCCGGAGGGAAGGATCATGACCGCGCCTTTGTTGAAGATCACCTGCAGCTCGCTGCCGCTTTCCTTTATTGTTTCTATGACTGCCAATTCATGAGGTTCCCAGGTGGCCAGGACTACCTTTCCTACGGAGAGCGGGTGGACACCTCGCTGTTCGAGCCGCTGGATAAAGGACGGATCGGGCGAAGGGCCCAGCGGTATCTCTTCGCCGGTCGCGCAGTCGACGATCAGGCCGCCATTTTCCGCGATGACGTAATCGAACAGGTGATATTCGGGAAAGACGAGGACGAGATGTCTCATTTCACGACCGGTGACGAGGACCAGGCGGCGGCCGGTGGCCTTCAGCTGCCGCAGGCGATCCCCCATGGCCGGGTCGACCTGGCCGTGTGCGGCAAGCGTGCCGTCGTAGTCCGATGCGAATACCATGTAGCGCATGGTTTACTCCACCCCCTTTTTTCCGAGGTTCTCGATGAAATGCTTAAAGTTGGCGATGTCGGATTCGATCTTATCGCGGAAGACGGGCGTCAGCAGGCGGGCGATCCGTTCGCCGATGGGACCGGCCGGCGCACGATAGGAAAGCATGACGTCGACACGGGTGGCATTGCCGGGGGTGGGTGAGAAATTGATCTTTGCGGTGACGTCGATGGGTGCGCCGGGCACGGAGGAAATCGACAATTCGCGGTCTTTTTCATCCCGGACGATATTGGCTTCCCAGCGGACATCGCCGATGCCTGGCATGGTCATTGTCCAGGCAGAGGTGTTGTTATCCAGCTCGTCGACATTGGCAAGATGGCGCATGAAGAGAGGCCAGTTCTCGAGGCTACGCCAGAGGGGGTATACCTCTTCGGGCGGCCTGGCGACGATGATCTGGGTCCTTACGTTGACATTGGAGGGATGCAGGCGCTTTTGACGCGATTTCCAGGCTTCGCTGAGGGGGCAATGGCCCGAGGCAGCACGGTAGAGCAGGTAGGCGCCGCCGAGCAGGAGCAGGGAGTCGGCCTTGTGTTTTTTTGTTACGAAATAGACGAGTAAAGAGCCGCCGATGGCGGAGAGGATGCGCTGGCCTTCGCCAATATCGCCGCGGGTGTGTGAATGGGTTTGCATAAGCCTTTTTAGACAGGGCTTTGCAAAAGATTTGCCATGGTTTTCCTATATTTATATTATATAAATCTCGCCTATGTATGAGTTTTTAAAGGCGGGGGATGAGGTCATCTTTCCCGGGTTACTGGATATCAGGCTGATCGTCGATGAGGTATTTGAGAGCACCGGAGCAATTCGTTGCAAATACTATGACGATCGACTAAAGAAGTTCATCACGATCATGCTTCCTGCCAATGCTGTAGTAAGGACGCGGACCTCTATCCCTTCGGGTTCAAAGCCAGCCTGATACGTTGCGCGAGATCTTCCAGGTGGTATTTCGTCAGGGTATCGGCCGTCAGCGGAATTGCCGTGAGCAGCCTTTGCCGGAGTCGGGTGAGCTCGGCCTTTGCGATGGAGGGCAGATCGGTATTCTTTGTGTTGGGGCCGAAAAAGATGACGAGTCCCTGGAAGCTGCCGGACGAGCCGCCGGACGAAGAACCCGCGGCGGAGATCAGCGATTCCACGTAGGTCTTCTGCAGGGCCCTGCGCCAGGGATCGGTCGGCCGGTGGGTGTCGAGCTCGCCCCAGACGCCTTTGCGGACATCCCCGAGGAGATTTTCAACCGTGTATACTTTCGCCTGACCATAGCGGTTTGCCGACAGCAGGAGGCTGTTCAGCCGGTTTGCCGACAGAAGGCTGGAGAGGACCCCGGTCTGGATCGGGGAGACAGGGTCGCCGCTGGAAGGACTGCTGATCTTATTCAAAATGCTGTCGACCATCAGCCAGTGGGGTGTTTCGAAGAGTTGGGCATTGAGGAAGACGACCGCTTCGTGCTGGCGCTCGCGGGGCGCAGGTGCATAGACGTCTCCCGGTTGCTCGACGCTGTGGAAGGTCTCGTAGACGCCGCCGACATTTTTCAGGACGTGGTTCATATACCGGTTGAACTGGGCGGTTGCCTGGCGGTACATTTCGGCGAGGTTCTCATATTTGTCCCCGTCCTCTTTGGTCCACTCGGGTAGGCCGGCGATGATGCGCCGGAGGTTGCGGATGCCGTATTCACTCGCTTTTATACTGTTGTCCCCCAGGTCTTCCATCTGCGAGCGGGGGTCCTGGTTGAAGCCTTCGCCGCCGAACCAGAGGCGGGGATTGGAATGCAGGCTGTCGATGGTCCATTTGTTGAGGATCTTTGCCTCTTCTTTCGGATCTTTTCCGCCGGCGTAGGCATAGCCCCAGCGGATGGCCCAGCGATCATACTCTCCGATGCGCGGGAAGAGGTCGGCTTCGGGGATATTGTCCCCCGGTTGGGCGACATAGTTGAAGCGGGCATAGTCCATGATCGAGGGCGTATGACCATGAGCGTCGAGCCAGGCCTTATCGCGTAATTTTTCCACGGGGACGGTGCTGCTGCTACCCATATTGTGGCGGAGGCCGAGGGTATGGCCCACTTCATGTGACGAGACGAAGCGGATGAGCTGCCCCATGAGGCTGTCGTCGAGGTGCATCGCCCGGGCGCGGGGGTCTACCGCGCCGGCCTGGATCATGTACCAGTCGTGGAGGATCTCCATGATGTTGTGGTACCAGCCGATATGGCTTTCGATTATCTCGCCGCTGCGGGGATCGTGGATATTGGGACCGTAGGCATTTTCTATATCCGACGCAAAATAGCGGAGGACGGAATAGCGGGCGTCCTCGAGACTCATCGTCGTATCCGACTCCGGCCATTCGCGGGCTTCGATGGCGTCTTTGAAGCCCGCGGACTCGAAGGCCTGCTGCCAGTCATTGACTCCCTGGATGAGATAGGGCACCCATTTGCGCGGTGTGGCCGGATCGATATAGTAAATGATCGGCTTGGCAGGGCGGACCCTTTCCCCCCGACGCCAGTTCTCCCGGTCTTCGGGGCGGGGCTCGAGGCGCCAGCGAACGACGAATTCCTGGTTCTCTATTTTCTGTTGTTCGTCGCTATAGACGACATAGTCATCCGCAAAGTAGCCCACGCGGGAGTCGAAGAGTCTCTTCGCCATCGGGGTCGGCGGCAGGAGGATGAAGGAGGTGTTCAGCTCGAGGGTGACGGCGCCGGCGGCATCGGTGGGGGAAGAGAACGAAAGTCCGAAAGAAGGGCCGATCCCGCCCGATGAGAAGGTCTTTACGCTTCTTACTTCGGTGTTTATCGGATAGGTGTTGATATGTTCGACATAGCTTCTGTCGGAGGCCAGGCCACCGAGGCGCATGCGGCTTTTGATCCCCTGCGGGATACTGACGATGAGGTTATCGCCTTTAAAAAAATCGGTTACGTCGATGACGATGCTTGTGGAGTCCTTGCCATAGGCGCGGATCTCGAAGGCGGCGGCGATGGGGTTGACGCTGGAGCTCTTTACGGCCTTATAGATCTTATTGGTGGTGTCGGCCATGCTGACGAGGGTGACTACCCGCAGGAACAGGACGTTGGAGGGGCCTTTCTCCCATTGGAGGGTTTGCTGGTTGGCCAGCTCGCCGCCGTAGAGGCCGCCGCCGGCGGCCGTTTTGCTGAAGCGGGTGATGGCCATGAATTCGCGGCCGAGCATGGAGTCGGGTATCTCGAAGAACCATTTTTCGTCGACCTTATGGACGGTGAAAAGCCCCTGGTGGGTGATCGCTTTGTCGGTGATGACCTCTTTATAGGGTTTGGGGCCTTGTTTCGGCATGCCGAAGGCGGGAAAGACGGGGACCCTGGGTTTGGAGGTGTCAGCGGGTGCCGGGGTCGTCGGGCGATGTCTGCGTTGGGCGGGTGCGGGGGAGATCGTTGCTACGGCAATCGCCGCCATCCAAATGGCATTCTTGATTAAGTTCATATGAGGGGGGTAAAACTATACGATTTTTGGCTGTTAATACGTTAAAAAGATAAAAAAATTGAGACCTGATCCCTTTCTTTTAACGCGCCGTCTGGCTTCGGCTTTGACCCTGGTTTGGGCGCTTTCCGCAACTGCGCAGCCGGGTGGTCCGGCCGATGACCAACATGCCCGGTTGCTGACCGGAAAGAAGCGCTCGCTGATCGCCTATGCCGGTGCGGGCCATTCTTTTACGCTGGAGGCCGCGCATACCGCCAAGCCTTCGGACGTTCCGGGTTTTATCACCATCGACCAGCAGATCCTGCAGGCGACGGTCATCCCGGTGGACAAGAGCATCGATTGGCGTTCGATGTCGAAGGCCCGTGAGCGGGAAGTCCTGCACAAGTATATGGAGTTCGAGCTGGACTATTACCGAAAGAAACTGAAACAGAAATATAGCAACCTGCAAACGGAGTGGGTGACCCTGCAAGGCCGGCAATTCCTGGTATGGTACTTCGATACGCCGCAGAATGAGAAGTTGATCAGTCGCCAGGTATATGTCTCCACGTTATTCTACGACCAGGTGATGGATCTGAATGCGCCTGTATTCCGATCGGATGACTGGGGCAAGGCGCGGAGCCTGCTCGTAAAGCTGGCGGGGACGATGAAGACGTACGACAAGCGGGTGGATCTCGCCGTGTTAAGAAAGAAATTGTAGTATATTGGGAGGGCTATGAGAAGAGCCCTTTTTTTATTCCTGCTGCTTTTTACTTTCCTTTCCCTTACTGCGCAGTATTTTCCGCCACGCGGCGAATGGGCGCATCGTGCGCCTTCGGCGCTGCAATTGGATTCCGGTGCGTTGGCATCTGCGATGGCGTTTGCGCGGGAACATGAGTCGAAGGCGCCGCGGGACCAGGCGTTGGCGCAGGCCGAAAGTTTTGGCAAGGCCGAACCTTTTGACGACATCGTCGGCCCGATGAAGATGCGGGGCGAGCCGACGGGCATCATCATTTACAAGGGATATATCGTCGCCGAATGGGGCGAGCCGAAACGCGTGGACATGACCCATAGCGTCACAAAAAGCTTCCTGTCCGCAGTCATCGGTGTAGCGGTGGACCGGGGCCTCATCCGTAGCGTGCTGGACACGGTGGCGGATTATGTGCCGCCGGTGGAGGTCTATGATCCTGTTTCGATGAAACAGGATCTGTTATATCCTTTTGCAGGTGAACACGATCGGGTACTTACCTGGGACGTGATGCTGCGGCAGACCAGCGATTGGGAAGGCGTGTTATGGGGGAAGCCTGACTGGGTAGATCGGCCGCAGGGCAATCCCGAAGAGTGGGCCACGCGGGCGCGCAATGCGCCGGGCGCCGTATGGAAATACAATGATGTCCGGGTGAATGCGTTGGCGCTTGCGGCCACCTGCGTCTGGCGGAGGCCGTTGCCGCAGGTGCTGAAGGAAACGATCATGGACCCGATCGGGGCTTCGACGACCTGGCGCTGGAACGGCTATCGCAATTCATGGATCGTGCTGGACGGTCAGCCTGTGCAGTCGGTCAGCGGCGGCGGTCACTGGGGTGGCGGGATGTTCATCAACGCTTATGATATGGGCAGATTCGGGTTGCTGACGCTGCATCGCGGAAGCTGGAACGGGCAGCGGCTGTTGTCGGAGCAATGGGTGAAACAGGCGTTGACGCCGACTGTCGCCAACCCGGGCTATGGATATATGAATTGGTTTTTGAATACCGACAAGAAGCTGTTGCCCAGCGCACCGGCTTCGGCCTTTATGCATATCGGCAATGGAACGAATTTTATCTATGTCGATCCGGAGCATGATTTGGTCGCAGTGGTGCGATGGATCGAGAATGCGGCGATGGATGGGATGGTGAAAAAAATATTGAGCGCCCTTGGCGGAGAAGGTGCGAAAAACTGAGCGAAATGGAACTGGCAAAAACGTACAGGATCGAGACGGAACGATTGGTGATCCGGTGTTATGAGCCGGGCGATGCCCATATGATGCATGCCGCCATCACGGGAAGTATCGAGCATCTGCGGCCGTGGGTCCCCTGGGCGCGCCAGGAGCCGAAGGAGCTGGAGTGGATGGTGGGTTTTATCCGGATGTTCCGTGGGCAGTTTGATCTTGGGCAGGATGCGGTATATGGCATCTTCGATAAGACCGAGACCGAGCAGATCGGCGGAACGGGGTTGCACAACCGGATCGGGAAAGATGCCCGGGAGATCGGGTATTGGATAAATGTTAAGCACGCCAACAAGGGATATGCCACCGAGGCGGTGCGGGCCCTGATGCGGGTCGCGTTCGAGATCGAGCAGCTGTCGCGGCTGGAGATCCGATGCGACCAGGAGAATGTCTTCAGCCGCCGCATCCCCCTACGCCTGGGATTCCGGCACGAGATGACGCTGCGCAGCAACTCAACGGACGGCGACGGCCGGTTGGTCGATCTGATGGTCTGGGCGTTGAACCGCCGCGAGTACGATCTGTTCGAAGCCGACGATATCCCCCTGCGGGCGTATGATTTTATGGGACAGCTTATTTCTTTTTAAGCTCCAGGTACCGAAGCATGGCTTCGACAAAATAGTAATCCGCATACGTCAGCGGCACGTCCACCTCGGAATGCGCCGGCAAATGGCCAATGCTGTGTTTTAGAAGGAACCCGCCGTTGGAGCCGACGACTGCTTTATAATTGTTGTCGGAGAGGTTGACGATGATGGTTTCGGCGACGTCGAGATACCCGCGGGCTTCGGCCGGTTCGACGTAGTGGCAGAGTTCGATGAGGGCGGAGGCCATGATGGCGGCGGCGGAGGCGTCGCGCAGCGGAACGGGGCCTGTTGGGAAAGTAGTCCCCGCCCGCTGCGCAATTGATGATTGGCCTTCGGCCGGCAGACCCGTGGTCTGCCTTGTCAATGCATTGGGAATGTTGGGCGCGTTGTAGTCCCAATAAGGGATCTTGTCTTGTGGGAGATTGGGATTGGTGAGCAGGAAATGCGCGATATGGCGTGCGTGTTCGAGATATTTGGGATCGTGGGTGGAGCGGTAGACCATGGTATAGCCGTAGAGGCCCCAGGACTGGCCGCGGGCCCAGGCGGAAGAGTCGGCGGAGCCCTGGGCTGTCTTTTTGGCAATGATGTCGCCGGTGACGGAATCGTAGTCGACGACATGGAAGGAGCTGTAGTCGGGACGATAGTGGTTGCGCATCGTGGTGTTGGCGTGCGTGACGGCGAGCTTGTAAAAGCTGCTGTCACCGCTTTCATGGGTGGCCCAGAAGAGCAGCTCGAGGTTCATCATATTGTCAATGATCACGGGATAGTGCCAGGGCTTGCTGTCCCAGGATTTGATGCAGCCGACGGTGGGGTGGAAGCGGGTGCTGAGGGAGCGGGCGCTGTTGAGGAGGATCTCTTTATACCTGGGACTGTCGAGCAGCCGCAGTCCATTGCCATAGCTGCAGTACATCATGAAACCGAGGTCATGGGTGCCTTTGTTGTACTGTTCTTTCTCCAGCAGAGCCAGCCGGCGCTGTGCCTCATTACCCAGCGCCGTATCATGTGAGAAGGAATATAATTCAAATAAAGTACCGGGATAGAACCCGCTGGTCCACCAGCCGGCGTCGCTGGTCTCGAGCTTGCCCGTGTTGGCATAGAACGTCTTTGGCATCCGGTCGGCAGGGACCTTTCCCATCAATACTTTGTATTGGTTGACGGCCTGGCGGAGGTTGCCATCGATCAGGCGCAGCACCGTGGGTTTGGGTTGGAGAAGGTCTTTTTTTTGGGCGGCGGCGTTCAGAGCCAGCCCTGCGAAGGACAGCAGGCAGAGTAATCGGTACATAGCCCGAAGATAAGGGGTAATTTTTTATCTTTGGACAATGAACGACAAATGGCAGGCTTTGGCAGCCTCACTGGATGGAGAGCTCTATGATGATAAGACAATGAGGACATTATACGCTACGGATGCGTCCGCCTACCGCGAGATGCCGCAGGCCGTAGCGGTTCCGGCAAGCGTAGAAGATATCCGGAAGCTGATCGCCTTCGCCCGGGCAGAGAAGACCTCGCTGATCCCGCGCACTGCAGGGACCTCGCTTGCGGGTCAGGTCGTCGGAAAGGGCATTGTCGTCGACGTTTCCAAATATTTCACCGGCATCCTGGAACTGAACGTGGATGAGCGTTGGGTGCGCGTACAGCCAGGCGTTATCCGGGATGACCTGAACCTTTTTCTAAAGCCTTATGGGTTGCTTTTCGGCCCCGAGACGTCTACGGCCAACCGCGCGATGATCGGCGGGATGGTGGGTAACAATTCCTGTGGGAGCAATTCGGTGGTTTACCGGAGCACGCGGGAGCATCTGCTGGAGGCGAAGGCCTTGCTGAGCGATGGGTCGGAAGTGGTCTTCGGGCGGCTTGGGCTGGACGCTTTTCATTCGAAGTGTGAAGAGCCGGGTCTCGAGGGTTCGGTGTATCGCGAGACGCGGCGGATGCTGAGCAACTATGAGAACCAGGCAGGTATCCGCGAGCAGTTCCCCAAGCAGAGCATCGAGCGGCGGAACACGGGTTATGCGCTGGACCTGCTGGTGGACACCGCCCCGTTCACGGCCGGAGGACCCGATTTCAATTTCTGTACATTGTTGGCGGGCTCGGAGGGGACACTGGCCTTTCTGACGGAGATGAAGCTGAACCTTTCGCCGCTGCCGCCAAAAGAGACCGGGCTGCTTTGCGTGCATTTCAATACCATCGACGAGTCGCTGCGGGCCAATCTTATCGCGCTTCGATACGGGCCGACGGCCAGCGAGCTGATCGATCATTATATTCTCGAGTGCACCAAGGATAATATCGAACAGCGCAAGAACCGGTTCTTCGTACAGGGAGACCCGGGGGCGATCCTCGTCGTGGAGTTCAAGAAGGAGACGCGCGAAGAGATAACGGCTATCGCAGCGAAGGTCGAGACCGATATGCGCGCCGCCGGCCTGGGCTATCATTTCCCCTTGCTGTTTGGCGCCGACACGAGCCGCATCTGGTCGCTGCGGAAGGCGGGTCTTGGCCTGCTGAGCAATCTGCCGGGTGATGACAAGGCAGTGCCGGTGATCGAGGATACGGCCGTCGATGTGAACGATCTGCCGGCCTATATCCGGGATTTCAATGAGATCCTGAAGAAATATGGACTTTATTCCGTTCACTACGCGCATGCCGGAAGCGGGGAGATACATCTGCGCCCGATCATCAATCTGAAGACCGTCGAGGGTAACCGGCTGTTCCGGACCATTGCCGAAGAGATCGCCACCCTCGTAAAAAAATACCAGGGATCGCTCAGCGGGGAGCATGGGGACGGCCGGCTGCGCGGGGAGTTCATCCCCCAGATGGTGGGCCCCGCCAATTACCAGCTTTTTAAGGATATCAAGAAGAACTGGGACCCTGCTAACATTTTCAATCCCGGGAAGATCGTCGATACGCCGCCGATGAACGAGCAGCTGCGATACGAGCCCGGTCAGCGCACGCCCCCCTTTCCTACCCTTTTCCGATTTCATGACCAGGATATCCTGCAACATGCCGAGCAATGCAACGGCAGTGGGGATTGCCGGAAGACGCATTTGTCGGGCGGGACGATGTGCCCCTCCTTCATGGCGACGCGAAACGAGAAGGATACGACGAGGGCGAGGGCCAATATCCTGCGGGAGATGCTGACCCGGAGCGACAAGCTGAACCGGTATGACAACAAGGAGATCTATGATGTGATGGACCTTTGTCTCAGTTGCAAGGGATGTAAGTCGGAGTGTCCTTCCAATGTGGATGTGGCGAAGCTGAAGGCGGAGTTCCTCCAGCACTATTACGATGCCAATGGCGTGCCGATGCGGAGCCGGATGATCGCTTCGTTCTCTAAGAGTGCGAGGCTGGGAATGCTGGCGCCGGGCGTGTATAATTTCTTTGTCCAGCGGCGGTGGGTGAAGCGGCTGGTGGGATTCGCACCGGAGCGGAGCATGCCGTTGCTGCACAAGACGACTTTGAAGAAATGGTTTGAGGGGCGGCCTTCGGCCGCAGGCGGACGGAGGGTATATCTCTTTTGTGATGAATTCACGAACTATAATGACGTGACGATCGGCATGAAGGCGGTGGAGTTGCTGGAGAAGCTGGGTTACGAAGTGATCATCCCCGCGCATGTGGAGAGCGGGCGGACCTGGCTGTCCAAGGGGCTGGTGCGGGAAGCCAAAAAGATCGTCGACCAGAATCTGCGGCTGCTGGCGCCGTTGGTGTCGGCGGAGACGCCGCTGGTGGGGATCGAGCCTTCGGCCATCCTTACCTTCCGTGATGAATATCCCGACCTGGCGGCGGACGAATGGCTGGGAGCGGCGCAGGAATTGGCCAAACACAGCTTTCTCATAGACGATTTCCTTGCGCGGGAGATCGAGCTCGGGCATATCCGCGCGGACCAGTTCACGCAAGAGAAGAAGCAGGTGCTGTTGCACGGGCACTGCCAGCAGAAGGCCCTATCGTCGGTGGCGGGGAGCGTGAAGGTGCTGGGGTTACCAAAGAACTATTCCGTGCAGGTAGTGCCTTCGGGTTGTTGCGGAATGGCCGGGTCCTTTGGCTATGAGGCGGAGCATTACGGCATTTCCCAGCAGATCGGCGAGCTGGTGCTGTTGCCTGCGGTGAGGAGACAGGATGAGGGGACGATCATCGCCGCGCCGGGGACCAGCTGCCGGCACCAGATCAAGGATGGGACGGGGCGGGTCGCGAAGCACCCTGTAGAGGTGCTTTACGAGGCGCTGGCCATTTGACCGGGACAACTTAGCTTTGCGGGACCGCCGCCGCCCTTTGAAGCGGCGGCGGGAGAAATATGGCAGATACCAGGAACAAGACTACTACTTATAGCCGGAAGATGAATCCGCTGCTCAAGACCAATAATGACACCGGTTTTGGGACGAATGCGGCAAACTACGGGGGCAGGTTTATCAACCGGGACGGCACTTTCAATCTGCGGAAGGAAGGGGTCAATTTTTTCGAACGGTTCAGCATCTACCACAGCATGCTGTCCATGCCGCGCTGGAGGTTCATTTCCCTGCTGGTGCTTTTCTATTTCTTTATCAACCTGATCTATTCGGCGATCTACCTGGCCGTCGGCGTCGACGGGCTGGCGGGGGTTGTTGCTGCCACGTCCTGGGGCAGGTTCAAGGAAGCCTTCTTTTTCAGTGCGGAGACCTTTACGACCGTGGGTTATGGCCGCGTGAATCCCGTGGGCGACGGCGCCAATGTCGTGGCCGCGATCGAGGCGATGAGCGGGTGGCTGTCGTTTGCGCTGGCCACGGGTCTTATCTTTGGCCGGTTCTCGCGGCCCAAGAGTTTTTTGATGTTCAGTGACTTTGCTCTTGTCAGTCCGTTCAAGGGAAAGACGGCGCTGATGTTCCGGTTTGCCCCCTACAAGGACAACCATACGCTGACGGACGTGCAGATCCGGGTGAACATCGGGTTGAAGATGATGCAGCCGGACGGCAATGCCGAGTATGTCTACTACGATCTGAACTTGGAGCGGACCAAGGTGGAGAGTCTGCCGATGAACTGGACGGTGGTGCATCCCATCGACGAGCAGAGCCCGTTGCAGGGGTTTACGGAGGAGGACATGGAGGCGTCCGATGTGGAGATCTACGTTCTTATCCGGGGATTTGACGATGTCTATTCCAATTTTGTACAACAGCGGACTTCTTATACCTATCATGAGATCCGGTTCGACGGAAAGTTCGTCCCGATGTACCGGGAGAGCGAGGATGGCAGAACCACCATCCTTGAGCTGCAAAAATTGAATGAATACCGGGATTTAAAGAAGAGTTAATAAGGGCCACGGGCCGCGAAAACAATAATAAACCCGTATCCTTGTTAAGCTTTTGTCGTGGCAACCTATCAAAAATACCGACGTATCTAAATCGCTGGATCATTAAGCCACCATTGATTGTTGAAATCCGCTTGTAAATACCTATACCTGGTTATTTCTCTCTTTTCCTTCCTGCGTCTGACGGCGCAGGATTCGTTGTCTTCCAATAAGATAGATCTTGTGGACGTAGGCCGATCGTTCCTGAAGGGGCATCGGAGCACCCGGGTGGACACGGTTCAGCAGAAGGTGGGCAAGCTGCATATCTCCGCATTGCCGGTTGCGGGCTATACCTTACAGACGGGTTTTGCGGGAGTCCTGAGCAGCAATTTCGCGTTTTATACCAGCGAGCACAGCCAGGCCAACCTGTCCAATGTGCTGACCAGCATTACCTATTCCCAGTACAAGCAGGTGATCTTCCCGGTCCAGGCCAATATCTGGACGAAGGGGAACAAGTATAATATCCAGACCGACTGGCGCTATCTCAAGTATCCCTCGTTGACGTATGGACTCGGAGGGAATACGAATGCGGACAGCGGATACAATATCGATTACGGGTATTTGCGGTTGCACCAGGCCATATTGCGTAGTGTGACAAAGGACCTCTACGTCGGGATTGGGGTCGACCTGGACTATTTCTGGAATATCCGGGAGGTGGACCCACCGTTCGGCAAGCCGACCGACCTGGAAAAATATGGATTGACGAAGACCGAGCAGGCGGCGGGGGTGTCCTTGCATTTTCTCTATGATGACCGGCGGAACCCGATCAATCCCGTCAAAGGCACCTTTGCCAGTGTCACCTGGCGGCCGAATTTCACCTTCCTGGGCAGCGACGATAACTGGCAGTCCCTGCTGGTCGATGCCCGGAAATTCATTCCTTTCCCCGGCGGCACTCACAATGTGTTGGCACTGTGGACCTATGACTGGTTTACCGTGGGTGGGGGCAAGCCGCCTTACCTGCTGCTGCCCAGTACCGGTTGGGATGCTTACAGCAATACGGCGCGGGGATATATCCAGGGACGGTATCGGAGCCGGAACATGCTCTACTTCGAATCGGAATACCGGTT
>Ga0157372_10003730_pt1 | contig 16362 bp, 16 predicted proteins | sample C55metaG_FD_115307 | JGI IMG/M metagenome (GOLD analysis project Ga0157372, IMG submission 115307) | Corn rhizosphere microbial communities from Kellogg Biological Station, Michigan, USA - C5-5 metaG | ecosystem: Host-associated > Plants > Roots > Rhizosphere > Soil | place: USA: Michigan... | reverse complement strand
GGTGGAGTCCTGTCCCGGCGGCATCGAGGACAAGGTGGTGCGCCTCGTCGTCCGCGATCTGCCGCGACACATCACGCGTCAGCTCGACCACAAGCAGCTCCGCGAATTCCGCCGTCGCGCCCTTCACTTCCATCTGGATACGCGTCGGCCGGAGATGATCCGCTCGGTCGGCCACGGCTCACCGAGCCGGCGTCCGTCGCTCGCCGACTTCGTGCGCGACAAGCTGCGCGAGCGCGTCGTCACGGGTGACGTGGATCGCGACGCGCTGGTGCATCTCGGGCTCAAGTACCTCCGTGAAGCCGAGGAGCGCGAGGTCGGCTCGACGACGCCGCCGGCGGGCCTGGAGGGGTAGATGCGGCTCAACAGCCTGCGCCTCTGCAACTTCCGCCAGCACGCCGACACGTTCATCACCTTCGAGGACGGGCTCACCGGCATCATCGGTGCGAATGGCTCGGGCAAGACCACCATCCTCGAGGCGATCGCGTGGGCGCTCTACGGCCAGGACGCGGCGCGGGGAAAGAAGGAGACGATCCGCTCGCTCCGCGCCGGCGCGAATGCGCGCGTGAAGGTGGAGCTGGACTTCGAGCTCGGCGGCCATCGCTACCGCGTGGAGCGCGGCCTGACGCACGCCGAGCTCTATCTCGACAATGCCGAGTCGCCGATCGCGAACTCCATCACCGGCGTCGGCGAGATGCTGCGGCGCCGTCTCGGCATGACGCGCGACGAGTTCTTCAACACCTACTTCACCGGCCAGAAGGAACTGGACGTGATGGCGGCGATGGCGCCATCCGAGCGTGCCCAGTTCCTCTCGCGCGTGCTCGGCTACGAGCGGCTGCGCGTTGCGCAGCGACTGGTGAAGGATCGGTCGCGCATGATCGGCGCCGAAGCGGCCGGCGTGCGCGTGGCGATGCCGGACGCCGCGAGCGTCGATCGCATGCACGCCGATGCCGCGAAGCGCCTCGCCGAGGCGACCTCGCGTGCGCGCCAGAGCACCGAACGCCGCGACCGCGCGGGTGCCCTCCTCGCCGACCTCGTACCGCGCTGGCTCGCCGCGCAGCGCGAGCGCGAGCAGCTGCAGGAGGCGCTCGCCGAGCTCCGCGTCGCCGAGAGCGAGGCCGCCTCGTATGCGCGCGATGTCGAGCGTGTGGGCCGCGAGCTCGCCGAGGTGCAGAGCGCCGACGCCGAGCTGCAGCGCCTTGCCGAGGACCTTGCGCCGCTCGCCGCCCTCAGCGAGGAGTTGCACCGCCTCGACCAGCTCGCGAGCGACGAAGGCCGCCGGCGCACGCTGCTGGAGTCGGAGCGCTCGCTCGAGGAGGAGCTCCGCCGCCTCCGCGAACGGCGCGAACGCATCGAGAGCGCACCGACGCTCGAGGAGGAGGTGACGCTCGAGCTGGAGCGCAAGCGCGCCGCGCTGGAGCAGGTGCAGGGCGAGCTCGAAGCCCGCCGCACCGAATGGGTACGCGACCGCCAGGAGGCGGAAACCAAGCATACCGCGCTCCGGCAGCAGTACGCCGAGGTGAACGAGAATCGCCAGCGCCTGCTCGCCACCGGCGAAGATGGACAGTGCCCGACCTGCGAACGTCCGCTGCTCGATCACTACCGCACGGTGATCGATCACTTCGACGAGCAGCTGGAAACGCTCAAGGCCGATGGCCGGTACTTCAAGGCGCGCCTCGAGCAGCTCGAGGAGATGCCGGTGGAGATCCGTGCGCTCGACGAGCGGCGTCGCGCGGCGTTCGACGACGTGGGGCGTCTCGAGCGTCGCCTCGCCAAGGTGCAGCTCGCGGTGCAGGAGCTCGGTCAGCTCGCGCGCGAGCTGCAGACCAAGGAGCAGCGATTCGAGCAGATCCGGCGCGATCGCGAGAGCATTCCCGGCGGCTACGACGCCGAGCGTCACGCGAGCGCGCGCCGGGAGCTGGAGCGCCTCCGGCCGCTCGACGCGCGCGCGACGCGCCTCGCCGCGCAGCTCGAGCGCCGCGCCGCGCTGGAGGCCGACCGCGATCGCGCCGCGGCGGGACTCGCGGCGGCGCAGGCGCGTGCGGCGGCGCTCACCGCGCGTCGCGATCTGCTGAGCTTCTCCGAACAGAGCTACGCCGAACTTCGCGCCCGCCATGACGCGGCGGCGGCCGAGCTGCGAACGGCTGAACTGGACGCGGTTGCCGCGGCCGGCGAGGCCGCCACCGCACAGGCTGCGGTCGCGCGCGCCGAGCAGGCTCGCGCCGAGCTCACGCGTGCGCGCACGCAGCTCGAAACGCTGGAACGCGAGAAGCGCCTGCACGACGAGCTCGATCGCGCCTTCACCGACCTGCGCACCGACCTCAACGTCCAGCTCCGCCCGGAGATGAGCGAGCTCGCCAGCGCCTTCCTCACCGAGCTCACCGACGCGCGCTACGACGAGCTCGAGCTGGACGACAGCTACAACCTGACCGTGCTCGAGGACGGCGTTCCCAAGCCGGTCATCTCCGGCGGTGAGCAGGATGTGGCCAACCTCTGCCTGCGCCTCGCCATCTCGCAGATGATCGCCGAGCGCGCCGGCCAGAGCTTTTCCCTGCTCATCCTCGACGAGGTATTCGGCTCGCTCGATGAGTCGCGCCGCCAGAACGTCGTCGAACTGCTGCGCGGACTGCAGGACCGGTTCGAGCAGGTCATCCTCATCACGCACATCGAGCAGGTTCGCGAAGGGCTCGACCGCGTCATCAGCGTGCGCTACGACGAGGAGACCGGCACCTCGGTCGTCACCCAGCTCGACGCCGACGCGGATACCGGCAACCTGCTGACCGCGGTCGGGGCAGGCGACTGATGGCGAGCGCGCGGAGCTGGCGGCAGCCGCCCCCGGTGGATGGGCCGTTCCCCGCGCGCATCGAGGAGATCGGCGCGCTCAACGTGGTGTTCAGCGACGCGTTCACCGAACGATATCGTCGCGACGGGATGGTCGGCGTGCGGGTGCCCAACCTCAACCCGCAGGTGTGGCGCTACGCCATCGAGGACTCGGCGGACGGCGCCATGGTCTGGCGCGATGCACGCGGTGAGATCGCCGCGTTCAACATGGTGCATCGCTCGGGCGTGGAAGGGTGGATGGGTCCTCTCGCCGTACGCACCGAGTATCAGGGCTCCGGCATGGGCAAGGACGTCGTGGAACGCGGCATCGAGTGGCTGCGGCGTGGGGGCGCGCGCGTGATCGGCCTCGAGACCATGCCGCGCACGATGGACAACATCGGATTCTACTCGCGACTTGGCTTCGCTCCCGGCCGGCTCACCATCACCCTCACCCTCGATGCGGCGAGCGGTGATCGTGCGCCCAATCTGCTCGGCCGGCTCGGCGTGCGTGACCACGACGACGTGATGCGCGCCGCGCGGGCGCTGCTCGATGGACTGGCACCGGGCTACGACTTCACGCGTGAGATCGAGCTGACCGATTCGCTCTCGCTCGGCGACACCGTGCTGCTGCACGACCGCGACGAGCTCGTGGGATTCGCGCTCTGCCATACCGCACCGCTCGTGGAAGGCCGCGTGCGCGAGGAGCTGCGCGTGCTGAAGCTCGTGCTCTCCGACGAAGGCCGTCTCGACGCCATGGTGCGCGCGCTGCGCGACTTCGCGCGCCGCAGCGGCACCCGCAGCGTGGCGTTCCGCGTGCAGGGTGAGTACGCCGAGCTCTATCGACGGCTCGTCGGCATGGGCGCGCGCGTGCGGTGGACCGATCTGCGCATGGCGTTCGCCGGCTATCCGGAGCACAGGCCCGAGGGTGGCGTGGTCTGGTCCAACTGGGAGATATGAGTCAGGGATTCCCCTTCGGGTGGCTTCCTTCGGTGCCCGGTGGCGACCGCATGTTTACCTAACGCTCGCGTGCGTCGTCTCCGGGCGTAGGCTCATTCTCCGTGACCGCCCCGTCATGAGCAGCCATCTCTCGTTTCGACCAATTCGCGACTTCCCGGCCTTCGACCGATTCGTCGAGGAGCTCGGTGCTTGGGTCGACGGCAGTGGCGAAGACGTGAGGGTCCTCGAGGATGCGGCGACGGCACTCGCGCGCCACGTGCGCGCGAATGGAATCGCCGCCGAACACCTTCTCGCTGCGCTGCAGAGCGTCGAGCAGCGCGTGGGCGTGGTGATGACAATGGCACCGGCCGCGCGACGCCGGCGCGACGACCGCCACGCCGCCGCGCTCCGAGCGCTGATGCAGACCTGCTACGGCTTCGACTCCGTCCTCCGGCTGGTGCGCGGACCCGATGGGCGTGCCTGGGTCGTCATGCATATCCAGGAGGGCATGCGGTGGGATCCGGAGATCGAGATGCGCCGGCAGGACTGGCTCTGCTGTGCTACCGTCGGCGATCGCCGATACATCACCCCCGTGCCTCCCGCGTGGAGTCAATGGAGCGACGTCGAGCTGGCGGGCGCCGTCGTTCGTGCACGTCCCGATCTGCGCGGTCCCGATTGAAACACAGGTAGCACCTCTTCCATAGCGTCCCCGACGGCGAGATACTTGCGTCGGGTTCAGGGTCGGGCGACGCTGCCCGCCGTGCCGTTCGTGCATCCAACTCCCGATGCCGTACCGTCGACTCGGCCTGACCATCCTTGCGAGCCTCGCGCTCGCCATCCCGACGCTCGCCGGTGCGCAGCGTCTGCCGACGCTCGCCAGCGCCCAGCGTATTCCACGTGCGCGTCACGTGGGCTCGGTCGTCGTCGGTGAGGCGCGGCTCGAGCTGCTCGCTTACGACGACGGCACCGTCACGGCCGGCACCGCGGCGACGATGACGTCCGCGCTGGCCCGCTGGCGCGGCGACGAGCTGCGAGCGTGGCTCGATACTGCCATCGCCGTCATGCGCACCCCCGAGCCGAAGGAAGCGGACGGCGAGATCTCCGTGGCCACGCCGATCGAGGGGTTGTGGCTCGTGCGGCAGATGACTGCGCACAACACCACGTACGTGCTCTCCGTCATTTCGCCGGCGTCCCCCGAAGTGCTCGACACCGCGCCGACGGCGGCGCAGGTGCAGGCACTCCTCAAGCTGCTGATTCGCGCCGACGCGGCGATGCGCGGCATGACCCCCGACAGCCTTCTTCGGCCGCGACTCGCCGGACGAAACGGCGGTCGCTGACCGGAGCGCGGCGTCGCTCGAGCGTCTCTAGCGCGGCTTGCCGCGCCCGCCATCCTCGCGCGTGCTCGAACGGACGACGATGCTGTAGATCAGGAGCGACACGCCCACCGTGAGCAGCAGGTGGACCCAGCCCGGTCCCTCCATCACCAGCGCGGCGATCGCCCAGATGACGAGCAGCACCAGCGCGCCGACGATTCCGAGATTCATGACTGTGCTCCGCGTCCTCGCGTGAATTGACCTGCCTCGTGACGGAGAGTAAATTACATCGTCACACTGCAGTCGTGCACGGGGCGGAGAGCAACGTTTTTGAGCCGATAAGTCCTTCGAGTGGGTTCGATAATCTGTACTGACGGCATGCCCCCAGTGCGGGGGACGCCGGAAGGTGTGGTGAGAGCCTCAGTATTTCGACTGGGCTTCAAAAAACCCTCTCCGTTCTCGTTTCTTGCGGGCCCCGGCAGTCGCCGGGGCCCGCGCTTCTTGCATAGGTGGAGTATCAGCGAGTACTTCGTATCGGGTACTCCGTACCGGGACCGACATCACCCCCGGCAATGCGCGCCCGTTCCGGGCCCAGCGCCGCGTAGTGCCGTCGGCGCATGGCCGGGGCCCGGTTGCCGGGTCTCGGTACGTCAATACACAGCACGAAGTACTCGCCGTTGCCCTCGAGTCCATCGCCCATGCCCGACGTCACCGTCACCCGCCGCCTGCTGTTCAACGCGGCCCACCGCGTGCACAACCCGGCCCTCTCCGACGAGGAGAATGCCCGGCTGTTCGGCCGCTGCAACAACCCCAACTGGCACGGCCACAACTACACGCTCGACGTCAGCGTCCGCGGACCGATCGATCCCGTCACCGGCTACGTGTTCGATCTCGGCAAGCTCAAGCAGCTCGCCATGGATCGCGTGATCGACCGGATCGATCACCGCAACTTCAATCTCGACGTCGACTTCATGCACGGCGTGATTCCCACCGCCGAGAACATCGTCGTCGCCATCTGGCGCGAGCTGGAGCCCGTCGTCGCACCGGCCCGCCTCGCCCGCCTCGTCCTCTGGGAGACACCGAACAACTATGTCGAGTACACCGGCGAGTAAGCTCGTCATCGCCGAGCCGCACGTCGTCGGCATGCCGGCGGCGTTGCAGGTGGGCGAGAGCGCAGCCATCGACGCGTACGCCGCGCTCGTGCGCGAGCAGCTCGCCCTCATCGGCGAGGACGCGACGCGTGACGGACTCCTGAAGACCCCGGATCGCGTGGCGCGCGCCATGGGCTTTCTCACCCAGGGCTACGCGATGACGCTCGAGGATGCCGTGGGCGACGCGCTGTTCGAGGAGGACCACGAGAACATGGTGATGGTGCGTGACATCGAGCTCTACTCGATGTGCGAGCACCACATGCTGCCATTCTTCGGCAAGGCGCACGTCGCCTATATCCCGCGCAAGCGCATCGTCGGGCTGTCCAAGCTCCCGCGCATCGTCGACATGTTCGCGCGCCGCCTGCAGGTGCAGGAGCGTCTCACCGAGCAGGTGGCGAAGGCGATCGACGAGGTGCTCGAGCCCCTCGGCGTTGGCGTGGTGATCGAGGCGTACCATATGTGCATGATGATGCGCGGCGTGGAGAAGCAGAACTCGCGCACCATCACCAGCGCGCTGCGCGGCGTGTTTCGCGAGGACGCCAAGACGCGCGACGAGTTCCTTCGGCTCGCCTACGCCACCGCACGCTGACGGTGGCCGCCTCTCTACGACCGCTCGACGGGCGCACGGCGCTCGTTACCGGGGCGTCGCGTGGGATCGGCGCCGCGGTCGCTCGCCGGCTGGCGCGCGAGGGAGCGCGAGTGGCGCTCGTCGCGCGCAGTGAGCGCGAGCTCGAGCAACTCGCTGACGAGCTGGGAAATGGCGCCCTGGCTGCGGCTTGTGACCTCCATCTGCCAGGGGCCGCGGACGTGATTCAGGCGGCGCTCGATGACCTCGGCGCGGACTCTCCGGACATCCTCGTCAACAACGCCGGGGCATTTCTCGTTGCGCCGGTTCACGAAACGACGGTGGATGTCTTCCGCGAGACGCTCGAGCTCAACCTCACCGCGCCCTTCGCGTTCGTGCGGGCCTTCCTGCCGGAGATGCGACGGCGGGGCCTCGGACACATCGTCACCATCGGCTCCATCGCCGACCGCGCGATCTTCCCCGGCAACGCGGCCTACGCGGCAAGCAAGCACGGCCTTCGTGCGCTGCACGAGGTCCTGCGTGCCGAGCTCCGCGGCTCCGGGGTGCGCACGTCGCTCGTTTCGCCGGGACCGGTGAACACCGCGCTGTGGGACCGCGTGGATCCGGACGGCCGCGCGGGCTTCACGCCCCGTGCGCAGATGCTCGATGCGGGCGCCGTGGCGGATGCGGTGACCTACGTGTTGACCGCCCCGGAGCAGTTGAACGTGGACGAGCTGCGCCTCTCGCGTTCCTGACTTCAGCGCTCGCTTCGCGATGTTCATCGAGCTCGTCGACGCCCTGCGCTGTCCCGTGCCCCACGAGGAAAGCTGGCTCGTCGCCTCCTCCACGCGCATGGAGGCACGACACATCGTGGACGGCGTGCTCGGCTGCCCGGTGTGTCACGCCCAGTACCCGGTGAAGAACGGCGTAGCGGACTTTCGCCGCGAGCCCATGCTCGTGCTGCCGGCACCGCCTGATCCGTTTCTCCATGGCGACGCGACGACGGCGATGCGCCTCGCCGCCTTTCTCGGCCTGTCCGACGCGCTCGGATTCGCCGTTCTCCTCGATGAGTGGGGTGCGCAGGCGTCGGCCCTGCGCGAGCTGGTCGAGACGCCAATCCTGCTCGTCGATCCGCCGGCGGGGAGGGAAGGCGAGCCCGGGATCTCCGTGGTGCTGAGCGATGGCGTCCCCCCGCTCGCCGCCGGAGCGGCCCGGGCTACCGCAATCGGTCGAGCGAGCGCCGAACACGCGGCCGCCGCCGTGCGCATCACGCGCGCCGGCGGACGCCTCCTCGCACCCGTCTCGCTGCCGCTGCCTGACGGCGTGCGCGAGATCGCTCGCGACGACATGCTGTGGGTAGGTGAGAAGGAGGCCGATACCTCTCCCCTCGTCACGCTGCACGTGCGCCGCGGGTAGGCGCGGCGCACGTGTCATCAGCCAGGTGTCATTCCCGCGGCGCTCCGCGCCTGCGGGGTCTCGTGATCACACCGCAGCGTGCTCGTGCTCGTCGGCGTACAGCTCGTCGATCTGCGGCTTGTACACCTTGTCGATCACGCGCCGCTTCACCTTGAGCGTCGGCGTCAGCTCGCCGCGCTCCACCGAGAAGTCGTGCTCCAGCAGCGCCACCTTCTTCGGCGTCTCGAAGCGCGCGAGTCCGTGCAGCTTGCCCAGCACTTCCTTCTCCATCTTCGCCCGGATGATCGGATTGGTGAGCAGGTCGGCGCGGCTCGAGTACGTGATCCCCTTGTAGCCGGCGTACTTCTCCAGCTGATCCCAGTTCGGCACCACGAGCACGGAGGGAAACTTCCGCTTGTCGCCGATCAGCACCGCCTGGCTGACGTACTTGTTCGTCTTGATCGCGTTCTCGATCGGCTGCGGCGCGATGTTCTTGCCGCCCGCGGTCACGATGATCTCCTTCTTGCGATCGGTGATCGACAGGAACCCGTCGTGCAGCTCGCCGATGTCGCCGGTGTGGAACCAGCCGTCGGCGTCGATCGCGTCGTGCGTCGCCTCGGGGCGGTTGTAGTAGCCCTTCATGACGTTCGGTCCGCGCGACAGGATCTCGCCGTCGGTCGCGATGGTCACGTCCACGCCGGCGATCGGCTTGCCGACCGTGCCGATGCGGAACGCCTCCGGCGTGTTCACCGCGATCACCGGCGACGTCTCCGTCAAGCCGTAGCCCTCGAGGATCACCAGGCCCGCAGCGTAGAAGAACTTGTTGATCTCCGCCGCCAGCGGCGCGCCGCCGGACACGAAGTAGCGAAGGCGGCCGCCCGTGCGTGCCTTCAGCTTGGAGAACACCAGCTTCTGCGCCACGCGGTACTGCATGGCCAGCAGGCCGGCCGGTTCGCCACCCGCGAGCCTCACGTTGGCCCACCGCTCTGCCACGCTACGCGCCCAGAAGAAGATCCGCTTCTTCACCGCGCCGCCCGACAATGCATTGTCCAGCACGCGCGCGTACATCTTCTCGTACAGACGCGGCACCGAGAGCACGAGCGTCGGGCGAACGATCATGAGGTCCGCCGGCACCGTGTCGATCGACTCGGCGTACGCGATCGAGCAGCCGACGTGGAACATCAGGTAGTGCCCGGCCATCCGCTCGAAGATGTGCGACAGCGGCAGGAAGCTGAGGCCGACGTCCCTGCCTTCGAACGGAATGGCCAGCGTCGACGCCATCACGTTCGAGTACAGGTTGTCGTGCGTGAGCATGACGCCCTTCGGCTCGCCCGTCGTCCCCGACGTGTAGATGACGGTCGCCACGTCATCGGGCTCGACGGCGAGCGCGTGCTCGCGATACTCGGCCGCGCGCGCCGTGCTGTCCGCAGCAGCGCCCTTCGCTTCCACCTCCGCCAGCGTCAGGTCGGCGCCCGCGTGTCGCTCGGAGGCGAAGGTGATCACCGTGCGCAGCGCCGGGCAGGACGAACGCACGTCGGCAATCTTTGCCGCCTGTTCGGCATTGCTCACGAACAGTGCGACGGCGCCCGAATCGCGCAGGATGTACGCCGCCTGTTCCGCGGGGAGATTCGGATAGAGCGGGACGTCGGCGAGGCACGCCGTGAGGCAGGCGTAGTCCGCGATGGCCCACTCCGGACGATTCTCCGACAGGATTCCGACCCGGTCGCCCGACTTCACTCCCAGCTCGCCGAGTACGAGCGCCACGCGGCGCACCCGCTCGGCAACGGTGCGGCTCGAGATCGGCTGATAGACGCCGTTGACCTTCACTTGCAGCGCGTCTGGCTTGTCGTGACGCGCGATCGCATCGAAGAACAGCCGCGTGAGCGTACCGGGCGGCGTGTTGCGCGGACCTCCGGACGAGATCATCGGAACCTCCGGCTGGGGAACGTCGCTGGTGGGAGCGCGGCGGCGCGACGCGCGGTGCCGCTCGTTCATGCCGAAGATACGCCCGGGTGCTGCCGGGGCGCCACCGGCGCCGCCGTTCTAGGGCGCGACGCGGAAGATGAAGCGCGACGAGTCGCCCTTGAGCGGCACGTTGCGCAGCGAGCGGGCGCGGACGAGTACCACCACGGAGTCCAGTCCCGTGCCGGCGACGACGAGCGTGCGCGACGCGATTCCCGATGCATCCGTCGTATCCACCGCCGCCAGGGAATCGGGCCGCGACACCGTGCGCCCATCCAGCGTGAGGAACGCCGTCGCCGACTCGGTGCTGGGGCCGAAGACGCGGACGCGGTATCGGACGATGATGCCGGGCACCGGAACGCGCGTGCTGTCGCGCTTCAGCCCCGTGACCGTCACGCGGAGCGTGTCGATCGCCGGCAGCGCACCCGTGACGTCAGGCGACGTGCGATCGAGCGAGTCGGGCTGCGGCACCACCAGCAGGCTCACCGTCGTCGTCTGCAGCTTGTTGCCGACGCGGCCGACGAGCTGCACCGTCTGCACGGTGGTCAGGCTCTCCGCTGCGGTGACGATCCCGCTCGCATCGATCGAAATCGGCGACGGGAGGATCGTCGGCAGGAAGGTCGCCACCGGAGGCGACAGCAGCTCGTCGTTGCGGCCGAACGCATCGATGCGCAGCGGCGTCGCGATTCCCAGGCTGTCGCGCAGCGTGTCGCCGATCGCGACCGCCGGGGCAGGGAGGATGACTGGCGAGATGTACGCGATTCCCTGGTCCAGCGTCGGTACGTCGCCGCACGAGACCGCCGCGGCCACCGCGATGGCGGTGAGAATGCACTGGCGCGTCTTCACCGCAGCCTCGCGTCGAGCGCTTCCGCCAGCTGACGGTATGCCACCGAGGCTGCATCGTCGGGCGCGCGCAGCACCACCGGCTGCCCCGCCGCGAATGCATCCGACGTCGCCATGGTGCGCGGGATCGTCACGTCGAATACCAGCTCGGCGGGAAGCTGCTCCCGCACGTACGACGCGACGCGCTGCGACACCTCGCTCGCCGGCTCGAGCATGGTGAGCAGGATGCCGTCGAGCACGAGCGCCGGATTGGTGCGCGATGCTTCCCGGACGGCGCGCAGGATCTGCGTCGTGGTCTGCAAGGCGAGAGGCTCGCACTGCAGCGGCACCAGCACGTGATCGGCGCATGACAGCACGCGACGCGTGATCGTGCCGAGCCCGGGTGGCGTGTCCACGAGCACGAGATAGCCCCGCGCGCGTGCGCGGTCGAACAGCTCCTGGAGCCGGCTCGAGTCCGACACCAGCGCAGCGTAGCTCTCGTGCTCACCCGCGTCACTCACCGTGCCGGCGAGGAGCACGCGCAGCCATGGCAGCGGCGTGGGAAGCACCACGTCCTGCATCTCGCGCGTGCCGGCGAGCACGTCGGCCAGCCCGCGCTGGTCGACGTCGTCCGCGAGACCGATGCCGTGTCGTACCGCCCCCTGAGGATCCACATCCACCAGCAGGGTCTTGCGCCCGCGAAGTGCGAGTGCGCTCGCCAGGTTGATGGCGGTCGTCGTCTTGCCCACTCCTCCCTTCTGGCTGACGACGGCGAGAAGAGTGCCCACTAGCCTTCGGGATTCTCGATCGGCTTCGACGCCTGGGTGCGAAGCTCGTCGAGCGTCTGGCGTGCGTGCCGGACCCAACGCTCGGCTTCGGCGCCGGAGGGGGGCGACTCGAGAAACGCTTCGAGGTGCGCCGCGGCCTCCGTCAGGTCGCCGCGTTTCAGCTGCAGGAAGGCGAGACCATAGTGCGCGCCCGAGAGCTCGGGGTCGAGCTCGAGTGCCTTGCGATACGCCGTCACGGCCTCGGCCATGCGCCCCGTCCGCGAAAACGCGATCGCCATGTTCTGCAGGATGCGCGGATCGTTCGGATGATCGCGCAGCGCCAGGCGATACGAGGTGAGCGCCGCGTCGAAGTCGCCCTGACGCTCCAGCCCCAGCGCCTCGTTGAGATAGTCGAGGCGTTGTGGCTTCACGTTGCCGTCCGACTTGCCGCCGAGCAGGCGGTTCAACCAGGACATGTGATGCGCGGCAGGTGGGAGAAGCGGTGCGGAAGGCCCGGCGGCGGGACGGTCTGAGCTGGCGCAAAGTTAATCCCCGTGCGCTGGACGCTGCAACGGCGAATGCGGAGGTGGTTCGCTGACGAACCCGAGCGTGCGGAGCCCGCGCCACCCACGCGCTAATGCCCCCCAGCGGGCCACCGGCTAACTTGCTCTCTGGACACCCCCTCGCCAGGAGCGCGCATGTCCCCCCGCCGCACCACCCCCGAGCCGACTCGTGGGATCTTCGAGGTCGAGTGGCCGATGTTCGGCGAGCTCTCGCGAGCGCTCGCGCTCCGCGTCGTGCGGTCGTACGACCCGGAGATCATCATCGGCATCGCCACCGCCGGTGTGATCCCCGCTGCCGTCGTCGCCGCCATCCTCGACCGGGAGTTCCACTCGATCGTCGTCAGCCGCCGGTACCATTCGGATGTCGTCCGCGAAACGCCCGCGATCTTCGGCGCCGTGCCGCCGGTGGTGCGCGACAAACGCGTGCTGATCGTCGACGAGACCTGTGACTCCGGAACCACGCTCCGGCTTGCCGTGGGCGCGGTGGTGAACGCTGGCGCTGCCGCAGTGCGTACGGCGGTGGCGTTCCGGACGGGAAGCTATGAGCCCGACTTCCACGCCCTCGCCACGGAGAGCGAGATCATTCTCCCGTGGGACCGCGAGGTGCTGGTGGGCGGAGAGCTGGTGGGCAATCCGCTGCTCACCGAACGGGGGCGCTGACCGTCGAACCCGGACGGCCAACGGTCGAACGGTACCCGATACCTGGTACCGTCGCTTTTCAGTCGGTCATACGGTCCTGACAGCGGTGTTGTATTCCTCCCCCGCCGCCATTCCCTCGTAGATCCGCTGCATCACGTCCGTGCTGCCGAGCAGGAACCTGCACCGTTCGTCCCCGCGCGACCGGCATTCGACCTCCATCACCGCCAGAGGCGCATCGGCCACTCGGCCGAAGAAATCGGCGAACATCCCGGCCGACACGTGACAGCTCGGGAGCTCTGCGCCACTGTTCGGATCGGCTTCGCCCCAGTCCTGCGAGTCCAGCGTCGCCACCGCATCGTCGAGCGCGCCGAGCTGGAGCGAACCCCAGCCGGCGTGGCGGAAGAAATCCGTCGCCTCGCGCTGGAACGTGTCCACCGATAGCGACTCCGGCGTACCCCTGCCACGCGCCGCAAGCCAGTCACGGAACGCCTCGAAGAGCGCCTGACCCCCGGCGTACCCCGCCTCCTGCAGATAACCCGCAGCGCCGGCGCCCGTGTCACGCATGAGCGCGTTGCGCAGGGCGGTGAGTGTGTCGCGCGTGAGGGCGAGCATGCCGCTTCCCGTGAGGTCGATCGTCATGGCGTTCGAGGTGAGGGTCGGTTCCCGGACTGCTGGGAAAATGTCGCTATCACGCCGCTCCGGCGCGACGCCGAAGCTCGCTTTCGTCGATCGTCTCGACCCCGAGAGTGCGGGCCTTGTCCAACTTACTGCCCGCCTCCTCGCCGACCACTACCGCGGTCGTGGCTTTCGAGACGCCGCTCGTGACGCGGCCTCCCTGCGATTCGATCAGCTCCGTGGCTTGCGAGCGTGACAGCGTCGGCAGCGTACCGGTGATGACGAACGTCATGCCGGCCAGCGCAGCACCCGATGCCACCGCCTTCGGCTCGTCGAGCGTGAGCTGCGCGCGCTCGAGCTTCTTCAGCAATGCACGCGCCGATGGATCGTGGAAATACGCCACCAGGGCGTGGGCGATCGTTTCGCCCACGCCACGGACAGCGAGAATGTCGTCTGCCGTCGCTGCGGCGAGCGAGGCCAGGTCGCCGAAGTGCCGCGCCAGTAGTTGCGCGGCCGTCTGCCCCACATGCCGGATGCCGAGACCGAACAGCAGTCGCGACAACGGCTGCTGGCGCGATGCATCGATCGCGGCGACGAGGCTCTCGGCGCTCTTCTGCGCCAGCCGCTCCAGCTCCGTTAGCTGCTCCACCGTGAGCGAGTAGAGATCGCTCACGTCGTGCACGAGGCCGGCGTTGATCAGCTGCTCGATGCGCGCGTAGGAGAGCCCGCGAATGTCCATCGCACCGCGCGACGCGAAGTGCACGATCGCCTCGAGCTGCCGCGCCGGACAAGCGACATTGGGGCAGTAGATCGCGACCTCCTCCTCGTCGCGCTCCACCGGCGTGCCACAGGCCGGGCACTTGGTCGGCACGCGCAGCGGCTTCGGAGGATTGTTCGGGTCGCGCTTCTCCGGTACAGGGCCGATCACCTGCGGGATCACGTCGCCAGCGCGCTTGACCTGCACCACGTCCCCGACCCGGAGATCCTTCGCGCGAATCAGGTCGAAGTTGTGCAGCGTCGCGAGCCGGACCACCGTTCCGCCGATTTCCACCGGCTCGAGCACGGCATAGGGATTGAGCGAGCCGGTGCGCCCCACGTTCACCGGCATGTCCAGCAGCTTCGTCTCGGCGATGTCGGGCGCGAACTTCCGCGCAATCGCCCACCGCGGCTCGCGACCGCCCACCACGCCCAGCTCGTCCTGGAGGCGAAGCGAGTCGACCTTCACCACGCCGCCGTCGATCGCGAAGTCCAGCTCGGCGCGCAGCCGATGCTCCACGTCGCGCGCCCACGCGTGCACTTCCGAGAGCTTCTGGCAGCGCAGGCGGTTCGGCGCCACCGGCACGCCCCACTTCGCCAGTGTCTGCAGCAGTTCCCATTGCGTGTCGAACGGCACTCGCGTGCCTGCGGGCACGGCCACGGAGTAACCGAAGAAGCGCAGCGGCCGCGACGCCGTGATGGCCGGATCCAGTTGACGCAGCGAGCCCGCCGCCGCATTGCGCGGGTTCGCGAACACCGACTCGCCAGCGGCGACACGTTCGGCGTTCATCTTCTCGAATCCGCTGAAGGGGTAGTACACCTCGCCGCGGATCTCGAGCAGCGGCGGCACGTCGTCGCCGCGCAAACGGAGCGGCACGTCGCGCAGAGTACGCAGGTTGGCCGTCACGTCCTCGCCCACGACGCCGTTCCCGCGCGTTGCGCCCGTCACGAGCACGCCATCCTGATACGTGAGGCTGATCGCCGTACCGTCGATCTTCAGCTCGGCCACGTAGCCGGCGCGACGTGCATCGTCGCCGACCAGGCGAGCGATGCGTTCCTCCCAGGTGTCCAGCTCCGCCTCGTTGAAGGCGTTGCCGAGCGAGATCATCGGCACGAGGTGCGTGTGCTTGGCCAACGCGCTTGCCGGTTCGGCACCCACGCGCATCGTCGGTGAATCGGGCGTGCGCAGCTCGGGGTGCTCGGCCTCGAGCGCCTGCAGTTCGCGGAACAGGCGATCGTATTCGCTGTCCGGTAGAGTGGGCCGATCGAGGACGTAGTAGTCGTGCGACGCCTGATGCAGCAGCTCGCGCAGCTCGGCGGCGCGGCGTTCGTGCGGAGCCGATGGCATGCGGCGGTGCGCTACCCCTTGGCCTCTTCCTCGAGCACCTGCATCGCAACCGTCACCAGCCGCTCCAGCTCCTCATCTGCCGCGCGGGGCAGGAGCGTCTCGGCCCACGCGTGATCCTCGCCCTTCGCGTACCGGTCGAGCAGGCGGCGGAGGAAGCCGACGAGCGCCACCCGCTGGAGCTCGGCTCGGCGCTGCGCGAAGCTCACGTCCTGCTGGCTGTGCAGCAGCGTCTCGAAGCGGTGGGCGTTGCGAAGCGCCTTGGCGGTGAGCGATGCGACAGTCTGGCAGAAGCGGACGTCGCTCTCGCCGAACGGCTCCGCATCGCGTTCCGTCCGCAGGAAGATCGCGCCGATCACCGAGCCTTCCCAGCGAATGGGCACGACGACGATCGACCGCACGTTGCGCACGTCGAGCTGCGTCTTGATGCTGCGCAGCTGCGGGTCGTTCGCCGCGTCGGGGATGAACACCGTCTCCCCGCTCTCGAATGCGCGCTTCAGCTCGGGATAGCGGTTGAGGTCCACCACCAGGTTGCGGATGGTGGGATCCTCATAGCTCGCCACGAGGCGCACATCGTCCTTGTCGCCGGAGAGGAAGATGGCGCAGCGATCCAGGCCGAACGTCTCGCCCAGCTTGCGGGCGATGGTCTGGAGCACGTCCACGAAGTGGAGCGACGCCGAAACTTCCTGGAGGATGTCGACGATGGCGACCAGGTG
>Ga0157372_10003729_pt1 | contig 16364 bp, 17 predicted proteins | sample C55metaG_FD_115307 | JGI IMG/M metagenome (GOLD analysis project Ga0157372, IMG submission 115307) | Corn rhizosphere microbial communities from Kellogg Biological Station, Michigan, USA - C5-5 metaG | ecosystem: Host-associated > Plants > Roots > Rhizosphere > Soil | place: USA: Michigan... | reverse complement strand
TGAGTATCTCCTCATACGGTCCGCATTCGATCTGCGTCTTCGCCAGCCGCGTATGCGCCTCCTCAATGAGCTTAGGTATTTTGATAGGCATGAAACGATTAGGCGTGGTCACAAAATATCCATACGACTGTGATCGGACGCGTCCGCCGAAGGCGACCTTCTGCAAATACAGGTAGCGCGCGGCTCGCTGAATGTCGGTGAGTGACGTTGGAGGGGTCTTCTGCAAGCGCCCGAACCACTCCCGGCTCAATAGCATGAAATGCATGTAGCGGACCAGCTCTTCGTGGTGCGATTGGCACACGCGGTAGAAATTGACCAGCTCGCCGTCGAGATCGTTCAGTACTTCAATTGCGGAGGGTTGCTTGTGAAAGAACACCTGCGCGCCACCGGTGAATGGTTCCACGTAGGCGGTGTGCTCGGGGATGCGGTCGATGATCTGGCGCGCAAGTCGGGATTTTCCGCCTACATAGCTTAATGGGCTTCTCAATAGCGTGGATGTTAATGATCTAAATGATGATCAACCGAGCAATCGGTGCTCCGTCTGAACGAACAAACCAGCTGCGGCGGCGTCCATGATAGACGAATGGAAGTCGGAACTGTTCAGCTGCGGCCAGAAATCCACGATGATCGTATGCAGTTCCTTGCGGGTTTTCAGTGGCCGAACTGCAAAGTTCAAGAAGAGTTCGAGCTTTCCGATCCGGTGGGTCGGTACTCCCTGGGCGGCTATTGCACGTTCAAGAGCGGCGATAAGGCTGGCAGATCGGCTCTCATCCGCGGTGACCGCGTCTTCGAGCACCGCAAAGGCGGCTTCGAATCGCTCGACGTTACGATTCACAAATCCGACAGCGCTGTTCTCTGCAGCCCGAGGGTCCGACGACAAGGTCAGAACCTCGGCGTAACGAAGCGTACCGCCCCGGAACACAGCAACGGCGATGCAACGCCTCTCCGCCTTGATCGAAATGAGGGACCTATTCATTGGCGGTCTCCTCCCGCAGCTGGCCAACAATGTTGCGGAAAGCGGCCAGGAACCCATCCTTGGTCAGGCTTTCACCTGCGCGCGCACGATGGAACGCGTTGACGATAATTTCCTCGGGGAAATGTTCGAGCAGCACAGCGTACTCCCGCACTCCATGCAAGTCATTGAGTCTCCTTGCAATTTGCAGGGCAAGAAACTCGCGCGGAGACTTTGGCCGGTCAAATTGTTGCTGAAGGCAGATGTCGAGGATCGAGGTCATGCGGCCTCCTCTCGAAAGTAGGCTCGGCGGCGGATCGACCGGACAACCGCTGGGTTGCTGAGGATTTCTGAGCGGACCCTGTAAGCCACTTCCGGAAAGATCACCTGAAGCGGCTCCTGGTAAAGGATCGACAGCTTCAGGGCATGTAGGAACGGCGGAAGTACCTCGCCCTTTTCGTAACGCGCAAGGCGCGGCGTATCGAATCCCCGGACCCGGGTAACGACCTGCTTTTGCGAAAGTCCCTGACGCCGGCGCAACTCCCGCAAACGGTTTGGGAAATGTCTTTTGTTTTCCTCCATGTGTTTAGTTTTTTTGTTTAATGACAACTCAACATTACCACGATGACCGACACGGATATAAGGAGGGAAAAATTGTACAGTTATCCAGAGTGTGGGGATAAGTGCGCCGGTCAACAAAAAGCGAGCCGCAATCGGCTCGCTCGCTTTTGCTTTGCTGGATCCTCACTCGTCCACTTCGTCGAGAAGGTCTCGTCCCTGAAATCCAATCTTCGATGTGGGTTCATCCCACCTATCTGTGTGCCTCAAGCGGTGCGCAATATGCCGTTCATACTCGCTAGGGCTATGCTCCCGCAACGTCAGCAGCGTAGCCATCCAATCCACTGCGTTGTGCACGATGCTCTTCATCTCATTCTGAGTGATATGGCGGTACTCCGGTTTGCCATCACACACGGGGCAGACCTTTCCTGAATGGACGGATTCGATGGGCCCATTGCGGAAGGCGATGCTCACCAATGCCTTTGCTTCACGCGCAACTCTTGGATCGATTGTCATTTTGATTTCATTGTTTAATATTGAACTGAACTGGTGTATGAACTGGGACTACTTACTCCTCCGCAGCGCCTCAGACCTGCCTCAACGTCCTATTCACGCGGCTGACAGAGAACTCTTCCGGGTTGAAGTCGCCTCCTGCCCATACTAGGAGTTCTCTGCTACGCCGCCGACGCGGATGAGCAATGGCCTCAAGCAGGTCCAGGTATCCAGGAACCCCGCCACAATCTTCGGGCGGACACCTGCGTTCGCCTTCCAGGCAGTGCGGATATCGAATGCCGGGCTCGGCTTGCAACGCCATTTCGACTACCATGACGTGTTCCCACTGGTCTCCAAAATCATAGAGGTACGTGGCCCGTGCCCCCTCGTGCGTCAACACTTCTCTCAGCCGGAACTGGCTCTCGTCTTCCGCCACGCACTCAGACTCAGATTCAGCGGGCGCGGGCTGTTCAAACGTTCTGCGGCCGATCGTGAAGCGATGTAGATGGGAGTTCTCCCACCCCACTGCTATCTGGAGCACTTGATGAAGCTGCGCAAGACTGAATTCCCCCGGTACCTGCAACCGTCGCCAGATCTTAGGTTCGATCCCCACAAGTCTCACCTCGATCTGGTAGATAGTCTGTTCGAGTGGCTTTGGAGATCTCATGGTGCCTCAAGGATGCGCTGTTGACACCGGCATCATAGCAGCGGACAGGTTTGGCGACAAGTAAGATGGAGCTTGTCTTGCCGGCGACGGTTATCGGTATACTCTGGATTGAACTTCAATGAGGAGTGCTTGATGAACGCGTATATCTTGAAACAAATCGACCAGGAGATCGCCCGGCTTCAACAAGTTCGGGCGCTATTATCGGACGGTGCGACGGCACCCACAACCCGCTCGTCTTCGCGTGCCACCAAAACTACGAGACTCAAGAAAAGGACGATGAGCCCAGAAGCACGCAAGAGGATTGCTGAAGCGCAAAGGAAGCGTTGGGCGAAGGCAAAGTCTGGAGCCTGAAACCCCAGACGGTGAGATGGGCGCCAATGCAATTTTTCCCTTCTGGGGCCCATTGGGAACCTGCTCTATGCTGCCAGGATGGAACACCCTCGCCAGCCACAATCAGAGAACCAACCAATCAGGCGCAGGCTCGAAATGCTGCGCCCGCTTCATCCTGATTACAGCGACGATGAACTCCGCCAGGCTTACGAGAACCTGGTTCATTACTTTGATATGGTCTGGCGCTTTTACGAGCGGATGCTCAATGACGGGACTCTTAGAGTACTTTTTGACAATGACTCAAAAGAATCTTACGATTCAAAGACAAAGGTCGAACAACACACCATTAAATAGATTCCCTTTAACAAATGAAAACGAAATATTTTGCCTACGTGCGCGTGTCTTCCACGCGCCAGGGCGAATTGGGTGTCTCTCTGCCGCAGCAACGAGAGGCCATTGAACGTCATGCATTGCGGTCAGGGCTGGAAATCGGCCAGTGGCTCGAAGAGCAAGAAACCGCGGCGAAACGCGGTAGACCTATCTTCGATCAAATGATAAAGCTGCTACGCCGGGGCGACGCCGTCGGCGTCATCATGCACAAGATCGACCGCAGCGCCAGAAATCTTCGGGATTGGGCCGACCTCGGGGAGCTGATCGACGGGGGGATTGAAGTTCACTTCGCAAACGAAGCCCTGGACCTGAGTTCCAGAGGCGGGCGGCTATCAGCCGATATTCAGGCGGTTGTCGCAGCAGACTACATTCGAAATCTCCGTGAGGAAAGTATCAAGGGCTTCTATGGCAGGCTCAAGCAAGGTGTTCTGCCGAGACCTGCTCCTATCGGTTACTGCAACGCAGGCCCGGGTAGACCCAAGACCATCGATCCAGAGAGAGGCTCTTTGGTCAAACAGGCGTTTGACTTCTACGCAACTGGCAGATACTGCCTTCGCACCCTGACGGCAGAGTTGAACCGGCTTGGTCTTCGCAGCCGGAAACAGTCTCGCGTTAGCCTCAACTGCGTTCACCGAATGCTCAAGAATCCGTTCTACATCGGGATCATTGAGATCAAGGGACAAACGTACAAGGGGGCGCATGAAGCGCTCGTGCCCGTGGCCATCTTCAATCGAGTACAAGACGTGCTGGCCGGAAATCGAGTGGTCGGAACCAGTCGCCAATATCACATCTTCAGCAAATTTCTTCGCTGCTCCAGTTGCAGTCGCAGTCTCATTGCCGATGTGAAAAAGGGCCACACCTACTATCGATGCCAAACCATTGATTGCCCGACTACTTCGTTTCGTGAAGAACAGATTATGGACCGGGTTCTCAAGATCATCCATGATGTTGCGCTTCAGCCATGGGAAGAGCAGGTTTTAGACGACGTGGCAGCTGAGCGCAAGGCTTGGTACCGCACGAATTCCGACCAGGAACGGAGTTCGTTGCAACTCCAGTTGGCGGCGGTAGCAGAGCGTCAGAACCGGTTGACCGATGCCTTGGTGGATGGCACCTTGGAGAAGGCCGACTTCGAACAACGAAAAACAGCCCTGCTTATGCAGCGCCGTGAAGTAGAAGAAAAGCTTAACTCGGGTAAGATCGGAAATTCAGCGGCCGTCGCCGAGATCGATAAGTTTCTCGAACTCGTGAAAAGGCCGTCTTTATTGGCAAAAGGGCTCAATCCGGTGGAAATGCGGGAATGGCTGGAAGAGGCAGTCTCGAACCGGGAGGCCTCTCCAAATTCCCTTGTCATTACGCTACGAAAACCGCTTTCGGCGGTCGCAGCGCGCCCTGGTGTCTCGTCTGGTAGACCTCGTCGGAATGTATCTCGAATATTTTGGAGTAAGTTTTTGAATGACACCATTCGTTACAACAAACTTTAGTATGCTACTCTTAGGTTCTTAATAATTAAGTAAAGAACAACAAGAGTATGTACTGCACCTTTGTGCCTGATCAAATATCCAAGAAGCATTTAGCACTCATAAGATCTATTCATCCAGATTACACAGACGAGCAGCTTGAAGAAGGATACGCCAACCTCATTCGGTACTTTGATCTCGTCTGGAAGTTCTACGAAACGATGTTGAAGGACGGCAGGTTAGACAAGATCGAGTTTGGCAAGTAATGAATGCGCTGACAAATCTCCGTGGTCGGCTTATTGAGGTTCACAGTTGACACGCAAAAAACAAAGTTCATAATAATAATCAGTTCGACCGGGAGGTTTACCATGCCCTGGAAGACCAGTAGCGAACACAAAAGCACTGGGTCAACTGCACGCATTGGGCCGACCCACACCGACACGTATCACGTCAACTCGGCTGGAAAAAGAGATCAATCGCATAGTACGGATTTCAAGGTCTCAGGCTCTAAGCATGAGCCGTCGATGCGCGATATTCACCCGCCAAAACAGAAGTGACCCCCACAGACCCGGGCATGTCTATAAACGGCCCAGCATTAAACGATATCGAATGTCGACCCTTCCTGAGTCGGCTGCAAGGCACAAAGCTGCAGCTGGCCATCAAAATCAAGAACTTCAATGGAGTGATCAAGAGAAGAAGGATTTGGAGCAGCGAATCCTGTCTTTGCGCTATGACCAAGTCGGAGCCCTGATGGAGATCAGTGGACTTGGCTTCGGCAAAGACAAACTTGACACAGTGATCCGCGACATAATGGCTGATGGTTTGAAATCCGGCCACCTGGAAATTGTTCTCGCTGAAGCAACCTCCAAAGAAGACTTTCTGTGGTGGATTCGTTTTTTTGAACAGCACCACAGTTAGGTTTTCGGCATGCTGAACTCACACCCCTTTACCGGGATGTGAGTCTTTTGCTTTTACAAATGCGCGTTTCGCAGTTAAACACTGAGGAATCTATGGGTTCGAGAAAAGTGACATGGAGAGGAGTTCGGAGTCACCGTACAAAAACTCTAATGAATGCTGGACAAACCCGGTTCGATTCTCGGTAGGGGTCAGCAGAATTTGTAATACTTTTCAGAATCGTGACATCAAAAAACCGCTTAGATAAGCGATCACAATTTTCAAAAACGCTGGACTTCTTTGGTAGACCTGATCGGAACGAATCTCGAAATTATTGGACGGGACTTCTGGACGCGCTTCTTTAATGATTCACTTTTTGCCGCTAGTGGATCCGCCTTGTGCGCAGGTCTGAGCCACCTTGGGGCCGGAAGCATGAGGGGATAGTTCGAGCGGTCTTGACCGACCCCGAATACAATCTCGCGCTCTGATGGCAAGCGACTTAGAGCCAGACAGCTTTGGGCTAATGCAAGCCAACGAACTAAACGGCGCCGTTCAAAGTTGAAATCCAAGGACGTGCCCTGAACTGTGTGACTTCCACCCTCAACAGTCGCGCAGAAAGCAGAGTAACAACCGCCAGTACGACTTTAGTAATGTTGACAGCGTGTCTCGCGAGAGAGACTCTGGCTTCCACCTGCAATTCCACTGGGCCATCCTCCCGTCCTTCACACGCGAGCCTCGGCTATTACTCCACCTGACTCGGCTCGCCGCTCATCGTGAAGCATCACAGGAGGTTGTGTTATGACCCGCAGAATGGGTTTCCTGCTTGCACTATCAATTGGCATTCCAGGGTTTGCCTTTTCGCAGACTCCCTCAACAGCCACGAAAGACTCCCATGCCGTGACTGTGGTCGCAAATGCGCTCAGTGCAATGACAACTGGCATGACGGTGAACGACTTGACTCTTTCAACTCAGGTCAGCCGTACTGCCGGTCCAACCATCAATTCTGGAGCGGCAACATTAGAAGCGGCCAGTAATGGCGATGCCAACTTGACTTACTCATTTGCCGATGGGCAGCGCGGCGAAATAATCAACACGTCTGCGTCTCCTCGAGGTGCTTGGATGAGCGCAGATGGTGCGTGGCACCCTATTGTGCTTCACAACACGTGGACGCCGGCCGCATGGTTTGCGCCCACGCTGGTGATGGAACAAGCCTTGAATGATCCGGAATGGGCAATCGGAGATCTCGGCGCGGTAGCTGTCGGAGGACTGCAACTGGAGCATTTGCGCTTTTGGCGGGTTTTGCCATCCGCCTCCGGGACCGCAGCGACCCTCGGAACGATTCAAAACCTTTCTGCCGTAGACGCCTACTTCGACATGACAACGAGTCTACCAGTGTCGTTGGATTTCAACCTGCACCCAGATTCCGATCCCGGAACGAACATCCCTGTTCACGTCGAATACTCAAATTGGCAGAGATCGTCGGGCGTTTTAATGCCGTTCCATATTCAGAAGTTCTTTAATGGCGGATTAATGGACGATTTCACCGTTTCAAGCGCGGTCGTCAATAGCGGTCTCTCGGTGTCGGTGTTTAATATCCCAATTTTGTCTGGAGGCGGCCAATGACATACTTTCGTCTGAAATCTGGACTTACCATTGTAGTGCTCATGTTGGCTATCTCGGCCCATGGACAACCAACTGTCGCTGTTGGCGCTTATCCGTTCGGAAGCTTCAGCGGCGGACCCTTCGACCAAGTTAATAATGCGAACCTGAACGTACAGTTTTCAATTCCGATTCTCAGAAAAGCTGGGGCGACTCTCCCGTTTACGTTCTCGCTTGGCTATAACAGCTCTATATGGTATCCCAGCAGCGCGAGTGGAACGACGACTTGGACGCCTTTGAACGTGCAGTACTTGGGGTGGAGCGGCTTGGCCGAGAACGTAGGGACTGGAGGGTACGTCAGCTATAGCGAAATGCAGTATTCCTGCTTGATCTATGGGACTCAGTACTACTACTGGTGGGACTATTGGAATTATGTGTACCACGACTCGGCTGGCGGTTCCCATCCATTCAACGTAGCTACAACCACGTTTAGCAGCCCTGCACCATGTGGCAGCGATTCGAATCCTCATTATGCCATCGGCGTTGCCACCGACAACTCAGGTTTTATCATCAACACGAGCGCGTCATCTGTTACGAGCCCGCAAGGAATCAAATTCACAGTTCCCTTTACGAACACTGCGCCATCTTCTTCTTCAGCTTCCGAAACCAATCCAAATGGCGACCAGATCTCGTCAAATGTATCTGGAGGGACAACTTCATACACCGATGCGCTCGGGATGACAGCCTTGACGGCGACAACGACGGGATCACCGGTTACCCAAGTGACGTATACATATTCAGCCATGAATGACGTTCAGGAGCACGTCATCGTCAAGTCTTCCCAAAAGCCGATTCAAACGAGCTTTGGGTGTACAAGTCCCTATGTGGCCGAGTTTACGGGCACCGCGGACCTCATAACCGAAATTGACATGGCAGACGTGGCTACCAACCCGAGTGACAAATACTTATTTCAGTACGAGTTCACGCCGGGCTCAAGTACCACCTATACCGGCCGTCTACTGAAGGTCACGCTACCGACCGGAGGAACCATTCAGTATAGTTACTCGGGTGGCAGCCACGGCATCGAATGTTCCGACGGCAGCACAGCCGGTTTAACGCGAACGCTTTTCCCCGGGGGTGCATGGACCTATACCCGTACTCACGTAAGTGGCTCGGAATGGAAAACCGTACTTTCTGACCCAAACAGCAACCTCACGACCATGATCTTCCAGTTTGCCACTCCGTCGGGCGCGATCGCCCCGCTGGCCTACGAAACAGAGCGCGATTTGCCGGGTGGGGCTGAAACGGTTCTCACCTGCTATAACGGAACGCCTTCGCCGTGTACCAACGCCTCGGATACCACTTCGCTTTCATTCCCAGTCACGCGAAGGACGGTCAAGAGCACCATCGGAACCGAGACGTCTGAAGTGGACACGCAATATGACACAAATGGCTATGGCTTGCCCACAGACACGACGCAATATGACTGGGGGAAATCCGGCACTCCCGGTACACATCTGCGCGAGACGAAAATTGCATACAACTACAATACGTCCTGTGGCGTTACCAACACTGCGATCGTGAACAGGGCGTGTACCGTGCAAGTCAATGGGAACAATAACCAAGGGGTATGGACTACGGCTTTATCGAGCACATCGAACTCGTACGATGCGAACGGAAACCTGCTTTCCACGACCTCCGGCGGCCTAACCGCAAGTGCTACGTACAATTCAAACGGAACCATCGCACAGTCCACGGACGTGAACAGCCAAATTACGACTTTCGCCTACAATGGGACGAACGGCTGCAGTGATGCCTATCCGACAAGCATTACGGGGCCCGCTCCCTCAGGTCTGATGGTTTCGCTTCAGTGGGATTGCTATGCCGGAGTGGCAACTGTGCTCACGGATCCTAATAGCAAACAGGCCACCTTCGGTTACGACAGCCTGAACCGGTTGGCGCGTACAAACTACCCGGACGGCGGTTCGGTCACTACCACCTATAGCCCCAATCAGATTTACACGACCACGAAAGTCACATCAACCGTGTCACGCACCGATACCACAGATCTTGAAGAGTTCGGACGGGTTTCGAGTCAAACGTCCGCCGGTGCCGAGACAGACTCGACCTACGATTCACTCGGGCGTTTGTCAACAGTCAGCGTTAAGAACTCCGGCGGGCAGCAAGACACGTATACCTACGACGCGCTAAGCCGAACAACAAGAATCACTCACGCGGACACCACGTACAGCCAACTGGGCTATAGCAATAATTGCGTGACTGCCACGGACGAGTCGAATAAGGTTCGTAAGGTGTGCATCGATGGCTTGGGACGTACGAGTTCGGTTGTTGAAGACCCATCGAGCCTCAATTATTCTACGACCTACGCATACGACGGCCTCAACGATCTGATCGGCGTGATCCAGGGCGCGCAGCAGACATGCCAGATTGGCTCTGTGTGGCATTCCCGTTGTTTCCAATACGATGCCCTAAGTCGGATGAAAGAGGCTATCAGTCCGGAGTCTGGTACAGTAACCTATACCTATGACACGGATGCGACCTGCGGAACGTCGAAGGGCGATCTTGTGAAGCGAGTGGACGCACGAAGCATTCGCACCTGCTACGCCTACGATTCTCTACACCGGCTAGCCTCGAACACCTACTCCGACACCACTCCGACGGCAAATTATTACTACGATCAATCGAGCTACAACGGGCTTACGATCGCCAACGGCAAGGGCCGGCAGACCGGAATGAGCGATGGCTCAGGCGAGACGGCATGGAGCTTCGATCCGACCGGCCGAATTGTGAGCCAGAAAAAGACCATTTCTGGGATTACCAAAACACTCGCGTACAGCTACAACTATGACGGATCGGTGGCGGGGATCACGTACCCGAGTGGGCGGGTCATTACTTACGGTGTGGACTCATCGGGGCGACCCGCCACTGCTGAGGACACAGCAAACGGTGTCAATTACGTCACAGGTAGCTGTGCCGGAGGAGTCTGCTATGCTCCGCAGAATGCTCTCGCAAGCATGATCAATGGCAAAACGGCCACCTTCGGCGGAGTCACATACAACATCGGCTACAACAACAGGCTTCTTCCATCCTCGATTTCTGCTTCATCTACGGCCGGCACGGCATTGAATCTTGCCTATGGCTACTTGTCGAATGCAAATATAGAGACGATTACGAACAATCGAGACACTGGAAGGACGGTGACATACGGTTACGATGCGCTCAATCGGATTAACAGTGCCTCCAGCCAGGCGACCAGCGGTGTGGATTGCTGGGGACAGTCGGTACCGAGCAGCGGTTACGATCAGTTTGGAAACCTGAAAACCATCACCGTCAGTAAGTGCACTGCTCCAGCGCTGAGCTTGGGGATCGACACTGCTACCAACCACATTACGAATACTGGGTTCACCTACGACTCGTCCGGCGACGAGACTGCGGACGGCTCATCTACTTACGCATGGGATGCGGAGGGGAGGATGAAATCCGGCGCAGGCGTAACCTATACTTTCGACGGGAGTGGTGAACGCGTGAAGGACTCTTCGCCCGAGCTATTCTGGTACGGCGCCGATGGGTCCGTATTGGCTGAGACTGACACATCAGGAAACCCAGTGAATGAATACATCTATTTCGGCGGCATGCGGGTCGCACGGCGAGATTCGGGCGGCAATGTGTATTACTATTTCGGGGACGCTCTGCGGTCAGCAGCTATCACCACGGCGACTGGCAGCCTTTGTTACGACGCAGACTTCTATCCATTTGGTGGAGAGCTAGCGTTCTCGAACACTTGCGCCCAGAACTACAAATTCGCGGGCATGGAACTGGACTCGAGCAGAGAGCTGTACAGAACGATCTTCCGCCAGTATTCCTCGAATCTCGGTCGCTGGCTTAGCGCTGACCCGTTGGGAATGGGCGCGGTTTCTCTCGATAAGCCGCAAACCTGGAATCGGTACGCCTATGCTCGAAACAACCCCGTATTGTACACGGATCCGCTCGGCTTGGACTGTGCTGTTCAGAACGATGATGGAAGCGTAACTATCTTCCCAGGCGATTGTGATAATCAAGATCCGACGCAGGCACAAGGCACCTATATCGACGCAAGTGGGGTTACGGGCGCATGGTTCGATGAAAATGGCGATTTGCAAGGTTATGGCATTGGAAGCCAAACGTTTGACCCGAGTGGTAATTCTATCGATCTTCCGAGTTTTTCGCTTCAGGGGAATGGCGTGGGGACGTACACTTACGAGGGCCCTTCAGACGTCGCCTACAATGGTGGATTTTTGATACCGCTTTGGCCAGAACCCGGTTTGGCAGGAATCGCAGTAGGCGGCCAAGTGACATATATCCCCAAGGCTCACCGTCTATGTTTTGGCCCTCAGGTAGGTCTTGAGGCTTTGAAACAGGTATCAGTTGGCATGTTGGTTTCTTCCAAGGGCGAGATGACCAAGATTGCGGACGGCTTGGGATTCAACCTATCCGCAATCACTCCTTGGTTTGTTGGCGCGCAAGTCCAATTCACGGCAGATCCTAATACTAAGCCAGCAGGTGGACCGCTAGTAGGCATTCCAGGCGCGTCCTTCAGCGTGAGTTACTCGGGGTGTATCAATGTTAGATAGTTGCGCTGTGTATCTGCCGCTTTTGAAGCTCATGTTCGTAGTTGTGGGTGCCGGCGGCGTAGCGGTGATTATGAGTCTTATAGGATACTTATTGCTCCGAAAGCCGGAGACACTATTTAGGATCCTGTTACATGTTAATGTAGACAGTAATTCTGCAAAGAGATATGTCACGTCATTACGATCATCGATCGGAGGATTGAGAGTTGTTGGTGCTATTTGCCTCGCTTGGGGGGTATTCATTATTTCTATAATCGTCCGAATGCTTATTACGCACCACGAAAGATGACGTCGAATTGTATAGGGATTGAAGGCGATCCAGGGCGGCGACAGTTTCCTCGTTCAGGTCTTCTGCTCGACCGGAGCCTTGGCCAATGACTTGGAGAGCGGTTCAATCATCACTTCGAGCAATCCCCGGACGGTCCGGATCTTTTCGTCCGGTAACGCGTCAAGCAGGAAATGGGCTTGCTGCCTCTCTGAATCGATATGAGGTTCCGCCATTTGCCCTACTATTGCCGAACGTTCGCTGTAGTCAAAATTGTAGCGGTCAAAGCTTCCAGAATCCACCCAGATCAAACGATTCCCGATTGGCGTCCCCAAACGGTTCAGTTCAAAGCAGTTGCAAATCTCAGATATCAACAAGTTTCAAAATTTGCTTGCACCTGGTTCGGGACCAGGGGGTAGGAGGTTCAAATCCTCTCTCCCCGACCATTCAAATCATCTATTTACAGCCGATTTCCCGCCTGTACAAAATCCCGGTGTAGATAAAAATAGATACTGCTTTCCTCACGGTTCAACAACTGTGGCCGCTCACAACGCCATGCGTTGCTTGCAGTATCAATTGCATTGAGCGCAACTGAGAGCGCGTCCATCTCTCCCATGTGTGCACGATCGGGTCGATCCGTCGGCTCGAATCGCATTGAATCTGAACTTACGACTTGCAATGAATGTCCTTCCAGTTGTCTGTCGCCACCGGCGGCGTCCCCACAATCTGACGCCGCGGCGGTTCACGCACAGCTCCAACAAGAAGGGCTATGCCTGAACCGCCGCGGCGCAAGGTTTTCGATGCGGTCTAGAAAACGTACTTTGCGCCGAGTTGCAATTGGCGCATGGTTCCGGCGCCGTTGATCACGCCGAAGTTGCTGAGGATGTTCAGATTCGGCATGGCCCAGTTGGGATGATTCAGGACGTTGAAAGCCTCCAGCCGGAACTGCAGCCGGTGATGCTCGTTGTAGAACATCCCGAATTCCTTGTGCACTTCCGCATCAAAGTTCACAACTCCGGGACCTTCGACGGAATTGCGCGACGCGGTCCCGAAGAACCCGGCGGGCTGCTCCACGAAGGCACTCGGATTGAACCACTGCTGCACCGAGCGGTCCTTTGAGTAGGGGCTTTGACCCACCACGCGGTCCGGCCGGTCGTAGGGGTTATTCGTGCTGGCCCTGTTCACGCCGCCCAGGTTGACCGTTCCCGGGAAACCGGTCTGGAACGTGGCGATGGTTCCGACCTGCCAGCCGCCCAGAACCGCATTGACAACCCCGTGAGGAGCCCAGAGCTTGCCAGGGCCCACGGGCAGATCGTAGAGAACCGAAGCCACTACGCGATGCCGCACATCGAAGTCCGACGGCGCGTAGTCACAGCGGATGCAATCACTGTTCTGCGGAAACAGTGCCGACTGCTGCGTGCGAATGCCGCTCGTGTCATCGAGCGATTTTGAGAACGTGTACGAGCTAATCAGGTTGAAGCCGTTCCTGAAGCGCCGCGTCGCCTTCAGGCTGAGCGCGTTGTAATTGCTGATGCCCACGTCATGCACCATCTGGATGACGCCGAAGTTGCTGAACGGGGTGCGATCGACGATCGGAGTGTTCGAGCCATCGCCCAGGTATCCGTATGGAATGGTCTGATTCACGTTCTGGAACCCATAGAGATGGCGGCTTACCGCACCGAGGTATCCGAGCTCGAATGCCCAGTCCTGCCCGACCTGCTGCTGAAGGTTGAGCAGGTACTCCTCGGTATAGGAGGTCTTATGGCTCATCGCCATGGCCAGACCGTAGGGCGGCGGAATGTCGGCGATGGCGCCACTGCCTCCGCCGGGCACCGCGTTCTTCCAGAAGAGGTCAGGCACTCCCTGCGCTACTTCGCCGTTCTGGTCGGAGTAGATTGTGACGCGCGCGCCAAGGTTGCGCGCCATGTCAAAGTAGGCGTTGCCGATGTCCTGGTTGTAGAACACACCGAAGCCAGCGCGGACAACCGTACTGTTCGTGGGAGAGTACGAGACGCTCAAACGCGGCGCCCAGTTGTTGTACTGCGTCTTCAGCAGTTGATGGGGGAATTGGCCGTTGCTGCAAGTCGGCGCGGGAGTCGTGGGGTTGCCGCTGGTATCGACCCAGCGAAGGTTCACGCCCTGGTAAGGATCGGAGCAGTGGCCCTGGCGAACAAAGTAGGGATACTGCGACAGCGGCGCCTGCGGTTGGGCGTACATCTGCGGAACGACAATGTTGAACAGGTTGCCCATCGTGTCGTCCCACGGCGGCGTCAATTCATAGCGAAGCCCGAATGCCAGGGTAAGCTTCGGCGTCAGCTTGTAGGTGTCGTCCACGTAGGCGGCTTCGACGTTGCGGACGAAATTCGCTTTCGCGATCTGCACGGCGACGGTTGTTGTGTAGAGGTCGCCCAGAAGGAAGTCGGCGAACGCGTCGCCGCCCTGCGGCTTGCCTCCCGGATAGTCTGCGGTGGCATTGGCCTGGAAATTGAATACGCCGCGCGAGAACTGGTTGCCGAGCTGATTGAAGGTCTGGTGGTTGTATTCGAAGCCAAGGCGAAGGGCGTGCTTGCCCTTTACCCAGGAGAGGTTATCCACCAGCTGCCATGTGGGATCGTTGACCACGTATGGACCATCGTTTCCGTCGCCGATTGCGGTGAACCCGTCTCCGGAGAAGGACACATTGGGAATGCCCCACGTGGAGGGCGGACCTGGATTGAGGCCAGGAATGCCGATGTCGCCCACTACGTTGTTGCTGTAGGCCGACAACAGGCCGAGGGAATTCTGGAAGTTGACATAGCCGAAGCGCGCTTCATTTACGATGCTCGGCGAAACGGTCCAGGTGTTGGAGCCCAGGTACTGCGAGTAGTTGCTGAGAATCTTGCTGCCGGCCCCGCCCAGTCCGGTGGAGGACTGATCTTCATTGCCTTCGCTGTAGCGGCACGTCCACTGCAGTTTCGCAGACTGGTTGTAGTCTGCGCGGACTGTGAACATGTAGCGATCGCTCGGCGCGCTCCTGGAGTAGGTGTAGTTGTCGCTCGAGGTAGGCAGCGTGGCAGCCGCATAGTACTTCAAAAACTTTTGTGAAATCGGATCCAGCCGATTTTGCGGGATTTTGTTTCCGGGGAACGGCTGCTTCACGCCGTTGCTGTCTGCAGTGGCGGGATCGTAGATGGTGGCGCCGAAGTTGCTGAAATCGCCGCTTTCCATGGCGGCTGTTGGCAGAGTAGCGGTAGCCTGCGTGGTTTGGCGCTGGGCGAACCACTCGTTGTTCGCCATGAAGAAGAGGCGATCTTTCCCGTTGAAGACCTTCGGAATGCGGATGGGCCCATCGATTTCGTATCCGAAGTCGTTCCACTTGAAAGGCGAAACGGTCGGCTTGTCGGCGGTGAAGGCATACGGCGTCGCGTCGGCAACGTTGTTGCGGATGAACTCGAACAGCGACCCGTGGTACTGTTTCGTGCCGCTCTTGGTGACCACGTTGATCTGCGTGGCCTCATGCCCGAATTCCGCCGGATAGATACCGGTCTGCACCTTGAATTCCTGAACGGCATCAATGGAAGGCTGCACCACAAACGTGTTGAAGTCCACGTCTGTGTTATTCACGCCATCGAGCGTGTAGTAGTCGAACATGATGCGCTGACCGCCGGCGGAGATGGACTCGGTAGACCGTGCTCCGCCCAGGCGCGCGCCTGCCTGTCCGGCCATCGGCGAAAGGGTATTTACGTTGGAGGAAAGAGCCACCAGGCCGAGGTAGTTACGACCGTTCAATGGAAGCTGGGTTACAGCTTCGTTCTCAATCACTGTGCCAAGCGTGCCATTATCCACCTGAAGCAGTTCGCCTGTTGCGGAAACGGTGACGGATTGCGTCACGTCGCCAATTTGCAGTTGAAAGTCCTGACGCAACGATTGCTGCACCTGGACCGCTACATTCTGGCTCGCCGCGATCTTGAATCCATCGTGTGAAGCCTGGATGTTGTAGGTTCCGGGGCGCACGTCAGGGAACATGTAATCGCCGGAACCGGTGGACGCAGTGCTTCGCACCGCCCCGGTTCCCACGTTCGTCAACTTAATGGTCGCTCCGGGAATCACCGCCCCTGTTGGATCGACAATCGTCGCCGCGAATGTCCCGGTC
>Ga0157372_10003725_pt1 | contig 16374 bp, 13 predicted proteins | sample C55metaG_FD_115307 | JGI IMG/M metagenome (GOLD analysis project Ga0157372, IMG submission 115307) | Corn rhizosphere microbial communities from Kellogg Biological Station, Michigan, USA - C5-5 metaG | ecosystem: Host-associated > Plants > Roots > Rhizosphere > Soil | place: USA: Michigan... | reverse complement strand
TTTTTTAGAGGAGAGTTTATTAAAAACCTTTAACAAACGAGAATACAGCAGATATAAAGAAGAGCTTAGGGAGTTTAAACAAAGGGAAAGATTAAACTCTACTCCTTCATTTAATATAGAATTACTACAAAGTATTACAAGGGATTTTGACTCCATAAGCGTAAGTCACAGTGGCAACGCGGGAGATATAGTTTATGCCTTATCAACATTAAAAAAACTTAGCGAAATCTTGAATAAACCTATAAGCTTATTTTTAAAATTAAACCAGGCTACAGCAATAAGTTCCCATTACAAACATCCCTCCGGACAAGTTATGCTCAATCAAAAAATGGCTCAGATGTTGATTCCACTTATTCAGTCGCAACATTACATTAAAGAATGTAACATTTTATCCAATGAGGCTATACATATTGATTTGGATTCCTTCAGGCACTCTAAAATGCCTCTTGATCGAGGAGATATTGCAAGATGGTGTGGATATTTTTTAGGCATAAATCCTTCCCTTCATCATTCATGGATTTCGGTAGAACCCAACTCCCAATTTAGAAACTCTATTCTGCTAGCCAGAAGTGAAAGATATCGTAATTCTTTAATCAATTACGGCTTTTTAAATTCTTACCCTAATGTTTTTTTTATTGGAGTAGAAAGCGAGTTTGAAGATATGAGAAAGACGCTTCCTAAATTGGAATGGCTAAAAGTTGAGAGCTTCCTGCAGCTAGCAGAAATAATTAGAGGAAGCAAACTATTTATTGGCAATCAATCTTTACCTTTTTCTATTGCTGAAGCTACAAAATCACCCAGATTACTAGAGTTGTATTTAAACTCCCCAAATGTTATACCTGCTGGTGAAAATGGATATGACTTTGTATATCAAAAACATTTGGAATGGCTTGTAAAAGAATTGGGAGACAGCAATTAATATCGATGATGCCAACAAAAATAGAAGTAGTAGCAATCATAGTTCCGATTTATAAAAATCACTTATCTAATTATGAAGAAATATCTCTTAGAAGATGTTTCGAGGTTTTTACAGATCCTATTATTGCAATTGCACCAAAAACTCTAGATATAAATAGTATCACTTCAAAATATTCTTTTTCTGCAGTAGAAAGGTTTGAGGACGGCTATTTTAATAGTATTTCCGGCTATAACAATCTAATGACAGCTTCAACCTTTTATGAGAGATTTTTAAATTATAAATATATTCTTATTTATCAACTTGATGCATTTGTATTTAAAAATGATCTTGAATTTTGGTGTTCGCAGAACTATGACTACATCGGTGCTCCCTGGCTGTGGGACTTAGGAAAAAAAAACAAGCTACAACAGTTGAAGCATAAGCTAGTTACCTCCTACCATATTTATTTTAATACCAGGGATAAAATTACTGGCCTTCCTGTTGATAAACAGTTTAGAGATAAAGTTGGAAATGGAGGATTTTCATTAAGAAATGTTTCAAAATTTCTTCAAATAATTAATGAAAATAGTAAAATGCTAAAATTCTATAACTCCAATTGTTATAAGCATCATTACTTCAACGAAGATGCTTTTTGGAGTATTGAAGTGAACAGAAGAACTAAAAAATTAAATATCCCATCGTACAGGGTTGCCCTTAATTTTTCTTTTGAAAACGGATTACGGAAAGCCTATCATTTAACTAATGGAAATCTTCCTTTTGGATGCCACGATTGGGATAATCACTTAGACTTTTGGAGACCCCATTTCAAATCATTGGGATATAATATTTAAATTTTTGTATATAAATGCCGCCTGTAGTTTCAATAATTGTTCCATGCTTTAATTATGCTCAATTTATTCCAGAAACTCTCAATTCCATCCAAAAGCAGACCTTTGCTAATTGGGAATGTATAATAGTGGATGATGGCTCTACGGATAACACTAGAGAAATTGTAGAAAAATTTTGCAATAGAGATAAGAGGTTTCTTTATTTATACCAAGATAATCAAGGCTTATCTTCTGCAAGGAATACGGGTTTGAATATTGCCAAAGGAACGTATATTCAATTTTTAGATTCTGATGATTTATTATCAGAATCCAAACTTCAATTACAAACCGAATATATGTTACAAAATCCTGATGTAACAATAAGCTATACTGACGCATTTTATTTTGGAGACAATCAAAAACAGAAGTTATACAAAGCTTTTTTTACCGGTACAAATGGAAAAATAACTTTTTCGCAGAAGGAATGGATTCCTAAGCTTAATGGATTTGGCCTGAAGCTTACAGAAATCTTGCTGTGGCGAAATCTTGCGCCCGTTAATAGCATGCTTAGCAGAAAAGATTTTTTAATTAATATAGGAGGCTTTAAAAGCTCCTATAAATCTTTGGAAGATTGGGAATTGTGGGCAAGATGCGCTTTAAGCGGAGCTAAATTTTCTTTTTTTGAAAGTAATTTGGCCTATTCGCTTGTGAGAGTCCATACATCAAGTATGACATTTGACAATCGAAAAATGGAGCTGTTCTTTGTAATACTACAACAGGATATTCTCTCTGCACTTAGGAAATTAAAAGATAATGAGAGCAGGCAGATTATTAAAAATAACACCAAAAGAGTCAATTCAAATATAAAATCAGCAATAACTAAAATTGGCTTAACAGATGGGGAGCTCAATCAAACCTTGCGGCTTTATTTATCAACTAAAACAATAATCGCTGTTTATATAAGCGCTATAATCCGCTATATTAAGGGTAGAAAATAAAGCATTTACTACATGTTTGGTATTTTTAAAAAAAACAGAAGGTCGTTACTTAATCTAAAGAAGGAATTTAAAACTATTATTGAACTAGAAAAAGATACTGTAAAAAGATTCGATACAGATGAGGCTGATTTCCATCCTTGTTTGAATGATAATACCTCAAATACAAATTTTGACCGACATTATGTTTATCACCCTGCTTGGGCTGCAAGAATAGTAAGAGACATAAAACCAGCGAAGCATGTTGATATTTCATCCACGTTACATTTCTGTTCAATACTTTCAGCTTTTATTCCTACTGAATTCTACGATTACAGGCCGGCAAACCTTCAATTAACGAATTTAAAATCAGGAAGCGTCGATTTAACAAAACTATCCTTTCCCACCAATTCAATTGAATCCCTTTCATGCATGCATACGGTTGAGCACATCGGTTTGGGAAGATACGGAGATCCTCTAGATTACGATGGAGACTTGAAAGCGATAAATGAATTAAAAAGAGTAGTAGCAATTGAAGGAACCCTTCTATTTGTGGTCCCCATTGGGAATAGATCGAAGATCTGTTTTAATGCTCATCGTGTTTATACAAAAGAACACATAGTTAATTTGTTTCGGGAATTTACACTTGAGGAATTTGTATTAATTCCGGAAAGCGAAGATGATGGAGGACTTGTTTCTGATCCTTCACAAGAACTTCTGAAACGGCAGTCGTATGGTTGTGGGTGCTTTTATTTTAAAAAGAAATGAAAATTGTAAAATTCCTGGGGGGATTAGGAAACCAAATGTTCCAATATGCATTTTACCTTTCATTACAAAAAACTTTTAAATCGGTAAAAGCCGATATTACTGAGTTTGAGAGCTACAACCGCCATAATGGCTTTGAGTTAAATAATGTGTTTAATATTCGACTTAATAAGGCTTCTTCTATTGAAGTTAGAATCTATGGCAAAGGGCGAGCTGATTTTGTAACTCGAAAAATGAAAAGGCTTTTTGGGACAAAGTTTGCATATTATGAAGAGAAATTGGATTTTGGCTTTGACCAGCAAATCTTCTCAGATAAAAAGAGCAGATACTTGTGGGGGTATTGGCAAAACGTTAATTACTTTAATGGTATTGAAGATCGATTAAGAGAAGACTTTACCTTTAGAAACAAGCTAATTGATAAAAATCTGGAAGTAAAAAATATCTTGGAAAGGGAGAACTCTGTTTCGCTTCATGTTAGAAGAGGAGATTATATAAATGATCCTTTACTAGGCAACATTTGCACCTTAGAGTATTATAGAACAGCAATAAATACTATTAATGAAAAAGTATCCAAGCCCTTCTTCGTAATATTCTCAGATGATCCATCTTGGTGCAGAGATAATTTTAGTTCAATTAATCCCCTGTTTGTAGATTGGAATTTAAAGGAACAGAGCTATCTTGATTTACAATTAATGAGTATTTGCAAACACAATATTATTTCTAATAGTAGTTTCAGCTGGTGGGGGAGCTGGCTTAATCAAAACCCCTCTAAAATTATTATTTCTCCTAAAGTCTGGGCGAACACCTCTTCAAATAATTTTTCTGGTATAATTCTTAAAAACTTCATCACCTTATGACAACTCCGGCTGTAAGTGTATTGATGGCTGTTTATAACGGAGCCAGCTTTCTTAAAGAATCAATACAGAGTATTCTAAGTCAGTCGTACAAAGATTTAGAATTGTTAATCATAGACGATGGTTCTGATGATGGCAGCCTAGAAATAATAAATTCATTTACTGATAAAAGGATACGTGTTCTGCAAAATCAATTAAATAAAGGTCTAATATTTACTAGGAATAGAGGTATTAACGAAGCTCGAGGCAAATACTTAGCAATTTTAGATTGTGATGATATTGCATTTCCTGAGCGAATTTCAAAACAAGTTGATTTTCTTGCTAAGCATTCTGAAATTAAGCTTTGTGGAGGGCAAGCAATTACAATAGACAAGAATGGGGTAGAAACAGGTAACTTTTTAAAAGTCCCAACAAACAAAAGGTTACTAAACGTTCAACTATTATTTCATAATGTATTTATAAACTCTACCATAATGATGGAATTGGAAGCTGTAAAACAAGTTGGTGGATACAGTAGCAACTATTCTTTCTGCGAAGATTACGCCTTATCATTAGCTGTGGCTGAAAGGTTTAAAGTAGCAAATCTTGAAAGTACTCTCATCAAATATCGAGTACACGAAGAGAGCACATCACAATTAAAGTCTACAGCAATGAAAGAAAATGAAAGAAGAATCATAGCCAGTATTCACGAGAAGTTGAAAATAGAATCAGATGATGAATTGATAGAAATCCACTTATCGCTACTGAATCCGAATGGATCAGATTTAAGCTTAAATGAATATAAAAGACTATTTGTCTCAATACTAGCGGGAAACCCAGACATTAAGCTTTATAAGAAAGATCTCTTAAAAGAATTTATTTTCTTGAAATGGTTCGAGCTGATTAAAGAAAAGCGTGCTCGTAACCCTCTTAACCTCTACTTTGACAAAGAACTATTCTATTTGCCTGCAGCTACATTAAAGCAACTACGAAAAATAGCAAAACAAAATTTTAGCTTTTTTTGAATTTGTAAAACGATATAGCCTCTTCCCAACTAACTCTGATTTTCTTCAAAGTTATACTACGAAGCTTTCAATCCTCCCAAACTCCAACCCCTTCCCCTTAAACTCCTCAATCAACTTCCCAAACCTCTCCACCATTTTCCCCCCTGTATTTCTCCTCACATACCCCGGAAACCCAAATCTCCCCTTATCACTCAAATCCGTAAACTCCCAAGGGTGAAAATAGATATTGAGATAGCCATCCTTTCTATAAGTTTTTAAGCACAAATGAGTATAAAAAGATAATGGGAAATTATGAAAGGCCAGCCAGAATAGTGGAATTCTCAACAGTGGAGTAACAGAAGCTGGCAATTGAATAACCCCCTTATACTCAAACATCGTTCTTGGCTTATCCAGATTGTTGTATCTGCCGGGAAGGAAAGTAGGATTGATAGAGCTATTATATTTATAACCAGCTTTTGCAATTTCCTCTTCATCTACCGGCATCATCCGAGCCATGCGAAATCCTGAAACTTCTACACCCGAAATCTCTTCGAGAACTTTTTTTGATTGCAATAAATGAGCGTTCTCAAACTTTGAATGGTAATACCCGTGAGAAGCTAGTTCATGACCATCATCAACAATTTTTCTGATAATCTCAGGAGCAGCAAGAGCGAAAGTTGCCGTACAAAAAAAAGTTGCTTTAACATTGTAATGCTTCAGTAAGCTAAGAATTGCCTCTGTTCCTTCTACTGATATCTGAATCTGATCTTCGAATGAAATCTCTTTCCCGTATTCGAAAGGCATATCAAACTCTTCTATGTCAAAACTTAATAAGATCATGCTGCTTTGGCCTCAGGCTTGTGTTTTTAACAATATAGTTAGGCCTTAATTTAGTTTGTAAAAATATTTTTCCCACGTAAATTCCAATTATTCCCATTATCATGATCTGCAACCCACCGAAGAAAACAATAGTCATGATGATAGATGCCCAACCCGAAATAGCTTCACCAGAATAAACACTGTAAAGAACATATGGAAGGTATAAAATTGAGAGAGCTGAAAAGCCGAAACCTATAAACACGGCTGTATACAAAGGACGAATACTAAAAGAAGTCACGCCTTGCAGGGCCAGCTTGGCCATCTTTTTAAAAGAATACTTGGTTTTACCGCTAAACCTGTCTTCAGGAGTATAATCAATAGCAAATTGAGAAAAACCGACCCACTTTATTATACCGCGAATAAAAGGATCTATTTCATTAAATTGAAGAAGTATATCTGCTACTTTTCGGTCTATCAATCTGAAATCTGCTGTTCCTGGCTCCAACTTAACTTCCGACATCTTGTTTACCAAGCGATAAAACATGTTGGAAGTAGTGTTCTTGTAAACTGAATTACTATCAGAACATTTTCGGCGAGTATAAACTATATCATATCCTTCTTCCCATTTTGTTATAAAAGTTGGCAATAACTCGGGCGGGTGCTGCAGATCTCCATCCATTGAAATTATGCAATCACCTTGTGCAGAGTCTATTCCTGCCTTTAAAGCATTTTGGTGACCGAAATTTTTACTTAACTGTATATAATGGACTTTAGGATTAACCTCATGTAGATTTTTGAGAACTTCTACAGTTGAATCAGAACTGCCATCATCTACAAAAATGAACTCATGATCATAAAGAATGCCTTTGAAAACATCATTTAAACGCTCAACAATCTTTAAAATATTGGTTGATTCATTAAAAACAGGAATTACTACTGAAACTTTACGCATATCCGCACTATCATTATAATTCTCTCTATACCCCATATCCTAAGCGTTCCTGTAAAGTTTTTAATTGGTTATACCCCTGTTGTGATTTTTGTTTTGCAAACAGCATTTGTACCAAAATAGTAATCCAAACAATAGTACAAGGCAAGGCCTTTAACCCATAGGGTTTGATAATATTAGCTTTAACGTAATGTGGAAAAAGATCGGTCATAAACAAGCTTCCCACATACAAAGCAAAAATAAAAATGAAAATGTTAAAATTACTTATCGGCCTTGGCAACGACATAAACCAGATGCCAACTCCTGTAAATGCGATTATATAAGTAACTAATTCAGATCCGGAGCTGAAAAGCACAGTAAATAATAAAACCGAAGAAAGAAGCTGGAATCTGAATGTAAGATCTCTGTAACGATCTATTCTGGTATAAGGCAAAAGAAAAAGAAGTATTCCAGTTATTAAATAAGGCAAGGTTTGAACTTTTTCACCAGTAATTCTTCTCACCATTCCCATGATCGATACATCCTGATAGATGCTTGTTGAATTCAACTCATTTTTGTGCACCAGAGAATTGTACCAGTCTCCATAAGAGCTTAATATATATTGAGGGGTAAAAAATACCATTGGAAGAACGAAAAGTGCAATTGCCCAAAAAATTAAAGAGGCTGTAAACTTTAATTTATTCTCTGACAAGAAGAAAAAGGCCAGCCCTACTATTCCGTATAATTTTACGTAGAAACCAAGCATGATACAGAAAGCGGCCCAAAAGTCTTTTTTGCTATTAATAAACACCCAACTTAAAATAATAAGTGCCGCAATTGCTCCATTAGTTTGAAATTCTCCTAAAGCGATGTACTCCTCCTGAGCGCAGATCAAACAGATCATATTCTTTTTAAAAGTATCAAGAGGGAGTTGATGAATGGCAAAGAACAACAAAAGAACATTGCAGATCTGCCATAAATACATTTGAAGAATATCAGGCAAAATTGCAAAAGGAGCCATTATCAGGCTGAAAATTGGTCCATAATGATTAGTATCCCTGTATTCAGGATACTCGAGATAGAGGTTTAAATGCTCTAAGGCATGAAAAAAGGTATATTTAAAAATGAGATAGTTATTGATACTATTGGGCTTTATACGATTATAGGTAATGAGTATACCTAGAATCAACCAAATAATTAATACAGAATACTTTTTTGAAAATATCTTTTTAAAAAAATCACCAATTATTTCTATCAACATTTCTAAACGGCTAGTCCCCGGCTCTATAATTATTCTTTCCTTCACGCTTATATACGACCTACTTATAAGTAGAGCCTTGGTTTATTTTCACTATGACAATATTCCTACACAGAAGTCCTATATATATTTTACCAAAAATTTTCATAAGTAGAAACTCACAAACGCAGCATGAACGTACTTTGAAGGTTCTTTCTGCCCTGTTAAACTTAGCGAAGCGATCTCATTGAGGCCATTTAAAAACAATTTAAGAACTCAATAAAACAAATAGACTTTCAGAAAAAAAGCAAAAGCTTTACATATTTAAACGTTTTTAAAACACTGCTTAAAAACTTCCTGATTCATTAATTTTCATAACTAAACACACTTAAAATCAGTCACCTCAAAACCAAACAGACCTAATTTGGTTGTATTTAAGGATTTAACAATTATCTATTACTCTACTATATGGAAATTAACTCATACGACTATTTAATAGTAGGCTCTGGTTTGTTCGGAGCCGTTTTTGCACATGAAGCTACCAAAGCAGGAAAAAAGTGTCTGGTGATTGATAAACGCAAGCATGCAGGAGGTAATGTTTATTGTAAAGAAATGGAAGGAATAAACGTTCATCAGTATGGTGCTCATATATTTCATACAAACGATAAAGAGATCTGGGACTATGTAAATCAGTTCGCCGAGTTTAACAGATATACCAATTCTCCGGTTGCCAACTATAATGGCGAGCTTTACAATCTTCCTTTCAACATGAACACTTTTTATCGTTTATGGGGAACAAAAACTCCTGAAGAAGCAAAGGCGAAAATAGAAGAACAGATAGCTGGCCTGAACATTACAGAACCCCAAAATCTCGAAGAGCAAGCTTTAAAATTAGTAGGTACTGATATTTACGAAAAACTGATTAAACATTATACAGAAAAACAATGGGGAAGAAAAGCAACCGAACTTCCGGCTTTCATTATCAAACGTTTACCTGTTCGATTTACTTACGATAACAACTACTTTAATGATAAATATCAGGGCATTCCAATTGGTGGATATAATAAAATAATTGAAGGCCTTTTAGAAGGAGTTGAAGTTCGTTTAGATACCGACTTCTTTGCTAACCGGGAAGAATTGAGCTTACTTGCTGATAAAATTGTATTTACAGGAAAAATCGACGAATACTACAATTATCAGTTTGGTGAATTGGAATACAGGAGCTTAAAGTTCGAAACAGAGGTTGTTGATACTGAGAACTATCAGGGTAATGCCGTAATAAATTACACAGATCCAGAAACTCCTTACACTCGGATTATCGAGCACAAGCACTTTGAATTTGGAACCCAGCCTAAAACAGTAATTACCAAGGAGTATTCTTTACAGGCAGCAAAAGGTGTTGAACCTTATTATCCTATAAATGATGAAAAGAATACAGCAATCCTTAAAAAATATCAGGCTTTAGCAAAAGAAGAAACTAATGTGATTTTTGGCGGCCGGCTTGCAGAGTATAAATATTACGACATGCATCAGGTTGTAGGATCGGCCTTAGTGAAGGCTAAACGCGAACTTGGTGTAAACAAAGACGAAGTTGCGTTAAAAGAGGCTGTTTAATTTAATAGCTTCCACATAAAACCATAAAGGCTGGATTTAATCGTCCAGTCTTTTTTTCTTAAAAAGAATAACATTAAAACTATTTTAGTTCCAGCTAAAAAATAGTAATAAAAAAAGCCGGACAATTTCTTGCCCGACTTTCTCATTTAATATATCACTTATTTCCAACCTCCACCAAGGTTGCGATATATATTAACCACAGCGTTCAGCTGATCTCTTTTAGTCTCTATCAGTTCCAGTTTAGATTCTAAAGCATCTCTTTGAGTCATCAAAACCTCCAGATAGTCCGCTCTGGCTGATGCAAAAAGATCATTTGAAATAGAAATAGATCTGTTAAGTGCATCTACAGATTTTGACTTTAAATCATAACTCTTTTCAAGATTACTAATATTTGAAAGCTGCGTGGATACTTCCATGTAAGCATTCAAGATAGTCCGCTGATAGTTATACAAAGCTTGTAACTGCCTTGCATTCGCACTATAGAACTCAGCCTTTATAGCGTTACGATTAACCAGCGGACCAGCTAAATCTCCGGCAAGAGAATAAAGCATTGATTCAGGAATCTTAGTAAGATATGATGGTTTAAATGCCTGAAGCCCTAAAGCCGCTGTAATCCCTAAAGATGGGTAAAACTCTGCACGTGCAACTTTTACATCCAGCTTTGCTGCTGCTAAATCCAGCTCTGCTTGTTTAACATCAGGCCTGTTTGCCAAAAGTTGCGCTGGAATCCCCTCCTTAACTGTTTGAGGTACAAGTGCCAAAAAATTACCTTTATCTCTTGGTATTTCCTGTGGATATCTACCTAACAAGAAGTTAATTCTGTTTTCAGTTTCCTTGATTTTTTGAAGGATATCGAACTCCATGCTTTGAGACTTCAAAACCTCTGCCTGGAATTTCTGAACAGGAAGTTCGGTTACGCGAGTAGCTTCTTTTTGAACTTTAACTATCTCAAGAGCATTTTTTTGAAGATCGATATTTTGTCTTACAATTGCCAGCTGGTTATCCAGAGCGAGTAATTCGTAATAAGAATTAGCAACCTCTGCTATCAGGTTTGTAATTACAAAATTTCTGCCTTCAACACTTGATAAATAGCGAGCAACCGCAGCTTTTTTAGCATTATGGAGCTTCTTCCAAATATCTACCTCCCAATTAGCATATACTGCTGCTGTAAAATCTGGTAGCGGATCTGGCATCTCCTTTCCTTCCTCAATTTCGGTTGATGCATCTCCGGCTCCCTGGCTGGTATATCGTCCAACCTTCTCAATACCTGCGCCTACTTTAGCGCCTACTGTTGGTAATAAAGGCCCTTGACGGAAACGAGCTTCATTCCTTGCAATTTCAATTTCCTGCAAGGTGATCATCATTTCCTGATTGTTCTTTAATGCTGTATCAATCAGGTTTACTAAATTTTTATCTGTAAAAAAGCTGCTCCATTTAATTGCAACTATATTGGTAGTATCCTGGCTATTTACAAAGGAGCCAGGAACTGTTTTATTTTCATTGACTTGTACCAGAGCCGGCACTTTACAACTTGCAATTGTTAGTACTATGCCCAGTAATCCAAGACAGGTATTTCTCCGGAATCTATACATAGTGCTCAATCTCATGTTTTTTTCTATTGTGATCAACTTCTTCGCTTAGAGGGTTTTCATCTTCATTTTTAACAAGTACAAAGCGTTCGGCAATTTTTCCGAAGATGTAATACAAGCCCGGTATTACAAGTACGCCGAATACGGTTCCGAAAAGCATACCACCAAGGGCGGCAGTACCGATAGTGCGGTTTCCAAGAGCTCCCGGACCATGAGCAAAAACTAAAGGAATCAATCCTGCAATAAATGCGAATGAAGTCATCAAAATTGGACGGAACCTGATAACAGCACCTTGCATAGCTGCTTTAAGTACAGTTTCGCCTGCTCTATGCCGTTGTACTGCAAACTCCACAATCAAAACGGCATTCTTACCTAGTAAACCAATAAGCATTACGAGAGCTACCTGAGCGTAGATATTATTTTCGAGACCCATGACTTTCAATAGGAAGAAAGTTCCGAAAATACCCGCGGGAAGCGAGAGAATAACTGCAAGAGGCAAAATGAAGCTTTCGTACTGCGCTGCCAGGATAAGATACACGAAGCCCAAACAGATCAGAAAGATATAAATTGCTTCATTACCGCGGGCAACCTCATCCGCAGAGATACCTGCCCAGTCGATGCCAAAACCTCTTGGCAACGATTTTTGAGCTACTTCCTGAATAGCTGCAATGGCTGCACCACTACTGTAACCTGGGGCAGCAGCACCGCTGATCTCAGCTGCATTGTACATATTATGCCGCGTGATCTCAGACAAACCGTACACTTTTTCCATTCTAAGGAATGCAGAGAAAGGAACCATTTCATCCCGGTCATTCTTCACATAAAGCTTTAAAATATCCTCAGGAAGAGCTCTGTACTCTGGAGAAGCTTGTACCATCACTTTATACGGACGACCAAATTTGATGAAGCTGGTTTCATAGTTACTACCAACTAATGTAGAAAGCGTGTTCATCGCATTTTCAATGGTAACGCCTTTTTGCTGGGCGATGTCATTATCTATGTGCAACACATATTGAGGGAAACTTGCACTGTAGAAAGTAAACACAGATGAAAGTTCGGGACGTTTACTAAGTTCCTTTACAAAGTCCCTGCTCACCGTTTCCATCTTTTTGTAATCGCCGGTTCCTATTTTATCAAGCAAACGTAATTCAAAACCACCTGCTGCTCCATAACCTGGTACCGCCGGAGGTTGGAAAAACTCAATATTTGCACCGGTAATTTCCTTACACTTTTCTTCCAGCTCTTCAATAATTTCCTGGCATGACTGCTTACGCTCATCCCATGGTTTTAAGTTAACCAGACATGTTCCGGCGTTTGCTCCCGTTCCTTCAGAAAGGATTTCATATCCTGCCAAAGACGAAACGGATTGAACTCCTTCAACATCTTCCGCAATTTTTTGAAGTTTCTCCGAGATCTGATTAGTTCTTTCCAATGACGATCCCGGAGGAGTTTGAATAATGGCATAGAACATTCCCTGGTCTTCATTTGGGATAAAACCAGATGGAAGGCTACTGCTAAGGAAGAATGTACCAACACAAAATGCAGTAAGCACAGAAAAAGTAACTACTCTTCTTGTAAGAACTACATTCAGTACTTTTTGATACCTTCCGGTTAAGCGGTTAAAGCCATTGTTAAAACCATCTAAAAACTTATCTACTACAGTTTTCTTCTTAGCTTTTCCATGATTATTCTTCAGCATCATAGCGCAAAGAGCCGGAGTAAGGGTAAGCGCTACAACACCAGAAAGAATAATGGAAGTTGCCATAGTGATAGAGAACTGGCGGTAGAAAATACCTACAGGACCGGACATAAATGCAACCGGAATAAATACCGCAGCCATCAGGAACGTAATAGCAATGATAGCTCCACTGATCTCGTGCATGGCTTTCTTGGTAGCCTTGTATGGCGAGTAATGAAACTGCTCCATCTTCGCATGGACGGCCTCTATTACCACGATCGCATCATCCACCACAATACCAATTGCCAGCACTAACGCGAACAACGTAATCAAGTTCAGCGTAATCCCAAAGAATTGCATGAACATGAATGTTCCAATAAGCGAAACCGGTACTGCAATGGCAGGAATTAAAGTTGAACGCCAGTCGCCAAGGAAAAGGAATACTACTATACCTACAAGAACGAAAGCTTCAACAAGGGTATGAATAACTTTTTCGATGGAAGCATCAAGGAAGCGGGAAACGTCGTAACTGATCTCATAATCCATTCCTTTCGGGAAAGAATTGGCTTTGATCTCCTTCATCTTTTCCTTCACGTTTTCAATCACCTGACTTGCGTTACTTCCGTATGATTGTTTTACTACAATTGCAGCTGAAGATTTACCGTTCAATGTTGAATAAAGGTCGTACATGGAACTTCCAAACTCAATCTTTGCTACATCTTTCAATCGAAGAATTTCGCCATCCGGACTACTCCTCAGAATAATATTTTCATATTGTTCCTTAGTGCTGAAACGTCCTGAATATTTCAATACATATTCAAAAGCCTGAGATCTTTTACCAGAACTTTCTCCAGTTTTACCGGGAGATGCTTCCAAGCTCTGAGCATTTAAAGATTCCATTACTTCTTCTGCTGAAATCTTATAAGCCAGCATCCTGTCTGGTTTTAACCAGATACGCATGGCATACTCACGGTTACCCAGGATATCGGCAAAACCAACCCCATTAACACGCTTTAACTCCGATAAAATATTGATATCGGCAAAGTTGAAGAGGAACTTTTGATCCATATGAGAATCTTTACTGAACAAGTTGATGTACATTAACATGTTCGATTCTTCACGGGTGATTTTTACCCCTTCACGTATTACCAGAGGAGGTAGCTTATTAGTTACCGAAGCAACACGATTTTGAACTGCAACGGCGGCCAGATTAGGATCGGTTCCAAGGTTAAACACTACCTGAATAGTAGCTTCACCGTCGTTACCAGCATCTGATGCCATATATTTCATTCCAGGCACACCATTAATTGCTCTTTCAAGCGGAATGAGAACCGCTTTTGTCATCAGCTCTCCGTTTGCTCCCGGATATTCTGCCGTAACGTTCACCTTTGGAGGCGAAATAGAAGGGAATTGCGTAACCGGCAAATGCGTAACGGCTAAAACTCCCAGGAAGACAATAATGAGCGATATTACTATAGACAGGACCGGCCTGTTTATAAACTTGTTAAACATTGCTTACTCTTTTAGGGGTTGAACCATTATTCTGTATACAGTTTCAGATTTGAAACTACTTTTTGAGGCTGGATAAAGGCATACTCGATCTTATCATCATCTTTCACCTTTTGAACACCTTCAAGCAAGATCTTGTCATTTTCTGAAAGACCTTCAGATACTACATAAAGATCGGGCATTTCATTGCTGATGATAACGTTCTTTGATTTTACAATGTTGTTCTTATCAACTACGAAAACATACACCTTATCCTGAATTTCATAAGTTGCTTTCTGTGGAATCACAACGGCATTACGCAAAGGCACTGTCATTAAAACCTTTCCTGTTTCTCCATGCTTTAAAAGTCCATTCGGATTTGGGAATTTTGCCCTGAAAGCAATGTTTCCTGTCTCATTATCAAATTCACCTTCTATTGTTTCAACAATTCCTTTATATGGAAGCTGTTCATTATTAGCTAAAAGCAATCTCACCTGATTATGAAGTTTGCTGTTAGCGTTCATTTTGTAGTTCAAATACTCGGGCTCTGAAACATTGAAATAAGCGAACATTGCACTATTATCTGAAAGACTGGTTAACAGCTCTCCTTCATCAATAAGACTTCCAAGCTTTTTAGGCAAACGATCTATTACCCCACTAAACGGAGCCCTTATCTCTGTAAACGATAAGTGAAGTTTAGCAAGCGCTACTTCAGCTTTAGCCTGTTCAACTTTAGCCTGAGCAAGTGCTAATTCATTTTTAGAAACTACCTTTTTATCAAACAGGGTTTTGGTATTTTGAAGTTCAATCTCTGTTGCTTTCGCTTCAGCCTGTGCTTTTAAAAATTCAGCCTGATACATAGTAGGCATAATTCGGAATAATAACTGTCCAGCTTTTACAGATTGGCCTTCATCTACATAAATGTTCTGCAGATAACCTTTTTCCTGAGCTCTGATCTCAATGTTCCTTACAGAGCGAATTTGTGATACATACTCCTTTGTGAATGAGGTGTCGATTTTTAAAGGACTGGTAACAGTGTATTTACCAGCTTCTTCTTTTTGTTCTTTTTTAGTCGTACAACTTGTAAAATACAACACGGCAAATAGGCCGGTTAGCATGAGAATTCTCTTCATGGCATTAAATAATATATTAAATGAATGATGGTTTGGGAATTAAAATTCCTTGAAATGTGGTGGGAAATCAGTTAAATATTAAACACTAAGACAGTAGAGTATCAGAACTTAACTGGCAAAGTTTTTAACATGGATAACTGATGGTGGAAATATTAAATCAAATCCTTAATACTCTTTGTAAGATGTATTTATAAGAAGAGATGTAAGAAAAATGCGAACAAAAGGGTAAGGTTTCCCGATGTTTACAGATAGAGCTTAAGATAACTGTATAGGTAAACAGGATAAAATATTTTGCCTGTAATACATATTTTCTTACGAAAGTGAAGTCTTCATCCTCATCTTCAACATTAAAAAAATACTCTTTTACAGTTTCGTGGGGAAATGTTGAAGAAAATTTGGTTGGAGAAGGTTTTTCTATAGTTTCTGCCGAAGAGTGGCAGTAATCAGCATAACGAGCATTTGCAACTGCACTACTATGCCCGCCTAATAAAAAGCAGAACAGCGACAGAAAAAAAATAATTGCAACTCTCATACACACACCGCAAAAATAACACATTCAAACGTAAGTGTTAATTAAGCTTAACATT
>Ga0157372_10003719_pt1 | contig 16388 bp, 15 predicted proteins | sample C55metaG_FD_115307 | JGI IMG/M metagenome (GOLD analysis project Ga0157372, IMG submission 115307) | Corn rhizosphere microbial communities from Kellogg Biological Station, Michigan, USA - C5-5 metaG | ecosystem: Host-associated > Plants > Roots > Rhizosphere > Soil | place: USA: Michigan... | reverse complement strand
TTTGACAACCAATATCTACTGATAGGCTGCAACAGCTCGCACTTTGCCTGGGTCTATGACCTGGATACCTTCCAGCAGCAGTCCTCGATAAGGATGACTAGCGGAGACTATGTCCAGTCGCTGGCTGTTTCGGCGAATGCCATTCTGGCCATGACGCGAGACTCCGCGGGCGGAAACCCCAATATCCACCGTCTCGACCTCGCCACCCGTACCAGCACCAGTCTGGCCACTCTGGGCGTTTGGGAAAACAAAGTGCCGATCGACACCATGCTCATCGCTTCCCCCGACGGATCCACGATCGTGGCGGCGTCCTCCGACGGAAGCGTCCTCTTATATGACGCCGGCGTGGACACGTTCACCATTTCGCGCAAGGACTTCACCGCGTTGAGCGGCGCAGTGGCCGCCTCCGCCTTCGGGCAGTATGTGATTGGAAACCAGATTCTCGATTCGTCCCTGGTCCCCACCGCAACCATTCAGCCGGCCAGCGGGACTTCTTCCGGATTTCTTTTCTTGAACGAGAACGGGATCTTTGCCTCGGCTGCCGATTCGGCCAGCCCCGGGACACTCGCGCGTGTAAATGTGTCCAATGGAACCGCCACGCTGCCTACGGGCCTGGTAGAAGCTCCCCTGCTGGGATTCACAGGACGAGCCTTTACGCGCACCCTGGCCATGCTGGCCAGCCGTAGCGAGATCGTCGTCCTGAGCACTTCGGGAATCACCATTCTGCCGCCGAACTATGATGCGGCTGTGGCGGTCCCCTTCATCTCCAAGGTGGTGAGTGCCGCCGACGGCGCCTCTTCGGTGGCCTCGGGCGGATTAATGTCCGTGCTGGGGACGAATTTGAGCGCCACGAGTTTAGCCACCAACGCAATTCCGCTGCCCACAGTTCTAAACGACAGTTGCCTCATCGTGAATGGCCAGCCCGTTCCTCTCCTGTTCGTTTCACCGGTTCAGGTGAATGCCCAGATGCCGGCTCAGGCAGGGGGGACCGTCTCGGTTTCCATGCACACGCCGGGCGGCGTGAGTAATGCTTTCTCGTTGACCTTGCTTTCGGCCGCTCCCGCAGTGTTCCACAGCGGTAGTGCCGGCGACTTGACCAACATCCCGACGGTTGTCCGCTATTCCAACGGGCTGGTGGTTACGTCCACGAATCCCGTCCATCGCGGCGACATCCTGACTATTTATCTTACGGGCCTGGGCGCTGTGAATCCGCCGGTTGCCGACGGAGCACCCGCACCGCTCGATCCTCTGTCCACTACTGTGGTTCAGCCGTCGGTTCAGATCGGCGGATCCGGTTGTCCCGTGCTGTTCTCGGGCTTGGTGCCCGGATACGTGGGGTTGTACGTGCTGAATGTAAGCGTCCCCAGCTCGACCCCGCAAGGCCTCAGTGTGCCGCTGACGATTACCCAAGGCGGCTTTGTCTATTCGCAGAACGTGCGCGTCGTCCAGCAAGAATAGCGCGCATCAACAAAAATACAATCGCGGCGTAGACCGCGAACCCAAATCCCTGGGGGATCAGAAAGAGGAAAGTATGAAACTCATTCGTTTGTTCGTAGTGTGTTCCGCGGCAGCCATGCTTCCCGCGGCGATGGCCCAGAAATGGGAGTTCGGTGTGGGTGCGGGCGGTGGCTTCTATACCGGGCAGGACGTGAAGCTCGGATCCGACTCGGCCTCCGCCAAGTTCAAAACCAACGTGGCTGTCAGCACGTGGGTCGGCAACAATATTAGTGAAAAAGTAGGCGGGGAGCTTCGCTACAGCTACCAGCTCGGCGATATGCAGCTGAAGCGCAACTCCTCTGAAGCTGTGTTCGGCGCCGAGAGCCATACTGTCAATTACAACTGCTTGTTGTACACGCAGCCGTCCGAAGCCAAGGTCCGGCCGTTCGTGTCGGCGGGCGCGGGAATGAAGTTCTACCGCGGAACCGGCACCGAGACCATCACGCAGCCTCTCAGCCAGTTCGCTCTGCTCACCAAGGCCAATGACCTCACAGGAGTTGTCAGTGTGGGCGGCGGCGTCAAGATGCGGCTGGGATCGCGCGCCTGGCTGCGGTTCGACGTCTACGACTATATGTCGCCCTTTCCGAAGCAGGTGATCGTGCCCAACGTCGGCGCCAGCGTCGAAGGTTGGATGCACGATATCGTTCCGATGGTGTCCATCAGTTTCGGGAACTAAGCGATCCCTCGGACGCCTGTTCCAAAGGCTCCCGGGCTGAGTCCTAACAAGAGTGAGAAAAGGCCGGAATAGGCCCCCCGTGCGTTATAGTTGGGGGATGTTGGTGGGTGGCGTGCGGGTGGCCCTCGGCCTTTTCTTTCTAGTCCTTTTCTCTCTTCTGACTCCAGGCGCGTTGTTGGCGGCGGATTACGTCGGCAGCAATGTCTGCCGCACCTGCCATCCCAACGTATTCACGCCATTTTTCCGAAATCCCCACTATAAAAGCATTGCTTCGGGCAAAGAGAAGCCCGAAAACACCGGCTGCGAGAGCTGCCATGGCCCCGGCCAGGATCACGTAAAAGCGGGAGGCGGCAAGGCCACGATTCCCGTCGCGTTTTCGGGGCTTGCTCCCGAAAAAGTTCTGGATGCATGCCTCCGCTGCCACAGCCAGACCGTTTCTCGCGCCAATATCCGACGCAGCGAGCACACCCAGCGCGACATCGTCTGTACCAACTGCCATTCGATTCACAGCTCGCCCGCACCTAAGTTCTTGCTTGCGAAACAGCAGCAGAGCGAGGTCTGTTATGGCTGCCATGCGTCCGTGCGCGCGCAGTTCTCGATGCCCTTCAAGCATCGTGTCAACGAAGGATTCATGCAGTGCACGGATTGCCACAACCCACATGGATCTTTTGCCGCGACCTGGAATATGTCAGCCCGGCCGCGTATGGTAGATCAGGCCGGAGGCAACGAGGAGCCTTGCCTGAAGTGCCACATCGATAAGCGCGGTCCATTTGTCTATGAGCATGCCGCAGTGCGCGTGGACGGCTGCGAGACGTGCCACAGCCCGCATGGCTCGACCAACGCTCGTCTGCTCAAGCGGCCCGTAACGTTCACGCTGTGCCTGGAGTGTCATAACGGTTTCGCCAATTTCGGACGGCGTCTAGACGGTCCGCAGAATCCTTCGGCCTCGCACAATCTGGCCGATCCACGCTATCAGAACTGCACGACGTGTCACGTGCGGATTCATGGCTCCAATGGCAGCCAACTCTTTTTCCGATGACGACGACTAAGAGTGCGCCATTTCTGTTCGCGATGCTGGCAATCACGCTTCATGCCCAGATTCCCGTCGCCCCCACCGCCGAATCCGTCGGCCTTCCCCGCGGCGATACTATCTCCGGCTACAACGTCCGCCAGTCTTTCGAGCTGGGCTACCGATGGCACAGCGTGGGCGGCGATACGGGCATGTATCGCAGCACGGTGAACTACGGAAACGGACCTCGGCTGCTTTTCAGTTCTCTTTCCGTGAATTCAGTCGATGGCCACGGCGGTTACTTCGACCTGCTCCAGATCAACACGCTGGGCCTGGGTAACGATCCCTACGAATCCGCATCGCTGCGCCTGGAGAAGAATCGCCTGTACCGCTACGATCTTTCCTGGCGATCCGATGCCTATTACAACCCCGGTCTGACCATCTCCGGCGGCGAACATTTTCTCGACACCGTGCGTCACGTCCAGGACCACGATCTGACGCTGTTTCCGCAAAGCAGCTTTAAGTTCTTCCTGGGCTACTCATCCAACACCCAGACCGGACCTGCGCTGACCACCGTCCAGCAGTTCGATGTGCGCGGCGACGAGTATCCCCTGTTTGCCGACATTCGTCGCGCGCAGCACGAATACCGCTTGGGCGCCGAGCTAAACCTGATGGGATTCCGGCTGAACGTCCTGCATGCCTGGGTCGATTTCAAGGACGATACGCCGGTCGGCCTCGGGGTCCCGTCGCAAGGAAACAATCCGGCGGATCTTAATTCGCTGACTTCACTTCAGCGGAGCGAGCCGTATCACGGCACGAGTCCCTACTGGCGCGTGGCTCTATTTCGCGAAAACAAGCTTTGGGCAGCCAACGGACGGTTCAGCTACGTTGCGGGACATCGCGCGTTCGTGGACGATGAAACCGCTTTCGGATTTAATCGTGTGGGCGCGCCTACCGGTACCCAGATTGTCACGCTGGGCAATGCCGAGCGCCCCGCGCTCGCCGGGAATTTCACCTTCAGCTTGTTTCCCTCCGCTATGCTGACGCTGACCAACCAGACGTCGATCAGCCATATTCGCATGGTCGGGAACTCGTATTACACGCAGATTACCAACGGAGTGTTTTCGACGCCGTTCAACGCGTTCACGTTTTTGGGGATTCGGACCATCGCCAACTCAACCGATGCCGACCTGCGCCTGACCAAATGGTTCGCTGTGCGCGCGGGCTATGAGTATTCGACGCGCCGGATTCGGTCGATTGAGGGCGCCGATATTACCGGCGTCACCACGCCACCGTCGGCGCGTGTGCCGATTGAGCAGGAAAATGGTCTGCACACTGGACTGCTGGGACTACGAATCCGTCCGCTGAAGGCGCTGAGTATTCTCCTGGATACCGAAATCGGACGCGCCGACCATCCTATTTATCCGGTGAGCCAGCGCAACTACGAAACCTACCGCGGCCGGATCGAATACAAGTTAAAGAGCTTTCGTCTGGCGGGTTATTCGCGGACCGATTACAACACCAACTCGGCGTCGCTGGCGAATTTCGCTTCACGTTCGCGGCAGCACGGAATCGACGGTTCCTGGATTCCGAAGAACTGGTTCTCGATCGACGCCAGCTACACCAAGCTCCATCTGGACACCTTGGGTGCGATCAACTACTTTGCGCAACTCACAGTCGGACCGCCACAGCAGGTTACGACGGATCAGTCGCGTTATGTGAGCAACATCCATAGCGGGAATCTGTCGGCGCGCGTAAGCATCCGCCAGCGCGTGGACGTTTCGGTTGGCTACAGCCTGGTTCAGGATGTCGGAGGCAGCGTCCGCAGCGGGACCGACGCGTTGGTTTGTGATCCTAGTGGCGGATGCGCGGGTATCTTCGGGTTGGCAGTGGTCCCCACCAGCCAAACCTTTCCCCTCCGCTATCTATCCCCCCAGGGCCGCGTCTCGCTTCGCATCAGTGAGAAAGTCCGCTGGAACGCCGGCTATCAGTATTACGGCTATCACCAAGATTTCTCAGCACTTCAGAACTACAGAGCCCACACCGGCTATACGTCCGTTCTTTGGGCCTTCTGAAGCCTAAAGGGTCCCCCGCCAGCCTGCCGATAGATCCCTAGCTTCAGTCATGTACTTCAACGCCACGCCTACAAACTTCACGGAGCTGCTGGTGGTGTGTCTGGCGGTAGTGTCGCTTTTCATGCTGATGCGTAAACGCTATGACAGCAACCTGCCGTTAATGTTCTACACGCTCGCGGTAATGTTCACCAACGCCGTCGATCGCCAGGTGAACCCAGCCGTCCTATATGGCGGTCTGGCATTCTGTCTGATCCTGCGGTTCGAGTTCATGGGATCGGCAATCTCGAAGCTGGTCGCCTTCCTGGCCAATGCCGGGCTGGTGATGATGATCTATCTGATGATGTCGGACGTTCTGGCGTAGTTATTGCAGTTTCTTCCGATACTCCGGATACATCGTTTCCGCCCCTCCCATCGCCGCGGCCACCGGCAACTTGTTACGTTCGGCGAACTCTGAAGCAAACGGATTCTCGCCCGGCATGTAGCTTTGCACTTCCGAGCGCGAACGGCCCGGAAGCTCCTCGACGTACTCGCAGGGATACAACCACCCGGTGGTGATTCCGCCGCTGCCAAGTCCCGCTACGCTGACGTTCAAGGTGAAGTCCTGGCTCTTGATCAACGGTTCCGTCAAGTACTCCGGATCGGTCACCACGGTGACATGGGTCAGATGGTCGTCATGCCGGATGAAGTGTTCCACCAGCGTGATCCGGTCACTCGAAGGCAGGCCGTTGCGGCGATGCCAGCCCTGCTTGATGTGCGTGGTGGTCACGGTAAGAATATTGCCTTCCCATTTGCCGGTCGAAAAACCCATCCAGGTGTGCGCCGCATACTCGGGCGGGTGCGGACGTCCGTCCATATAGATCGTCCGGTGTTGTTCGTAGTTGCTGATGTACTGCCGGATGGCGATCAGATCCTGCGTTTGCGGATCGCGATCTTCCCAGATGCGCAGCAGCAGCGGGCCGCGATACATGTAGGCGACGGTGTGCACCTGGCACTGATGCTCAGGAGCCGTCAGCCGCGACGGATCCCATGCCAGAGCCCATTGCCGCGCGGCAGCATTGATGGGAAGCCCGAGAAAGTCCGCAAGCTCGGGTCCGGGAATACGCTCCGGTTGATCTTCGTGAAATACCGGGCTCCAGATGCCGGTCAAATCGAGCTGGGCGAGCAGGGGACTGCCACATAGCAGCGCGATTCCCAGCAGTTTCGATTTCACGGCTTTTCGATGGGTAGTCCTGCTTGGTTCCATGCCCGCCATCCGCCGTCAAGCGAGATCGCGTTCGTATAGCCCATCTTCTGCAGCGCATCGGCAACTAAAGCCGAGCGGAAGCCGCCGCCGCAATACAGGACCAGGGTCGTCGATTTATCCGGGACTTCCGATTCGATGTCGCGCTCAATGATGCCCTTGCTCAAATGGACCGCGCCTGTCGCGTGGCCGGCCTCCCACTCACGGTCTTCGCGCGTATCGATCAGCACGTGACTGCCCTTGGGCATCTTCTGATACTGGTCGATATTCACTTCTTTGACGCGGGATTTGGCGTCATTCACCAGCTTTAGAAATCCTGGGTTATGGGTTTTGTGCGGCGTGCTCACTCGCTTATTCTCCGGATGCGGGCCCCGACGCCCGCCAGCTTCGATTCGATCTTCTCATAGCCGCGGTCGATATGATACACGCGGTCGATCAGGGTTTCGCCTTTCGCGGCCAATGCCGCCAGAACCAGGGAAGCGCTGGCGCGCAAATCGCTGGCGATCACTTGCGCTCCAGAAAGCGGGGTGGGCCCCGCGACAATCGCCTGCCGTCCTTCCAGTCGAATATTTGCGCCCATGCGTGCGAGTTCTTGAGCGTGCATGAATCGATTCTCGAAAATCGTTTCGGTGATGAAGGAGATCCCCGCCGCTTGGGTCATCAGGGCCATGAACTGAGCTTGCAGGTCAGTGGCGAAGCCGGGATGCTCCTCGGTGGTGATGTCCACATTCTTCAACCGCCCCGGCACACGCACGCGCAGCGTATCCGGCGCGACCTCGGTCACTTCGACGCCGGATTGCTGGAGCTTCGCAATGAGCGCGCGCAAGTGTTCCGGCATGCATCCGCGCACGGTCAGATCACCGCGCGTGAGCGCTCCGCCGATCAGGAATGTTCCTGCTTCGATGCGGTCGGGAATGATGGTGTGTTCGGCTCCGCCCACTTGGGCGACGCCCTGAATCCGAATCGTGGAAGTACCCGCCCCTTGGATCCGGGCCCCCATCTTATTAAGGACCGCCGCGAGATCGGCTACCTCAGGCTCGCGTGCGGCGTTTTCGATCACCGTTTCTCCGCGCGCCAGAACGGCCGCCATCAACAGGTCCTCGGTGCCGGTTACGGTGATGCGGTCGAATTGAACCTGTGTGCCCTGCAAACCGTTGGGCGCGTTCGCCTCAATATACCCATGCTCCTGGCGAACTTCCGCGCCCAGTCGCTCCAACCCGGCGACGTGCAGATTGATGGGTCGAGCGCCGATCGCGCAACCGCCGGGCAGCGAAACTCGCGCTCGTCCGCAGCGAGCAACCAGCGGACCCAGCACCAGGCTGGACGCGCGCATGGTTTTCACCAACTCATAAGGCGCTTCCGGAAACTTGATTTCTCCGGCGCAGATCGTCACGCGGCCGTCCTGCTGCGACACATGAGCGCCAGTGTGCCCGATCAGGTCCAGCATCGTGCGGATGTCGCGCACCTGCGGAATCCGGTTCAAAGTCACGGGCTTGGCGCTTAACAGGCACGCCGCCAGCGCCGGAAGCGCCGAGTTCTTAGAGCCGCTCACCGCGATTTCGCCGCAAAGCGGGACGCCCCCCTCGATAACCAACTTATCCAATGTTTTTTAAAACCTCCCGGATTCTGCCTTTAGCATGGTTCAGCAAAATCTCGGCTTCCTCGCGAGAAATGCTCTTCTTCTGCATCACGATGGCGGTTCGAACGGTGCGTCCGGCCCGATCCAGTAGTTCGGATGCCTGCTCGTACGTTACCCCCGTGGCTTCCTGAATGACTCGGCGGGCTCGGTCCTCGAGCTTTTGATTGGTAGGCTGAACATTCACCATCAGGTTCCCATAGACATGCCCCAGCCTCACCATAACTGCTGTGCTGATCATATTTAACACTAGCTTCGTCGCTGTGCCCGCTCGAAGACGTGTTGAACCGGTGAGGACCTCCGGGCCTGGCACAGGTTCAATCGGGTATTGGACCGCGCGGGAGAGCTCCGAATCCGGGACACACGCGATTCCGCAGGTGATGCCTCCCAGTTCGCGGGCTTTTCCCACCGCTGCAAGCACATAGGGGGTTCGCCCGCTGGCCGCTATCCCAATCAGTACGTCTCCTTTGCGAAAGCCGGAGCGTTCCAGATCTCGTGCGCCCGCGTCCGGATCGTCCTCAACTCCTTCCAGGGATTGGGTTAAGGCTCTTTCTCCACCGGCCATGATGCCGCGGACCAATTCTGGGGGGACGCCAAAGGTAGGGGGGCATTCGGCTGCGTCCAGGACGCCCAAACGTCCGCTGGTGCCCGCTCCTATGTAAGAGAGCGAGCCTCCGGCCTCTAGGGCGGCTGCGATGGCCTCGACGGCGGCCGCGATGCGAGGAAGCTCCCTCCGGACGGCCTCGGCGACCCGAGCGTCGGCGGCGTTCATAATTTCGAGCAGCTGGAGGGTAGAGCACTGGTCCAGTTCCCGGGATTCCGGGTTGGATTGCTCCGTCAGCAACTTTTCAAGCATGTTTTGGGGTCTCGCCTGGCTCCCGAAGACTGTATTGTACACAAGGGGGACTAAGCACCTAGTTTGGGGGTGGACTTTGTGTACTGGAGCTTGCACGGAAACACCTAAAAGAGTACCGGTACTATCGGCCCTGATTGACTTTTAGTATCCGTAACAGATTGATAAGCAGGTATTTGATCGACATAGCATATGCTGTCGTAAGTTATTTTGAGTTCGCAATGTTTCTTGACTCAGATAAGGGAAGGACCCTATACTAACGAGGTAGTCAAAGAGGCTTGCAGAGCCTAGATAGAGAGAGTTCGGAGGAGGATACAACAAAACATGAACAAGAAACTATTTGGAATTTTTGCAGCCGCGGTTGGGATGGCCTCTATGGCCAGCGCAGCGGCGGTTAGTTGCAACCCCACCACCACAAATAACGTCACGACATTGGGAACCCTGGTCTGCGCCGGTAGCGGAGAGAGCTTCAGTAATTTCACCGTTACTTCGACAGGATCAGCAACGGTCGGGCTCAGTAGCATGACCTTCGACTCGTCGACTGGGTTCGTCGTCATTCAGTTCAATCCGAATCCGTTGACCGTTCCGCAAGATATTACCCTCGGATACCTGATCACCGGTCCGACCAATGGAATCGACTTCAACGTGTTGGGTACACCGCCGAGTGGAATTGTTTTCACCGAAATAGCCTGCTCCACGCAATTGTGCGCCGGCCCTAACAACGTGGTCTATGGCAACATCAGCAACGCCGGACCCGTGCAGACGAATAGCGCTTCTTTCGCGACCCAGACTTCCGTTTGGATCAAGAAGGACATTAACTACACGACCGAGGGGGTGCGATTGACGGATTTCACGGACAGCAGTCACGTGCCCGTACCTGAGCCGATGACCCTCTCCATGATGGGTCTCGGACTTCTGGGCCTCGGCTTGGCTCGCCGCCGGCAGCAGGGAAAGAAGTAGTTTTTCCAAACCACCGAACTCTCAACTCGAACGGGCCGGAAGCAATTCCGGCCCGTTCTGCTTTTAGTGGACCGATTTCGCAGCGAGATTCCAAACAAAAAGAGCGCCCCGTGGGGCGCTCTTGATTTTCAAGGAGTTGGATCGGCTTTTAGACGCTGAAAGAGCTTCCGCAGCCGCAGGTAGATTTCGTATTGGGATTGTTGAACTTGAACCCGGAGCCTTCCATCGACTCGACGTAGTCCACTTGCGCGCCATCCAGATATAGGAGGCTAGCCTGATCGACGAACACTTTCAGGCCATCAAAGCTATAAGTCTTATCGAGCATTCCAGGGCTGTTTTCGAAGGCCATGGAGTAGCTGAAACCCGAACATCCTCCACCCACTACGGCGATCCGCAGACCGGCCGGCTTGGGCTCCTGGGTGTCGAGTATCTCTCTTACCTTACCGATCGCGGTTTCAGTTAGCTGGACCATTGCGACGTATTTCGCTCCTCTAGAAGCATTATACTATAGGCGACCAGACCGGTCCAGTTTCAAGAGCGCCCGGACTCATCGGCCTGGCCAGGCTATCCTTCTAGGAAACCCAATGAAACCGGGGCAGGCTGGGGTGCGTCGGATCAGGTAGCATGGCTACTTTGACCGGCGCGCTGCAATTCCCGGCGATTGGATCGAAGGCGCGAGCCAAGACGCGAGTGGACCACAGGAATAGCGAAGAGGCGGCCCTGGTTCGGCGCGTCCAGGCCGGGGACGAACTGGCATTCCGCGAAATGGTGGAACGCTACCAGTCCAAGGTCTTCTCCATCATTTTTGGCATCTTGCGCAATCACAACGATGCCGAGGATATCGCCCAGCAGGTTTTCAGCAAGATCTATTTTTCCATCCGCAACTTCGATTTCCGCAGCTCGCTGCTTACCTGGATCTACAAGATCACGGTGAACGAGTGTTACGACTACCTGCGCAAGAAGCGCGTGCGGCGCCTGGTCTATGAAAGCGACTTTAGCGCGGAAGAATCGCAGAGGATGGACGCTTCCGAGCCGGCCGTGGATCCGGCGCCTTTAGCGGACACCCGGTTGGTCCAGAGGGACCTGGCGGTAAAGCTGCTATCCAAGGTATCGGAAGAAGACCGGAGCCTGATCCTGCTCAAAGAAGTGGAAGGGCACTCGGTGGAAGAACTGGCCCAGATGACGGGCATGAACGAGAATACAATTAAGGTAAAGTTGTTTAGAACGCGTCAGAAGCTGCTAAAAGCGGCCCAACGATTGGGACGCGTCGGCGGCGCGGTTCGCTAAGCGGGCGGGGCAAGTAAGCGAGCGAAAGTTAAGAAAAGCGGGCATTAGACCCGGCCGGAAAGTAGTGGCTGTGACTGAGGGAAGGAAATGATGCATCGGATCATTCGCGATCATCTGGAAGAGGTCCTTGCGGGACCTGGCTCCGCGCCTAAGCATCCCGCGGGAGAACACCTTGCCGCATGTGCAGAGTGCCGGGAGCAAGTGGCCGCCATGCGGGAGCAGGCTGCGGTTCTGCGGCAGTTCCACGCCGAATCCGAACTCGAACACGAGCCCAGACCGGGTTTTTATGCCCGCGTCATGGATCGGATCGAAGCACAGGCTCCTCTATCTGTCTGGACGCTATTCTTCGACTCGATGTTCGGACGCCGCATCGCTCTGGCGTCGCTGGCGTTGGCACTCTTGATTGGCGTCTATGTAGTTTCCTCGGAGCAGATGCCGGACCCGGAGATGGCGGTAGTGGACAGCTTGCCGCCCGCTGGACTGGTAACCAACCTGACGCCGAACGGGGTTGCGGATCTGCCTCAGGATTTCGTTTTGTCCGGCCATCCGCAGCTGGTGGCAGGCGCGCCCGATCAAGACGCCGTGCTGGTAAATCTTGTAACCTATCGTGAGCAATAAGGCGTCTCGTGAGCAATAAAGCCTCGATCGGCAACCCGCGTATCGCTTCCACTTTGCTATTGGTATTTCTCGCGGGCGCCGCAATTGGAATGCTGGGCATGCGCTACGGGCTGCATGACCGGCTGCACAAAACCGTTGCCGCCGCCGCATCGGTTCCGCGCGAAACCGGCCGTGAGGCTGTCCTCCAGAATTTCAAGACCAAGCTAGACCTTTCCCAAGACCAGACCGACCAGATCGCCGTAGTTCTGGAAGATTATCGCCACTACTATGAGAGCCTCCAGGATCAGCTGGATGACCTGCGCTCCACCGGCAGAACCCGGATCGTCCAGATCCTACAGCCGGGGCAGCGTGAGAAATTCGAAAAGATGATGGACGAGCTGGTTCCCCAACTCGGCGAGCAGACCAAGAAGTAATCGCGCACAACGCAGCGGGCCGCGATTTTTCTCTTCTACTTCCGTCGAGCGCGACCCGCGCTGTGCGCTCACTCGACTAAACCGCGCACAACGCAGCGGGCCGCGATCTTTCTCTTCTACTTCCTTCGAGCGCGACCCGCGCTGTGCGCTCAGGAAATCCTCCCGTATAGTGGGAAGTTGAACCTTCTGATCTCGGGGCCTCCGGCCTCTGGAAAATCGCGCGTTGCAATGGAGCGATTTCGCTCCCAGCCGGGCTCGCTGCTCATCCTCCCTACGGCCACCATGGTCGAGCACATCGGCCACTCGCTGGCCCGCTCGGGTTTCCCGGTCCGGCCGCGTGACATCTGTACGCTGGCTCAGTTTCTCGATCGATGTGCCCCGACCGGCTCTGCGCCTGCTGCTCTGCTGGGTCTGCTCATCGAGCAAGCGTTGGAAAAGTTGCGCCCGCAGCGCTTCATGGACGTGGCCGGATTTCCGGGTTTCCGGCGCGCGCTGGCCGAGTTGTTTGAACAAGCTCCTGTCGCGACTCTGCCACCGGATTTGGCCGACCTGCAAGCGGAGGTTGAACGCAACCTGAATATTCGCGGGATGGGCCTTCGCCACCAGCGATTAAGGAGCGCCGCGGATGTGCTTCGAGCGGGAACTCTCCCCAGGAACATCATCCTGGACGGATTCTTTACTCTATCTGCCGCGGAAACCACTCTCGCTGTGGCGCTTGCAGGTCATGCGGCGGTCACCATGACGCTTCCGGATTGGCCCGGCGCGCAGACGCTTCGCAATATTTTGCTGTCACATGGTTTCGAGGAACAGAGGCTGTCGAGCGCCCATCGCGCGGCGAGCCGAGTGGGATTTTCCGCGGCGACGATTGAGCGTGAGGTGGACGAGATCGCCCGCCGCATTCTGGCTTTGGCCGCCGAGGGCCGGGAGTTTCGGGGCATCGGCATCGTGCTGCGTTCGCGCGAGCCATATGCCGGCGTGGTGGAGACGACACTGGCGCGGTTTGGGATACCTGCGCGGCTTTACTTTTATCAGACGCTTGGATCTCACCCGGCTCTGATGTGCTTCGCCAACGTGATCCGGTCGATGTTGGCCGGTTGGGATCATGGCACGCTACTCGAAGCGGTTCGGATGCCGGTCTCGGGGTTAGGCGCGACCCTAGCGGGAGACACGCTGGATTTCGCATGGAGGGACAGGCTTCCTGCCGCCGGACTGCCGTTCCCTGCAGGCCTCGAGCATATCGCTGCGCTGGACGGGTGGCGGCATGAACGCCTCGAATCGCTGGAATGGGCGGAGCGTCTGAAGACGCTGCGTGTGTTGCTCCCCCAGCCGGGAATCGCAGATCGCGTGTGACGGGACCAAATCGTCTTGTGGCGCTCGACGTCGGCTGCCCTGGCTGCGTTCGATGAAATCGTCGATGACGCAGCAATCGCACTTGAAGGATCTGGCCGGTGCGCGCTCGGCGAGTTCTGGAAGCAAGTGGAAACGGGACTAGCGTTGGAGCAACTACGCGTACCCGATGGACGGCGCAACGTTGTCCACGTGATGGACGCGTATGAGGCGCGGCAGTGGGAGCTGCCGGTCGTCTTCGTATGCGGACTGATCGAGCGCCACTTCCCGCAGTATCATCGCGAAGATCCGATTCTGGGGGATGCGGGCCGGCGCCGGGCGCGGTTAGATACGGCGGCTGATCGGCAACTCGAAGAACGCTTCTTGTTCGAGCTGGCGACGACGCGGGCGACGCAGCAGACGGTTCTCAGTTATCCGCGCTTCGATGAGAAAGGTGAAGAGACATTGCCGTCGTTTTTTATTGACGGCGATTTTCCTCCAGTTTTGTCAAGTGTTCGTCCGCAGGCAAAGCCGGACGTGGAAATCCGGCGCGGGTCTGTAGATCTGCCCCACTTCGCACATAAGACTTTGAGTCCGACGGCCATTGAAAGTTTTCTGCAATGTCCGTTTCAGTTCTTCGCTGGGAAAACGCTGCGATTGAAACGGCGTCCGCCCGCGCCGCGGGATCGGCTGGACCTTCTCGTTCAGGGAAGCGTGCTCCATCGTGCACTGGCGGAATGGACGCACGCGCCGTTGCTGGGTACGTCGATTCTGGATGAGATCTTCGAAGAAGAATGTGCGCGGCGGCGAATTCCGGAGGGATATCGTACCGAAGCCGTGCGTCTGGAGCTGATGAGGCATTTTCGCGGGTTCATCGAAGATGACCGGTTTGCACTCGGTTGGTCCACACGGACGGAAGAAAAATTCAGCTACGCGTTGAATCCCCTTTTGTCGATCACCGGCCGCATCGATCGCATGGATACCGATCAAGGCAACCGAGCGGTTGTGATCGACTACAAATACAGCGCGGGAAACAAGATTCGCGAACGCGTGGACGATACCGGCGAGGGCCATGCGGTTCAAGGAGGTCTGTATCTGGCAGCCGCCGCGCGAGCCTTTGGGCTGGAACCGGCGGGGATGCTGTTCTGTGGTTTGAAAAAGGACGTTGTATGGGACGGCTGGCACGTCAACATCCCGGGCCTCAATTCGCTGGGAACAAGCTCCACTCGCGAGGTTCTTCAGGAACTGGCGGATAATGCCGAACGCGCGGCGATCCGGGTGCACGAAGCGATCACGTCAGGAAATATCGCCGTTCGTCCGGCGGATCCACGGAAATGCAGGTGGTGCGATTTTTGCGACATTTGCCGCGTGGAGAGCCTGGCAGTTACCAAGAGCGCACATGAAACTGTCTGACTACCAGCGCCGCGCGGTCGAGCGCTCGGGCCAAAACGTCTGCGTGGTGGCCGGTCCCGGCTCGGGCAAGACCCGCGTACTCACCGAGCGATTCGCTTGGCTGGTAGAAAGCAAGGCTGTCGATCCTGCGCGCATTCTGGCCATCACGTTTACAGAAAAAGCCGCTACTGAAATCAAGAGCCGGTTGATCCAGCGATTTGCCGCGCAGCCGGCACGCCGCGAGGCGATCGAGCGGGCCTGGGTATCGACCATTCACGGTTTCTGCGCGCGCGTGCTACAGGAGAATGCGATCAGCGCCGGCCTGGCTCCCGATTTCACTGTTCTGGATCAACCCACGGGGGATCGCTTGGCGCGAGAAGCCGCCGAAGCGACCCTGGATTCGATGTATCGCGAGCAACCCGAGAAGATGCGCCGCCTGCTGGAGGCGCTGGACCTCTCGACCCAAGATGACGGGCGTCAGCCGGATCTGGCAGGCAGTCTGCTGAGCATGTATGAATCGATGCGGCTTTCGGGGATCACTGAGATTCCTGACGCTGTCGCTGCTGTGGATCACGCTCTTGTGGACCATGGGATGGAAGCTCGGCGCCTGGCGAACTTGCTGGCTACCGGGCCTCTTCCTGGCGGAGCTGATGGTCCTCGCCTGCGGGCCTGGGCTGCGGCCTTTCTCGCAGAGCCTGGTCTTGAAACGCTTGCGCAGTTCAATTTCAACCTGACGCGTGTCGGTCGAAATCCCGCGGCGAGCCGCCTGAAGAACGAAATACTGCCTTTGCTCGAATCGCAGTGGGTGGGTGAGAACTACGCGGACCTCCGGGACCTGCTGCGGGTCGCCATCGCCCGCGTGGGCGCTGCGTATCACACCAAGAAACGGCAAGCCTCTGCAGTGGATTTCGCCGATCTGGAGGAGTTCACCATCCGGCTGCTGGAAGCGGATGAAGCCGTGCGGCGTCAGGTCTCCGGGCAGTTCGATCAAGTCCTAATGGATGAGCTCCAGGACACCAATCGATTGCAGTGGCGCCTGGTGACCTTGCTCGGCAGGACGTTCTTCGGCGTGGGCGACATCAACCAACCGCCATCGTTCCAGGCCAGCCAGGCCGATCACGACCGGCTGTTCCACGTCTACTGGCAGGACACGTGGAAACTCGCGCCGCGCCTCACACTGAACTACGGATTGGCGTGGTCGTATGAGAGCAATGCGCTGAATCACGACTTGACCAAACCGCAGCTTCTGGCGCCGATCTTCGGGGCCAACGGACTCGGCCACGAGGAGCACGCGAACCTTCGCTTCACTCCGGCGGCCGGCTTTGCTTACACATTCGCTGACAACAAGACCGTGATCCGCGGCGGCGGCGGTATCTTCTACGACACCGTCAATATCGAGGCACGCC
>Ga0157372_10003718_pt1 | contig 16390 bp, 10 predicted proteins | sample C55metaG_FD_115307 | JGI IMG/M metagenome (GOLD analysis project Ga0157372, IMG submission 115307) | Corn rhizosphere microbial communities from Kellogg Biological Station, Michigan, USA - C5-5 metaG | ecosystem: Host-associated > Plants > Roots > Rhizosphere > Soil | place: USA: Michigan... | reverse complement strand
GGCAATTCGGGCGTTCAAACCCGCAGTCATTATGACACAGAAGGGCATACCGGGAAAGTTTATGGCAGACAAATGGAGATAGATCCGTCTGACCGGAGCTGGACAGGCGGTGTTTATGACGAGCAAAGACGCCAGTGGATTTATCCGCTTGACCTGCATCCACAGGCCAAATCAGCCTATAACCATGGTCAGTACAATCATTTTAAAATAGAATGTATTGGAAACGAAATGAAAACATGGGTTAACGGAGTACCTGTAGCCTATGTTATTGATACGGTAGACCGTAAAGGATTTATAGGCCTGCAGGTGCATGCCATTTTTTCTGAGGGAGAGGCCGGTAAGCATATTTATTTTAAAAATATCAACATAAGAACCACCAACCTGAAGCCGGAACCATTTCCAAAGGATGTTTATGTGGTTGACTATGTTCCTAACCATTTAAGCGAGCAAGAAAAGCTGGACGGACTTAAATTATTATATAACGGGCACTCGCCGGATGGCTGGATCAGTGCAAAAGGTACGACTTTCCCGCAGAAAGGCTGGGACGCAACTCACGGCACCATGACCGTTTTCTCATCAGAAGGCAAAGAGGCGGCGAACGGTGGCGATATAGTTACCAAAGATCAATTTTCCGCATTTGACTTATCTTTCGAATTTAAGCTTTCTCCGGGCGCTAACAGCGGTGTTAAATATTTCGTAACACTCGCAGAGCAGGTTAAAGGGTCAAATATAGGTTTGGAATACCAAGTGTTGGACGATGATCTGCACCCTGATGCCAAACTTGGACGCGATGGTGACCGTAAACTTGCTTCATTATATGACCTGTTCCCTTCTCACAAACAGAAACGTTTTATGCATCCGATAGGCGAGTGGAACACCGGCCGCATTGTGGTTTATCCTGATAACCGGATAGAGCATTACTTAAATGGTGTCAAGGTGCTGGACTATGTGCGTGGATCCAAAGAATTCATGGACGCTTATCTGCTAAGTAAGTATCATATTTATCCAAACTTCGGATTGGCTAAAAAAGGACATATCCTGTTACAGGATCATGGCAACCTTGTATCCTTCAGAAGTATCAAAATAAAAGAGCTTAACTAAGTTATACTAACCTTTTATGCAAGAATCACGTCGTAAATTTATCAAGCAGGCTGCAATGGCAGGCGCCGGAGCAATGATTTCTAAAACTGCTTGGAGTGCTCAAAGTTATAAAAGGATCATTGGAGCTAATGACCGGGTACGTGTGGGCGTTGTTGGTTTCTCAGATCGTCACAGGAGTTCGCATATGCCGGCTTTTCTGAATCACTACAAGGAACTTAATTTTGACGTAGTGGCCGTGTCTGACATTTGGAACCGCCGGAGAGAAGAAGGCGCCACAATGTGGAAAAACAAAATGGGGCATGAGGTAATGGCCTGTAGAAACAATGAAGAAATGTATGGCAAACACCTGATTGATGCGGTTTTTATCAGCACTGCAGATTTTCAGCACGCCAATCATGCAGCGGAAGCGGTTAAAGCGGGTTGCGATGCGTATGTTGAAAAACCGTTCGCCGAAACCATGGAAGATGCCCGCAATGCCCTGAAAGCGGTAAAAGCTACCGACAGGATAGTTCAAATTGGTTCTCAGCGTCGTAGCGGGACTAACTATCATGCCGCTGCAGATTTTATTCAATCAGGTAAATTCGGACCCATCACAATGGTCGAGCTGACCTGGAACGTAAATCAGCCGGGAAGATGGCGCCGGCCCGAACTGGTTCCGCTCCTGAAGGAGTCTGATACGGATTGGAAACGCTGGATTATGAACCGTCCTTACGAGCCGTTTCATGCAAAAAAATATTTGGAGTTCCGTTTGTTCTGGCCATATTCTTCCGGGTTACCGGGCCAGTGGATGAGCCACCAGATTGATACTGTTCACTGGTTTAGTGGCTTGAGCCATCCGCGCAGTGTGGTTGCCAACGGTGGTATCTATCAATGGAAAGACGGTCGCCGTAATTGGGATACCATAACAGCAGCGTTTGATTACGGACCGCTTGATGATTATTCACAAGGCTTCCAGGTTACTTTTGCTTCACGCATGCATAACGGCGATGAGCATCCAAGTGAGATCTATTATTCTAACGGAGGTGAACTAAACCTGATCACCAATAAGGTTTCGCCAAAAGGTGGTCTTAATGAAAGAAGCGCCGCAGCCATGGGGATGAAAGCGAATTTGTTGCCAGAGGTTGATTTGCCTATGACCGAAAAAGTAGTGGCATCAGCAAATACCGGCGGTGACACGCTCACTTCCAACCACGTACGTAACTGGATGGAATGTGTCCGCAGCAGGAAACAGCCGCATGCGCCGGTAGAAGTTGGTTATCACCATTCTATTGCCACCATCATGACCAATGCCGCTGTTCATACTGGCGCTAAGGTAACTTTTGATGAAAAAACACAGGAAGTTATGGCCAATGGAAAAGTTTTCAAATATTCGTAATTTGAATGACCGCCTTTCTTTCTGCATTTAAGTTCAGTCCGCTTTTATTGATCTTGTGGTGGTGTCAAAGTGGTGCCGGGCAAAGTCAGCCCCGCGAATGGAAGCTTAATGGCTATGCACAGGGCACTACTTATTCCATTATCTATTTTAAAGACAAGGAAGTGGTGAAGGGTGCGCAAATAGACAGCCTGTTAGATAATATCGATCAATCCATGTCTCTTTATAAAGGGGGCTCATTGATCAATAAGTTTAACGGTGCTGTAAGCGGCGTGCAGATGGATCAACATTTTAGGAAAGTAATAAAAAAGTCGCTCGAGGTTTACAAAGCCTCGGGCGGTTTATTTGATATAACCGTTGAACCCCTGGTGCAAGCCTGGGGATTTGGCGCGCACAAAGTTGATAGTCTGCCTACCTCTTCCGAGATAAGAGGCATCATGAAATTTGTAGGCTCGGATAAAATATATCTCCGCGGAAATTATTTGTATAAACGGGATAAAAGGGTTAAAATTGACCTTAACGGTATTGCCCAGGGCTATTCTGTTGATGTGCTTGCAGATTTTTTGGAAAGCAGGGGTATAGGTAACTATATGGTGGAGTTAGGGGGCGAAATTCGCGTTAAAGGGCACAAATTACCGGGTATGCAAAAGTTTGCCCTCGGTATTCAGGCTCCCGGAAACGGCTTCAATGAGGACCTTATGCAAAAGGTAATTGAGCTTGATAGCGGCGGATTGACAACATCCGGCAATTACAGGAAATTTTACATGAGTAAACATAGCCGGGTGTCTCACCTGATCAATCCCAAAACGGGATACTCATTACAGAATGAGATGATCAGCGCAACGGTATGGGCCAGGAATGCGATTACAGCTGACGGATATGATAACGTGTTTATGGCAATGGGGGTGAAAAAATCGTTAGCTTTTGTAAAGCATCATTCAGGGATGGAAATTTATCTGATCTATCAGAAAGCTGATGGTTCAGTTGCTGATACGGCCAGCGCCGGTTTTTACAAATTCGTTAAGAAAAATTAACATGTTTCGGAGAAAATTTATAAAAAATGCCGCCATTGCTACCGGCGGATTATTATTGCAAAATAATTTTTTAAAGGCTGCTGATCTCCAATACGAAGGAAAAAAGATCAATATCGGTATTATCGGTTGCGGAGACCGGGGCACGGGCTTGATGCATGTTTTGAATGAGCTTACCGATTTATACCAAATTGCCGGTATATGTGATGTACTGGACTTTAGAATAGCGAATGCAAAAAAGTTAGCGCCTAATGCGGTTGTTTATAAGGACTACCACAAAATGCTGGATCAAAAGAACATTGATGCAGTGATTATTGCGGTGCCGCTATCCATGCACTTTGCGCTTGGTAAAGATGCGTTACTGGCGGGAAAGCATGTTTACCTGGAAAAGACCATGACCTATAATATTCCGCAAGCCATTGAGCTGGTAAAACTGGCCGCATCTAAACCACATCAGATTTTACAAATAGGGCATCAATATCGTTATACGCCGTTGTACTTTAAGGTAAAAGAAATGTGCCGTAGCGGTTATTTGGGCAAAGTAACGCAGATAGACTGTCGCTGGGACCGCAACGGAAACTGGCGCAGGCCAGTGCCGGATCCGTCCCTTGAAAGACAGATCAACTGGCGCATGTACCGCGAATATTCAGGCGGTTTACCGGCTGAACTGTTATCACACCAGATAGACTTTATTAACTGGGTTTTTGATACGCATGCTACAAAAATATTTGCTACCGGCGGCATCGACTTCTTTAAAGACGGTCGGGAGACCTATGACAACGTTCAGGCCGTTTTGCGATATGAAAAAGACGGCATGGTGGGTAATTTCGGCGCAACCTGTGCTAATAGCCATGATGGGTATCTTTTCAAAATAAAAGGCTCAAAAGGTACGATATCTTTGCTGGTTAATGAGGGAGTTTACTACCCTGAAAAAGAAACGTTGAAAGAATATCATCAAACGGTTGATGGCGTGACCGGTGCAACCAAGATCACCTGGAACAAAGATGGCGGAATACCTATTTTGACCGAGCCTGTAAAGGATGGTTCCTGGTATGCACTCAGCGATTTTCACAAATGCATAGAAACCATGCAACCGCCTACTTCTAACGTGTATACCGGCGCCCGTACCGCCTTTACTGTTCATATGATCAACAAGTCATTATTTGGCAATACCATTGAAAACTGGCAGCCGGAATATAACGTAGGATAAATACATAGTCAGGCAGTTGAGGCTCTTTTAATCAGCTTGGAATTTAATACGATACGTTCGCTGAACTGATCATCGTAGTCAGCCTTTAGCTTTCTGAATAATACTGCAGCTGCTTCTCTGCCAATTTCCATCGCGGGTTGTGTGATCGTAGTTAAAGGCGGATTAAGAAGCTGGGAGGTATTGAGATTTGAAAAACTGCTGATCTTGATATCTTTCGGAATGCTAAGATTCAGTTCCTGACAGGCCAGATAGGAAGAAAATGCAAATTTTTCAACCGACGAAAATATGCCGTCAATCGACGGATGCTCAAGTAAATATTGCGTAATAAGTTGCTGATTTTGCATGTCATCATTTCCGCAGGTTAACACATGAAATTCCAGGGGGAATGAAGTTTGCCTGAGGGCATCCTGATAGCCTTTTAACCGGTGCTTACCAATAGAAGAGGATGGGGATATCTGCAGATACAATACCGCTTTGCAACCGCTCTCAATTAACGCTCCGGTTGCTTCATAAGAAACCTCATAGTCGTTGGTTGTAATGGTAGATGTATTGGCTCCGTCATAGATCCTATCAAAAAATACGATGGGGAGACGTTTATTTCGGACTTCTTCGATATGATCGAATGTATTGGTATCGGCACATAACGACATAATCAAGCCATCCACTCTCCCATTTTCCAAAAGTTTAAGGCAGGCAACTTCTTTATTCCGATCTTCGTGGGTGAGATATATGAGTACGTGATACTTTTGTTCCTGCGCAATGGCCTCAATGCCGTTAATAGCTGATGAAAAGAAAGGATTGGAGATATCCGGAACAACAACGGCTATGGTTTTGCTCTTTTGCGCTCTTAAGCTGCTCGCATGCGGATTGGCTTCATAATTTAATTTAATGGCCATTTCCCTTACCCGTTGCTTGGTTTCAGGACCGACTTCATGGCTGTCATGCAGCGCTCTGGAAACAGTTGAAATAGATAAATTAAGCTCTCTCGCCAGTCTTCTTATACTCATGTTTTTAACTTAACTATGGTATTGTGTAAAGTATGAATTATAAAGTTATTTAAAAATCCGCTAGCGTTTCGCGTGATCCTATCAAAATTATTGACGATACGCGGAGCATTGCTGACTCAACCGAATGTCGCTCTTACCCCGAAATTAAAAGAAATTTAATTTAATTAAGACAGAGGCAGAAAGAATTGAAGCGTTATTAACCGGTGAATAATATCGTCTAAAACAGATAAAGTTGCTGCGAATCGGCGAGAGATTGAAGTTTTTACAGAAAAGAAAGAGCACGCAAAACGAACCATCCCGTCACCTCTCATTTTCTCTCCCATCCGGTATAGACGATAAGATAGTAAAACGCTCGACGGGTTGTATCAGAAATGTTGCAAATTCGAATAATTAATCTTTATATTCGAATATCATTCCAACTGAGTGGCGATTAAACCTATCCATAACGAATCAGAACTTCTTGATAAAATTGCTAAAGACGATGATGACAAGGCTTTTGCAGCGTTGTTCTATGCATATCATAATCAGGTCGGCGCATTTATTTTGCCGCTAGTTGATTCTATGGAATTAACTGAGGAGATTGTTCAGGATGTTTTCGTAAAGATCTGGCTGAACCGTAAAATGCTGCCCTCGGTTCGTTGCTTTACCTCCTATTTATTTATACTGTCCCGCAATTATACACTCAACTGCATCCGCAAAATGGTGAAGGACCGCCAGTCTCAGCAGCGATATGATAAGATGCAAGCTATTGATAGCCCCTATTTTGTTGGCGAAGAGATTGATACGGAGGCTGAAACAAATGTACAAGGCGTTATCAATCGGGCGGTTGCTCAATTACCGCCGCAGCAGCAGCGCGTGTTTATGCTAAGGCAAAGCGGGCTAAAAAATCCGGAGATAGCCCGCCAAATGAATATTTCGCCACAATCTGTCAAAAAATATCAGCAATGGGCCATCAAAGCCGTGTCTGAGTTTGTTAAAGCCAATGCAACACTATCTGGCATCTTTGTAATTTTACCTCTGATAATGAAATAGATACAGAGAAAGTCAAAGTTTTGCTGTATTTTTTTGATTCCTATATCCCCTTTTTTTCTTTTTGGTGTCTTTACAGGAAATGGCCAGTAAAATATCGTTCTGATAACTGCCCATAACCAATTATATGCTTAATTCAAGGCTTGACCATTTATTTTGGCTGTGCATGGCCAATAAAGCTACCGCTGCGGAGCGGGAAGAGCTTATGCTGCTCATGGCGGATCATTGCAACGAAGAACAAGTAAACAGGCTTTTGGAGCAGGCATGGGAAAAAGAGCAACACCCAGATCCGTTTTTTGATCGCAAAACAAGTGAAGTCTTACTGAATAATATTCTTTCATCAACTCAGCCGGAGCCTCAAATAAAAAGCCTATGGTCCGGCAAGTTAAAGCGGGTACTCTTTGCAGCAGCATCTGTGATGGTCTTTATTGCTGCCGCGCTATTTTTCCGAATGCAGATATTTCGGAAACACTCCTTTATCGTTCATGCGCGTGGTGCAAAATGCCACATTATGCCAGGTTCAGACAAAGCCACGCTAATTTTAAATGATGGCTCGAAAATAGAGCTAGACAATGTTCCGGCAGAAGATCTGGCTATCCAAAACGGTGTAAAAATAAGTAAGACCGCATGTGGTCTGCTCGTTTACAAATCGGGTCACTCGCAACCGGCTCGTTGCAAAATATTAAGCTACAATACGCTCCAGACACCTCGCGGGGGCCAATACAAAGTAGTGCTTGCAGACGGGACAAAAATATGGTTAAACTCAGCATCGTCGCTTCGCTATCCAGCAGCTTTTACTGGCGCTGAGCGCCTGGTGGAACTTAGCGGCGAAGCCTATTTTGAGGTGGCGCATAATAAGCGGCGCCCATTCAGGGTGCTAAGCAAACACCAGCTTATCGAAGTTTTGGGTACTCATTTTAATGTTAACTGCTATGCCGATGAGGCAAAAACGAAAACAACTCTAATTGAGGGCATGGTTAAAGTTGCCGACAGGGATGCAAAGAGTATCGCCGTTCTGAGGCCCGGTCAGCAATCTGTTATAAGTGCGGATTCCCATACCATTCTTGTTAAGAATATAAATACGGAAGATGCCATTGCATGGAAGAACGGTTATTTTATGTTCCCGAATGAATCTGTCACCACAATCATGCGTGAAATTTCGCGCTGGTATAATGTTGATGTTGAATATCGCGGAAAAATACCTCATAAAACAATCTGGGGATCTATTTCCAGGTTCAAAAACGTGGCCGAGACGCTGAGGATGCTTGAGCTAACCGGCTGCGCACATTTTAAAATAAAAGAAAGGAGGATAATTGTGACACCCTAACTCACCGGTATGTACAATTATCCAAAAGTAACCGGAAGTGCAGCTAACACTTCCGGAAAAAGCCTGGATAATTTCAATTGAAAAATGTCAGTAAACAATTAATCAACTAGATCCAAACAATCAAATGTATGAAATTCTACTTAAAAAGTGGAGTGCGACCTCCTGCGCTCGTTTTTAAACTATTGCGGATTATGAGACTTGCTTTTGTTTTGTTACTCTCTGTATTTATTCAGATATCCTTTGCATCCAAAGCGCAGCAAATCACTATCGTAAAAAAAAATGCGTCACTTGAAGAAGTGCTGCGCCAAATACATGTCCAGGCGGGATATAACGTACTATGTGACTATGAAATTTTGAAAGGTGCCAAAACGATGGATGTTGACCTTGTTAAAGTGCCTTTAAAAGCAGCGCTTGACTGGTGTACAGGTAAGCAATCGCTGTCTTACACCATAGAAGGCAATATGATCATCGTGAAACGGAAAGACGGAAAATTTCTTGGGATCGCATTACCTCAGGAAACTGTCAAAGGTACTGTAACGGATGATAAGGGCTTGCCTCTTCCGGGAGTTACGGTAATGGAAAAAGGTACCAGAAATGTAGTTACCACCAATACTTCCGGGGGCTACACCATCAGGGTAGCAGGCGCGCACGCAACGCTGGTATTTTCATTTATCGGATTTGCTTCTAAGGAAGTGACGGTAGGCGACCGCACAACTATTGACATCAGTATGTCTGCAAAAGTAAACGACTTAAATGATGTTGTGGTAGTAGGTTACGGCAGTCGTAAAAAGTCAGATTTAACAGGCGCGGTAGCAACGATGTCGTCCGAAAATTTAAAAGACAGGCCGGTAGTTAACTTCGGGGAAGCGATGGCCGGACAAATGGCCGGTGTTCAGGTGCAGGAGATTAACGGAGCGCCGGGGGGTGAAGGCCTTTCCATAAGAGTTCGGGGTACCGGGTCCATCACTCAATCTAATTCACCTTTATATGTAGTAGATGGTTACCCAATGGAAGATGGGGCTTTCAGATTGATTAATCCGCAGGATATTGAGAGCCTTCAAGTATTGAAAGATGCTTCGTCTACCGCGATATATGGTTCTCGTGGTGCAAATGGGGTTGTAATTATTACCACCAAAAAAGGTAAAGCCGGACCGCCCACTGTTAGCGTTAATGCCTACATGGGGTACCAGCAAAGAACCAAGGTTATCCAGATGATGAACCGCGATCAATATGTGCAATGGTTTATCGATGGGCGTAACGGCGCATGGCTGGATCAGCCGGTAATCAGCACCGATCCCAATAAAGCGGCGCATAGCGCAAGTGATCCCAACAGTCGCCGTAACCTTTATCCAAGTGCCAATACGCTATATGATATTCCCGACGGCACTAATGGATTTAAATATAATTTCCTGGACCCAAGTTCTGTAGCTCAAATGCCGGATAACAACTGGCAGAACCTGCTGTTCCGCCTTGCTAAAATGCAGCAGTACGAACTTTCTATAACCGGCGGTACCGACAAAACCAGGTATGCATTTTCAGGAAGCTATCTTGACCAGGATGGCATTTTGCTAAATACCGATTATAAACGGTTTAATTTTCGGGAAAACGTAGAATCGCAAATTTCTAAGCGCCTCAAGATAGGTATGAACCTGAGTGCCTACAGCTCTGGCGATGACGAGCAAACTAACGGAAAGTATTCGCCGCTTCAGTTTGCTTTACAGTTACCTCCAATATTTGATGTACGCAATCCCGATGGCACCTATGGCTCCATGGTTCGGAATCCGGAAGTGTTTGCTGGTGACGTAGCCAACCCAATTGGAGTAGCCGAACAAATTTACACCTATCGCAAAAGATATGGGTGGTTGGGTACTCTCTTTGGCGAACTGGAACTGGTAAATAACCTCAAATACCGCATCAATATCAACGGCGGTATCCAGGACAATAACCTGGAAGATTATGAGCCGTCAAACGTGGATTTGGATGCGTCTAAAGCGCCCCGGCCCGCCAGAGCTTTCAATGAGCGGTCTACAGATTATGATTGGGTAATAGAGCAAACCCTTTCTTATAATAAAACCTTTGCCCAAAAGCATGATCTGGTTTTATTAGGTGGTTTTTCTGCCCAAAAGCATAATAATGATTATATGTATGGCGAAGCCCGCGGTTTCCCCAATGATAATATTTATACCTTGAACGCCGGTACCATGTACCAGCTTACCAGTACCAAATCGGCCTATTCCATGGTTTCTTACTTCGGCCGTGCTAACTACACCATTGACAATCGTTACCTGCTTACCGGTACCGTTAGAACAGACGGATCTTCACGTTTCGGAGAAAACAACAGATGGGGCGTGTTCCCTTCCGTATCGGCTGCATGGCGCGTTACCCAGGAAAAGTTTATGGCGCCCCTTGCCAGCGTACTTAATGATCTAAAATTAAGGGCCAGTTATGGTATCGCGGGTAACAACCGTATTGGTAATTATTCGGCCATTGGTTTGTTAAACACCACCTTTTATCCAACAGGTGGCGGCCTGCAAAACGCGGTAACGCCTGGTTCATTACCCAATCCAGGCTTAGGCTGGGAAAAAGTTTTGCAAACCGATCTTGGCGTTGACATGGGATTGCTCAACGACCGCATACGCCTTGAAGCAGACTATTATAATAGTAAATCTATCGATTTGTTGTTGAATGTGCCGGTTCCTACTGTAACCGGATATACTACCCAGATACAGAATATCGGTAAAGTGCAGAACCGTGGTTTTGAGTTTTTATTAACTACACAAAATCTGGTGGGCAAGTTCAGATGGTCCAGTAACTTTAATATTTCTTTCAACAGAAATAAAGTATTGGAAGTTGGCCCCGGCGGACAGCCCATTTATGGAAGCGCTCCTAATGCTACAAATGCATTTATTACTGAGCCGGGCCATCCTATTGCAAGTTTTTACGGCTATGTTTTTCAGGGCGTATTCCTGAATCAGGACCAACTGAATCAATATCCTCACTTAGCTGGCGATAAAGTTGGAGACGGCCGTTACCTGGATGTAAACGGGGATGGTAAGCTTGACCAGACCGATAAAGCGATTATTGGCGACAATCAGCCTAAGTTTACCGGCGGTTTTGCCAACAATCTTTCTTACAAAAATTTCACCCTCTCTGCACAGTTGGCATTCTCATATGGAGCTCACGCATTCAGCTTCTTTAAACGTATGGTTGGCGTTTATCACGGCGACAGAAACGCACTGGAAGAACAGGTTAACCGCTGGCGGTCTCCTGATCAGCCTGGCGATGGCATGCACTTCCGCGCTACACGTAACCCAACAGGCTGGCAGCGCGAGCCCTCTTCTGCCTGGGTAACCGATGTGTCTTACCTTCGTTTGCGTAATGTTACGTTGGCCTACAACTTTACGCCTGGTGTGTTAAGGGCGCTGAGAATAAGTGGTCTACGTATTTATGCAACCAGTCAGAATCTGTTTACCTGGACCAAATACCCCGGTTTTGATCCCGAAACAAGCAGCGAGGGCGATGGACTGACCAAAGGCGGCGACTATGCGGGATATCCTGCCGCCCGCACATTTATTATTGGTTTAAATGTTACCATGTAATACTTAAGAAGATGAAAAGATTAATCCTAACCACCTGTACTTTGTTACTGGTTTTTAGTTCATGTAAAAAGCAGTTTATTGACCTCAATCCGCCATCTAATCTTAACTCAAGCGGGTTTTATAAAACACAAACTGATATGAACCAGGCGGTGCTTGGCGCTTATGCAGGCCTTCGCTCTGTTTACAACAACACCTTTATCAGACTCGGAGAAATCCGCTCAGATAATACCACCTATTCATGGCTCGCCGGCAACCCGGCGGACGACAACGGTATAGACATATTTGCGTCGCCGCTTTTGCCTGAGAACGGGTATTTGAATAGCTGCTGGAACAATTGCTACAATATTATTCTGCGTTGTAATATTGTAATAGACCGTATTAACAACGTGCCGTTTACCGATCCGAAACTGAAAAACCAATATATTGCAGAGGCCCGTTTCCTTCGTGCGCTGATGTATTTCTGGTTGAACCGTGTTTTTGGCGGATATACAAACAGCGGTAGTTTGTTGGGCGTTTTGAAAGTTGATAAGGAACTTTCTCCTACCGATGCCTATAGCCTTACCCGCGCGCCTCTGCAAGATATGTATGATTTCATTGTATCTGATCTGCAGTTTGCCGAAGCTAATTTACCTGCCAAGTACAGCGGGACCGATGTTGGCCGTGTTACCATGTGGGGCGCCAAAGGTCTTTTATGCAAAGTATACATGACTATGGCCGGTTATCCACTTAATAAAGGCGCAGCATCTTATACGTTGGCTATTCAAAAGGCGCAGGAAGTTATCAATAATTCAGGCGCGTCTTTGGTGCCGAGTTACGCCGATCTCTTTGATGTTAATAAGAAGAACAGCGTAGAGTCTTTATTCGAGGTTCAGTACCTTAAGGGAAGCCCTAACGGTGCAACCGGAAGTCCGTGGAATAATGATTTTGCACCGCGTTTTTCTGATAAGGAAGTTGTGCTGGTGGGCGATAAAGGCGGCAGCAATGCGCCTACGGGAGATATGTCTCGCGCCTATACTTATGGCGATCCGCGCAAGTACGTTTCCATGCGCGATTACTGGGTGAGCGCCAAAAACGGTTCTATCCAAAATGACCGATACGTGCGTAAGTACTATGATGTGGCCACAACGGGCAGCGATAATGGAAACAATTGGATCGAATTAAGGCTTGCCGATATTTATCTTTTATATGCCGAGGCCCTGGTGCGTACAGGAGGGGATAAAAACCAGGCAATTTTATATCTGAATAAAATAAGACAACGGGCAAGAAACACCAAAGGAGATCCCGCTATTACGCCCCCGCCAGATTTGCTGAGAGACTATACCATAGCTGATTTTCCTGACGACAATTCTCTATTGTTGGCTATTGAGCAAGAGCGCCGGGTTGAACTGGCCTTTGAAAATCATCGGTGGTTTGACTTGGTGAGGACAGGCAGGGCAAAAGACGTGATGACTGCTGAACAGGCGGCAGACGGCTATGCTCCTTTTACCTGGAGCGACAATATGCTGAGCTACCCGATACCAACACCTGTTATGCAGTCAAACCCAGGTAAAATCATTCAAAACAAAGGTTATACACAATTCTAAAACCATCTAAATATGAAAATACATAGCACATTATTAATTGCAGGTGCTCTTCTGCTCGCTGTTTCGGCGAGCGCCCAGCTGCCTTCACTCACCAAAAAGGAAATCAAAGAAGGGTGGACATTGCTGTTTGACGGAAAAACGTTTGACGGCTGGCAGAAACCAAACGGGGCACCATTTACAGGCCAGGGCTGGAAAATAGAGGACGGCGTGCTCAGTGTGGACCCGCAGAGCGGACGCGGCGGCGACATTGTAACCATCAAGCAGTTTTCGGATTTTGAATTTTCGCTCGATTTTAAATTGGAAAAAGGTACCAATAGCGGCGTAAAATGTTTTTTAATCAAAAATACATCCTTGGGTTGCGAATACCAGCTTATTGATGATGCCAATCATCCAGATGCAAAACTGGGTAGGGAGGGCAACCGTTCCCTGGCGGCGTTATACGATATTATGCCTCCAACCGGCGATAAAAAGGTTAAACCTTTAGGCGAGTGGAACAATATGCGTATCGTTTCGCGCGGAAAGCATGTGGAGCATTGGCTAAACGGCAAAAAAGTACTGGAGTATGAGCGCGGCAGTGAGAAATTTAAAGAAATGGTGGCTTTAAGCAAATTTAAAGACGTAAAGGGCTTTGCAGAGGCAGAATGGTCGCCTATTCTGTTGCAGGAGCATGGCGAGGTAATTCACTTCAGAAACATTAAGATCCGCAACTTGAAATCATAGCAATAACGGTAATTTATAAGACAATTACGACATGGAAAAAAGGAGAGATTTTATCAAGAAGTTGGCTGTTGCTTCGGCTGGTTTGGTCGTTGGTAGCAAAACCTTCGGTTTTACAGCAAAAAGTTACCGCAAAATAATGGGGGCCAACGATAGGATTCATATGGCCATGATCGGAGTAAACGGTCGTGGACATAGCATGTCGCATACCTTCGCCCTCCAAAAAAATGTGGAGATTATCACCGTATGCGACGTTGATTCCAGAACTATCCCAAGAGCGCTCAAAACTATTGCAGATGCAGGCCACCCGGTTGTTCCGAAAGGAGAAAAAGACTGCCGGAAAGTGCTGCAGGAAAAGCAGCTGGATGGTATTTACATAGCCACGCCAGACCACTGGCACGCTCCGCTGACTATTATGGGATGCCAGGCCGGCAAACACGTGTATGTAGAAAAGCCGCTGAGCCATAATCCGCACGAAGGGGAACTGGCAGTTGCCGCAGCACGTAAGTATAACCGTGTGGTGCAGATGGGAGCGCAGCGCCGGTCGTCACCAGACATGATCAAATGTATTGAAGAGCTTCACGGTGGCGTAATAGGGCGGGTTTATCTTGCTAAAACATGGTATACCAATGTGCGTAAGGCCAATTTCTTAAAACCCGGTACCGTGCCCGAATGGCTGGATTACGAGCTATGGCAGGGGCCTGCGCCGCGTACGCCGTACCAGGACGGACTGATACACTACAACTGGCACTGGTTTTGGAAATGGGGAACAGGCGAAGCGCTAAATAACGGAACGCATGAGGTAGATGTGGCGCGCTGGGGCCTGGGCGTTGACTTTCCTAGCCGTGTAAGTTCTGTAGGAGGCAGGTATCAATATAAAGACGACTGGCAAACACCGGATACGCAAATTATTACCATGGATTATCCCGGCCGTGTATCGTTGATATGGGAGAACCGAAGCTCTAACGGCCGAAAAATTGAAGGTGCGGACCGCGGCGTGATATTCTACGGTGAAAACGGCAGTCTGGATACCGATGGCGAAGCTTACACGGTATATGACCTGAACGGCAAGTTAGTTAAAGAAGTTAAATCTATCTTGAAACAAGACGCCGTGGAGGGAAGAAATACGGCCAGCCCAAGCTTGGGTATGGATAGTTTGCACGTGGCTGATTTTCTGGATGCGATACGCAATAACCGCCGCCCCAACTGTGACGTGGATTTGGGCTATAAGAGCGTGGTGGCTATGCAACTGGGTAATATATCATGGCGTGTGGGACGTGATCTGCATTTAGATCCCAAAACCGGACATATCCTTCATGATCCGGAAGCACAAAAACTATGGAGCCGTGCTTACCAGCCTGGCTGGGAGCCAAAAGTTTGAATGGTGTAACGGAACATTAGCCTGACTAATTTAATTAATCAGGGCATCGAAGACGCAGTTTCGTTCAAAGAACTGCGTCTTTTTATAACTAAATGTCTTGTCTTAAAATCGAGACAGCGAAAACACTTTTGCAAATCTTGCCGATCCGGGATTCGTTGTACGGAATGCGTATGGCTCCCTTATCAGATTGCAGATTGATCAATTATTTCCTTAATATATAAACCGAGTTTTTCTTAGTCTTTACATTATATCATTTAAAATCAAACAGTGACAAAATAAAAGTAAGTTTTAAGGGAGTCACTTTTGCAATAGTTGGTAAAATATTGACAATGAGTTGTCAATGAACGAAGTTCGAGTCCCGTCCACTCATCAGCTTCGCTTTCCGCAGCAAACGCCTTCATAGCTCCGACTTCCCTCCTGACTTGCACACACTGCTCCTTCGACGCATGAAGGCCCTTGCTTAATTCTCCTGCCGTATTGACCTACTCATCAATGATGCTTCTGCTTTTTTCAAAAAAAGCTATCAGGGAAAGGGCAGAAAAGAAAAGTGAATTAACCAATCTTTAACCCTTTAAAAACAGGATCATCGTCGTCTGCAACAATACCCTTCACGCCGGCTCTTCATAACCTCACAGCCGCCCTGAAAATTCGTCACACCGCGAGCGCCAGGGAACGTCTGTAACAGGGACGGGACAATGGGTTTAACATTGGCCCGTTTCATTAATCGGAATATGGCCCTCTTCAAGCATTAACGGCTCTCAGTTAGCAAAAAGTAAATCTACCTCACTAACATTCGAGCGGTGCGAGTTCTTACTATTTTTGCAAACGCTATGGCTTTCAAATTTGCGTGTATTACTAAAAGCCGTTTCGATTCCAAGTAATGTCCAATCTATTAGGATATTGTATATTACGTTATGCATTTCTCTTACATACTGATTATCGACCTGCTTGGCACTGCAGTGTTTGCCATCTCTGGCGCTTTCTCGGCAATGGATAAGAAGCTGGACGTTTTCGGAGTGCTGGTTTTAGCTTT